>Ga0154402_107_pt2 | contig 106490 bp, 99 predicted proteins | sample RifGroB2_FD_115906 | JGI IMG/M metagenome (GOLD analysis project Ga0154402, IMG submission 115906) | Elusimicrobia bacterium GWB2_63_22 | reverse complement strand
GCAGAACGCCTGCCTGCAGCAGATGGCCGAAGTGCTCTACGAGATGAAGGACTACGCCGGCCTGTTCGTGGGCTCGGAAGAGACCATGCTGGCCCAGGGCTTCGACTACACCGGCCTGCTGAACTTCATGAACGCCAACCCGGCCTTCACGCATGAGCAGCTCGGCGAATACCTGGTCACCTGGTACAAGGCTTTCTACGCCGGCGGCATGAACATCGGCCCCATCTCTATGCCCCTCGACGACATGGGCGCCACCCTCTCCCTGGTCCGCCCCGCGGCCCTTAGCGAGCTGCCCGGCTACCTGGACGCTTTCGCCGGGGCCGCCATGCGCAATAACGAGGAAGCCGCCGCCATAGTGGCCGTGCAGAAAGTCATACGCTTCACCAGCCTGGACCCCGCCAACGACAAGCAGAAGATGATAGCGGCCTACGCGGACCTCGCGGACTTCGCCTCCATCTTCGGCGCCGCCGCCCGCTCCCAGGAAACCAAACAGGCCGCCCAGAACCTGGTGGCTTTCATAAAGGGCCGCCTGGTGCTGCGCAACGTGGGCATCAACGGCGACAAGGTTAACGGCTACGATTACACCAAGGTGGGCGGCATCGCCATCAACACCACCATGAAGATCAAGTCCGTGCCCGCGGCGCTCGAAGCCCTCCACGAGACCAAGTACGGCGACCTCTCGCTCTCCCGGGCCTCCCAGTGGGACGAGTTCGTAGCCTGGACCGACGGCGTCTGGCGCAAATAAGCTTGGGCTGAACAATAAAAAACCCGGGCTCGCCCGGGTTTTTTATTTGCTCTCTACTACGCCGCCTAGCGGAAGTGGTCGCGCATCATGCGCACCAGGCCCTCGGTGGCCTTGCCGGGGATCTCTTCCCCCTCCCAGTTGATGGAGAAGTGGGCGTTCTTCTGCGTAGGCTTCACGTAGGTCTCGTACATGGGCAGCACGGTGGACAGGATCTGGTGCTTGATGCCCTCGATGTCGCGGCCGCGCTCGCTGATGTCGCGCTGCACGCGGCGCAGCACGGCGGTCACCATGCCGGTGGAGACGAAGATCTTATAGTCGCAGAGGCCTAGCAGCTTGGGGAAGTGCAGGGTGTAGAGCCCCTCCACCACTATCAGCTGCGTCGGTTTGCAGGGCACGCAGTCCTTCTCGCGGGTATGCTGCTTGAAGTCGTACACCGGCTGGTGGATCGTCTTGCCGGAGCAGAGCTCGGTCAGGTGCTTCACGGCCAGTACGGAGTCTATCGCGTCGGGATGGTCGAAATTGTAGGTCTTTCTCTTGTCGAAGCTGAGGTGGTCGAGCGGCTGGTAGTAGTTGTCCAGCGAGAACAGCTGGCCCTCTATGCCGATGCTGCCGCATTCGTCGATGAGGCGCTTGGCCAGGGTGGTCTTGCCGGAGCCGGAGCCGCCGGCGATGCCCAGTATAAAGCGCGATTTTTTTCCGCTGTACATGTTTTGTCCCGTGGCTCGAAGCTGGCTCAAAGAAGCGAGTAGCGTGAAAAGAATTCCCTACTATCATACAAAAAAGACGCGGCGCCGCTGAAGCCCCGTCGTGGAAGGGCGAGGGGGCCGTCTAAATTGATATAATAAAGGGGCAGCAGGACCCCCGCCAGGGAGGCACCGTGACACCACTTCCAGAGGTACAGATGACCAACGACCAGGAAACCAACCAGAACGAAGAAAGTTTCGCAGAGATGTTCGAGCAGACCTACAAAGAGCCGTCCAGAATGGAACCCGGCCAGAAGGTCGAAGCCCCTATTGTAAAGATCACCCCCGAATGGGCCCTGATCGAGGTAGGCGGCAAAGGCGAGGGCTACATCGCCGTAGAAGAACTTAAAGATTCCGAAGGCAACCTGATCGCCCACGAGGGCGACGTGGTGCGCGCGTGGTTTCTCCGCTCCGAGGAAGGCGAGATGCGCTTCACCACCCGCATCGGCACCGGCCCCGCGGCCCGCGCCCAGTTCGAGGACGCTTTCAAGAACCACATTCCCGTGGCCGGCACCGTCTCCAGGGAGATCAAGGGCGGCTTCGAGATCACCATCACCGGCGGCACGCGCGCCTTCGCGCCGTTCTCCCAGATGGGCATCCGCCGCGAAGAGAACAAGGCCCTCTACGTCGGCCGCGAGTTCGCTTTCAATATCATCGAGTTCGACCGCCGCAACATCGTGCTCTCCCGCAGGGAGATGGTGGAAGCCGAGCGCCGCGAAAAGGCCGCCGCGCTGAAAGAGACCCTGCACGAAGGGGACCGCGTGAAGGGCACCGTGACCTCCATCCAGAAGTTCGGCGCCTTCGTGGACATCGGCGGCATAGAAGCCCTGCTGCCCGTCTCCGAGATGGCCTGGAGCCGCACCGAGAAGGTCGGCGACCTGCTCGCCGTGGGCCAGGGCGTGGAAGTGGTCATAAAGCGCCTGGACTGGCAGAACGAGCGCATCTCGCTGAGCCTCAAGGACACGCTGGCCAACCCGTGGGACACCGCGGATATGAACTGGCCCCCCGGCTCCTACCACACCGGCAAAGTTTCCCGCCTCGCGCCCTTCGGCGCCTTCGTCACGCTGGGCGACGGCGTGGACGGCCTGATCCACGTCTCCAAGCTGGGCGGCGACAAGCGCATCAACCACCCGGAAGACGTGCTGAAGGTCGGCCAGGAACTGGAAGTGCGCATCGAGAACGTGGACATCGCGGCCCGGCGCATAGCGCTGGTCCCGGCCCACATCAGCCGCGAAGAGGAAGAGACCGAAGCCACCATCAGCAAGTACAAGGGCGAGTCCGAAGAGACCGCCATGGGCTCCCTGGGCGAAATGCTCAAGCAGCAGCTCGAGAAGAAGAACCGCATCTAAACCAGCGGCTCAGCAAAGCCCCGCCGGAAGTTTATCGGCGGGGCTTTCTTTAGGGGACGTTCATTCCTAATTCCTAATTTACAATGACAAACTCACGACCCGGCTCCGGCGCAAAATTAGGAATTAGGAATGAACGTCCCCTATGGGTTAAAGGCGCGGTCATCTACCAGGTCTTCCCGGACCGCTTCGCCAGGTCCCGCCTGCACAGGGCGGACGGCGAATTTGAAAAATGGGAAGCCCCGGAAACCGCGCACGGTTTTAAAGGCGGTAACCTTTTAGGCGCGGAGGAGCGGCTGGACTACCTGCAGGGCCTCGGCGTCACCGCGGTCTATTTCAACCCGATCTTCTCCTCGGCGGCCAACCACCGCTACCACACCTACGACTACTACCAGGTGGACCCCGTGCTCGGCGGGAACGCCGCGCTGGACTCCTTCCTCAAGGCCGCCCACAAGCGCGGCATGAAGGTCATCCTCGACGGCGTCTTCAACCACGCCAGCCGCGGCTTCTTCCAGTTCAACCACCTGCTGGAGAACGGCAAGGCCTCGCCGTACCGGCACTGGTTCCACGCGCACGGCTACCCGCTCAAGGCCTACAACCTGGAAATCTCCGAGCGCCCCAACTACGCCTGCTGGTGGGACCTGCCCGCCCTGCCCAAGTTCAATACGAAGAACCCGGAGGTGCGCCGGTTCATCCTGGACGTGGCGCGCTACTGGCTGGAGAAGGGCATAGACGGCTGGCGGCTGGACGTGCCTTTTGAAATAGACGACGATTCCTTCTGGCGCGAGTTCCGCCGGGTCTGCAAAAAGGTCAACCCGGCCTGCTACATCACCGGGGAGATATGGGGCGAGGCCCGGCGCTGGCTGAAAGGGGACCAGTTCGACGCGGTGATGAACTACCAGCTTAGCGCCGCCTGCATCGCCTTCTTCGGCGGGGACAAGTTCAAGCTCACCCATTCCTACGACGGACGCAACCTCAAACCTATCGGCCGCGGAGCCTTCATGGCCGAGATAGAAAAACAGCTGGGCTGGTACAGCCGCCCTTCCACGCTGGTGCAGATGAACATGCTCTCCAGCCACGACACCGACCGCCTGCACGACACCTACGGCGGGGACAAGGCCCGTATAAAGCAGGCCGCGGTGTTCTCGTACCTGTTCCCCGGCGCCGTGAACCTGTACTACGGCGAGGAACTGGGGCTCTCCGGCACGCTCAACCACGGCACCCGCCGCGGCATGCCCTGGAACGACAAGAAGGTTTGGGACAAGGACCTGCTGGCCTTCTACCGCGCGCTCGGAGCGCTGCGCCAGGACAACCCGGTAATAAAGGATGGCCGCTTTGAATTTATGAAGGAGTATTGCGCGGGGAACATGCTGACCTTCAGGCGTTTCCTGCCGGGCGGACGGCAGCTGGCCTGCGTACTGAACGCCGGGGACACGCCCGCCGCGCTGGCCGTTAAGGCCGGAGATCTCGGCGGGAGAGCCCTGCTTAATAACGGCGTAACGGTTAAAAAAGAAGGCGCGCGCCGCGTACTGCAGTTGCGGCCGCGCGCCTACGCGGTTTTCGGGTAAGCCTAGTCATTCCGGCGAAAGCCGGAATCCAGTTTTCGCGTGACTGGACCCCGGCTTTCGCCGGGGTGACGTAAAACCTTACTTGGCCGGCGGCAACGGCGGCGCCGCGGGGGTCTCGTCCAGAAGGTCCGTTCCCCTTATTTCCAGCTGCACCCGGCGGCCCAGCGCTCCCTGCTCCGTTATGAACTCGTTGAACAGGGCCAGGCAGCCCGGCCGCAGCTTTACGCAGCCGTTGGTGTCGCGCCAGCGGAAGTCGGCCAGCTCCGGCCGGCCGGCCACGGCGGGGTCGGCCCGGCGGGCGGGGTCCTCCCACCTGTCCGAATGCACGGCGAACCCCGCGCGCCCGTGCGGGCCGAAATAATACTTAGGGTTATGCGCCAGCTGATTGGCCTGCCTGGCGGCGGAAGCCGCCCCTTCGGCTTTGGGCCGCCGCTCAAAATACGGCGTCTCCTCTCCCTGCGAACCCTTCTGCGAATCCGCGGCCCACATCAGGTCCACCGGCATTACCCCGCCGGTTTCCGGGTACCAGCTGCGCCACACGGCGGAGAAGAACTTTTTTTTCTCTCCGGGCTTGTAGCCGGGGCCAAGAATGGCTGCCGTCTCTTCGGGCGAGGCGGCCTTGCCCAGCAGGGCTATCTGGTAGGTCTCGGGGGAGATATTGCGCAGGTCATACACGCCGGGCACGGTGGCGCCGTCGGTAACGTCCTCGGCGGCGTAGAAGATGGTGGTCGTGCCGATCTTGCCCCATTGCCAGCCGTCCACCGGCGTGGTGGAGGTAATGCCGCGCCCCAGCGCCTCGCACTGGTAGACGCCGGCATGCGTGCCGGCCTCTATCTCAAAGTTTATAACCCCGGCGCGGGCCCGGTCGTTGGGCAGCAGCAGCAGCGCGCGGGAAACAGGGCCGCCGGCGCCTTCAGCGTTATTGAGGCCGAGGGTCTTGGTCTTAAGCCGCAGGGCCGCGGTAAGTTCAGGCTGGGCCGGCCTGTCGTAGGCGATGGCGGCGGGCAGCAAGTCAGGGCCTTCGGCCGCGGCCAATGCAGGCAGGCAGAGCAGGGCAAGAGTTAACAGCCGGGATAGAGGTTTCATTGTTCCTATTATATAAAACGGTCAGAACAGGAAGAACATGCCGCCCAGGAAGAAGGCGAAGGAGACCAGCAGGTAGGGCGAGGGCGCCTTGCGCTCTATAACGCATTCGAAGGCAGAGGCAAAAATGGTGCCGGTGATGGCTATGCCGGAAACCGCCGCCAGCGCCCCGGAATAGCGTATGGCGCTCAGGTAGAACATCAGCGACAGGTAGGTGCCCGCCGCCGAGCCCACGGTTATCCAGAACAGGCTGCTGCGGCCCAGAGCGCGCAGCCGCCCGAAGAACTGGAACGGCCTCACCCGCGACAGCACCACGAACAGGGCCAGCGCCCCGAGGGCGCGGTAGAAGTTTCCCTCCGTGGTACCAATGCCGGGCGCGCTGTCGAAGGCGTAGCGCGTCACCAGCACACCCAGGCCGTCGAGCACTATGCCCAGCAGGGCGAAGACCGTGGCCTTCATGTTCCAATGGCCGTGCTTACGGAAGGATTCCAGCGAGAAGATGAACAGGCAGACAATGAAGAACAGGATGGCCAGGAACTTGCGCGGGTCCACGGCTTGGCCGAAGGCGAAATAGCTGATCACGCCTATCACCATAGGCTGGAAGCCGAACAGCAGCATGGTGCGGCCCGGCCCCATCAGCGAGAACGACTTTATAAGGAAGATATCCGCCAGCCCCAGCCCCATCATGCCCGACAGGAAGAAAAGCCCGGCGCAGAGAGGGGTGATCTGGTGAAAACCGCCTTGAAAGGCTATGGTCAGGGCAAAAAGGGCGGCGGCCACCACGGCCTTAAAGCAGTTGACCCACAGACTGGAGATACTGCGGGCGTAATGGGTGAAGAACTGCACCCCGATAGCGAAGCTGAGGTTGGCCGCCAGCGCGTAAATGTAGACTTGTTCCATAGAGGTTCGGCCGAAAAACCGCAGCATTATGATAGCAAACCTGACCACGGTCAAGTCCCGGAAAAAATAAGTATAATTAGCGCATGGGATTTAAACCTCTCCTGCTGCTCCTGTCTTTAGCCCTGACCCCCAGCCTTTCCGCCGCCTCCTGCTTCGACAATGGCGCCGTCCCCTGCGCCGCCGCCCTGGACGTACAGGCCGCCCCCGAGCCCGTGCCCGCCAGGGCCGCCGGCAAACCGTTGGTCATCACCATAGTCGGCGTGGATTTTGCCGAGATCGGCCTCGGCAAGCTGGAGCTGGCCTATTTCAAACAGATCATAGAGCATTTCACCGGCATGTACGCGCTGGACAGCTCCATTTTCGAGGAGAAGATGGAGGCCGTGCGGGCCGACATTGAGGGCAACGAGGCCTACAGCAAGCTGCCGGACAATTACCTGGACTCGCGGCTGGCCGGAGTGCTCCCCCCCGGCATGTACGACATCGCACCCATCCGCTGGTCGCGCGACCCGGACGAAAGCGCCGCCGCCCTGCCCCTGGTGCAGGCCGAGATCCGCCGCATCTTCAAGGCCGCCAAGGCCGAAGGCCGCCCCGTTTACCTGGTGGCCCACAGCTGGGGCACCATCCTCTCCCACACCGCCCTGCACCGCCTGGCCAAGAGCGCCCCGGAAGTCAGGATAGACAAGTTCATCACCCTCGGCTCCCCGCTGGTGCCCTCCAGCTGGTGGCTGGAGCTGTTCCTTAAGTACCAGATCAAGGAAGGCCAGCTGCAGGGCTACGTGGCCAAGCCGGCCAACGTGGCGCAGTGGCTTAACCTCTGGGCCAATAACGATTTCTTTTCCAACCAGATCCAGGCCGCCGACCGCAACCTGCTGGTGGACGGCGACACCAAACCCCTGGAAGTCCAGGTAAAGCGCGCCGCCGAGCTTGACCATTCCCTGCGCCCCGCCGCCCTGCGCGACCTCTTCTTCCTAAAGAGCATCAAGGGCTGGCATTTCGCCTACATAATGGATTTCCAGGTTTTCCTTAAAACCCTGAAGAAGGGCTACGAGCGCTCCCTGCTCGGGCCCATAGTTGCGAAAGAACTGGCTTACTAAGTTCTAAAAAGCGGCCTTTTTGAACCCGACACTATGGTGTCGGGGTGGCCTGCTATACTTTTTCATATGGACCTGCAGCAAAAATTAGAAATACTGGCGGACTCCGCCAAGTACGACGCCTCCTGCGCCTCCAGCGGCTCCAACCGCGGCGGGCGGGGCACAGGTGCCGCCCACCAGAGCGGCGTCTGCCACAGCTGGACGGCCGACGGCCGCTGCGTCTCGCTGCTGAAGATCCTGATGACCAACGAATGCGTGTACGACTGCGCCTACTGCGTAAACCGACGCTCCAACGACTCGCCCAAGGCCATCCTCACCCCGGATGAGATAGCGGGCCTCGCCTTCGAGTTCTATAAGAGGAACTATATAGAAGGCCTGTTCCTCAGCTCCGGCATAGTGGTCTCGCCCGACCGCACCATGGAGCTGATGCTGGAGGCGGTACGCAAGCTGCGCGAGACTTTCCATTTTAACGGCTACGTGCACATGAAGGTGATCCCCGGCGCGGACCAGCGCCTGATAGACCAGGCCGGCCTGTGGGCCGACCGCGTGAGCGTAAATATTGAGCTGCCCAGCGACAAAAGCCTGCGGCTGCTGGCCCCCGGCAAAACCAAGGACACGGTGCTGCGGCCCATGAACCGCCTGGCCCAGCAGATAGCCGCCCACAAGGACGAGCGCCGCTCCATAAAAAGCTCCCCCGCCTACGCCCCGGCCGGCCAGAGCACGCAGCTTATTATCGGCGCCACGCCCGAGACCGACCGCGAGATCATAAAACTGAGCGAGGCGCTGTACGGCAAAATGGCGCTCAAGCGCGTGTACTATTCCGCCTTCATCCCCGTCATGAAGGACAACCGCCTGCCCGCCCTGCGCGAGCCGCCGCTGCTGCGCGAGCACCGCCTGTACCAGGCGGACTGGCTGCTGCGCTTCTACGGCTTCACCGCGGACGAGCTGCTGGACGCCGCCCACCCGCAGCTGGACCTTTCTTTCGACCCCAAGACCGTGTGGGCGCTCAACAACCTCGACAAGTTCCCGCTGGAGGTGAATAAGGCCTCCTATGAAGAACTGCTGCGCGTGCCCGGCATGGGGGTTACCTCGGCCAAAAGAATAATCCGCGCGCGGCGCGCCGGCGCGCTTGGCCTGGACGACCTGAAGAAACTGGGAGTGGTGATGAAGCGGGCGGTCTACTTTGTAACTGCGGGCGGGCGCTACGGCGGGATAAAAAAAGAGAGCGAGGCGGCCATAAAAATAAAGCTGCTGGAGCATAAGAACCCCAACGGCCAGCTGGGCCTGTTCGGCGAGGGCGAACTGGTGAGTGAGGGCCTGGAGGCCACCGTTACCGGCCAACTATAGCTCCGTCGCCCCGGCGAAAGCCTCCGTCGCCCCGGCGAAAGCCGGGGCCCAGAATAAGACTGGATCCCGGCCTTCGCCGGGATGACGAAAAAGCCTGCATGACGGGATAAAATTATGCGGACCTACCTTTACGACGGCACTTTTGAAAGTTTCCTGACTGCGCTCTCGCTGGCCCTGGAGCGCGCAGATGACTGTGCCATAGCCAGGGAGGCCGGCGCGGAGGCCGGGCTGTTCTCGGAATTCGTGAACGCCGGGGCGGACCCGGCGCGGGCCGCGGCCATGCGGTCCCTTTTTGAGGAGCGCGGCTCGGACGAGAGCTGGCACCACGCCCGCTACGCCTTCCTGTCGGAAGCGGCCGGGGCCGAGGACGCCGTGCTGGCCTACGCCCGGCTGGTAAAAGCGAAGGGGCGCGCCGCCGATGATATGCTGGCCGACGACCGCGTAAAGCGGGTTCACGGCCTTTCAGCCTCCGTTGGCGGCGAGGCGCATATGTTCAAAGGCTTCGTGCGCTTTAAGGAGCTGGCCGACAAAACTCTATACGCCAAGATAGAGCCGGACCACAACATCCTGCCGCTGCTGACCGGCCATTTCAAGGGGCGCCTGGGGGAATTCAACTGGGTCATACACGACGCCAGGCGGGGCCGGGCCGCGCTGTATTTTAAAGGCGAGCTCGTGTTCGCCCCGCTAACGCAGGCCAGGGCGCTGGAGTTCGACGGCAAAGAGGACCAGGTGCAGGCGCTGTGGCGGCACTTCTTCAAGACCGCGGCCATAAAAGAACGCACCAACCCCAAACTCCAGCGGCAGAACGTGCCGCTGAAGTACAGGAAAAATCTCACCGAATTTGAATAATTATTTCGCGCCCAGGATGAAAGACGCCAGGAAGGCGGCGCTGACCAGATACATCAGCGGGTGGATCTGGCTGAACTTGCGCTTGGCCAGCTTAACCACCACGAAAGAGATAAAACCGAAACCGATGCCGTAGCTGATATTGTAGGTGAGCGGGATGCCTATCATCGTCAGGAAGGCCGGCAGCGCCTCGTCGAAACTGTCCCAGTCTATTTCGCGCACGGTCTTCATCATCAGCGAACCCACTATGATCAGCGCGCCCGCGGTTATGGGATAGACAAAGAAATCTCCGACGCCGGGCGGAATAACGTCGGGCGGGGCGGTGAAGCCGCCTTTTACCAGCAGCGTGTACTGCTCGGCGTTAGGCAGCCGGTGGCCGCCGCCTACCATCTGGATGACCGGGGCGAAGAAAGCGCAGAGGGCGAAGAACAGGCCCGTCACCACAGCCGACAGCCCGGTGCGCCCGCCTTCGGCCACGCCGGCGGCCGATTCCACATAGGTGGTTATGGAGCTGGCGCCGAACAGGCCGCCCACGGCCGCCGCGGCCGAGTCCACCACCAGTATTTTCTTGATATCCTGCACCGTGCCGTCCTTGTTGACGAAGCCGGCCTGCTCGCCCACGGCCACCACGGTGCCCATGGTGTCGAAGAAGTCGGTCAGCATCAGCGCGAAGATGGCGAACAGCAGCCCGGGCGCCAGCGCCTGGGTAAGGGCCAGCGAACCGTTGACGGTCTGGAACGGGGCGAAGAAAGTGTCAAAGCGGGGCATGGCTACAAAAGAGTGCGGCAGGGCGGTGACGCCCAGCAGGAAAGCAGCGGCGGTGGACACCAGAATGCCCCACAGGATGTCGCCCTTAACTTTCAGCGCCATGAAAAAAGCGGTGGAGAAGAAGCCGGCCAGCGCCACCCAGACATAGGCTTTGGAGAAGTCGCCCAGCGCCACCAGCGTTATGGGCGCGGGCCGTATGATGCCGCCCTCGTTGAGGCCGATAAGCGTAATGAACAGGCCTATGCCCACGCCGATGGCCCGTTTGAGGTTGAGGGGGATGGCGTTCATCACCGCCTCGCGGAAGCCGGTGACCACCAGCAGCAGGATCAGCAGGCCCTCTATGAAGATAACCGACATGCCCACCTGCCAGGGCACGTTAGCCTGGTGGAAACCGATGACGGAGAAGGCCAGCACGGCATTGATACCCATGCCGGAAGCCAGCGCCAGCGGCCGGTTGGCTATCAGCCCCATGGCCAGGCACATCAGCGCCGCGCCTATGGCGGTGGCGGTGACCGCGCCCTCAAAAGGCACCCCGGCGGCCGACAGGATGCCGGGGTTCACGAAGATGATGTAGGCCATCGTGAGGAACGTGGCCGAACCGGAGAGGACCTCCGTCTTGAAATTGGTATTCCGCTCGGTGAATTTAAAGAAGCTGCCCGGCATCGCCCCCCCCTTTTGCCGCTATTTCACGCTATTGCGCGCCGCTATGGCCTTTACAACGTGGGGCGGCACCAGCTTGGACACGTCGCCCTTGAAGTGGGCTATATCGCGCACTACGCTCGACGACAGGTAGGTGTAGCGCTGGCTGGGCATGAAGAAAACGGTCTCGGTGTGAGAGTATAAGGTGCGGTTCATGGCCGCGATCTGGAACTCGTACTCCAGGTCCGAGATGGCGCGCAGGCCCCTGACGACCACGTTGGTCTTCTTCTTCTTGAGGTAGTCCACCAGCAGGCCCTCGAAGCAGTCCACGCTGACGTTCTTTTTGCCCTTCAGGGCCGTCTTCAGCATGGCCACCCGTTCCGGCACGCTGAACATGTGTTTTTTGGCGCTGTGCACGAAGACGCTGACCACAACCTGGTCGAAAATTTTTGAGGCGCGCTCTATGATGTCCAGGTGGCCGAACGTCACCGGGTCGAAGCTCCCGGGGTAAACCGCTATTTTCTTTTTCATTAAGGGAATTATACAAATTAGGCCCCGGCTGAAAAATTGATATCATACCAGCATGCAAAAAGCGCTTTTCCTCCTCCTGTTCGCCCTCTGCGCCCCGGCCGGGGCGCAGGACCTGGTCCCCTACGTTTCCGGCAAGAACTGGGGTTACGCGGCCCCCGGCGGCAAAGTTGTTCTCCGCCCCTCCTTCGCCTACGCCGAACCTTTCTCGGAAGGCCTGGCGCTGGTCCGCTCCGGCACTCTTTACGGCTTCATAGACGCCAAAGGCCGGACGGTCATACCGTTCAAGTACCAGTCCGCCGGCTCTTTCAGCGAGGGCTGCGCCCCGGTCAAAAGCCGTGGCCTCTGGGGCTGCGTGGACAAGGCCGGCAAGACCGTAGTCCCGTTCGAATACGAGGAGTTGCTGCCTTTCCTGGAAGGCGTAGCGCCGGCTAAGAAAGACGGCCGCCGGGGCCTGCTGCTTAAGGCGTCCCTGGACTTCCGGGGCGGCGACTACGAGGAGGTCTACCCGGCCTCCGAAGGCCTGGCCCGGGTCAGGGTGGGCGAAAAATACGGTTACATAGACCTCACGGGAAAAGAGGCCCTGCCGCCGGTATACGGGGAGGCTTTCCCCTTCAACGGCGGCTTCGCCACGGCCAGGCTGGGCGACCGCTACGGCTTTATCTCCAGGGACACGCTGGCCTTTAAGGAAAGGGATTATATAGCCGTCGGCCCCTACAGCGAGGGCCTGGCCCACGTGCAGGCCCTGCGCGAAGAAGACCGCTGCGGCTTCATAGACAAGGACGGCAACGAACTCATCGGCTTTAATTTCATGATGTGCGGTTCTTTCGAAGGCGGCCTGGCGCCGGTCATAAAGAAATTCAAGGGCGGCTGGGGCTTCATAGACCGGTCCGGCGCCCTGGCTATCCCCTTCAAGTACGACTCTGTGCACGGCTTCAGGGGCGGCCTGGCAAAAGTCTCGCTCAAGAACAAGACCTTCTACATAGACGCCAAAGGCTTCGAGTACATTAAAAAGTAAACCCGGCCTCCCCGGCCGGGCAAAAAGAAAGGGCCCGCGAGAAACCCACTGAGAGGGGCCGCGGACCCAAACATATTATAGCAGAAGGTCTTGACTTGTCAAGGGGGGGGGCGGCTATTCCGCGCCCATCCGGCGCCAGGATTGGGTGGTCCAGGTCGGCTCGCCGAAGATGCGCACCTGGTCCATGGCCGCGTTCATGGTAGCCTCGTTGCCGGCCAGCTCCGGCGCCAGTATCGACGAAATTTCTATTGCGGAATTATCCCCGCTTATAAAGCCCCTGAAGCGTATGGGGTTATGCACCCCCATCCCGGTGCCCGAGGGCCCGCCGGGAGAGCTGCCCTCGAAGGCCCTGCCGTCCAGCGTGGCGTGGCCATACACCGTGCCGGGGAAATCCCAGCAGTGCATGGAGATGGTCATCTCCTCGTCCTTGACGGAAAATTCATAGCGCCAGCAGTCCATGCCGCTGCCCCAGACCCCGCTGAAATCCGGCAGATCCCGCTGCGAAGGGCGTTTTATGGGCTTACTCCGCTCACCGGTTTTCTTCTTTTTTGTAAGCGCGTATAGCCGCAGCGCCTCCTCGGCCTCCCGGAAGCGCTTGCCCGAATCCAACGCCATGCCCATGTTGTAATAGCATTGCCCCCACCAGGGCGCCACCTCCAGCGCGCGCTCATAGGCCATCACGGCTTTGTCGAAATCAGAATCGTTAACCGCCTCCAGATGCAGCGCCATCGCCTTCACATAGAACTTCTTGGCCTCCACCGGTATGGGCGGCTTCGGGTCCATCCTGTCGGCGAAGACCATCAGCGCCTCCTTGGCCTTGATATCGGCGGGGTTCTCCCTCACCTTGGCCAGCAGGCGCAGAAAAGCGTAGCGCTCCTTCTCCAAAGGAGACGCGGGTTCGGCCGCGGCGCAGACGGCGCCGAGCAGGCCTGAAAAAACAAAAAGCGCCAGCAGTTTACGCATAAAGACAGCCCCCCTCCGCGGCGCCGGCCGCGGAGAGAGAACACCAGGATATTGTTTATCCCCCTACCCACTATTTACCATTTCGCAACTTAAACTGTCAATCGCCGCCAGGCTACTTATAAACCACGCGCACCATGTCCCAGGGATGGGCTAGTTTGGCGGGCGTGGCGGAAAGGACGGAACGGGCCATGTTCCAGTACATGGTGCGGTACCAGTCCTTCTGCACCGGCGTGCCGAGCAGCAGCTTACGCAGCTGCTTCGGGTGGATCATGTAGTTGCGGTAAAAATCGCGGTACTGCTTTAGGACATGCAGCTTGCTCGGGATGAACTTGACCGTGTTGTGGTAGAACATGTCGCCGCCGGGCGTGTCGTGCGCGCCCGAGGCGCGGGCGAAATCTTCGGTGCCTTTGCGCGGTTCGAAGATGGAGATGATGGGGTAGTCGGTCAGCTCGTCCGAGGCGCGGAAGGCCGCGTCGGTCTCGGCCTGCGTCTCGTCGAGATACCCTACCATCATGAAGCCGGCTATAAACGCGCCGTATTCCCGCAGCAGGGCCACGGCCTTTACCGTGGTCTCGTGCGTATTGGCCTTGGCGAAATCCTTCAGTATGCGGTCGGACGGCGTCTCTATGCCCAGCAGCGCGCCGCGCAGGCCGGCCCGGCAGGCCAGCTTCATAGCTTCGGGCGAGCGCGTCACCGTGTCGCAGCGCAGGAAGCTCGCGAAGTGGAAGCCCATGTTCTCGCGGATCATGCCCTCGTAGATCTTCATGTAGCGCTCGGGATCCGCACCAAAGTTGTCGTCCGAGAACCAGATCTTGGTAAAGCCCATCTTCTTTACGATGCGCAGCTCCTCCAGCACCCGCTCGGGACTCTTGAAACGCTGGGTATGGCCCCACATCTCGCTGGCCGCGCAGAAGCGGCAGCGGTGCATGCAGCCGCGAGAGGTTTCCACCGTGGTGGAATAGCCTTTGTTGGCCAGCGGCAGATAGTAGAGCTTGGGGTTGTAGATGCTCCAGTCCGGCATCGGCAGGTCGTCGAGATTTTTTATAAGCTCGCGGCCGGGGTTGCGGTGGAAGTTGCGCTCGCCGTCACGCCAGGACAGGCCTTTGATGTCCCCGTACGGCCCGCCCTTTTCTATGGCTTGCATCAGCTCCACTATGGTCCCCTCGCCTTCGTTGCGCACCACAAAATGCGCCCCGCGGCCCAGCCATTCGTAATCGTACACGGTGGCGTGGTGGCCGCCCATTATTATCGGCACGCCGGGGGCGTTCTCCAGGATGTGCCGCACGCTGAACTCGGAATTGAGCGCGCCTATGCTGGAATGCGCGTTTATCAGCACCGCGTCCGCCCCCCGCGCGCGGCGGGTCAGCTCCGCCAGGGAATAATCCCCCGCCAGGCCGTCCATGAACTCGCAGTCATAACCTTTCAGCGCGCCCTTGAGCTGGGCGAAAGCCAGCGTCGGGGAATTGCCGAGCAGGCCGGTAAAATCGTCGGGCATGGGCCAGCGCTTGTACACGCGCAACGGCTGCAGCATCAGTAGCTTCTTCATCAGGTCTCCTTCAGGCGGCTGAAATTAATGTAGTTCTTGAACAGTCCATAGGCGCGGGCCGGGATGTCCCAGCCGAACGGGCCGTCGCGCGCTATGCGGTAAGCCCGCACCGGGTCCAGGTAGAACTTCAGGAAAGCGCTCCGGTACAGGGAGCGGTAGCCCGCGTCCGACATCTCGCTGGCGTTGAACGGGGCGCCGATATATTCGAAATCTATGGAGTTAACGTCGTCGCGCAGCTTGCCAGCCTGCTCGAACATGCTGTACATGGCGGTGTTGCGGTAAGGGTTGGGCGTGAAGAACATGGCCAGGTGCAGGCGCGAGGCGCAGGCCCAGCGGATGGTCTCGCGCATCTCGGCTTCGGTCTCGGTGGGAAAACCAAGAATAAAGAAGCCACGCGTGAAGATATGCCGGTCAGCCAGCATGTCTATGGTGCGGCCCACTTTGTCGAGCGCGAGGTTCTTGTTCATCAACCGCTGTATGCGCGGGCAGGCGCTCTCTACCGCCACCGACACTTCGCAGACACCCACGCGTTTAAGCAGGTCCAGGGATTCGGGCCGCACTATGTCGGCCCTGATGGCGTTGGGGAAATTCAATACCGACTGGAGATTGCGCTCCAGCATCAGCTCGAGAATGCGGTCGAAGCGGTCCGGGTCGAAATTGGCTATATCGTCGAGCACCTCTATGTTCTTGGTGCCGAGCTTGTGGATTAGCGCCATTTCCTCCACCACGTTCTCCGGAGAGCGGGCGCGGAACTTTTTGCCGAAGATCTGGTGGCAGAACACGCACTGGTAAGGGCAGCCGCGCGAGGTGAAGATGGGCAGGTAAGGCCTTATGCCCACGGTGGCCATGCCGCCGGTCTCCCAGAATTTCTTGTAGTCTATCAGGTCCCACGCCGGGAAAGGCAGAGAGTCCAGGTCCTGTACCGGCGCGCGCGGCGCGGTGTATTCCACGCCCCCTTCGCCCCGCACGGCCAGGCCCGCCACCTCGCGGATCACCTTGGGCTCCAGCCAGCGCGGTCCTTCCGAAATTATGACCTTCACCAGCTCGGCAAAGGTTTCCTCCCCCTCGCCTATGGCCGCGGCGTCGGTATTGGGGTCACCCAGCACGGCTTCGGGGTCCGAGGACGGGTGCGGCCCGCCCATAATGACAGGGATAGTCTTGTCCTCGGCTTTCACCGCCGCCGCTATTTTATGCGCCAGGAAGGATTCGGCGGTCAGCGCGCTGATGCCCACCGCGTCGGGCCGGCGGGAGCGTAGCTCCCCGGCCACCAGTTTTAAAAAGTCAGGCTCGAACATGGCGTCCAGCACCCGCACCTCGGCGTTCAGTTTCGCCCGCAGGTTAGCGGCTATATAGAGCAGACCCACCGGCGGCATGGTCCCCTTCTTTATCTTGGAGACCACCGAGCGGCTCTTGATGAGCAGGACGTAAGGGCGCTTCACGCGGTCTTCCTCCTGAACAGAGAAGACCAGGCCTGGCCCAGCACAAAGTAGACCGCGCCTTTATAGGCCCGGCGCATGAAGCAGCGTATCACCTGGTGCGGGTGGAAAATTTTGAACAAGGTGTCCGGCAGGGCGTAATGCAGCGCCAGCAGGGCGTAGTAGCTCAGCTGCACCAGCCTCGGGTTATGGGCGTCCTTGATGAGGTATTTGCCCTCGTAGAAATCTTCCGGGTTAGTGGAGTTCAACTGGGACGAACCGGCCAGGTCGTCGTAAAGCCGCGAGCCCGGCACCGGCGTGTAGATGGTCATGCGGAAAATATCGGAATTGAGCCGCCCGTAGAAGAAAGTGGCCAGGCTGTCCCTAAGGCCGCTGGCCGGCCCGCCGAAAATATGGGTGCCGTACACCGCCACGCCGTTCTGGCGGAGAATGCGGGAAGCCTCGCGGTTGATATCGCCCGAGTTGCCCTTGTCCGACTCGTCCTGCACGGTGGAGGTGTAGCCCTCGAAGCCCACCACCGCCATGAACATGCCGGCCTTGGCCCCCAGTTCTATCAGCGCGGGGTTAGCCGTTATGATGTCGGCCCGGATCTGCACGCCGAAGCGCAGATTCATGCGCTCGCGCAGCATGGTCTCGAACATTTCCCGCGCTATCTCCGGGCGGGTGGCGAAGGAATCGTCGTTGATGGAGAATTCGGTAACGCCCAGCGCCTTCAGCGCGCGCAACTCGGTCAGTATGCGCTTGGCGGATTTATAGCGCGGCGCGCCGTAGTAGCCGGGGATGGAGCAGAAGGTGCAGCGGAAGGGGCAGCCGCGCGAGGTCTCCACCGCGGCGAACAGCCCGTCGGAGAAGGAGGACTTGTACAGCGAGCCTTCCCAGTACGGCAGGGGCATGCTGTCCAGGTCGGCCAGCACCTTCTGGTCCGCCGAAATTTTAAGCGTGCCGTCCGCGGCGCGCCAGGCGCAGCCGGGCACGCCCTCCAGGGACGCGCCGGAGGCCAGCGCCTCAACGATGCGCGTAACAGTGGCTTCGGCCTCGTACAGGGCCACCGCGTCGAAGGGCCCCGCCGGCCCCAGGAACAATTCGGGCTTGAAGGTAGGCGCCTGCCCGCCGGCCAGCAGCCTCACGGCGGGGTAGCGGCTCTTCAGGTCACGCGCCACCTTTATCACCATAGGCGCGTTGGGCAGTTCGGAATTGGAAAAACCAATTATCTCCGGCTTGAAATCCTCTACGGCGCGGAGAAAAGCGGGATGCAGCGGGCGCAGATGCTGGGCGCTGACAACCTTGACCTCGTGACCAGCGGCGCGCAGCACGCCGGCCAGGATCTGCAGGCCCAGCGGCGGGATATTGGGGAACAGCACCTGCAGGGTGTGGAAGGCCTGCCAGGGCGGGGTGGTGAGCAGTATTTTGGCCATCAGAGCAGCCTGTCCATTATTTTGCCCGTCAGGGTCCGGCGCCGCTCCAGGCGGTTGCCCAGCATCCAGCCGGAGATTATGGCCGTGGTCACGCCGGTGCCCAGGTAAGTCCAGTGGCCGGTATGGTAGAGCCCCTCGACCGGGGAGCGCATGCTCATGCGGCGCATCAGCACCTGGTCGGGCGTATTGGCCCAGCCGTACATGGCCCCCTCTGAGGCGTTGGTCAGCCGCTCCAGGTCCTCGGGCGTCATGATCTGTTTGACCTTGATATGGGCGGAAAGCCCGGGCAGCAGTTTTTTTTCTACGGCGGCTATCAGTTCGGCGGCCAATTCTTCGCGGCGGCCCCGCCAGTCCTTCTCCGGGGTCCACGGGATCAGGGTGGTGATAACCAGGGTGCTGTGGCCGGGCGGGGCGAGCTCGGGAGAAATTTTAGCGGGCGAGTACACGCTTATGGCGCCCGGCTCTCCGCGCAGCATGTCGGCGTAGTTGGCGTCGTGGTCGTAGGAGCGGAACAGCATATACTCGTGCTCGTCCAGGCCGTGCTTTGACACGTCGTAGTCCAGCCCGAGGCAGACCCGGAAAGGCGCCAGGGAGACGGCCATTTTTTTAAGCTTGCGGCTGAACCGCGCCGGAACCTGGCCCTGGTCCAGCAGGCCGTAGGTATGCCGGGCGTCGGCGTTGGAGATCACCAGGTCGGCATAGATCTTTTCGCCGCCGGCCAGTTCTATGCCTTTGGCCCTGCCTTTCCCGCAAATTATCCGCGCCACGGGCGAAGCCAGCAGCAATTCCCCGCCGCGGTTGAGAAAAGCCGAGGCCATGGCATCAGCGAGTTTTTGCGAGCCGCCTACGGGGTAATAGCTGTGTTCTATATGCTGCATCGCCACAAAGATATCCATCATCACGCCGGAGATGCGGCTGGGCGGCAGGCCGAGGTACACCCACGAGGCGTGCAGCACGGCGCGCAGCCGCGGGTTCTTTAGCCAGCGGCCTATCATGAAGTCGGCGTTGAAGGGCATGCGAAGCATCAGGCCCCAGGGGAAGGTAAAAGGGAAAGAGAGCAGCTTGCGCCAGCCCACGGCGCGCGCCAGCAGGCCGGCCACCACGGGATTGGCGCCGTACAGCAGCCGCTGGGAGATCAGGGCGTCGCTTTTAAGCGTGTCCAGCCCGGAGAGCATGGAATCTATGGCGGCCGCGTCGCCGGGAAAATCTTTTACCAGCTCGGCGCGCAGGCCGGCCCTGGTGCCGGGCAGCCGGTAGGAGCGGTCCGGCATCTCCACCACCAGGAAGGGGTCCACCTGGCGGAATTCCACGCCGGAGACGCCGTATTCCTTAAGCACGCCGCCGCACATCCCTTCGCTCCCCACGCCGGAGAGCTGGTGCACGGCCAGGTCAAAAGTGTAGCCGCCCGCGGTCCAGCAGGTGCAGTTGCCTCCGGGCCTGGCGTTCTTTTCCGCTATCAGCACCTTAAGCCCGCGCCCGGCCAGCGACAAACCCGCGGAAAGCCCGCCGGGCCCCGCGCCGATTATAACCGCGTCGTAATGTTTGCCGTTTTCGCTCATAGAGCAACCGCCCGGGAGGCGTCTGCCTCTCCGGGAACCGTCATCTATATTATTATGATACTAAAAGAGGGAGCGCGGTTTCGCTACCGGGCGCCGGGCTTAATATCGCGCCAGTAGCGCGTGATGGGGCATTTCATGAAGCCCATTTTTTCGTAGAAACCTTCCCTGCCGCAAGGGACGATGATGCCTTCGGCGCCGCGGGCGGCGCTCCATTTTTCAAACTCGGCCAGCAGGGTCTTGCCTATGCCCAGCCCCCGGCAGTCGGGGCGCACCACCACCTCTTCCAGGGCGCCGGCCCGGCATTCAAAATCCACCTCGAGCCGGCAGCAGCCTACAATAAAGCCCGCCGCGGCGCCGGTCTCTTTTTCCACGGCCAGCAGCTTGTAATAGTATTTGTCCGCGATAAATTCAGCCAGCACCTTCTCGAGTCCTGGCCCTATTTCGCTGTACAGCGTGGGCATCAGGCTCATGACCGCCGGCAGGTCGTTGGCTTCAGGGATCTTATATTCTATTTCCATTTTTTCCTTTAGCTATTATTATAATACCAAAAAGACTTTCCGAAGGATTACGTTTGCTTCGGCGCCCACCCTATGGCTATAATAAAAAAACGGCGCGATAAAACGCGGCGCAACGCGGCAGGGAGGCAAAATGGCATCTTTGGCACCGGTACAGACGGCTGGAGCAGGCACCTCGGGGCAGCAGGGCAACTACACTTTCGCGCTCACGGCCCTGACCTCGCTCTTCTTCATGTGGGGCTTCATCACCTGCCTCAACGACATCCTCATCCCCCACCTCAAAGCGGTCTTCACCCTTAACTACACGCAGTCGATGCTGATCCAGTTCTGCTTCTTCGCCGCGTACTTCATAATGTCGCTGCCTTCCGGCTCCCTGATAGAGCGCATCGGTTATAAGAAAGGCATCTGCCTGGGCCTGGTCACGGCGGGCATCGGCTGCCTGATCTTCTACCCCGCGGCCGCCATGCGGTCCTACCCGGTCTTCCTCACCGCCTTCTTCGTGCTGGCCTCGGGCATTACCCTGCTGCAGGTGGCGGCCAACCCCTACGTCACCATCCTCGGCACGCCGCAGACGGCCTCCAGCCGCCTCAACCTCACCCAGGCCTTCAACTCGCTGGGCACCACCATCGCCCCGTACCTCGGCTCCATCTTCATCCTGGCCGTGGCCGTTAAATCCTCGTCGGAGATAGCACAGCTGCCGGCCGCCGACCTGCTGGCCTACCAGACGGCCGAGGCCGCTTCGGTGCAGACGCCCTACGTGCTGCTGGCCGTCGCGCTCTTCGTTATAGCCGCCATCTTCGCCGTTATCAAGCTGCCCGAGATAGAGGCCGGCACCACCGACCCGGAATCCGGCAAGCAGGAGTACGACCCCGGCACGGCCTGGGGCTACCGGCACCTCAAGCTGGGTGTGCTGGGCATCTTCCTCTACGTCGGCGCGGAAGTGGCCATCGGCAGTTTCCTCGTCAACTACCTCGGCCAGCCCTACGTGGCCGGGCTGCCCGAGTCCGAAGCGGCCAAATTCGTCTCCTTCTACTGGGGCGGCGCCATGGTAGGCCGTTTCCTGGGCTCCGGCCTGCAGCGGCGGTTCAACCCCGGCAAGCTGCTGGCCGTCTGCGCCTTCGGCGCGGCCGCGCTGGTGGCCGTCACCATGCTCACCACCGGGGCGACGGCCATGTGGTCCGTGCTGCTGGTGGGCCTTTTCAACTCCATCATGTTCCCCACCATCTTCTCGCTGGGCATAGCCGGCCTGGGCAAGCATACCGGCAAGGGCTCCGGCGCGCTCTGCATGGCCATCGTGGGCGGGGCCATTATCCCCGTGGCGCAGGGCATGCTCGCCGACGCCGCCGGCATACAGCGGGCTTTCATCCTGCCGCTGCTCTGCTACCTCTACATCGCCTATTACGGCATCTCTGGCCACAAACCGCGCCTCGCGGAGTAAGCACCGACGTAAAAACCGGCGCCCGGAGGAACAGCGTTCCCCGGGCGCTATACATTAGGAGACTTTATGCGCATAGCTACGCTAGCCCTTCGCGGCCTGGCCCTGGTCCCGCTGCTGGCCGCCGCCTGTTCCCACCGGGCGCCCGGCCTGAAGGCCGCTGCCGGCCCCGAGGTGGAACTGTGGCTTACCGACCCCGCCGCCGGCGTGCTGTTCCAGAAACAGCCGGCCGCCCCCCGGTTCGGGGAGCCGGCTGCCGGCGCCGCCGATATAACGTTATACCCGGCTAAAACCTACCAGACCATGGACGGCTTCGGCTACACTCTTACCGGCGGCAGCGCGCGGCTGATCAACTCCCTGAAGCGCGAGGACGGGGACGCCCTGCTGAGGGAACTCTTCCTGCCCGAAGGCGGCGGCATAGGCGTAAGCTACCTGCGCGTCAGCCTGGGCGCCTCGGACCTGGACGACCGCGTCTTCTCCTACGACGACCTGCCGCCGGGACAGAAAGATCCTGAGCTGGCGGCTTTCAGCCTGGCCCCCGACAGGGAGCACCTCATCCCGGTGCTCAAGCGCATCCTGGCCCTCAACCCGGAGATAAAGATCCTGGCTTCCCCCTGGTCCGCCCCGGCGTGGATGAAGGCCCTGCCCACAACCGTAGGCAGCTCCCTTAAGCCTTCCAACTTCCCCGTCTACGCGGCCTACTTTGTAAAGTACGTGCAGGGCATGCGCGCGGAGGGCATAAACATAGACGCCGTCACGGTGCAGAACGAACCGCTAAACCCCGACAACAATCCCAGCATGGTGATGCCGCCGGCCAAGCAGGCGCAGTTCGTGCGGGACCACCTGGGCCCGGCCTTCGCGAAAGCGGGCCTTAAGACGAAGATCATCATCTACGACCATAACTGCGACGAGCCGGGCTACCCCGTCTCTATCCTGAACGACCCGGAGACCCGCCGCTACATAGACGGCTCCGCCTTCCACCTTTACGACGGCGGCGTGGCCGCCATGACCAGCGTGCGCGACGCGCACCCGGACAAGAACATTTATTTCACCGAGCAATGGGTGGGGGCCCCCGGCGACCTGGCCGGTGACTTCAAATGGCATGTAGGGGAAGTGCTGATAGGGGCGTCCAGGAACTGGGCGAAGACCGTGCTGGAATGGAACCTGGCCTCCGACCCGGCGTACGGCCCGCATACCCCGGGCGGCTGCGACGCCTGCCTGGGCGCGGTGACCATCGGCGACGGCATACAGCGCAACCCCGCCTACTACGTCATCGCCCACGCGGCCAGGTTTGTGCGGCCCGGTTCGGTGCGGATAGGCTCGGACAGCCCCGCCGGGCTGCCCAACGCGGCCTTCAAAACCCCGTCGGGCAGGACAGCGCTGATCGTTCTGAATTCTGGTGAGACCGCCAGGACCTTCGGCGTGGATTGGGGCGGGAAAAGATTTACGGCCAGCCTGGCGGCGGGCGCGGCGGGCACCTACGTCTGGTAGGCCCCGCCCCGGCCGCGTTGGTCAGCGCCGGCGGGCCAGCTCCATGCCCAGCAGCGCGGCGCCGTAAACCCCGGCGTCGGCGTTGCGCGCCACCGCGAACTTAACCGCGCCAAAAGGCCTGGCTATCTGCTGGGCTGCGAACACCTTCTTCATCGGGCCCATGAAATGCCGCGCCGCGCCGGAAACGCCGCCGGTGAACAGCACGCAATCCGGATTAAACAGCAGTATCATGTCGGCCAGGCCCCGGCCCAGCTTTTCGCCCATATCGTGCCAGACTTTCAGCGCCCCGCGGTGGCCCCCGTCGGCCGCCCGGGTAAGGCACAGCGGGTCCAGTTCTGTGTGGCCGGCCGGCGCGTACTTTTTTACGAAGGCCGGCACGTTCTTTATAATCTTCTTAGCCTCGCGGATTATGGCGTAGTTGCCGCAATAGGCTTCCATGCAGCCCCTGGCCCCGCAGCTGCAGGGCGCGCCGCCCGGCTCTATCTTGTTGTGTCCTATTTCGCCGGCCGAGCCGGTGGCGCCGTGGTAGAGCGCGCCGTTAACTATCAGCCCCCCGCCGATGCCGGTGCCGAGGGTCACGGTCAGCACGTTGGGGTATTTCCTCTTAAGTTCCATTTCATAGGCGCCCCAGGCGGCCATGTTGGCGTCGTTCTCTATGGCGCAGGGCAGGCCCGTCAGCTTTTTAAGCGGGCCGGAGATCGGCACGCTGGGCCAGCGCAGGTTGGGCGAGAACCGCAGTATCCCTTTCTCCGGGTCCATGTCGCCGGCCGCCCCGATGCCGATGGAGACGGGGCTCCACTCCTTCTTCAGGCGCTTCACGCAGGCGGCCAGGCGGCTGATGAAATCCCGGTAGCCGTCGGCGGGCAGGGTGCGGAACCGCTCCTCGTGCAGCAGCCGGCCGCGCCCGTCTACAACTATGATCTTGGTGTTCGTGCCGCCGATATCTATGCCTATGCCGTTCATAAAGCTCCTTGAAAAACGCGGTCCCCGGCCCGCCGGGTCCGGTTCAGCATATGATAACAATTCGCGCATAGTATATAATAATCGAAACAGGCATACGGAGACGGCATGAAAAACTTAAAGATCAGCGTTTTGGCCGCGGCTTTGGCATTCGGGGCGCTAGCCCCCGCCACCGGCGCGGAACTCCCGGTTTATAAAGACCCGGCCGCCGCTCCCGCCGCCCGCGCGGCCGACCTGCTGGGCCGCATGACCACGGAAGAAAAACTGGGCCAGCTGCAGCAGCTGGACGGCCTCTGGGACACCGGCGCCTACCGCGAAGAATTCCCCAAACTGGCGCGCGAAGGCCGCCTGGGCTCCACGCTGAACGTGCGCACCGCTCCCCACGCCAACGCGCTGCAGAAAGAAGCCGTGGAGAATTCCCGCCTGGGCGTGCCCGTGCTGTTCGCCTTCGACGTGATCCACGGCTACCGCACCATTTTCCCCGTCCCGCTGGCCGAGAGCGCGCAGTGGGACCCGGCGCTGGCCGAGCGGGCCGCGGCGGCCGCGGCCGAGGAGGCTTACGCCGTGGGCCTCAAGTGGACTTTCGCCCCCATGGTGGACATCGCCCGCGACCCGCGCTGGGGCCGCATAGTGGAAGGCTCCGGCGAGGACGCCTACCTCGGCTCAAAGTTAGCCGCGGCCAGGGTGCGCGGTTTCCAGGGCGCGGACTTTGCCGCGCCCGGCAGGCTGATGGCCTGCGCCAAGCACTGGGCCGGCTACGGCGCGGCCGAGGCGGGCCGGGACTACAACAGCACCGACATCTCCCCCTCCGCGCTGCGCAACGTCTATTTTCCGCCCTTCAAAGCGGCCGTCGACGCCGGAGCGGCTACCTTCATGACCGCCTTCAACGACCTTAACGGCGTCCCGAGCACGGCGCATAAAGCCAATATCGCCGGGGTGCTGCGGGGCGAGTGGGGCTTCAAGGGTTTCGTGGTCAGCGACTATACCTCGGTAAAGGAACTGATAGCCCACGGCCTGGCCGCCGACGACGAGGACGCGGCCGTAAAGGCTCTTTCCGCCGGCGTGGACATGGAGATGGTGAGCACCCTGTACCGCGACAAGGGCCCGGCCGCGCTGGCCGCCGGCCGGCTGCGCGCCGCGGACCTGGACGCCTCGGCGCTGCGCGTGCTGGAGATGAAGTTCCGCGCCGGAATCTTTGAACACCCCTATATCGACCCGGCGCTGGAGGCTAAAACCCTGCTGACGCCGGAGAAGCTGCGGCTGGCGCTGGACGCCGCCCTGAAGTCCCTGGTGCTGCTCAAGAACGAGGGCGCGCTGCTCCCGCTGGACCCGGGCAGCCGCAAAGTGGCGGTAATAGGCAAACTGGCCGACAGCCGCGAGGACATGCTGGGTTCCTGGGCGGCCGACGGCAAACCGGCCGACGCGGTTACCCTGCTGGAAGGCATTAAAGCCGTGGTTTCGCCCGGCACCCGGGTGGTCTATTCCAGCGGCTGCTATACCGGCGACGCCTCCGAGAAAGAGCTTAAAGCGGCCGTGTCCGCCGCGGCCGGGGCCGACGTGATAATAGTGGCCGTCGGGGAATCCGCGCTGATGTCCGGCGAGGCCGCCTCCCGCGTCTCCCTCGCCCTGCCCGGCCGCCAGCGGGAACTGCTGGAACGCCTCAAGAAAACCGGCCGGCCCGTGGTGGCGGTACTCTTTAACGGCAGGCCGCTGGAACTGGGCTGGCTGGACGCAAATATCCCCGCCATCCTCGAGGCCTGGCAGCCCGGCACGCGCGGCGGCCTGGCCGTGGCCCAGGCCCTGTTCGGCCTGGCCAACCCCGGAGGCAAACTGCCGGTCACCTTCCCGCGCAGCGTCGGCCAGGTGCCCATCTATTACGCGCACCGCGCCACCGGCCGCCCCACCAGCCTTACGGAAAAATACTCCTCCCGCTACATCGACTCCTCCTCAACGCCGCTGTATCCTTTCGGCTACGGCCTGAGCTACAGCTCGTTTACCTTCAGCAACCTGCTGGTCTCCCCGGCGAGCATAAAGCCGGACGGCAAGGCGCTGGTAAGCGTGGACGTGAAGAACGTCTCGGCCCGCGCCGGCGACGAGGTGGCGCAGCTTTACATCAGGGACCCGGCCGGCTCCGAGACCAGGCCGCTGCGCGAGCTGAAAGGCTTTGAGCGCGTTACGCTGGCCCCCGGCGAAAGCCGCACGCTGCGGTTCGAGCTGACCCCGGCCGAGCTGGGCTGGCATTACGCCGGCGGCTTTGCCGTGGAGCCCGGGACCTTCAAGGTTTACGTTGGCAGTTCATCGGCCGCCGGGCTTGAGGTTTCCTTCGAGGTGCTACCGTGATAAAAAGACTACTCAGGCTTTCTTTCTTAACCGCCCTCGCGGCGCTCGCGGCCTGGGCGCCGGCGGCGCCCGCGCTGGCCGCGGAGCTGTCGGCCGCGGACGAACAGTTCCTGGAGGACCTGTCGCGCGCCTCGTTCCTCTACTTCGCCGAGAACTCCGACCCCGGGACCGGCCTGGTGCTGGACCGGGCCCGCGCCGACGGCTCTCCGGCCGAGGGGCCCAACGCCTCCGTGGCCAGCTCCGCCTCCACCGGCTTCGGCCTGTCGGCCCTCTGCGTGGCCGCGTCGCGCGGCTGGCTGCCCGCCCCCGAAGCCGCCGCCCGGGCGCGCAAGACCCTGGAGTTCTTCGCCGGCAAGGCCGCGCACAAGCGCGGCTGGTTCTACCACTGGATGGACGCGCGCACCGGGGCGCGGGCCTGGAACAGCGAGATCTCCACCATAGACACGGCCCTGCTGATGGGCGGCGTCATGACCGCCCGGCAATGCTTCTCCGGGGACCGCAAAATAACTGCCCTGGCGGACAAGATCTACTCCCGCCTGGACTTCCGCTGGATGCTCAACGGCGACAAGGAGCTGCTCTCCCACGGCTGGACCCCGGAAAAAGGCTTCCTCGCCTCCCGGTGGGAGGAACATTCCGAGGCGATGCTCCTTTACCTGCTGGGCCTGGGCGCGCCCTCCGGCCCGCTGCCCGCCTCCTCCTGGCGGGCCTGGAAGCGCCCGACGGTGACCTACGGGGAGTTCAAGTACATCAGCGGCTCGCCGCCGCTCTTCCTGCACCAGTACTCCCATGCCTGGGTGGATTTCCGCGGCCGCGACGACGCGGGCACGGACTGGTTCAAGAACTCGGTGCTGGCCACTAGGGCCAACCGCGCCATGTGCGTGGACCTGGCGCCCCGCTTTCACGGCTACGGCCCCGACATGTGGGGCGTCACCGCCTCCGACGGGCCCTCCGGCTATACTGTCTGGGGCGGGCCGCCGGCCACCCCCGACATAGACGGCACCGTGGTCCCCTGCGCCGCCGGCGGTTCGCTGATGTTCACCCCCGAGCTGTCGCTGCCGGCGCTGAAGGCCATGAAAGCCTACGGCGGCGGCAAGGCTTACGGGAAGTACGGCTTTACCGACGCCTTCAACCCGACCACCGGCTGGGTGAACCCGGACGTGATCGGCATAGACGTGGGCATAACCCTGCTCAGCGCCGAGAACCTGCGCAGCGGGGCCGTGTGGCGCTGGTTCATGAGGAACAAGGAGATCGTCGCCGCGATGAAGAGCGCGGGCATGTAGGCGGAAACACTTTCAGGTTTGAACCGGATCCCGGCGGCCCTCAGGCCGCCGGATCTTTTTCGGCATGGTAAAGCAGCGCGGTCATCACTATCAGCGGCAGCACGATGGAAACCACTATGCCGCTGAAAATGAGGGACCAGGCGAACACCGCCGCGGCCAGGAGGGCGGCGCGGACGGGGACCGCCGCGTAAGGGTCGTATACAAAACCGGAGATAAGCCCGGGCGCGAAGGCGAACGCCGCCCGCACCAGCAGGTACCAGAGCATGAACACCGAGCCCTGGAAGCGCCGATAGGCCGTCAGCATGGGCGTCAGGTCGGCAAGGAAAGCTATGGCGCCGGAGAGCAGCAGCAGGGCCGCGGCGAAGAGCAGGTCCCGCAGGCGCAGGCGCGACGCAGCGTGGGCCAGGATTATCAACAGCACCAGCGCGGAACCCGTGAGAAAGCCCTTCATCCAGCCCGGATCGGTGTAGCCGTAATGGTAAGAAATCCGCAGGAAAACCACCAGCGGCAGGAAAGACAGAGAGAGGGTAACCGCCCTGTGGGCGAGCAGCTTTTTCATAGGACAGGATTATCTTACAAAATTGATACAATTTGAGTTCTAATCACGGATGAAACATAACCTCGTACTCATACAGCCGGTCATCGGGGACATGGACATGTTCCGCGGCCACCCCACGCCCCCCATAGGGTTGCTGTGCGCCGCCTCCGTGATCTGCGCCGAGCTGGACATCCGCATCATAGACCAGCGCGCCGACAAGGATTGGCGCGCCAGCCTGGCCAAAGCTCTCGACGCCGGCACCGTGGCCGTGGGCGTTACCGCCATGACCGGCGAGATGATCCTCAACGCCCTCTCCGCCCTGCGCGAGGCGCGCCGGCACAGCAAGGCCCCGATAATTTGGGGCGGCATGCACGCCTCGCTGCTGCCGGAGCAGACCGTCTCCCACGAGCTGGCCGACTATGTGATAGAAGGCGAAGGCGAGGCTGCCCTAGCGGAACTCGCCCGCAGGCTGGCGGCGGGCCAGGATACCGCCGGCATCCCCGGCGTCTGGCATAAGGCGGATGGCAAGCCCAGGCATACGCCCCGCGCCGCCCTGCTGGAGATGGATACGCTCCCCCCCATCCCCTACCACCTGGTGGACATGGAGAAGTACATACAGCTCTACAACGGCGGCAAGCGCACGCTGTTCTACCAGTCCAGCCGCGGCTGCCCGTACCGCTGTTCCTACTGCTACAACAATAATTTCAACGGCGGCCGCTGGCGCGCCGCCTCCGCCGGGAAAGTGCTGAGCGAAATAGCCGCACTCAGGGACACGCACCGCCTGGACGCGGTGTTCCTCTGGGACGATAATTTCTTCATAGACCAGCCACGCGCCATGGCCATAGTGGACGGCATAAAAAAGCTGGGCCTGCGCTGCCTGCTGCACGGCGCCGACGTGGAGAGCCTGGAGCGCATGTCCGACGCGGACCTGGATTTCCTGGAGTCGGCCGGCGTGGACGCGCTGGCTATCGGCGTGGAGTCGGCCTCCGACCGCGTCCGCTCCGAGATCCTTAAAAAACGCGGCACCATAGCGCAGGTGCGCCGGCAGCTGGAACGCTTCAAAGGCCGCAAGATAGACATGTCCTGCTTCTTCATCCTCGGCTTTCCCACCGAGACCATGGCCGAGATGCGCCAGACCATCACCTTTGCGCTCGACACCATGCGCCTGGGCCGCAACTTCCACGTGGAGCGCTTCTTCAACTACACCCCTTACCCCGGCACCGAGCTCTATGAGACCGTAAAAAAAGCCGGTTCAAAATTCCCGGCTTCGCTGGAAGAATGGGGCGCCTACCACTGGGACTATTCTCACCTCTACGACTCGAAGCCCGAGATCAAGCTCTTCCTCGAGCGCATCTCCCGCATAGCCAAGTTCCTCGACCACATGAAGGACCCTTTCGTAGAGCTGAACCTGCCGCTTACCGTGCTGTTCGCCGTCTACCGCCCCATCGCCTGGCTGCGCGTGCAGCGCGGCTGGATCACCTTCATGCCCGAACTCTGGTTCGTGGACTTCCTCAAAAACCTCAAAAAGAAAAAGCTCACCCCTAAAGCCTAAGGCTCCGGAGGCATTAGGCCAGGCGAGATATGTCTGGCATGTAAATTGCTCTGTGTTTTGTGCGGTATTTTAGGGAGAAACACATGAAAAATTTCGCCATACATACAGCGGTTATCGTCCTGGCGCTGGCCGGTTCGGCGACAGCGCAGCAATCGGGAGGAGCCTTCGGCGAAACTTTCGGCGGCGGAAAGGGATTTTTACAGGCCCTGGAGGAATTTACTCCCCCCGCGGCCCCGGTCCGCGGCCTGGCGGCGGAAAAGGACGCGGTAAAAATTCCGGTCAACTTCCGCATACGCGCCGATTTCCGCATTGAGAACTCAATGACAGCTTTAGACACCAACTCCGGAGACACAGTATCCGTCTACGGGTCCGGGGACGACATGACCGCCCGGATAGCGGCAGGGGGCGCGGCTGAAACCGGAAAGATAACGGCCCTGCGCGGCCTCCGCTTCACCTATACTTCTACTTCCGGCAATACGTCGCTCACGCTGGAAAGAAACGGCCCGCAGTACAGCTTTACCGGCAGAGTTCATGACGGGCCCGCCGGGACCGCCCCCCGAGAGCTAGCTCTCGTTTCCGGGCCCGGCGGGGAGGAAGGGTTTAGACTGGCTACCGGCGCCGGGGGGCTGACCTTCGGCCGGCACTCGGTCAGCGGCGTATCTGCGGACCCTAAATTATCGGCCATAATGACGGCGCTTTACCTGGCGCTGCTGCGCGACGCGGGATCCGGCCTGGTGCGCACTGTGGCTTTCGGGGGCCGACCCGGCATGGACGGCCCCAACTACGGCTGGACTTCCTGCTCCACCACCAACGTGCCCTATGTCACTTCCGACATAGAATACCGCCAGGGAGCTGTTTCTTTCGGCAAGGTCCGCGTCTGCGAGGTGGAGGTCACCTATACCTGCAATTGGTATAAATGCGAGGTGCTGTACCCGAATCTCGAACCCGACATTTGCTACTGCAAAGCGACCTGCTACAAAAAAAGCCACAATACCGGCAGGTGCGAAGTGGTAGACGCGGAGTAAACCGCCGCTTCAGCGCAAAAGGATGCGCTGTTCGCGCTGGTCCGTAGACTCGTCGGACTTGACCGTTATGTCTATGCGCCCGAGCTCCCTGCCATCCGAAGTTATTATCTCCACCCGCCAGCGGCCGGGCTTGTAGTTAGCCTTGGACGTGAACCCCCGCCAGCCGCCGTCGCGACCGCCCGCTATGGGCATGGGGATAGTGTCGGACTCGCTCCAGCCGTCCGGGCCGCGGTACCGCCAGCGCACGGCGAGGCGCTCCCGGAAATTGGTCGGCGCAAAAACCGCGGCCCAGCAATAGAGGGTGTCGCCGGGCCGCGCCAGGAAGGTCTGGTCGCCGCGCTGCCAGAACTTCCAGCGGGGCCGCATGGAGACCAGCTCAAAACCGTTCTCCTTGCGGCTGACGCCGTGGTAGACGCCCAGCTCGGAGATGGACAGCGGCACGGGCGGGATTACTTTTGCGAAATAGAGGATGGTGAACATGGCGGCTACGGCAACGAAGGGATAGACCGTATGCCTGTGCACCGCCAGCGCCTGTTCCGGCAGGCGCGCTTTAAGCCGCCAGGCCAGGAGGGCGGCGCAGGCCGAAGCGCCGATCATGGAGCCCAGGAAAGGCAGGGCGCCGATGCGGCCCATCAAAGTGGGCACGAGGTAGGTAAAATAGGACACCAAGCAAAGGCTGAACAGGCTCATCCGCAGCAGGGTGCCCGAGTTCCTGAAAGGCTTCAGCTCGTTCACGGCGATCAGGGCGGTCAGGCCCGCCAGGAACAGCAGCGAGGTGCCCAGCGAAGCGCTCTTGAAATAGAAAAGGGTGTAAATATTCAGCAGGGTGCCGAGCATGAAATGCGTGGCGCCGGCATGGTAGCGCCAGGCCGTCTTCAGGCGCTCGGGCGGGACAAAGCCGCCGTAGGTCTCGCGCAGCTCCAGCCCGGTCAGCCAGGCGCACAGTGTAAGGTAGGTCGCCTGGTGGATGATGTTGTGCAGCTTGTCTATGCGCCCCACGGCGAGGACGTCGAACAGGAAGCCGGCGACGAAAAAGCCCGCCGTGCAGGCCGGTTCGTGCTTGTTGTAAAAATCTTTAGCGCGCTCGAACATACGTAGACTGACAGGCACCCTGCGGCCCTTTCCTTCCCTCGGCGCGTTTTTTTAATTTTCGGCGTAACGGCGCGCGTTTTATTTATAATATCAAAAACCGGCCGCGCTTTCGCGATAGTGGACATGCGGCGGAGATTAAAAGTTAGAATATAGCGGTCGGGCTTCGGCGGTCTGGCCGTGGCCGGAAATACCAAGAGGAGATCGGCGTTAACCTTATGATCAATTGCCCCAAATGTCCTTCCGAAGTTTTAGTTGAAACCCCCGCGCTGGGGAATATCCCGCTGGACGTCTGCCCGGGCTGCTCCGGGATCTGGTTCGAGAAGGGCGAACTGGAAGCCCTGCTCAAGCAATCGCAGGGGAGCGCCCAGGCGGACCTTCAACTCATAAATCCCAAGCCCGAAGGCCATAACTGCCCCTCCTGCAAGGTGAAAATGTCCCGCGGGGGCCTGGTAAACCCGCTCCTGCTGGTGGATAAATGCGAGACCTGCGGGGGCGTCTGGCTGGACGCGCAAGAACTGGCCCTCGTGAAGAAACTGCTCGGCCTTGCCGGCGGAGAGTCCGGGGTGAAGGTGGACAGGCCCGCTCCGGCCCCGGCCGCGCCGCCGGCGCGGGACACTAAACTTCTCATGGTAAAGCTTGCCGCCGCCGTCGGCGCGGTAGCCGGGCTTATCGGCGTGAGCTATGAAATGTATCTTTACTTCAGCCCCGCGGAGGCCGTGTCCCGCGCGCCGTCCATGGGCGTGGCCGTGGTCAGCGTCCTGCTTTTCGCCGGCGGCATTTTAGCCCTGAACTGGGGCAAAGAAGACCGCTGGAGCTAGTTTAACTGTCAGCTGCAAACGAAACAGAACCGCCGGGAAAACCCGGCGGTTCTGTTATTCCGGGGTCCCCTGAACCGTGTATTAACGCGCTTATTTTGGGATAATCTAGAAAGGATATGACGGGAGAACCAAAAGAGATAAACGGCCTCGAAGTCCTGCGCGAGCTGGGCCGGGGTGGCATGGGCGTGGTCTACGAGGCCTACGACCCGGCGCTCGAGCGCAAGGTCGCGGTAAAGATGGTCCTGCCCGAGGCCGCGAGCGCCATGGGCAAGAGGCGCTTCCTCAAGGAAGCGTCGGCCATGGCCATGCTCAGCCACCCCGGCATCGTGAAGGTGCATTCTTTCGGAGAGCACAGCGGGCTGCCCTACTTCGTGATGGAATACGTGGAGGGCAGGTCCCTGCACGATTTCCTCGAGCGCCTGCGGGCCGTTCGCAACACCGACCCGGAGGAGCTCAGGAATTTCGGCTACGCCGAAGAGGCCGCGCCCGATGACGACACCCCCTATTTCCTGCGCAAGTTCCTCAAGTGCCCGCTTGAGGAGGAGGACTACGCCGGCCGGGCCGCCCTGCTGATGGCCAACGCCGCCGACGCCCTCTACGAAGCGCATTCCGGCGGCGTGCTGCACCGCGACATAAAACCCTCCAACCTGCTGCTGTCCAGGAACGGCGTTAAGCTGGCCGACTTCGGCCTGGCCAAGGTGATGGACTCCGAGAGCCTGACCGAGACCAGCCATTTTATCGGCACGCTGAAGTACGCGGCGCCGGAGCTTTTCTCCGGGGAGAAGGCCACCGCGAAGAGCGACCTGTACTCGCTGGCGCTGGTCTTCTACGAACTGCTGACCGGGGAGCATCCCTTCGGCAGGGACGCGGCCGCCGGCAATACCGCCGCGTTCATAAATTCCGTGCTTAAAAAAGAGATAAGGCGGCCTTCGTCGCTGAATCCCAAAGTGCAGCCCCAGCTGGAAGGGATACTGCTGAAGGCCCTGGCCCGGGAGCCGCGCGGCCGGTTCCGCGACGCGCGCGAGTTCGCCGACGCGGTGCGCCTCAATCTCAAAGGCGGCCTCGGGGCCCGGGTGCTGGACGGCCTGAGGAAGATGGTCGGCGAGGCGCCGGAGAGAGAGGCCCAGGCGCTGCCGCCGGTGCCCCCTGAAGATAAGGCCGTGGCCAGGCGGCTGCTGGACAAGGCCCTGAAGCTTTACCTGGAGATCAATATCTCCGAGGCGATAGAGCAGGTGAGGCGCGGGCTGAAGCTGGACCCGCAGAACGTGGACCTCTACACGATGGCGCTTATCCTGAACTCCCACATCCTCTGGGCCGACAAGGTCCTGCGGGAGAGACTGCCGCTGCTCAAGCGGCTGGGCGAGGGCGGCGGGGCCGCCGCCGCCAGGGCCAGGGCCCTGCTCGGCAAGGTCCGCGGCGAGAAAGACTGGCTGGAGCGGATGGTGGCGTGCCTGGAGGCGGACAAGAACCCGTACCTGCATATCCTGACGTCCCGTATGTTGCTGTTCTCCGGCGACAGGCCGCGCGCCATGGAGTACGCCGCCCGGGCCGGTAAATTGGTAGAAGGATACGATATCTTCATCTCGATGTTAGACCTGGAAGACGGGAGGGACAAGGATAACGCTGAACTCAAGAAGCTGATAGCGCGGCGTCCTGACATCGTGGCGCTCAGGATTTCTATCATAGAAAAGCTTATCAGGAGCGCCAGGCCGGGCGAGGCCCTCAAGGAGATCTCCGCCGCGGAGAAAGTAAGCCCCGGCAACGACATCTTGGCCATCTTCAAGGCCTGGGCGCTGTCGATGGATGACAGGCCCCGCGAGGCCGCCGGAGAGCTGCGCAAGGCCATAGGCCTAATGCCCGACGAGACGAAGCCGTCGTTCTATAAGGGACTCTACTACCTCTACGAGAGGGCGGGAGATAAAGCGCGCGCGCTGAAGAACCTGGAGATAGCCAGGAGCCTCGCCCCGGAGAGCGTGTTCAGGACCACGCAGGAGACCGCCGCGCTGATCGGCGAGATGGATATTCCGGCGGAGAGTTTCGAGGAACTGCCGCCGGAAGTGCTGGCCGCGGCCGTCAGGTTGGAAAGAGGGAACCTTTTTACCCTGGCTACCTCCCCGGTGGTGGCGGGCGGCATGACCAACAACACCAAGGTTTTCTTCTGGCCCGCTTCCGGGGAACCGCGCATGCTCTACTGCAAGGGCGTGATAGCGGACCGGATGCGAGCCCCCAACGCGCCGCTCGAACTGACCCTGGATTTCATGCCCCTCAGTTCCTTCTCCGATTCTTCCGGGGAGATACTGAAGGTGAAATACCGCAAGTCGCCCGAAGGGGTGAAAACCGAAATAAAAATGGACACCCTCCGGGAAAAGAACTACGAGCTGATAGCCGCCGAGGGTGACACTGAAAAAAACTTCATCCGCCGCCCCGGCGGCGCGGTGGAGCTGGCGCTGCGGGAGACCTTCCACGGTCTCGGTTCCGGGGCCAGGCTGGCGGTCATCCCCGAAAAGGCGGAGCTGGTCTCCTGCGCGCCCGAGCCCGACAAAACCTATTGTCGCGGCGGCCTGCGTTTCCTCGAGTTCCGCGTCCCGATGCATTACGGCAAAGAGTTCGCGCTGACCCTGAAATTCAGGCCTTGACCCTGCGGACCCCGCTCCCTGAGGGCTGCCTCACCGGGGCCGCGGCGCCATAGCCCCGGGTGACGCTGCCTCCCCCTGCTCGCCTGAAAATACACATTTTCCAGCGAAAAGTTTTTCTTTCCACAACCTTAACATACCAGGCTCTACCGCTATATCCTCGCTGGCACAAATATTGCTCTGTTTTGAGCGCAGCACAAACCCCTTACAGGAGAATAGCGATGAAAAAGAGTTATGCGATAGAGACAGCGGCAGCGGCGGTTTTCATACTGGCTTCGCTGGCAGCGGCCGGCTATGCGGCCGACTTCGACGGCCGCGGCGGCGCACAACTAACAGTAAAAGAAGCGGTGGAGAAATACGTACAGGTCTCCGTTCCGGAGGCGTCCAAGGCTTATATCAACCAGCAGCCGAAGTTTTACCCTGAGAGGCAGTGCTACGACATCCGTCAGATAGACAAGGACGGCCCGGAGCGTTTCCTTTGGGCCAATTTCTCCAGCTCTTACTCCCAGGAAATTTGCGCCCCCAATAATTACGGGGTGGAGCAGTGCCACTGGCAAACCCTTTCTTATCACAACGCCCGCGCCGAAGTGACGCTGCATTTCCGCGAGCTCAAGGACGGCGAGGCCGAGGTCTTCACCCTCTGCTACGACTTTGTAAAGAAGAAGGGGGCGTACTCCATAAACAGCCCGTTCGTCTACGACGAAAAAGTCCGCTTCCTTTCCGACAACCGCGACGGCTTCGCGCTGGAGCTGACGCCCCTGCGCAGGAAGCCGGTGGCCCCCGACGCGGCCTTCCTGGAGCTGCAGTCCTTCTCCTACGATCAGCTGAGCGGCGAGTTCACGCTGAAGCTCGGTGAAAAGAGCGACATAGCCTACTGGGGCACCAAGGTACAGGTGGGCGTGGAGCTGGTGGAGGACAGGATGTTCGACTCCTCCAAAGGCGTGAAATTCTTCGAATTCCCGATCAACTGGAACAAGCCGGCGCCGGTCATAACCTTCAAGGCGGCGGATTTCGGTGGCGACAAGGACGCCGGCGAGGACCGCGCCAAGACCAGGAAGTATTTCGCGAAGTGGGGCTTCAAGGTGATAAGCGATGTCCACACCGGCGACTACCTGGAAAAGGGCCGCACGGAAACCATCAGCGTGCTGCAGTAGCGCACCGCTAAACCAAAGAGCCCCGGATTAAACCCGGGGCTCTTTTTATTTTAGGAATTAAGGATCAACGTCCCCTGCATACCTTACGCTTGGCGTAGTATTCTTCGTAGGCGTGAGTTTTCTCGAAGCCGAGGCTGCGGTAGCAGGCTATGGCGGAGGCGTTCCCGGCGGCCACGTTCAAACCTATCAGCTCCGTTCTTTTAAGGAGCTCGCGGCAGACGCGGGCGGTGACCTTTTTGCCCAGGCCTCTGCCGCGCAGGTCGGGGCGCACGGTAATATTCCCCAGGGCGGCCGCTTTGTATTTCCTGGAATATACGTGCACCCCGGCGGCGGCGGCGAGCTTGCCGCTTTCCCAGACGCCGTAATACATGCCCGTAGCCAGCATGCGGGGCTCGAACCAGTTGCCGGGGTAGCTCTTGGCGTAAAATTTCAGCAGGGCAGGCAAGTCCCCCGCGCAAAGCGCCGCGGTACCGGAAGCGTCGGCGGCCAGGGCGCGCTGTTTATCGACAAGGGCCATCTTATGGTGCAGACCGTGGCTTTCAAGCGCGCAGGTCTTGGCCAGGCCGCCCGCAAGACCCGGCGACAGATGCGCGTAGAAACTCTCAGGCAGCAAGTGGGACGAAGCGGCTATCAGTTCCAGCGCCCGGGCGCGCCCGCCGGCGCCGCACAGGGCCAGCAGGGTTGGGACCGAACTGCCCGTATAGAGCAGGGCCAGGCTCTTTATCTCGCCGGCGCTTTTCAGCGCCAGCCAACTTGTATGCTCCCAGAAGAAATCGTCCAGGTCGCCCAGACTGTAAATATTCAGCGGAGCGTCCTTGCGCAGATAAGCGGCTATCTCAGCCTTATCATGCAGGAATACGGTTTTATTCTTATCTTTTTTACCCATATTTTCCGCTATCCCGGAGCCGGGCAGGTATCGCCCAAGCTTCCACTTTAGTAAGAAGACCAGCTTTCGCCGTGGCCGTCCCAGTTCTCATGCGTGCAGTCTATGTAGAAGCTCCCGAACCCGGGACTGGCCGGGTTGTTTATGTAGGCCCATTTGCCGCTGTCGCTGGCGGCGGGCTGGTCGTAAAAGGCTATTTCCTTCGTTTTCGGATGCTGATACTTGCCGAACCACGAATGCCACAGCCCTTTCGGCGCCGCTGACGAGGTCAACCGCTCCAGGTCGCCCCTTTCTACAGGATAGGCCCCGGCCTCCTGCTTGCGCTGCTCGAGCGCCTCCCGGATCTTTGCAATGTCGACCATGGTGGCGCCGTGTGCTCCGACACGCGCCACGGGGGCCAACATGCTGAGGACTCCGAAGACCATTAAGCCGAAGGCCCCGTAGACAAAGGCTGCCTGCAGAAAGCTCTGGCCTGCCGGGATAGCGATCTCCCCGCGCCAGGCGCGCCGGGTTTCGCGCCAAGCCCTGTAGAGCATGTACGCGGAAAGTCCGGCTACCGCCGGGGGCAGGATCCACGCGGGATGCAAGCTATGCGGGAGTTCCTGGACAAATTTTATAAGGGACCCTGCGCCTATATAGGCGACTATTAGCGAGACCGGCAGCAGCCAGAGCAGGCGGAAGAATATTCCCATCTTGTTTCCCCTTAAGGACGCGTCTGCCGGTCTGAGATCTCTTTATTGCACAGGCTGTGCACCGGGACCAGCTTGCTCATGCAGGCGTCGAAACGCGCCTGGTTATCGCCACGGCAGCTCCGGCAGTCCGGGGCCAGGCGTTTTTTTGCGTGGCGCTGCACTGTCTGCTGTCTTACCTCGATGGTCCCGGCAAAAGTGCAGGAGTGGTCATAGGAGGTGTGGTGCACACCCGGCGAGTCAGCGATAGTTTCTCCGCACCAGGCGCATTTCCCCCCGTCCCTCTGCGCCAGGAACTCCTTAACAAAGGGATTCCTGATAATGCGGCGCGCGAACCTGGCCCATGGCTCCCTGTCGTAACCCTTTTCGCAATCGTCGGCGGTCCGCGCTGGTATTATTTTAAGGTTCATATTAAAACTTTTTAGGCTTCGGGACCTCGCAGATATACCAGTTCTCAAGCTTCTCGCGGGCCCAGGGATTTTTTCGCAAAAAAACGAGGCTGGATTTTATACTGGGATCGTACTGGAAACAGCGGATGGGAATGCGGTTCCACAGCCCTTCCCAGCCGTGCACCTCGAGCATATAGCTAAGGATGGTCTCCAGCGTAAGGCCGTGCAGCGGGTCTTTGGACTTCTTAACGGGCACGGGCTTGGCGGACGATTCGGCTATCGCCGCCGCGTAGGCGTTCCCGGAGCAGCAAACGCCCAGCGGATTTGTCTCTTCGCAGCGGCATTTCGGCACCGCTCCGGTTATTTCCTTAATGATAGAGGCCCAGCGCGTAGCCCCGGTCTTGCTGACGGCGTGCACCACCTGGGCTTTAGTGACCCCCGCGCAGTAGCAGGCGTACACGGGCGCCGCCCCGGTTTTGAAATATACCGGGACGCGCACGTCCTCCTGCCGGAACAGGCCGCCCTTCGGGTGGAAATAGACCACGGCGCAATCGGGCGTTCGGCAGATCAGGTACCTGTCCGCCGTCGCCGCGTGGCCGGGCTTGAGCAGCTTACGCACCGTGCTCCCGCGCACCACCTCGCCCGTCTTCCCGCAAAGCGGGCAGGCAATGCTGTCGCCGCCATGCGGGGGTTTGCCGCAGCAGGAGTCCCCGCATCCGCCTGGTTGTTTATTCATAAATTTTCACCGATATACAGGAAACAGCTTAGTGATCATGACCCTCGGCCTGATCTATAACGGGGCGGAGGCCGGAGAGGGGGCCGCGGGGGGCGGCGAGGCCGGAGCGCCGCACTAAGCCCCCGATGAAGGCTTCGGTCAGGTATTTGTTTATCACGGCGCCCTGGATCTCGGCCGACGGGGCTTTGGAGAAGGACATCAGCAGGAAATCTTTTACGGCGGCCAGGGTGGTGCGCAGGGACTCGCGGATGAGGAAGCCGTACATGTGACGGAAGAAGGCGCGCCGGGTGGCTTTGCCGGAGAACATCCGGAACGGGTAGCGCGTAAGCATCCAGCCGTTGAATTTGTTGCGGGCGGCGTCGGCGGCGGCGCGGCCCTCCTCCAGGAAAACTATACGCGGGTCGTGGTAGAAAGTGCTCTTGGAGATGCGCCCCGCCTTCTTATAGGCGTGGTAGTCCGGCGTGCCCTTGATGACGCGCAGTTCGTTTATCAGCGTAATGTCGCACCAGCGCGAATGCAGGTCCAGGTTGGCCGAAACCCGCGCCGGGTCCTCGCCGGGATGACCGGAGATATAGAAACCGGCCACAAAGATGCCGGCCCGGTCGAGCGTCTTGTACACCTGGTCGTATTTCTCTATCGGCGTGGGGATCTTCTCGCTCTTCTTCCAGGCGTCTATCAGGGCCGGGTCTGGGGACTCATAGCCTACGGCTACCATGCAGCAGCCGCTGCGCGCCGCCCATTCGGCCAGCTCGGGCCGCTCCAGCACAGCGTCGGTGCGCATGAAGGCGCTCCAGCTAAAGCGCAAATCCCGCCGCACCATCTCCTGAAAAAGTTCTATGTAGTACGCAGGCGGGCTGCCGAAGCCGTCGCCGGCGAACTGCAACTTGGTAACACCCAGCCGCTTCAGCTCGGCCAGCTCTTCCAGCACGCGGCTTACGGACTTGTGCCGGTGCGTGTAGGACCACATCTTGCTGGCCATACAGAAAGAGCATTTACCGTTGCAGCCGCGGGACTCTTCCACCACGCCGGTGGCGCCGCGCGGGCCGTAAAAAAGATTGTAGTCGCTGAGGTCCACCAGGTCCCAGCGCGGAGCCGGGGATTCGTCCAGGCAGGCCAGCAGCGGGCGCGCCGGCGTGCGCACGGCCGCGCCGTCGCGGTAGAAGATCAGGCCGGGAATGGCGGCCGGGTCCGTCCTCTCTTCGATGGCTTCTACCAGTTCGGGGAAGGTGCGCTCGGCCTCGTTGGGGATAACATAGTCCGCGCCGCGGGCCAGCCAGCCTGCGTACTGTCCGGTGGGGTGATGGCCGCCCATTACCACCGGCAGGTCCGGGCGTATGCCCTTTATGAAGCGCAGGGTGAGTTCGGCATTCAGCGCTATGGCGGCCGAGGTGCAGTTAATGCCTACCAGGTCAGCTTTCTCTATGTGTTGCCGCAGCTCGCGCGGGGAACGGGTGCGCACGTTGCCGTCCAGCACCGTAACCTGGTGGCGCGGGTCCAGGGCGGCGGCCAGCACCAGCAGGCCGACCGGCGGCACGTCGCCGCCTATCTTGGTGAGCTCGTTGGCCGCCAGGAAGCGCCGCACAAAGCGCTGGGGCGTAAGCAGCAGTACGCGCATCAGCGGCCCCCCGCCCTTTGCGCCAGGGCGTCCAGGCGCTCGGGCGCCAGGTATTTTTTAACAAAGCGGTCCTGTATCTCGGCGGGGCTCAGGCCCGGCGTCTTGACCATGAGCTTGTAGTCGTTGAGCCCTTCGCGCGTGGCGGCCATTATCTCCCCGGCGGTGAACCGGTAGAGCTGGCGGAAGAACTGCCGCTTGGTCTTCTTGGCCGAAAGCAGGTTCCACGGGTACTTAAAAAGGGTGTCGCGCATGTAGATGCGCATGGCCTCTTCGCCGTTCTTCTGCGCCACCGTCAGGCTGGGGATGCGCACGTCGTGGTAGAACATGTCCTTGGCCAGCATGCCGCGCCGCTCATAATCCTCGTAGTCGGGCGTGCCCTTCATGGGCTGGATGATGTTGGGCAGCGGCACGTCGCACCACTGCGAGTGCAGGCGGAAGGTCTCGGCGAGCTCTTCGGGCTTCTCGTCGGGGTGGCCTACCACCATGAAGCCGAAGACCAGGATGCCCTGGCTGTCGAGCATCCGGTAAACCTCGGGGTAACTGGATGCTTCCGCGCAGCCGTCGGGGCCCTTGTGCCATTTCTTCAGCAGGTCCTGACGCGGGGATTCGAAACCGATGAACACGGCTTTGCAGCCGGCGCGCGCCATGGCGGGCGCCAGGCGCGGCTCCTTGAGCAGCGAGTCCACGCGCATAAACGACACCCAGTCCATGTCTATGCCGCTTTTCACCATCTCGTTGGCCAGCTCCAGGTGGTAGTCCGGCGGGTTGCCGAAGCCGTCCCCGGCGAAACCCATCTGCGTGCCGCCCATGGCCGCCAGGCGCTTCAGGTCGGAGAGCACGCGCGGTATAGACTGGTAGCGCTGCTTGTTCTTCCACATGCGGCTGGCCAGGCAGAAAGAGCAGCTGTTGGTGCAGCCCCGGGAACTTTCCACCGAAACCGTAAGCCCGGGCCGGCGGGTGAACTGGCCGTAACCGCCCATGTTCATCAGGTCCCAGCGCGGGAAAGGCAGCGTGTCCAGGTCCTGTATCAGCTCCCGGTCCGGGTTGCGCACGGTCTGGCCGTCGGACATAAAGGAAATGCCCTTAACTCCGGAGAAATCCTGTTTACGCTCTATGCGGTCCAGCAGTTCGGCAAAAGTGTGTTCCCCCTCGCCGTGCACTATGGCGGTGGCCCCGCGGGCCAGCCACTCGGCGGGGTAGTAGGTGGGGTGATGCCCGCCCATCAGCACCGGCACGTCCGGGCGCAGGCGGCGGATGAGGCGCAGGGTCATCTCGGCGTTGAGCGCCAGAGTGGAGGCCGAACAGGTGATACCTATGGCGTCGGCCTCGCTCACCCAGCGTCCGAACTCCTGCAGGTCCAAGTTTGTCACCATCGCGTCGAAGATCTTTATGTTCCACTGCGGCCCGGCCATGGCGGCCAGCATGGGCAGGGTTATGGGCGGGTTGGGCCCCCAGACCATGGGGAAGTCGTTGGCCGACATGAAGCGCGACACCAGGCGCAATGGTGTGGTGAGGAGCAGGTTCATGCGCCGGCGCGGCGCGCGAGGCGCGCCACATTCTCCTCGGAAAGATATTTTTTGCGCAGGTGCTCTATAACTTCTTCCTCGCCCAACTTACGGCCCTTGAACAGGAACCAGAGGAAATCCGAGACGTTGTCCGGGTTGGCGTTGAAGATGCCCAGCGCGAACCAGCGGATGATGGCCAGCTCCACGCGCCGCAGGCGCGGGTCCAGCAGGTTGCGTACCAGCCGCACCGGGTTACCTACGTAGCGCACGAAAAATTTATTATAGGCGGCCAGTATAGGTTTTGTTCCCTTAACGGCCACGGTGAAGGAGTCGTGGTAGAACATCTCTTTGGCCAGCAGGCCGTCCTGCTTTGTCTTGCGGTAGCCGGCCGTGCCGGGCAGCGGCTTATACACCGTCACCACCGGGTAATCGCAGAAGGAGTGGGCGTTCTCAATGGTCTGCATGGCGGCCGCCTGGCTCTGGCCGGGATAACCTATCACCATGAAACCGAAAACGGTTATGCCCGCCTCTTTCAGGAAGCGGTACTCTTCCTCGTAAGACCCCCCGCCGTCGAAAGCGGCGTTGCCTTTGTTGAATTCTTTCAGGTCGGCGCCCTGTACGCTCTCGAAGCCGATGCATACGAACTTAAGACCCGAAGCCGCGGCTGCCAGCATCAGCTCGTGGTTGGCCCGTATATAGTCGTGGCGGAAGAAGCCGCCCCATTCGAAGCCGAAATTCTCCCTGCGCATGCCCTCGTAGAGCGCGGCCTGCCGGGTGGTATCGAGCTTAGATCCATAATTGTCATCCACAATGAAGACCTGCGTCACGCCGTTCTCTTTGAGGAGCCTCATCTCCGCCAGCACGCGCTCCGTACTCTTGAAGCGGTGGGTGTTATGCCACATCGGCCCCACCTGGCAGAAGGCGCAGGACTGCTCGCAGCCGCGGCCGGTCTCCACACAGGCGGACTTGCCGGCCCGGCGCAGGTAAAGATAGTAGCCAGAAAAATCTACCAAGTCCCAGCGCGGCAGGGGCAGCGTGTCCAGGTCCTGCACAAAAGGCCGGTCGGGGTTGCGGTTCACCTCGCCATTAGTCCCCCGCCAGGTAACGCCGGCCACGCCGGACAGGTCCCGCCCGGCGGCCAGAGCGTCCACCAGCTCGGGGAAAGTTACCTCGCCCTCGCGCCGCACCACGGCGTCGGCGCCGCGCTCTATCCACTCGGCGTCCTGGAAGGTGGGGTGATGGCCGCCCATCACTACCGGCAGGTCCGGGCGCAGCTTCTTTATGAATTTAAGGTTCAGCTCGGTATTAAGCGCGGCGTAGGAGCACATCACGTTCATGCCGGCCACGTCCGCCCAGCGTATATGTTCCGCGTACTCCTTCAGCGGGATATCGTACACGTTGCCGTCGAGGATGCGCACCTCGTGGCCTTTCAGGGCCCCGGCCAGCTGCGCCATGGTGACCGGCGCGGCGTTGGTCATCATCTTGGTGGTGTCCGGCGTTGTGGGCCAGCGCCGGTAAAGGGCCTGCGGGGTGAGGATAAGCACTTTCATGCGGCACCCTCCTTGACCCGGCGGAAAGAGACCACGTTGGTGAGCAGCTTCCAGGCGCGCAGCGGGATGTCGGCCCGGCTGGGCCGGTCGCGCAGGATGCGCGCGGCGCGCAGGGGATTGCCGTAGAAGCCGTAATACGCCCAGCGGTACAGCCAGCGGTAGCGGGCGTCGGGCACTTCGCTGGCGTTGAAGGGCGCGCCGTAGTATTCGTAGTCTATGGTACGCGCGTCCTTGGGGAGTTTGCCGGCCTTGGCATACATGTCGTACAGGCCGGTATTGCGGAAAGGGTTGGGAGTAAAGAACAGCGCCAGGTGCAGGCGCGAGGCATGCGCGAACTTTATGGTGGAGCGCATCTCGGCCTCGGTCTCCGTCGGGAAACCCAGCATGAAGAAGCCGCGGCTGAAGATGCGGCGGTCGGCCAGCATTTCTATGGTGCGGCTGACCTTAGGCAGCGACAGATTCTTGCCCAGCAGGCCCTGCAGGCGTTCCGAGGCGGTCTCCACGGCCACGGACACCTCGCCCACGCCCACCTTCTTCAGCAGGTCTATGGAATGTTCCTGCATCAGGTCCGCCCGGATGGCGTTGGGGAAGCTCAGCGTCGGGTGCAGGCCGCGCTCCAGCATCAGCTCCAGCGTGCGGTCGAAGCGGTCCTGTTTGAAATTAGCGATGTCGTCGAGTATCTCTATATCCTTGGCGCCAAGCTTCAGCAGGCGGGCGGTTTCCTCCGCCACGCTTTCCGGCGAGCGGGCGCGGAAATTCTTGCCGAAGATCTGGTGGCAGTACACGCAGCGGTAAGGGCAGCCGCGCGAGGTGAACATGGTGAAGTACGGGCGAATGCCGGCGCTGGCCATGCTGCCCCGGGTCCAGAACCTCTTGTAGTCTATCAGGTCCCACGCCGGGAAAGGCAGGGCGTCCAGGTCCGCTATGGGCGCGCGCGGTTTTGAAAGCTCCGGCTTGCCGTCGGCGATAAAAGCCAGGCCGTCCACGGCACGCAGCAGTTCGGGCTTCTTCCAGCCGGGGCCTTCGGACGCTATCAGGCGCACCAGCTCGGTAAAAGTGTCTTCGCCCTCACCTATAACGGCTGCGTCCACGTTGGGGTCTTTGAGCACCAGCTCGGGATCGGAGGAAGGGTGCGGCCCGCCCATGACCACCGGGATAGTGGCGTCGTCGGTTTTAACCGCGTCGGCCGCACTGTGGGCGAGAAAGGCTTCGGCCGTCAGCGCGCTGATACCCACCACGTCCGGCCGGTCGGCGCGTATGGCCGAACGCAGGGCCTTCAGCGGGTCCGCCTCCAGGCCGGCGTCTATCACGCGCACCTTGGCGTTAAGGCGTTCGCGCAGGCAGGCGGCGATGTAGAGCAGCCCCAGCGGCGGGGTGCTGCCGGTCACTTTTGAAGCCAGGCTGCGGCTCTTGAAAAGGAGTACTTCGGGACGCCTCATTTATACAATTATACAATGATATAATTGATTCTCCGCCTCAGGAATAAGCCCGGGCCGCCAATGATATCAATAAAATTACCGAGAGCAGCTGACACGGCCTTGCTGGCCCTCCCGCTGCTGGCGCTGACGGCCTTGATCTACCTGTGGACCGCCCGGCCGGCCGGGAGCGCGGAGTACGCCGCGGCGGCGCTGCTGTGGCTGATCTTCAACGCGGCTTTCGTGCTGATGGCGCATACCGGCCGGACCGACCGCTGGCGCGCCCCGGTGTTCGCACTTTACGCGGCGCTGTTCGCGGCCTCCTATCTGCTGGGCCGGGCGGACGTAGCCGCACTGCCGGGCGTCAACGCCGACTTCATGTGCAGGGAAGGTCTCCCCCTCTGTCACATCGCAGCTTTTTACAACATCGTTCCCGCGGCCCTCAAAGGCACGGTGATCTGGCCGGGCGTCATCTCCGGCATTTCTACTTCGGTGGTCTCCATTATGCTCGTCTGGCTGGGGGCCTCGCTGGTGCTGGGGCGCGGCTGGTGCTCCTGGATCTGTTTTTTCGGCGGCTTCGACGACTTTTTCTCCCGGCTGCTGCCGCGGGCGGTAATACAGCGCACGCCAAAATGGCTGACCAGCCTGCCGTTGGCGGTGCTGCTCTTCACGTTCCTGCTCTCTACGGCCCTGATGTTCCCGGTCTACTGCATAGCCACCTGCGCTTTTAAAGTGGTGACCGAGATCCCCGCCGGCAGCTCCCCGGGAGAGTTGGTGCGCATAGCCATGTACACCTCGGTCTTCATCTCCATGGTAATAGTGCTGCCGCTGCTGATGAAACGCCGGGCGCAATGCTCCTTCCTCTGCCCGATAGGCGCGCTGCAGGCCGGGTTTAGCCGGGTCTCGCCTTTCGACATAAAAGTGGACAGGTCCGTCTGCGTGGACTGCGGGGCCTGCGTTAAGGCCTGCCCGGTGCTGGCCATGACCCCCGAGAGCCGCGCGGCCGGCAGCCCCGGCAACAGCTGCGCACGCTGCGGAAAATGCCTGGACAACTGCCCGGCCGGCGCCATCCATTACCACGTTAAGGGCACTCCGGAAGGTTCCAACCCGGGGTTGGCGCGCGTCCTGTTCCTTTACCCGGCTTTCCTGATATTGGCTTATTTCGTGAGCGGCACCTGCGTGCAGGTAACGGCCAGGCTGCTGCGCGGGCTGTGGGGGCTCCTGTGACCCCCCGCGTTAAAGCCTTGTTCGGCTGGGCCTGGCTGGCCCTGGCCGCCGCCGCGGGGGTGGGCATTGTGCTGTACTCCAATCCGCTCGGCACGGCGCTGGCGGAACGCGCCGGCCTGAAGATCTCGCCGCATTTTACCGGCGGGGAGACAGCAGCTGTAATAGATCACGGCGCGTATAAAACTGTCGTTCACCGCCCGGTCTTCGACGCCCTGTTCTGGCAATGGCCTACCGGCTTTGTGCAGGTGGGTTGGGAACCGGCCGGGGCGCTGCCCGGCAAGTTGCGCGAAGAGCTGGATGTTTTTGGCAGCGGCGCCAGGGGTTTCTACGTCAACCTGGACACAGCCACCGGCGAGGCCTCCTATGAGGGTCAGCCGGAATGGGTGACGGCCCCCCCGAAAGCCGAGCGCCTTCGTGACAGCTGGGTTATCCGCGTAAGAGTGGAAAATCCTAAAAAGAAGGCAAAAAGAAAGGGTCCGCGAGAAACCCACTAATAGGGGCCGCGGACCCAATGATAGTATAGCAGGCCTATCCCAAGTGTCAAGACCCAAAAAAGTCCCATGGGGTCAGGTCTTGAATCTTGACATTTTCAACCGATATAGGCAGCTTGATCTCTACGAATGTCAAGATTCAAGACCTGACCCCATATCAAAATATACTGCTTTGGGGTTGTGGAAGACTATGGCGGAGACGGAGGCTTCGGGGTCCATCATGAAGCCATCGGTGAGGTTTATGCCGGCGTCGGGTTCCGGCTTGAGCAGGTCGAACAGGACTTTCTGGTTGGCCAGGTCCGGGCACACCGGGTAGCCGAAGGAATAGCGCTTGCCGCGGTATCGGCTGCGCAGCAGCGGCTTCACCGGGGTTTCGGCTATGCCCCAGGCCTGGCGTATGCGGTAATGGATCACGTCTGCGAAAGCCTCGGCCAGCATCAGCGCCAGCGCCTCCACCAGGTAGGACTTCACGTAGTTGCCCGCCTCTTTTTCCCGCTTCGCCAGCTCCAGCACGCCTTCGCCGCAGGTGACGGCGAACAGCGCTATGTAGTCCTGCCGGCCGGCCGGCGCGGCGAAATCCGCCAGGCAAAGTTTCTCCCCGCCCTTCTGCCGCGGGAAGTCGAAGACGGGCGCCTTGCTCCCTGCCCTGTCGTGGAAAACAATACGGTCGGCTTCACTGCTCACCGAGAAGAACCGGTAGACGCCGCGCGGCTTTATCAACTTACCGGCGATGATCTCCCGCTTTATCCCGTCCACCAATTCCCTGGTCTCCCTCTCTTTTTCCGGGTCGCCCTTCTTGAGCTTCAGGAAGCGGAGGTTGAACAAACCCTCGTCCATGTTCTCGAACAGCTCCTCCAGCCCGGCCTCGGCGTAATGCCGCTCCAGGTCCGCGGGGACCGGGATGTCGTCCGGGTAGAGGTTCCCGCTCATTATTTGGCCGCTCCGGCGCGGAGTATATAGTTGAGGCCTTCCATGGCGTCTTTGGAGTAGAACACCGGACCGTTGTAATGCGGGACGATGCTGGCGTCGGTGAATTTCTGCGTCAGCGCGGCGCCGCCCACCAGCAGCGGGGCCTTTATGCCGGCTGCGGCGAGTTCGCGCGCGGTGATGGTCATCTGCTCGCAGGAGCGCACCAGCAGGCCCGACAGACCGATGATGTCCGGACTATGCTTCACGGCCGCGGCGGCTATCTCTTCAGGCGGCACTTTAACGCCCAGGTCCACCACTTCAAAACCGTTGCTCTCGAAGATGATGGAGACTAAATTCTTGCCGATGTCGTGCACATCGCCCTTAACGGTAGCGAGCAGCAGTTTGCCGCGCTTCTGCGCCTTCTGCGCTTTCAGCGCGGGCTCCAGGGCGGTCACCGCGGCCTTGGCGGCCTCGGCGCTCTGCAGCACTTCGGTCACTATCAGGTCGCCGGCGGCGAAAAGTTTGCCCACCTCGCCCATGGCCCGCATAACGGGGCCGTTGATGACTTCGAGCGGGTGCAGGGTCTTAAGCAGTTCGGCCACGGCCTCGGGGATGCCGGCGCGGGTGCCGTTGAGCACGGCCAGGCGCAGCTTCTCCTCCGGCGGGGCGTCGTGCGCGGCGGCGGCCGGGGCGGCCTTCTTGGCGTCGCGGTACTTGGCGGCGAAGGCCTGGGCGGCGTCGGGCCGCCTGGCGAAGATCAGGTCCTCAGCCAGAATTTTCTCGTCTTGCGGTATCAGGGCGTAGCGTTTGAGCTTCTCTATATTGACGATGGCGATGTCCAGCCCGGCCTTAACGGCGTGGTGCAGGAACACGGAGTTAAGCACCTCGCGGCTGGCCGGCGGCAGGCCGAAGGAGACGTTGCTGACGCCGAGGATGGTCTTTACTCCGGGGAATTCCTTCTTAATGGTCTCTATGGCCTTTATGGTCTCGTGGGCGGTTTTAGCATGCTCGCCGCCTACGGCCACGGGGAAGACCAGCGTATCGAAGATGATGTCCCCGGCCTTGAGACCGCACTCCCCGGTGAGGAAGGCGTAGGCGCGCCGGGCGATAGCCACCTTGCGCTCGCAGTCCAGCGGCAGGCCGTGGGTTTTGTCCTCGTCTATGCAGCCGAATACCAGCTTGGCGCCGTAGGTTTTTACCAGCTCGGCGGCGGCGCGGGGCTTGTCGGTGCCAAATTCGAAGTTGACGGAATTGAGGATGGCCTTGCCGGGCGCGGTCTTAAGCGCCTCCTCCATCACGGCCAGGTCCGTGGTGTCGGTCATGAGGGGCAAGCGCACGGCCTTGGTGAGGCGCGGCAGGAAGGTCTTAACGTCGGCCAGCTCGTTGCGCTCGGGGTTGGCCAGGCAGACGTCCAGCACGTGGGCGCCGGCGGCGGCCTGCGCCTTGCCCAGCGCCAGGGCGCCGTCCCAGTCGTTAGCGGCTACCATGTCGCGGAATTTCTTGGAACCTATGGAATTATTGCGCTCGCCGGCCATCACCGGGGGCTCTATCTCGTCGTAGAAGAGGGCTTCCACGCCGGATACGGTCCACGGGGAGGCGGAGGGCAGGGCGCGCGGCTTTACCTCTTTCACGGCCAGGGCGAGGGCCTTTATGTGCTCGGGCGAGGTGCCGCAGCAGCCGCCGGCCATGTTCAGCAGGCCGCCCCGGGCGAAATTGGTCATCACGGAGGCGAATTTCTCCGGGCTCTCCAGGTAGCGGCCTTTCTCGTCGGGCAGGCCGGCGTTGGGCATGGCGAAAACGGGGAACTGGGCGCGGGCGGCCAGGCGCTCGAGGCGCAGGCGCAGGCCTTCGGGGCCGGTGGAGCAGTTAAAGCCTATAGCCGAGAGCGGAAAATGCTCCACGGCGGCGAAGAAGGCCTCGGCGTCGTGGCCGGAGAGCATCTTGTTGCTGTCGTCCATGGTGGCCGAGACCACCACGGGGAGCTCGCGGCCGGTTTTTTTAAAGGCGAGGCGCGCGGCGGCGAGGCCGGCCTTGAGGTTAAGGATGTCGTGGGCGGTCTCGAGCAGCAGGATATCGGCGCCGCCCTCGATGAGGGCGCCGAGCTGGGCGAGGTAGATATCGCGCAGCTCGTCGAAGCTCATGCCGCCGGTTACGAAGAGGGCTTTATTGGTGGGGCCGACCGAGCCCGCCACATAGCGGCGGCGGGCCGGGGTGGAATGTTTGTCGGCGGCGGCGCGGGCGAGTCTCACGGAGGCGAGGTTGAATTCGCGCACCCTCGCCTGGAGGCCGTATTCGGCGAGAACGGCGGCGTTGGCGCCGAAGGTGTTGGTCTCCACAAAGTCGGCGCCGGCGGCGAGGTAGTCCTCGTGCACTTTCTGTATGACTTCGGGCCTGGAGATGGAAAGCATCTCGTTGAGGCCTTCGTGGCCGGCGTAGTCGCTCTCTTTAAGGCCGAAGCCCTGCAGGTAGGTGCCCATGGCGCCGTCGAAGATCGGGATGCGCTCCGCTAAAAGTTTTTTTATTTCGTCGTTGGTCATAATGCTCCAGATTTACAGCTGGCCGAAGAGGTCGAAGGCGTTGGCGGTGGTGGCGGCGGCGAGAGCGCCGTTGCTGAGGCCCAGGTGACCGGCCACCATTACGGCTATTTCCGGGATATGCGCCGGGTCGTTGCGCTGGCCGCGGGAAGACTGGGGCGGCAGGTACGGGCAGTCGGTCTCCAGCACTATGTTGCCCATGCCGGCTTTCTTTACGGTCTCGCGCAGGGCGTCGTTCTTCTTATAGGTGAAGGTGCCGTTCACGCCGAGGGCGAGGCCCATGTCGAGGCCGATCTTTGCGTCCTCCCAGCTGCCGGAGAAGCAGTGCAGCACGCCGCGGAAGCGCCGGGCGGGACGGTGGTCCCATTTTTTAAGGGCTTCCAGCAGGTCGGCGTAGGCGTTCTGGGCGGCGGTCTTGCCGTTCCTGGCGTGGAAGACGGCGGGCTTGTTGAATTTGGCGCAGAGCGGCAGCTGCGCGTTCATCAGGGCGAGCTGCTCCTCCCTGGTGCCGATATCCCACCAGTAATCCAGGCCCACCTCGCCCAGCGCCACCGCGCAGGGTTTGGCCATATAAGCGTCGAGCTGCGCCAGCAGGTCGGCGGGCATGGTCTTGGTATATTCGGGGTGGGCGCCGAAGGCGCAGGTGATCTGGCCGGGATAGGCGGCGCAGAGGTCTTCCCCCTGCCGCCATTCGCCGGGAGCGCAGGCGATCTCCACTATCCTTTCCACCCCGGCGGCGAAAGAGCGCGCTATAACGTCCTTGCGGTCCGCGTCGAAAGCTTTATCGTTAAGATGCGTGTGCGTATCTATCAGCATTTAATTTGTATCCCCCCCGCGGCGGCGCGGCTATTTTTTCTTGTTGGCCGCGAACCAGGAGAGGTAGGCGTGCATGAAAGGGTCCAGGTCGCCGTCCATCACGGTCTCGATCTGCGAGGACTCGTGGCCGGAGCGCATGTCTTTCACCAGCTGGTAAGGCATGAAAACGTAGGAGCGGATCTGGTGGCCCCAGCCGATGTCGCCCTTGGCGTCGTAGTGGCGCTCCATCTCGGAGCGCTTCTTGTCCATCTCTATCTCGTAGAGCTTGGCCTTGAGCATCTTCATCGCGGTCTCGCGGTTCTGGTGCTGGGAGCGCTCTATCTGGCAGGCCACCACTATGCCCGACGGGATATGCGTCAGGCGGACGGCGGTCTCCACCTTGTTGACGTTCTGGCCGCCCGCGCCGCCGGAGCGGAAGGTGTCGAGCTTGATATCCTTGTCCTCTACCTTGATCTCGATGTCGTCCTCGATGTCCGCCAGCACGTCGATGGAGGCGAAGGAGGTGTGGCGCCGCTTGTTGGCGTCGAAAGGGGAAATGCGGACCAGCCGGTGCACGCCGATCTCGCTCTTGAGGTAGCCGTAGGCGTAGCGCCCCTTCACAAAAGCGGTCACCCCGCGCACGCCCGCCTCTTCGCCCTGCAGCATGTCGGTGATGGAGAACGTAAAGCCTTTCTGTTCGGCCCAGCGGGTGTACATGCGCAGCAGCATCTGCGCCCAGTCGCAGGCCTCGGTGCCGCCCACGCCGGCGTGGATGCTGATGATGGCGTCCATCTTGTCCATGGGGCCCGCCAGTTTCAGCTCGAAATCCAGCACCCGCAGCTTCTTCTCCACCTCGCGCAGCCCGGCCATGATCACGGCCAGCTCGCTCTCGTCGCCGGCGTCCTTGGCCAGGTCGAAATGCACTTTAAAATCCTCTATCTCCCGGCCCACGGAGTCCAGCAGCTCCACGCCTTTCTTCAGGTCGTTGAGCTCCTTCATGTGCACCTGCGCCTTCTGGGCGTCGTTCCAGAAATCCCCGGCGCCGGACACGGCCTCTTTCTCGCGCAGCACGGCGCGCTTGTCCGCCAGGCCGTAAAGTTTGGACGAGGCGGAGAGGTTGCCCTCCAGCTCGGCTATCTTGTTGACGATGTCTTTCAGCTCCAGGTTTTCGGCCATAATAATATTTTATTTTATTATGAGGCCCCATTTTAATAGAATTCTAGTTATGACCGACGAACTGCGGGCCGCCCGTAAAAAAATAGACGCGCTGGACCGGCGCCTGGCCGCGCTGCTGGGCCGCCGCTTCGCCCTGGCGGCCCCGCTGGCCGGCCTGAAGAAAAAAGTCTCCGACCCGGCCCGCGAACGGCAGGTGCTGGCCAATGCCCGCGGCCACGCCGGCGGCAAAATTTACGCGGCCGGGGTAACGGCCGTCTTCAAAGAGATAATAAAGCAGTCTAAAAGGCTGCAGCGCTGATGCTGATAAGAACTGAAAATAATATTTCTCCCTCGGCCCGCAAGGCCCTGCTGGCCGCGCTCGGGCGCAAGGTGCCGGGGGCGCGTTTCGCGGCGGCCAGGGGCGGCCTAAAGATCCTCGGCCTCTCCCCTGAGCGGGCGGCCGACGCCGCGCCGCTGATAGCGAACCTGCCCGGAACGGCCGGGCTGGTCTTTACCGACGAGGAACTGTGCCCGCTGGCCTGCTCCAAGAAAAAACGCTCCGCTCCCGGCCCGCTGGATTTTTCGGGTCCGGTCTTCATAGCCGGCCCCTGCGCCGTGGAGGACGAGGCTTCCTATCTCTCCTCCGCCCGCGGGCTGAAGGCCGCCGGGGCGCACGCCCTGCGGGCGGCGCTGTTCAAGCCGCGCTCATCGCCCTACGCCTTCCAGGGCCTGGGCTGGGCTGGGCTGAAGATAATTTCCAAGGCCGCCAGGCTGACCGGCCTGCCGCTGGTCACCGAGGCCACCGATACGCGGCAGGTGACGCGCCTGGCCCGCGTATGCGCTGTGCTGCAGGTCGGCGCGCGCAACATGCGCAATTACGAACTCCTCAAAGAGATAGCCCGCTCTGGCCGCGCAGCGCTGCTCAAGCGGGCCGCCGGCGCCACCCTGCGCGAATGGCTGCTAGCGGCCGAATACCTGCTGAAATACGGCGCAAAGACGGTGATCCTCTGCGAACGCGGCGGCGAGGCCGCCGGGCCCGGGCTTGATTTCAGGATGATACGCGAAGCAAGGCGCCTGACCGGCCTGCCGGTGATAGCGGATCCCAGCCACGCCGCCGGCACCCGCGAGCGCGCCGCCAGCCTGGCCCTCAAGGCCCTGCGGAGCGGCGCCGACGGGCTGCTGATAGAGGCGGCCGCCAACCCCTACGCCGCCCGCGTAGACGGCCGCCAGACGGTAACCCTTGAAACCTTCCGCGGCATAGCCCGGAAAACCCGGTGAAGGGTAAAGTTATAAAGGCGGGACTGTTCGGCAGCCCCCTCGACAAATCCCTTTCCCCCGAACTGTTCGGCATCTTCGGGCGCCTGGCCGGCACGGCGATCTCCTATGAACTGCGCGATGTGCCGCGCAGCCACCTGCGCGGCGCCATAGACGGCGCCCGCCTGAACGGCTGGGCGGGCTTCAATGTTACCCTTCCCTACAAGCAGGAGGTCTGCGCCTTGCTCAGCCAGGCCGACCCGGCAGCTAAGGCGGCCGGCGCCGTTAACGCGGTGCGTTTCGGCCGGACCGGGCTGGAGGGCAACAACACGGACGCCCACGCGCTGAGGGAAATATTTTGCGAGCGAGGCATGGACCCCGCCGGCAGAGCAGCCGCCGTCTACGGCGCCGGCGGCGCGGCCGGGGCGGCCGGCTGGGCGCTGGGGCGCTCGCGCGCCTCCTCCGTGGTCTTCTACGCCAGGAACACCCAGGCCGCCGGAGCGCTGGCCGCCCGGCTGGGAGATTGTTTCCCCGGCACCGCGTTCTCAACCGCACCCTTCGAAGGCCCGGCGGCGGGAGACATCTTCGTTAACGCCACGCCGCTGGGGATGTACACCCCGGGCAGGCCGCCCTGCGCTCCCGGCGCGGACTCTTTTTGTTTTGACATGGCTTATGCCCCGGGCGGCACGGAATTCGGCGCGGCCGCGGAGAAGGCCGGGGCGACCGTAGTAGACGGGCTGGAGCTGCTGGTCTGGCAGGCGGTGCTGGCGCTTAAATTCTGGTCCGGCCTGCCCACCGGCGATATAGTAAAATTTAAGCAGGAAGCGCTTGCGCTACTCAGGTCTGAAAAGGGGTTTTAAATGCTGCGTTATCTGACCGCCGGCGAATCGCACGGCCGCTACCTTACAGGGATACTGGAGGGCTTTCCCGCCGGGGTAAAAGTGGGCCGCTCCTACATCGCCGGCCAGCTCAGGCGCCGCCGCCAGGCGCCGGGCCGCAGCGCCCGCCAGGCGCTGGAGACCGACGCTTTCGAAGTGGCCTCGGGCCTCTCCGGAGACGTCACCACCGGCGCGCCCATCACCATCCTAATAGAGAACAAGGGCCGCGCCCTGCCGACCCCCTCGGCGCTGCCGCGGCCGGGCCACGCCGACCTGGCGGGCATGCTGAAATACGGCACATTCAACGCCTCGCTGATCCGCGAGCGCGCCAGCGCGCGGGAAACGGCGGTCCGCGTAGCGCTGGGCTCCTTCGCCCTGCGCCTGCACGAGCTGCTCGGCATAGCCATTAACTCCAGGGTCGTAAGCCTGGGCAGACTTTCCTCCATTACCGCCGCGGCGGCCGCCGCGGAAATAGCCCGCGCCCGCCGCGCCGGCGACACGCTGGGCGGGGTTTTTGAGATAACCGCCGAGGGCCTGCCGGCCGGGCTGGGCGATTTCACGCATTGGGACCGGCGCCTGGGCGCGCGCCTCGGCGCCGCGCTGATGGGTATAAACGGCGTAAAGGGTTTTGAAGTCGGCGGCGGCTTCGGCCTGGCCTCGCGGGGCGGCATAGCCGCGGCCGCTGACCCGGAACTTTCAGGCGGACTGGACGGCGGCATGACCAACGGCCGCGCCCTGACGCTGCGCTGCGCCGTCAAACCGGTACCCGGCCTGCCCGGCGGCGCCCTTTCAACCGACCTGCGCACCTTTAAGAAAAAACTTTATAGCTCCAAAACCTCCGACACCACGGCGGTCTTCGCCGCGGCGGTGGTAGGCGAACACGCGGCCGCCCTGGAGCTGGCGAGCGCCCTGCTGGAAAAATTCGGGAGCGACTCTTTAACGGAATTAAAACCGCGCGTGGAAGAATGGCGAAAAAAGACCGGCAAAATCCTGAACCGCCTTTAAGGAACGTTTTCCTGACGGGCTTCATGTGTTCCGGCAAAACCACGGCCGGCCGGCTGCTGGCGCGTTCCCTGGGCCTGGCCTTCGCCGACAGCGACGCGCTGGCGGAAAAGCGGGCGGGCCGCTCCATCGCGGCCATAGCGGAGAACTCCGGCATGGCGGCCTTCCGCCGGCTGGAGGGAGCCTGCGTTAAAGAGCTGGCCTCCGGGCGCGGCAGGGTAATAGCGTTGGGCGGCGGGGTTTACCCCTCGCGCCGGTGGGAGAAAATTTTAAAGGCCGGCGGGACGGTAGTCTTCCTGCACTGCCCCTGGCCGGAACTAAAAAAAAGGCTGAAGGCCGCGCGCGGCCCCAGGCCCTTGCTCAAAGGCCCCTGGGAGACAGCTGCCGGGAGAGCGGAAAAACTTTACGCGCGCCGTTTACCTTTCTACAAGAAGGCCGGCATAACGGTAAAGACCTCGGGGCGCACCCCGGCCGGGACAGTCGCGGCGATAATCAAGGAACTGAAAAAATGAAAACCTTCAGCTTTAAAACCCACAGCTCGGGAACCGTTAAGGCGGCCCTGGGCCGCAACATGGAGAGTATCCCGGCCCTGTTCCCGGAAATTTTCAAGAACGCCGACAAGGTCTGCCTGGTTACCGGCTCGGACGCCCCGCCCAGCCTGCGCGCCAGGGCGCTGGCCCTTTTCCCGGAAGGCAACAGGCACCACCACTATTTCTGGCTGCCGCCGTCGGAAAAGGCCAAGACCCTGGAAGAAGCGGGCCGGCTGGCCTCCTTCCTGTTCGACCACGGCTTCTCGCGCAGCTCGCTGGTCATAGCGGCCGGCGGCGGCGCCGTGACCGACCTGGCCGGTTTTACCGCCTCCATCTACATGCGCGGCATAAACTGGGTCAGCGTCCCCACCACCTTCCTCGCGCAGATAGACGCGGGGTTGGGCGGCAAGACCGCCGTTAACCTGGGCGGGGCCAAGAACATAGCCGGCACCTTCCACCAGCCGGCGCTGGCCGTCTGCGACACCGCTTTCCTGGACTCCCTGCCCCACGCCGAACTGCGCTCCGGCGCCGGCGAGCTGGTGAAGTACGCGATGATCGGCCCGGGCGAACTTTTCCGCACCGTGGGCCGCAACCTGCAGAAGGTGCTGGCCGCGGACCGCTCCGCCCTCACCGCCTGCGTCAGCGCCTGCGCCGCCTACAAGCTTAAGCTGGTGGCCAAGGACGAGCGCGACGAGCGGGGCGTGAGAGAGTCTCTTAATTTCGGCCACACCGCCGGGCACGCTTTCGAGGCCATGTCCGGCGGCGCCCTGCCGCACGGCGAGGCCGTGGCCCGCGGCATCCGCTTCGCGCTGATCGCCTCGCTGGAGACCGGCATTCTCAAGAGGGCGGATTTCAACCGCATGAACGCCATGATAGACGCCCTGCGCCTGCGGCCCGCGGCGGTGCGCAGGGATTTCAGGCATTTCCTCACCCTGGTCTCGCGCGACAAAAAGGCGCGCGGCGCGGACAACCGCTTTGTGCTGGCGGCTGGCCCGGGCCGCCTCTGCCCCGCCGAGGACCTGGACGCCCCGCTGCTCAGGAAAGCCTTCGAAGGAGCCCTCAAGTGAATATCCTCGTCATCCACGGCCCCAACCTGCACCTGCTAGGCCGGCGCTCCCCGGAAATTTACGGCAGCCAGACCCTGCCGCAACTCAACGCGGCCATAAAGGGGCGCGCGGGCAAACTCGGCTTCAAGACCCGCATTTTCCAGAGCAACTCCGAAGGCGGCATCATAGACCTGCTCACGGCCAACGCCGGCTGGGCCGACGCGCTTGTTATCAACCCGGCGGCCTACACCCATTACAGCTACGCCATCCGCGACGCCATAGAAGCCCTGGGGCTGCCCGCCGTGGAAGTGCATCTCAGCGACATCTCAAAACGCGAACCTTTCCGGCGGGTCTCCGTTATAAAACCCGTCTGCCTCGCCCAGCTTAAGGGAGGGGGAGCCGGGTCCTACCTGAAGGCGCTGGACTACTGCGCCTCGATAAAGCTCAAATGAAGTCTTTCTCCCCGCCGCCGGACAAATCCATAACCATAAGGGCGCTGCTGTTGGCGGCCATAGCCGCCGGCAGCACGCGCATAGAGAACCCCCTGTACTGTGAAGACACCGCGGCCGCGCTGCGCTGCCTGGAAGCTCTCGGAGTCCGGCTTTGCCGCGAGGGCGGCGCCATAGTAGTGGAAGGGCGCGGCCTGAAAGGCCTTATAAGACCGGCAGGGCCGCTGGACGCCGGAGAATCCGGCGCCCTGGCCCGCCTGCTGGCCGGCATACTGGCCGGGCAGGATTTCCCTTCGGAGATAACCGGCCGCGGTTCCCTGCTGCGGCGCCCCATGGGAGCAACGGAAGCGGCGCTGAAGAAACTCGGCGCCCGCATAAAGACCAAAAACGGCTTTCTGCCTTTCGCGATCAAGCCAGCGCGGCTGAAAGGCTGCAGGGTAGGCGGGATAGAAAGCGCGCAGGTCAAATCCGCGCTGCTACTGGCCGGGCTCTACGCCTCCGGCCGCACCCAGGTAAAAGAAAACCTCATAACCCGGGACCACACCGAGCGCCTGCTGGCCCTCCTGGGCGCCCGCGTAACCAAGAACGGCCCGCTCTCCGGCGTGGAACCCGGCCCGCTTACCGCGCGCCCGATAGCGGTACCGGGGGATATCTCCTCCGCCGCGCCGTTCATAGCCGCCGCCCTGCTCGGCCGGACGCCGCTCAGGATAACCGGCTGCGGCCTTAACCCGGCGCGCCTGGGTTTTATCGCCGCGCTGCGCAAGATGGGAGTTAAAATAACAGTGAGCGCCGCGGAGTCGTTCCCCGAACCCGCCGGGGAGATAGTCGTGCACCCCTCTCCCCTTAAGGCCGCCTCCTTCGCCCCGGAAGACCTCCCGGCCATGATAGACGAAGTGCCGCTGTTGGCCCTGCTGGCCGGCTCCGCGCGCGGCACGAGCCGCATAAAAGGCGCCGAGAGCCTGCGCGCCAAGGAATCCGACCGTATAGAGAGCACCCTGGCCCTGCTGGCCTCCCTCGGCGTTAAAGCGGCCTATGCCAGGGGCACGCTGACGGTGACAGGCGCCAAAAAATTCACCCTGAAGGCGCCCGTGGAAACTTTCGGCGACCACCGCATAGCCATGGCGGCGGCCGCGGCTTCCGCAGTCTGCCCGGGCCTGGAAATAAAAAATCCGGGCTGCGTGGACAAGTCCTACCCCGGCTTCTACAGGGATTTTAAACGGCTCTGGCCGCCGCGCGGCGCCCAAAAGGACGGCATATGATACGCTGGTGCACCTACTGCCAAAGTTATATGGGGGAGTCGGAGCCGTTCGGCAAGTTCGACCTTACGCACGGCCTGTGCGCGAATTGCGCAAAGAGCGGCGTGGCCGAAACGGCGGCCGGAGTCAAGCAGCTGCGCCCCCTGTCGGATTTTTTCAGGAAACTGCGCGCTGAAGTGCGGAGCGGGATAAATTCCGACCCCGCGGCCTGGGTCAGGGCGGCTTTTGAAATGGGGATAAAGCCCCAGGACCTGCTGCTGGGCGTAATTCAGCCGGCGCTCTATGAAGTGGGCGAACTCTGGGCAAAAGGCGAGATCACGGTGGCCGCGGAGCACCGCTTCAGCGCTTTCTCGGAAAACATGGTCAACGCCATCTTCCTGCACTACCCGGACATCGCCAGGAACAGGCAGTCCAAAGATCCGGACATCCTGCTGGCCAACGCGGACGGGAACTATCACACGCTCGGGCTAAAATTCCTGGAGCTTGGCCTGCTGGCGGCGGGGCTTAAAACGTTCACCGTGCTGCCGGGCCTGCCGTGCCAGGAAGTGCTGGGACTGATAAAAGAACTAAGGCCCAAAGCCGTGGGGCTCTCCATCTCATTGCCGGCCCAGGCCGGAGCGGCCAGCGAGCTGGCTGCCGCCCTGCAGGAGCTGCCGGAAAAAGCCAGGCCCATTCTTCTCATCGGCGGGCTGCCGGTCAAGACCGGGGCGGCCCTGCCGGAGGAACTGCAGGCGCACGTCTGCAGATCCATCCTGGACATACCGCTGGAACGCATCCGGTCGAAGGGCAGATAAGGTTTTTGCCAAAAAAGAACCCGGGCGGCGCGCTGCGCCCCCGGGCTCTTTACAAGGCCGATCTTTCTCAGCCCTTCTTTTTCTTCAGCAGGTCCTTGGCCCTGCCCTTCAGGCCGTCCAGGTATTTGCCCGGGTTCTTCTTGAACTTTCCCAGGCTCACGTCGTCGGAGAAGTAGTAAGTCTTTCCCTTAAGGTCCAGCGCCGGGGTTCCCTCGGCCACGGTCAGTTTCTGTCCCGTCACGGGGCAGGCGGCCTCGCGCCCGAGTTCTTCCGGCGCCACCTTGTGGACGGCCGCCAGCGGCTTTTTCTCCTCCGGCGCGCCCTCGTCCGCGGTAGCGGGCTTAACGTAGCCCTGCAGCACGCCGACTTTGGGCATCTTCTCCAGTATTTTGCCGTCCTTGTGTATGCCCTTGGGCGCCCTTTCATGCAGGTCCTTGCTGAGGTCGCTCCCGGCGTCGTGCATCTTCATGTGGCCGCCGGTCTTCCAGTATTTGGATCTTGACAGGTCGTAGACTATGCCGTCGGCCGCCACGTAGACCGGCATGCCGTCCTTGCCATTGTATTTTTTCAGCTCCTCGGCCGTGAACGTCCTGGCCTTCCAGGCGTCCTCAGTCTTCTTCTGCTCCTGGGCCGAAACGCTCCCGGCGAGCAGCGCGGTCATGACCAACGCGGTTAATAGTTTCATTTTTCCTCCCGTCCTATTTTAAAGCCTCGGCCAGCGCCTGGCCGTATTTTTTCGCCGGCAGCGGGCCGTTGGCGGTGATCAGTTTTCCGTCTATCTCCAGGTCGGCCCCGGTATACCGGCCGCCGCCCTTGGCCACCTCGGCCGCGCCGTCGGGCCAGCAGGTGACTTTCTTCCCCTTCAGCAGGCCCGCGTGCGCGAGCACCACCGGCGAGATGCAGATGGAGCCGATAACCCGCCCCAGGGCCTCCGCGTTCCTGAACAGCTCATGCACCCTCGGGGTGTCGAGGTGCTCCAGCGCGCCCGGCCCGCCCACCAGCGTCAGCGCGTCGTAGTCGGCGGCGGCTATCTCGTCCACGGTCGCATCCACCTGCGCGGTCAGGCGGAACTTGCCCCTGGCCTCGCCCTTCGCGGTGGACACCGTGGTGACCTTATGGCCGGCGGCCTCCAGTATCTTTTTGGGTTCTATGTATTCTTCGTCCCGGAAGCCCTGAAAAGCTATCAGCATGGCTATTTTTTTCATATCTTCCCTCTCCCCCGTTCAAAGCCATTATAACAAAGCCCGGCCGGTACCCGCCAAATTATGCCGTCCCGGAGAATTTGGTATAATAGTAGTACAACACGTAAGACTGCAACGGTTTTCCGTATCTTACAAGCAGCGGCGGTTCCATAAATTCCCAAGACCCCGCAGGCTGCGATGTCCTTCCAGGATAACAACGGAAGGCGCGTTAAGTTTCCTCCCACCTATCGGAACTTAGCACAAAGTATCGGGATATATTAAATTATATTCGGAGGCTACTGCTATTATGAAAATTGTATCCAAGGTTATCGCTATCTCCATGTTTATGACCGGCGCGGCGCAGGCCGCCCAGGACGGCGGCGCGTTCGCCGGCCTGCTGCAGGCCGCTGACGCCGTCAGCGTCGCCGCGGCCCGGGTCCCGGCCCCCGCCGACGCCGAAGCCGACAGGGCCCTGGCGTCCGACGTGCTGGACCTGAGCCCCAACTATGCCGACTTCCTGGCCGGCTACGCCCAGTCCGCCGGCTACAAAGTGTTCCAGCTCGACGGCGCGCGCATGACCGCCAAGCCCGCGCTGCTCGCCTACGCCACCAAGGAACTCAGCCTCCCCGGCGTACCGGAGAACTGGGACGCGATGATAGACTATCTCGGCGACCTGCCGTCCATACACCGCAACAACAGCATCCTGATCGTAGTCCGGAACTCCGCCAGGATCAGCGGCGCCGACGGGCAGCTGTACGGAGACCTGCGCGAAGTCGCGGAGTTCGCCTGCCGGAACGCCCGCGACTGGAGCAAGGGCGTTATAACCATAAAGTTCGCTTTCGTCCCCTAAAAAGGAAAAAGGCGTCCAACTACGACAGCACCCCGTCCCGGGAGGCGGGGCTGCCGTCGCACCCTCCCGGTGGCGGGCCGGCGGGCAAAAGTCTTATAATGTGTTTAAGACGCCGACTTAGCTCAGCTGGTAGAGCAGCTGTTTTGTAAACAGCAGGTCATCGGTTCGAATCCGATAGTCGGCTAATCATTTTTGCCTGTCCCGCGGGGTATTTGCTAAAATATCACCTTACGGCCCCTTCGTCTAGCGGTTAGGACGCTGCCCTCTCAAGGCAGAGATCACGGGTTCGAATCCCGTAGGGGCCGCCAGTTTTAAACGAAGAAAAAAAGAAGCCGGTCCCAGAAGGGGCCGGCTCTCTTTTATGCTGGCGCGGCTTAAGCGGCGCCCAGCTCCACGGTTACCACGGGGTCGGCGTCGTCCGAGCCGCTCTCCTTAAGGGAGAAACCGGCCTTATCCACGCAACCGGCCAGCAGCACGTCCTCCAGCGCCAGTTTTAGCGCTGCGGCGCGCTTGGGGCCGCACTCCACCACAAGCTTGGCCACGGGCCATTTCACGCTGCGCTTCTCGGCGGCCTTCTTGGTGCGGATGGCCTCCAGCACCTTGCGGGCGGAATCCATCACATGCACATCTCCGCCCACGGCGGCCATTTCGGCGGCGGCCGGCCAGGGCGCCTTGTGCACCGAAGGCTGGTTGCGGGCGGCCGCGTAGGACCAGCCCCAAACCTCTTCGGTGATGAAAGGCAGGAAAGGCGCGAACAGCCGCAGGAACACGGAGAGCGTCCAATCCAGGGTGGCGCAGGCCGAGCGGGCCGCTTCCGGCGTACCGGAGTAGGCGCGGTTCTTTACCAGCTCCAGGTAATTGTCGCAGAAGTCCCAGAAGGCGGTCTCCACGTACAGCAGCACGGCGGCGTAGTCGTAATTGGCGAAGTCTTCCCTCGCCGCGTCGGTCAGCTTCTTGAGATGCTCCACCCAGGCGCGGTCTAGCGGCTCGGTGATGCTGGCGGGCGTCAGCGCGGGGGCGCCGGCCATGGCCGGGCCGTTCATCTGCATCAGGGTAAACTTGCTGGCGTTGAACAGCTTGGTAGCCAGGCGCATGCCCACCTTGAAGACGCTCTCGTCGTACATGGTGTCCTGGCCCAGCTTGGCCTTGCCGGCCCAGTAGCGCAGGGCGTCGGCGGAATAGGTGGCGAGCAGGCCCTCGGGCGTGATGGTGTTGCCCTTGGACTTGCTCATCTTGCCCTTATCGGGGCTTACCACCCAGCCGCTGATGGCGGCGTTGTGCCACGGCACTGAATTCTCGTGCATCCAGGACTTAGTGATGGTGTAGAAAGCCCAGGTGCGGATGATCTCGTGCGCCTGCGGCCGTAGGTCGGCCGGGAAGAGCTTCTCGTGGCGGCCCCTGTCGTCCGCCCAGTGGGAGGAGATCATGGGCGTGAGCGAAGAGGTGGCCCAGGTGTCCATCACGTCGGGCTCGCCGATGAAGCCGTTCGGCTTATTGCGCTGCTCCTCGGAATAGCCGGGCGGGCAGTCGGTGGCCGGGTCCAGCGGCAGGCGGTCGGCCGAGGCCAGTATCGGCTTGGAATAGTCCGCTTTGCCGGCGCCGTCCACGGGGTACCACACGGGGAACGGCACGCCGAAATAGCGCTGGCGGCTGATGCACCAGTCCTGGTTCAGGCCTTCCACCCACTGCTCGTAGCGCTTGAACATATACTCGGGATGCCAGGCCACTTTCTTGCCCTGCTCGAGCAGGGCGGGCTTGTTGTCGAGGATTTTGATATACCACTGGCGGGCCGGCATGAACTCCAGCGGCTGGTCGCCTTTCTCGTAGTACTTCACGGCCTGCTTGGTGGGCCTGGGTTCGCCCACCAGGGAACCGGCGGCCCTGAGCAGCTCCACGGTCTTGGTGCGGGCCTGCTTGGCGTAAAGCCCGGCCAGCTGGCCGTAGTTGGCCGCGGCGGCGTCGCGGTCGGCGCTGTCGAGGAACTTGGAGACATGCTCCAGGGAATGCAGCCGGCCGTCGGGACTGATGAGCTGGCGCATGGGCAGGCGCTCCCGGCGCCAGAATTCCACGTCGGCTATGTCGCCGAAAGTACAGATCATCATGATGCCGGTGCCCTTCTCCGGGTCGGCGTGGTAGGAGGGCATGATAGGCACGCGCACCTTGAACAGCGGGGTCAGCGCCGTTTTGCCGAAAAGCGGCTTGTAGCGTTCGTCGTCGGGGTGGGCCACCACGGCTATGCAGGCGGCCAGCAGTTCGGGCCGGGTGGTGGCGATGGTAAATTCGCCGCCGCCCTCCACGCCGAACTTTATGTCGTGGAAGAAGCCGGCTACCTCGCGGTCCTCGCATTCGGCCTGGGCCACGGCGGTCTTGAAAGTGGTGTCCCAGAGCGTAGGGGTCTCGGCGCTGTAAACATGGCCCTTTTTAAAAAGGTCCAGGAAAGAAGCCTGAGAAGCCTTACGGCAGTAAGTTCCCACGGTGGAGTAGGTCTGGCGCCAGTCTATGGACAGGCCCAGGCGGCGCCACAGCGCCTCGTAGCGTTTCTCGTCCTCGGCGGTCTGCAGCTCGCAGAGCTCCAGGAAGTTGCGGCGGGAGATATGCTGATAATCCTTCAGGTCCTTCTTGCCCTCCACGGGCTGCGGCTTGAACTCGGGGTTATAGGGCAGGGCGGGGTCGCAGCGCACGCCAAAGAGGTTCTGCACGCGGCGCTCGGTGGGCAAGCCGTTGTCGTCCCAGCCGATGGGGTAGAAGATGTTCTTGCCGAGCATGCGCTGGAAGCGCACCAGGATATCCGTCTGGGTATAGCTGAAAACATGGCCGATATGGAGCGAGCCGGACACGGTGGGCGGCGGTGTATCCACCACGAAGGTCTCCTGCCGGGGCCGGGCCGGGTCGTAGAAGTAGACCTTGTCCTGTTCCCACTTTTCGCACCTGGCCGGCTCTACGGCGGCGGGCAGGTAGCCTGCGGGAAGTCCGGCTTTATCGGCCGGTTTTGACTGTGTGGCGTTTTTTTCCATATTTAGGTTATTTTACCTTTTTTGTGACGGGGCCCGTAAGGGCGGCGGGGGCCGTAAAATTGTATAATTTAAGCGGATTTTTCTCCGGCCGCGGACATAAGGACAACTTCATGGACATCGGAATCGTCGGGCTACCCAACGTGGGCAAATCAACCCTCTTCAACGCGCTCACCCGCGCCGGGGCGGCCTCCTCCAATTACCCTTTCACCACCATCGACCCCAACGTGGGCGTGGTGCCGGTGCCGGACAAGCGCCTGGACGCGCTGTTCGCCCTGTTCAAACCCCCGAAGAAAGTGGCCTCCTACATTAAGTTCGTCGACATCGCCGGCCTGATGAAGGGCGCCTCCAAGGGAGAGGGCCTGGGCAACAAGTTCCTGGCCAACATCCGCGAGGTGGATGCCATAGTGCAGGTGGTGCGCGTGTTCAAGGACCCCGACGTGGTGCACGTGCTGGGCGAAGTGGACCCGATCCGCGACATAGAGGTCATCGAGACCGAACTGCTGCTGGCCGACCTGGAGAGCGTGGACAAGGCGCTGGAAAAGAACCAGCGCGACATGAAAGCCCGCACCAAGGACGCCGAAGAAAAGAAAGTGCGGCTGGAAGCCATAAAGAAGCTGCTGGCCGACGGCAAGCCCGCAAGGGAGGCCGGCTATACCATCGACGAGGTGCGCGACTTCAACCTGCTCACCGTTAAGCCCGTTTTCTTCGTGGCCAACACCTCCGAGCAGCCCGACCAGGCCGTACTGGGGAAGCTGCGCGACTTTATAAAGGCCCGCGGCGCCATTCTGGTGGAGATCTCCGCCAAGATAGAGTCCGAGATCATAGAGCTGCCCGACGAGGAGAAAGCCGTGTTCCTCAAGGACCTGGGCGAGGACTACACGGGCCTCGAGAAGATGGCGCTGGCCGGCTATAAGCTGCTGGACCAGATAAGTTTCTTCACCGCCGGCTCCGAGGACGAGGTGCGCGCCTGGAGCCTGAAGCGCGGCCTCAAGGCCCCGCAGGCCGCCGGCCGCATCCACACGGATTTCGAGAAGGGCTTCATCCGCGCCGAGGTCTACGCCTTCGACGACATCATGAAGTACAAGGAAGAGAAACTCCTCAAGGAAAAAGGCCTCATCCGCTCCGAAGGCAAGGAATACGTGATGAAAGACGGCGACATCTGCTTCTTCAAGTTCAACGTTTAGGCTCGTCGCCCCGGCGAAAGCCGGGGCCCAGGCACTGTTATTGACTGGATTCCGGCTTCCGCCGGAATGACGGAAAAAACCCGCCGGATGGCGGGTTTTTCTTTTTCAGGCGGCAGGTTCAAGCCTGCAGTTCGAAGACTTCGGCGGGGTCTTTGTAGCCTTTGAATTCCATTTTGCCGGCGCTCTTGTAGGAGAAATCCGCGGCGGTCTTGTCTTTTACCGCTCCGGACACGTAGACGGCCCCGGCCGGGGCCTTGCCCTGCAGCCGCGAGGCGAAATTCACCGTGTCCCCTATCACCGTGTAGTCCATGCGGAATTCTGACCCCACGTTGCCGGCCACTACGGGCCCGCAGTGCACGCCCACGCCTACGCCCAGCGTTCTTTTGCCGGCGGCGGCCTGTTCGCGGTTAAAGGCGGCGATTTCGGTCTGCATCTCGGCCGCGCAGGCTACCGCGCGCTTTTCCGCGTCGGTCTGCTCAAACGGGTCGTTGAAGACCACTATCAGCGCGTCGCCTACGAACTTGTCCAGCGTGCCGTCGTGCCGGAACACCACGTCCACCATGCGGCTGAAATAGAGGTTGAGCAGCTTCACCAGCTCGGCCGGGTCCATGCCTTCCGACATCGGCGTGAAGCCGCGGATGTCCGAGATGAGCACGGCGGCCTGCGTGCGGCGCCCCACGCCCATGGCCGACCCGCCGTCCGGTGAGTCCAGGATCTTTTTGGCCACCTGCCGGGAAACATAGCGCGACAGCGCGCCCTCGGCCATCTCGCGGCGCGCGAAGTTCTCGGCGAACTTCAGCACCAGGCCGCGCATCTTGCGCACCACGTAAGCCGCGAAAACGCCCATCATCGCCATAATGAGCATGTGGATCACGGCCGCGTAGGCTGGAATAGGGGTAAGCCGCGGGTTGCCGATGGCGTAATACCAGACGGCGGCGTAACCCAGCGCCGAAAAGCCGGCGGCCGCCAGGATGGCCTTGCCGCTGTAGCGCAGCGCGCAGCCGACTATCAGGATATAGTAGAGCGGCACCAGGGGGCCGTTATTGCCCTCCACCAGCACTATGGTCAGCGTCAGGAAGAAGGCGTCCACGGCGGCCGAGGCGTACTTGACCGGCCGGTCGTACCAGCCGCGCCTGTTGACCAGGTACCAGGCCGCGGCGGCGTAGGCCAGCCAGGCCAGCACGGTCCAGACGGAGCGGACATGCAGCCAGCGCTCCACCACCTGCAGCACATAGAAATTGAAAAACTCGTTGACCAGGAAGACGGACAGGAAGACCAGCCTGATCAGGTTTATCTTCCGCTCCCCCGATTTTTCCTCGACCGAAAAGAACGCGTCCAGTTTTTCTTTTGTCATAAGCTTGCCCCGAGAATAGAATGATACAAAAAAGAGGCGCCGCAGCAACCCCACAAGGACCTCGTAAAATTATAAAATCATTAACTGTGAGCCTTGACCTTAACCTTAACCCCGCCCTGCTGCCCAAGCTCGGCCTGAATCCCAAGCAGGACGAAGCCGTGCAGTATTTCGCCGGCCCGCTGCTTATCCTGGCCGGCGCCGGCACCGGCAAGACCAAGACGCTCACCTCCAAGATAGCGCTGCTCATCGCCTCGGGCATTTCCCCCTCGCGCGTGCTGGCCATCACTTTCACCAACAAGGCCGCGCAGGAGATGCAGCACCGCGTGGGCCGGCTGGTGCCGTACTCGGGCGGCATGTGGATCCACACCTTCCACGCCCTCGGCGCGCGCATCCTGCGCCAGCACGGCCGCCTGATAGGCATACAGCCGGGTTTCGTTATCTACGACGACGACGACCAGAAGAAGCTCATAGGACTCGCCATGGAGGAGCTCGGCCTGGAGGCGGAGAAGAACAAGGCCTCCATGTATCTCTCCCTCATCTCCCGCGCCAAGGACGACCTGCTGGACTCGACTAGCTACCTGATCAACGCCCAGGCCGTCAACGACCCCGGCCGTTTGAAGGCGGCCCAGATCTACCACCGCTACCAGAAGAAGCTCAACGAGGCGGGCGCGATGGACTTCGGCGACCTGATAGTCCGCACGGTGGAACTCCTCAACGAAAAAGAGGAGATCCGCAATTATTTCCAGGAAAATTTCCAATATATCCTCGTGGACGAGTACCAGGACACCAACCACGCGCAGTACGTGCTGGTAAAGACCCTCTCGGCCAAGCACAAGAACCTCTGCGTCGTCGGCGACCCGGACCAGAGCGTGTACGGCTGGCGCGGCGCCGACATCCGCAACATCATGGAGTTCGAGAAGGATTTCCCAGACGCCTTCACCGTGGTGCTGGAGGAGAACTACCGCTCCACCGCCCGCATCCTGCACGCCGCCAACGAGCTGATAAAACACAACCGCAACCGCCGCCCCAAGAACCTGTGGACCAAGGCCGAGCACGGCGAGGCGCCGCAGGTGATGGAATGCCAGAACGAGATAGACGAGGCCCGCGGCATCACGGAAGAGGTGAAGCTCCTCACCGGGCGCGGCGGCTTCACCTACAACGACATCGCCGTCTTCTACCGCACCAACGCGCAGAGCCGTTCCTTCGAAGAGGCCTGCCGGCGCGCGCGCATCCCCTACCGCCTTATCGGCTCGGTGCGCTTTTACGACCGCAAGGAAGTGAAAGACGTGCTGGCCTACCTTAAGCTGCTGGTCAATCCCGGCGACACCATCAGCCTGCTGCGCGTGGTCAACACCCCGACCCGCGGCATAGGCAAGACGGCCATGGACCACGTGATGGCCTACTCGCGCCAGAAGGAGATGCCGCTCTACGACGCGCTGCTCAGCGCCGAGCAAGTGCCCGACATCACCAACACGGCCCGGCGCGGCATAAAGGAATTCCTGGACCTGCTGGAAGGCGTAAAGTCGGACCTGTTCTCCGCCACCCCGTCGGCCATGCTGGCCAACATCCTGGAGAAGTCCGGCTACTGGAAGATGACCGAGGAACTGGCCGAGAAGGAGCCGCAGGAATCCCTGGCGCGCCTGGGCAACCTGCAGGAACTCGTCAACGCCGTGAAAGATTTTGAGGAGCACTGCACCCGGGACGGCGTCGCCCCGACGCTGCACAAGTACCTGGAGGAAGTCATGCTCTCCTCCCAGGTGGACAAGCTCAACACCGACACCCACGCCATAACGCTGATGACGGTGCACCTGGCCAAGGGCCTGGAATTCCCGGCCGTCTTCCTGACCGGCCTGGAAGAGAACCTTTTTCCTATCAACGCCGCCAACTCCTCCGAGGACGACATGGAGGAGGAGCGCCGTCTGGCCTACGTGGGCATGACCCGGGCGCGGCAGCGCCTGTTCCTCACCTGGGCCGGCACGCGCCGTATCTTCGGCACCACCTACCCCAACCTGGCGTCCCGCTTTATCTTCGAGAGCAAGGTGGCCAAGGAAACCGCTACCCGCCCTGGCGAGGAGGACGTGCAGGTAATCACCTCCTACCAGCCGCCGCCGGCCATGCCGCGCGTGGGCAAGGGCCGCAAGGTGATGCACCCGATACACGGCCCCGGCCGCGTGGTGGACCAGATCGGCTCGGGCGAGCTGGCCAAAGTGACCGTAGTGTTCGACAGCGGCGTGCGGCAGACCTTCATGCTCAAATACGCGCCGCTGCAGCCTATCTAGATTTCACATGGGGAACAAAGAGACCAGACACGAGCATTCCGCCGGCGGCGTGCTGCTTGAGGACGGAAAGGTCCTCCTCATCCTCATGCAGAACCTGCGCGGGGAGAGGGTCTGGACCTTCCCGAAAGGCCACCTGGACCCTGGCGAAACGCCCGAACAGGCCGCCGTGCGCGAAGTGCGCGAGGAGACCGGCTGGGCCTGCGAAATTATTTCGGAGCTGTACACCGCCCACTACTCGTTCTACCGCGGCGGCGTGCCGGTGCAGAAGGACGTGCGCTGGTTCCTGGCGAGACGCACCGGCGGCGACGGCAAACCCACCACCCCCGACGAAGTCTTCGGCGCCAAATGGCTCACCCTCGCCGAAGCCGAAAAACAACTCCTCTACCCCAGCGACCTCGCCCTCATCGGCCTGCTGAGGGGACGCTGATTCCTAAATTCCTAATTGCACCGGCTTTACAATATCCCGGCCCTTATTTATCAGTTTTGATATCCCGCTTTGATTTATTTTCAACTCCGCCATCAGTTCTGTCCCGGAGACCCAGGCCTCTTCTTTGCATAAGTAACAATAGATAGCTCGGGCACGCGCTGATTCCCTGTTGCGGCTGGGCCGCAGTATCTCCTCGCTCGGGATCCCCGTGAGCCTGGAGACCTCCGCCAGCAGCTCGGCCCGGCTTTTACGCGCTCTGTTAATATTTTTTTCATCAGCCTTCAGCAGCCCCTCAACAAAATCATCTCCGCTAAACATGCCCCGCCCGCAGGCCCCAGTTTCTCTAAGCGCCCGAAGCCGTGCCCCCTGCCTGGCGGAAGGTGCCGCCAGCCCGTGCTCTTTGGCCTTTTCGGACATTACCTTTATATATTTCGCCAAGGACGCGGACTCGTTGTCTCCGAAATGCTGCAGCAGCTCCTGTTTATCGATAAGACCGTCCTGTCCGCCTGTCACCAGCGAGGCGTGGCCGCACCACTTGTAGTTCACCAGGTCGCTCAGGTCCCTCACCAGTCCGGCGCGCAGCGGGTTAAGATGTATGTATGGGACCAGTTGCATAAAATATTCGTCAAAGCCGCATATTATGGCTTTGTACCGGTTTTGGAACAGATGCCCGGCCCGGTCCCGCCTGAGATTGAAATTGACGGCGTACCCGGTCATTACGTGGTGCATTAATTCGCTGAGCGGACGCTCCCCGCGTATGACAACAAAATGAAAATGATTTGGCATCAGGCACCATGCCAGACATTTCCCGCGAAACTTGTTTAGCCATTCCCGGAACCGTCCGAAAAAGTCGGCATAATCCTCTTCGCCGCTGAATATTTCCCTGCGCTCTATCCCGCGGGACATCACGTGATAGCACTGCCCTGGAACGTCTACCCTGGCTTGCCTTGGCATAAGCCCCCCTTTCCCGCAAGAATAGCATAGCAGGCCTTCCCGACAACGTCCTGTCGGGAAAATGTGGCACAATTTGGGGAGTGGGAGCAGGGGACGCTGATTCCTAAATCCCTAATTGTAATGAAACTTTTACGGGGGAAGCTAATAATTAGGAATTTAGGAATCAGCGTCCCCTAACGGCGGGGATGTAGAGAGTGTGGCGTTCGTTTAGTTTGGAAAGGAGGGCGGGGAGGGCGGAGATCTTGCCCTTCAGCACTGTAGCTTTGCGGCTGGAGATGGAGGCGCAGTCGGCCAGGTAAGCGGGCGCGGACGGCGGATAGGCTTTCTTCGCCGCCGAGACGAACTTCTTCCTCAGCGCCGCGTTAGCCGGCAGGTTCAGCACGTCCGGCACGAAAAAAAGAGTATCCGTGCCCGGCGTGAACACCGGCGCGTAGATCAGCGTGGCCGTGTCGGCCACCCGCAGGCTGCCGTCGGCGTACTCGTTGAGGTTAAAAAGGTTCACCAGCGCGTCGAAAGAAGAAACGGCCGAGAACACCTTAACAAGAGCGCCTCGCCTGCGCGCTCCCGCCATCAGCTCAGCCGCGGTCTGATTAAGGAACAGCGGGTTGCCGTACGTAAGAAAACCTACGGTATCGTGAGCCGCCAGCCCCCGCACAGCCGCCTCCGCCGTAGCCCGGCGGTCCAGCCCGGCGGTCAGCTTCAGCCCCGGCGCGTAGCGCAGAAACTGCCGCGCCGTGGCGGCGTCCAGACAGTGGGAATACACCTCGCCGCATTCGCGCATCGCGGCCAGCGTTTCCAGGGTTATCTGCTCCGGGTAGAGCCCGTAGGAAAAAACATAAAGCTTCTTCATCGCCTCAGCACCTCGAAGAAGGTAAGCGCAGGGCGGAACGCGGCGCGCCCGCCCCGGGCCGAAACTGCCAGCTCCGCGGGCCTGAACAGCACCCCCCAGAGCAGGAACTGCGCCCTGCGGTTGAAAGCCGAGGCCGAAGCGGCCAGCGCCGCGGCCCCCTTAAGCTCGGCCGCCCTGGCGGCGGCCCCGGAAAGCGCGCCCTCCATGTCGCCGGCATCAGCCCTCAGCAGGGCCTCGTCCAGCGCGGGCCGCGCCGCGGCCAGTTCGCGCCGGGCCTTAGGGTAGGCGGCGCCGGGAAAGAAAGCGGCGAGATACCTGTACGCGGCGTAATCATAAAGACAGGAGAATCCGCCCGGGGAAGCCAGTTCCCGGAGGCGGACCAGCGAATTATAGGCGGAATAGCTCAGGTAGAACGAGGAGAACTCCCGCTCGGCCGAGGCGGAGACGGCCGAGAGGGACCGCATGGACGCCCCGCCCTCCAGGGCCTCTAGCGCCGACGCCGACAGCCGCGCGGCCAGCCTGTCGGCCAGCCCGGCCAGCTTTACCGCGCCGCGGGCCTTTAGCACCGCGGCCATGTTCTCCAGGTCGTAGGCCCGCTCGCCCAGCGCCAGCGCCGACAGCCGGGCCCTCAGGGCCGCGCGCCTGGCTTCCAGCGCGCCCGACTCCTGGGCTGTTATGGCGCTCCTGCCTTTCAGCGCCGACGCAGCCACCAGGAAAGCGCTGTACTCCCTAAAAGCCTCCCCGTAGAAACGCCTATCGGCCGCGCCCGCCCCGCGGGCCGCCTCCAGCCAGGCGCCCGCGGCGCCCAGTTCTTTGTCCAGCCCGCCCTGGTTGAGGCGGTAGTCGGCGTAGTTAAGCGGGGAGTAGGCTGCCGGCCGGCCGGCGGCACCGCCCATCACCACGGCCCCCTCGTCCTCGGCCTGCGGGCCCTCATAGAGCCGGCGGCTGGCCAGCTCCAGGGCCTCGTTGGAAACGTTCCTGTCCCCGGCGGCCTCGCTCAGCGCCTTTATGCGCTCGAGGAACCGGGGGTTGAGCTCGTAGACGGTCTCGCGCAGCTCTATCTTGCCCGGCAGGGCCGCGGCCCCGGTCTTAAGGTGCAGGGACGCCTGGGCGGCCTTGTCCGGGTTGCGGCGTATCCAGTTCAGCAGGGCGCTCCTCACCTCGGCGTGCGTCTCCATGCCTTCGACATCCACAAAGGTCCCCTCCATGCCGGCGGCGATGATCTTGTCGGCCAGTTCGCCCCTGGCGAACAGGCTGGTGGCCAGCCTGTCCCTCACGACGGAGAGCTCTTCAGCCTGAATGTTCTGCGGCTGTATTTCCGGCGCCGCCGCGGCAGGGCGCGGCAGGCAGAACAGCAGGGAGGACAGGAATAATATTTTTAAAGCCATGAGCGTATCATGTAAAGAAGTTTTGAGGCCAGTTTGGCCGTCCAGGGGCGCCCCCGCACGGCTGCCAGCGTGACCTGCCGGCATTTCTTCAAATCCTCCCTGAAGGCGCGGGACATCTCCGACCCGAACTTCCGGTCGTAGACGTTCAGGTTCAGTTCCAGGTTGTAATGCAGGCTGCGGTGGTCCAGGTTGTGGCTGCCGACCGAAGACCAGACCCCGTCGATAACGGCGCTCTTGGAATGCAGTATCGGCCCCAGCCACTCGTAGATCTTGATGCCGTTCTTTATCATGTGCGCGTACATGGACCAGGAAGCCCAGCGCACGTACGGGTGATCGGTCTCGCTGGGCGCGATAACGCGCACGTCCACGCCGCGCCGCGCCGCGCGCACCAGCCGGCGGTAGACCAGCCTGTCTGGCAGAAAGTAGGCGTTAGTGATATAGATATGGTCCGCAGCGCGGTCTATGGCGTAGCGGTAGCTGCGCCGGATGGAGCGCACGTGGCGTATGCCGCCGGCGAAGACCACCGAAACGTGCTTCTGGCCCGCGGGGCCCGGCTCCGAAGGCCCGCCGGGAGGGATAACGGAGCTGTCCACGGGGGTGGACCCGGTCCAGGCGTCCCAGAACAGGGCCTCCACCGAAGCTACCGCCGGGCCGCGCACGCGCACGGATGTGTCCCGCCAGCCGCGGCCGCCCATGGATTTAGGGGCGTCGTGCTCGGTGATGTTGAAGCCGCCGACGAAGGCCAGGCGGCCGTCCACGCAGACAGTTTTGCGGTGGTCGCGCTTTATCCAGTTCCAGTAAGGCTTCCAGTAGATCACCGGCCGGAACTCCGCCACCTTCACTCCGGCCGCGGCGAGCTTCAGAAAGAAATCGCGCTCGGTAAGAATGGAGCCCACGGAATCGTAGATCAGGTACACCGCCACGCCCTCGCGCGCCTTCTCCTTAAGCAGGTCCGCCACGGCCCTGCCGATGGAGTCGTCGGAGAAGGAATAAAATTCCAGCAGGATGAACTCGCGCGCGCCGCCTATGGCGGCGAGCATCGCGGGGAAGGCTTCCTCCCCGTCGCGCAGCAATTCCGCCTCGTTGCCGCCTAGCGCGTTTTCCGGCCAGGCGCAGTAGCGCCGCCAGTCTTCTTCTTTCCGCATAGTTCCTTTTCCAGCTTTGCAGCTTCTTTCTCGTCGAGAAAAACTACAGCTTTTTGATAAAGGGTCCCGGCCTTCAGCGCGGCGGACCGCCTGGCCAGGGCCAGTTCTCCGCAGGCGCCGCCCGCCCTGCCGCGCGCCGCCGCCAGGCCCAGCCGCGCCCGCGCGAAATTAGGCTCGAGCGCCAGCGCCCGCACGTAGGCGGCGGCCGCCCCGGCTTTATCCCCGGCGGCCAGAAGGAGGTCCCCCGCCGCCGCTTCCGGCACGGGGCTGCGGGGCGACTTCAGCGCGGCCAGGCGGACCTGCGCCGCCGCGGCTTCCGGGTAGGTGCCCCGGATCAGTTCCTCCCGGATAAAGGGCAGGAAAAACGCCGAGGCCAGGCCGGCCAGAACGGCGCCCGCCAGCAGCAGGCGTTTTACCATCGCCACGGAGGCCGGCTCCGGCTCGCCGGCGGAAAGGATCCCCAGCGTTCCCCAGAACAGCAGCGAGACCGCGCCTGAATAAAAAACCATGTCCACCGCGCCCTGCAGCAGCGCGGCCAGCAGCACCAGCTTCAGCGCCAGGTCCCTGCGCCCGCCCCGGAAGACGGCGTACGCCGAGGCGGCGGCGAACAGCAGCGCCGCCGGGAAGCCGGCTTCGGCGGCCAGGTTGAACAGCTCGCCGTGGGCGTGCAGGGTGCTGTGACCATAATAGGTAACGCCGTCGAAGTAGGGAAATTTAAATATTTCAAAGACCTGTTCGAACAGCCCCGGGCCCCAGCCCAGCAGCGGGCTGGCCGCCGCGGCTTCCAGCGCCGCGCCCCAGAGGCGGGGCCGGGCGAAAGCCCTGGGGTCGTAAAATTTAAGCAGTCCTTCCAGCCAGTCGGCCGGCAGCAGCGCGGCGGCGGCGGCGGCGGAGAGCAGCAGCAGCCAGAAAGCCCTGCGGCTGCCTGACACCCACAGCCCGGCGGCGCCGGAGATGAAAGCCGCGGCCAGGGCCCCGCGCGAGCCCGACGCCAGTATGCCGGCGGCAAGAACTCCCGCCAGCGCGAAAAACAGCGCCCGCCGGCGCCCGGCGGCCGCCAGCCCGAACAGCAGCGCGGCCGGGAAGGCGGCCGCGGCGAAGATAGCGGAATAATTGGGATTGGCGCCGATGAAGCCGGTCGCATCAAGCCCCAGCGCACGCTGGCCGATGAAGAAAAGGCCGGCGGCGAGGCCCAACCCCATCACCCCGTGCAGCCAGCCCGTCCCGTCCGCCCGACGGGCGGAAAAGACCAGGACCGCGAATACGGCGTAGCGCGCCAGGGCCGGCAGCGAGAGGTTTATGTCGTACGAGAACAGCGAGGCCGCGCCCAGCCAGCAGAAGAACAGGAGAGCGCATTCCCTGCCGCTCGCGATCAGCGGGCGCCCGGAACGCAGGAACCAGGCCATAAAGACGGCGCCGAAGAGCAGCGTTAAAGACGCGGCCCTGAGGCCGCCGAGGGCCGCGGCCAGCACCAGGAGCAGCCCGGGCAGATAAGGTTCCGCTTCTTCGGGGCGCGGGAGATTCATTTCACCGCCTCCGTCCGCCGCCGGCGCAGTTCCCCGGCCTGCCTCTCGAAACCGGGCGCGGAGTAAACGCGCCGCAGGGCCCGCCAGGCCTCCGCGTCGTAGACGTTCTCAAGCAGGGCCATCTCATAGTACACGGCGGCGCGCCCGGCCGAGGCCGGGGCGGTCAGGCTGACCCGCCCGAGGAAATCCAGTGCCGGCCCCCTGAAAAGGCGGCTGGCCAGCGCGGGCCGCAGTTCTGCCTCGGCCGCGGCGGGGTCTCCGGCCATGGCCGCGGCCAGCGCGCGGCCGCGCGCCTTTTCAAAAGCGAGCGCCCGGTAATGCAGGCCGCCGGCGGAGATCAGCAGCAGCGCGGCGAGAGCCAGGGCGTAAGCCGCGGCGGACCTGGAAGGCCGCAGCGTTCCTTTCTCCTCCGACGGGGAGGCGAGCAGGTAGCAGAACAGCCAGAAATTGGCCGGCACGGACAGGCCGAAATCCACCAGCGAATGGGCCAGGGCCGCTATGACGGAATATTTCACCAGCCCCGCCCGGCTGCGGGCCGCCGCGAACAGGGCCCAGAACCACAGCAGCGCGGCCGGCAGGCCGTTCTCGGCGAGAAATTCGAGATAGTAGTTATGGGCGTAGATGGATTGTTCCCTGAACGCGCCGGCGGGCTGAAAGACTCCCTGCGCCCAGCTGAAAGAGGCGGCGCCGAAGCCGGACAGCGGCCTGGCGGCGAACATATCCCAGGCCGTGCGCCACCACGCCAGCCGGCCGGCCACGGAATCGGCCTGCAGGCCGTAGAACACCGCCGCGCCCAGCACGGCCAGCAGCCCCAGAAGCGCCGCGTTGCCGCGGCCGAGGCTCTTTAGGCGCGCGGCCGCGTAGAAAGCGGCGGCGGCCAGCAGGGCCAGCGCAGCGCCGAGCGATTGCGTCCAGACCATCAGCACTATCATCGCCCCGGCCAGCTTCCACCGGCGGCCCTCAAGCGCGGGCGGGATCATCATCACGGAGAAAAGCGCGAGCGCGTTAAGATTGGTAAGCGGCGGGTTGGAAGAAAAGTTCTTAAGGACGAAAGCCTGCAGGAAGGAGACCGCGAAGACCAGCCAGGCCGCCCAGGCCACTACCGTGTCGGTTCTCTCCCGCTCCTCTTTATTAAGGAAAGGGGAGAAAGCCAGGATCAGCAGCCCGGCCGCGAAATTGCCCCACTCGCCGAAGATATGGCCGCGCAGGGGGCTGAGGACCACGGCGACCAGGCTGAATGCGGCCGCCCCGGCGAGCGGGTACATATGCCTGGACAAGAGCCCGGCCGGCAGGCCTTCGCCGAAAGCCCGCAGGAAGGCCCAGGCCAGGCAGCCGAGCAGCACGGCGTACTGGAAAGCGAGCTGCAGCCGCAGGTCGAAGACGGCCTGCAGCGCGGGCGCCAGCGCCAGCACGGCGCAAAAAATATAGCCTAGTATCATTTAAAGCCAAAAATAAAGGACCAGGCGTTTTTGCACCCCTGGTCCTTTATGTGCCGCCGTTGCGGGGATCAGTCCTCGAGTATCCTCGGGGTGACGAAGATCAGCAGTTCCATCCTGGTGCGGCTCATGGACTTCTTTTTGAAGAGGTAGCCGAGCAGCGGGATGTCGCCCAGTATCGGCACCTTGAACACGGCCTCGGACTGGGTGTCGTGGATCAGGCCGCCGATCACTATGGTCTCGCCGTTGCGCACGATCACGTTGGTGTCGGCGGAGCGGGTGTCTATGCCCGGCGCGCCGCCGGCCACCGAGGCCACCGTGGCCGAAGGCTGGCTCACGCTGGGGTTGATCTTCATGGAGATGCGCCCGTCGGAGTTGATCGTCGGGGTCACCTTGAGGATGATACCGGTGGTGATGTAGGTGACCTTGGTGGTGGAGATAGGGGGCGTGGCCGCCGTGGTCTCCGTGGTGGTATAAGGGATCTGGGTGGTGATGTTGATGTTGGCTTCCTTGTTATTGAGGGTCGCCACCTTGGGATCGCTGAGCACCTTGGCCTTGCCTTTCTTGGCGGCCGCGGTGATCACCGCGTCGAACATGTAGTTGGAGGCCACCTTGCCCAGGCGGAAGGCGCCGTAGACCAGGTTGGCGGGCAGGTTCACGCCGGAACCGCCGGCGGCACCGGACAGCGGCAGGCTGACGGCCTTGCCCGTGGTCCCGGCCGGGCTCTGCACGCCGGGAGAATTCTCGCCCATGCCGATCTGGTTGGTGGAGTTGCCGGAGCCGAAGTAGTTGCCGTTCTTCTCGCCGTAGCCGGACCAGCTGATGCCGTAGTCCATCGAATTGTCCAGCGTAACCTCTACCAGCTTGGCTTCGATCACCACCTGCTTGGGCACGCGGTCGAGGCTGCGGATAAGGCGCTCGGTGAAGTCGAGGCCGAGCGGGGAATCCGTTACGATAATGGCGTTATTGGTTTCGTCGGCGGCGCACTTGGCCATGCTCCGGCCCTCGGCGGAAGCGACGGAATCCACCTGCATTTTGATCTCAGCGGCTTTAGAATAGTTAAGGAAAAAGACCCTGGTCTGCGGCATCGCTTTCTTCTGCTCGGCGAGGAAAGTGGCCGGCGCGGCGATGCGCAGGATGTTGTCCCCCACCTGCTGGGCGGCCAGGCCTTTCACGTTGAGCAGCGTCCTGAAGGCCTCGTCGAAGGGGACCTTGGCCAGGCTGATGGTGATGGTGCCGCTGACGTCGTCTCCGTAGATCATGTTGATGCCGGCTTTGGCGCCCAGCATATCCAGCACTTCGCGCACGTCCGCGTCGCTATAGTCGAAGGTGATGGGGTCGGTCGGCAGGCTCTCCATTATGCTGCGGTAGCCGGAGGGCCTGGCCTTGCGGACCGAAGGCGCGGGGATGCGGGGCGCGAGGTCGGCCGGTTTAACCGGCGCCGCCTCGAGGGTCATCTCCACCGGCTTGGGGGCGCCGCCCGCGGGGACTATCACCTTTACTCCGGCGGGGATCTCGGCCGGGGCGTCCTTGGTGGCGACGGGGCGCGGCGCGGCCGCGCGGGCGCCGAGCATCACTACAAGCTCGGTCCCCTTGCGGGTGATCTGGTAGGCGGTCTTGGCGGAAAGGTCCATGACGACGCGGGAGATGCTGACGGGATTGGTCGCGAACTGGCCGGTGCGCACCTTCAGCAGGTTCCCGCTGTTCACGGGGATCTCCTGGAGCGTCTTCATCCTGGAGTCGAGCAGCTCTATCACCAGCCGCTGGGGCCGGTCGGTTGTGAAAGCTTTGTACTGCACCGGCTTGTCCGTCGCGATATAGACGCTGTTCGCGGAAACCCGTACCGACTGCACGGTGGCGTTCTCGATGGCGAAGAGCAGCGCGGGGTTCTGGCCCACGAGCAGCGCGGTAACGGCGTATACTATGAATTTTTTCATTATTTACCTCTCCAGGCGACTATTCCCTCTCGCGCAGGTTAAGCTGGTGGACCTTTTTGTCCTCGGTCATCAGCACTACCTGCTTACCCTTTACCACCCCGGAAACGCCCGGGACCGCCTTCTTTTTGGAATCGATGAGCCGGCCGGCTTTCAGCGTGTACAGCATGCCGGTGGCGGGGTCGCGCAGCAGCGCCTGGCGGCCGGACGAGTCTTCCAGGATGCCGGTCAGCGCCAGCCCGTAGACGGAGAACGAGCTTTTGTCCGTCGCGGCGGACGTGGAGACCGAGACGTCCTTCTGGACGCGGCCGAAACCTTTCTGGTCCCCGAAGACGGTGGCCGGCAGCAGCGGGTCGCGCGTATTTACGGGCTTGTAGGCCTGCTCAACGCTGACGGGCGGGGTGGACACGGCCACCTGCGCCTTAACGGCGGCGGGCAGCAGCAGGAAAGCGGCGGTGATAATATGGCGCATGGTCTTATCCGTTATACTGGTAAGCCGCCAGCGTGAAGGTGGCGCTCACCGAGGCCTCGGGGGTGTTGATGGCGGACATGGTGAGATTCTCGGACGTCATGATCCGCTCCTCCAGGCCGAGTGCGGTGAGGAAACGGCCCACGTCGTGGTAGTTGCCTTTCAGGTTGATTATGTAGGTCACCTTGGTGAAATACTCCACGGGCATATTGCCGGAAGGGGTGATGCCGGTGACGCTCACGCGGTATTTTTTGCTGAGGGTGGTTATGGTGCGCAGCAGGTCCGGCAGCTTGCGTTCCTTGGGCAGCTTCTTCTGCGCGGCTTCCTTGTCGGAGCGCAGCGAGGCCAGCTTGGCCTCCAGGTCCTTATACTTGGCCTTCTGCATCTTGGCCTTGTTGATGTCGGATTCGATGGAGGTGATCTTCTTGGTGTTCTCCTCTATCTTCTTGGCGGTGGGCAGCCAGAAATAGAACAGGTAGCCGTAGATGAACAGCCCGGAGAAGAGCACGCCGGCGGCGACCTGCCCCATCTGTTCCTTGGTAAGCTGTATGTTTTTCATGCGTTTACCTGTAGGTATACACCAGCACTATCGGCACGGTGAACCGCTTGCCGCCTTCCGTTTCGGAAACCGCGATGCCGCCCATGCCGACCCCGGAATACGGGCCGGAGGTCTCCAGGGAATTTATCCAGTAGGCGAGGTCGTAGGCGGAGTTGGAGTTGACCGAGAGATTGACCTTGACCGTGTTGCCGAACAGGGTGGTATTGACGCCCGTGAACCAGATGGTGGAGGGCAGGTCGCTGACCAGGTCCTGTAGGAAGCGGGTGTAGATGAAGCGGCCCTTGTTGATGCTGTCGATGGAGTTCAGGTAGCGCTGCACCTCGGCGATCTGCGCCTCGATGGCCTTCACCTGGTCCACGTCCTTCTGCAGCACCTTCAGCTCCGCCGTGCGGGTGGTGAGGGTGGACTCGAGGCCCTTGGAGCGGCCGAAATGCCAGGCCGACACGCCCGCGACCGAGGCGGCCACCAGCACGCCGGCGAGCACCGCCTTGGCGATGAGGGCCTTGCGGTTTATCCGCTCGATATACTCGGGGGGAATGAGATTTATTCTTATCATTCTTCCCAATCCTTTAGCTTGCGCAGCGCAAGCCCGGAGGCCACCGCCAGCGCGGGCAGCACGTCCTTGGGCATATTCTTGGGGAGCTCCGGCAGGAACGCGAGCGGGTTCGCCAGCTCCACCGGCACCTTGAACTCGGCGGACAGGAACCTGGTCATGTTGGCCAGGTTGGACATGCCGCCGGAGATGATGATCCTGGAGATGGAATGGTCCACGCCCTGCGAGAGGTAGAAGTCTATGGAGCGGGACACCTCGGTGTAGAGGTCCTTGAGCACGCCGGAGGCGGCCTTGGAAACGGCGATGGCCTCCTTGTCGAACTTCTCGATCGCGGCTTCCTTGTCCTCGTCGGAAACGAGCACGCCGCGGCTCTTCTTGGCCGCGTCGGCGGCGGCCGCGTCGCACTTCAGGGTCTTGGCGATGGCTTTGTCGAACGTGGAGCCGGCGATAAAGATATCGCGGACCACGCGCGTGGTGCCCTGGGAAATAATGGAGAGGTTGGTCACCTTCTGCCCGATGTTGAGCAGCAGCACCGAATTGTTCTCGCCCTTGGGGGCGAGCTTCTCGTAGAGCGTCTCAAGCGCGAAGGAGTCCACGTCTATGATCAGCGGCTCCAGCCCGGCGCCCGTCAGGATGTCGATCTTGTCCTGCACGGCGTCGCGCTTGGCGGCCACCAGCACGGTGTCTATCTTGGGTTCGCCGTCCTCGGAGATGTCGTTGAGGATGTAGTAGGTCAGGTTGACATCTTTGATGTCGAAGGGGATGAACGGCTCGGCCTCCACGTTAATGGTCAGCGCGAGCTCTTTCTTGGACAGCTTCGGCAGCTTCACGTAGCGCACGATCACGGAGTTGCCGGAGATGGACGTGGCGGCGTAGCGGGCCTGGATGCCTTTTTTCTTGAGGTAGGTCTTGATCTCGCCGGAGATGATGGCCTTTTTATCTTCGGGAGGCACGTCGGCCTTGATGGCCAACGGGATAAGGCCCCAGTCTTTCAACTTGAGGACCTTTTTTTCTTCCGTGAAACATACCACTTTCACGGCGCAATTGCCGATATCTATGCCTATTATGTCTTTAGGCGGGAACAGCGATTTTGCCAAATTTGAAAGCATCAGCTTTTAAGAACCCTCCGGTACCGTCAACTCGACCGCCCCTTTCGCGCGCAACCCGGCGCTTTTACACTATAGAACAATTATATTAAATAATTATTACATGGAAATCAACATTTGTCAAGGCATTGTTCCCCGGCTTGCCGGCGCCCGTTTGAGCCGGCCGGGGCTATTTGCTTAAATATGCGCATGACGCTCCTTAAAACCGCGCTGCTCGGATTCCCCCCGGACTCCTCCCCCGCCCTGCTCTCCGCGCTCGGCAGGCAGGACTCCGGCTTCTCCGTCGCCGCGGTCTGCGAGGGAGACCCGGCGCGCCTGGCCGAGGCGGGCCGGCTGCTGCCGGAGGCGGCACTCTACAAGGACGAGGGAGACTTCTTCTCCAAATGCGGCAGGCTGGACGCGGCCGTGATAGCGGTGCCGCCGGCGCGCCGGCAAAAAACCGCGCTGCGGGCGCTGCAGAACCGGCTGCACGCGGCCTGCCTGACGCCGCTCTGCGGCTCCACTTCCGAGTTCGAAGACCTGCGCGACGAGGCCGCCCGGGCCGAAAGAATAGTTTTTCCGCTGCAGCCGTGGGAACGCTCGGCGGCCTGGCTGACCGTGGACAAAGCCCTCACCGGCGGGCTGCTGGGCGAGCTGGATTACGCCGAGGTGCAGGCGCTCTCCGACAGCCCCGCGCCCGCCGGCGGGGTCACCTCGGCTTACGGCTGGTTCGCTTTTTCCCTTCTGCTGGCGCTGGTGCGCCGCCCGCCCTCGGCCCTGGCGGCCAGGCTGTCCCCCCCGCCCGCCGGCGGCGTCGCCGGGGACGGAGCGGCGGCCGTGCACGTGCACTTCGGCGGGACCGACGGTTTTGTGCGCCTGGCGGCCGGGCGGCATGCCCCGCTGGTGCGCCTCGCCGCGCACGGCAGCAAGGGCCGGCTGGAGCTCGACGGCAAAACGCTGCGGCTGGACATCAAGGATATGAAACCGGAAACGGTGGAGCTGCGCCACGGCCTGGCGGGCGGGGCGGACCGCGCGGACTGGCTGGCGGCGGAACTTGAAGATTTCAGGAAGGAAATAGCCGGGGAGCTGCCGCGCGGCTCGGGCCTGCGCAACGCGCGCTACTGCGCAAAACTGATCAGGAACGCCTACTACTCCGCCGCGGTCAAGTCGGCGGCCGTCCCGCTTTAATTCTCCTTCGCTTCCCCGGAAACCGCGCCCCTGTACGGGCGCATCACCCCGACGAGGAACCTGCTTATCTCCTCGCTGGCGTGGTACACCTGCAGGCCGGCGCGCACCACAAAGAACAGCGTGAGCCCGAGGAAGAGGGACTGGTAGATCCACTCGAAATCCGCGATGAACGGGAAAACGGCGTCCTGGAAGGCGTAGTAGGCGAACAGCAGCGCGAGAATTTTCACCACGCTGCCGGCCAGCTCCCCTGCCTTCGGCACGAAATCCAGCAGCCCGTCCACGGACGGCGCGGCCTCGGAACCGAATTTCACGAAAACTATTATCGCCAGCAGGGAGACCACGGCGTTAAGGAACACGCTTACCGGCAGCCGGAAGCTGATGAAGGGCAGCGGCTTGGCGAAAGGCAGGCTGTCCACAAAGAAGCCGATGGCGAAAAGCGTAAAAAGCACGACCAGCGTCTTAACGGTCTTTATCAGCAGGGTCCAGAACAGTTCTTTTTTTGCCATATCTGAAATTTAACAAAAATCGCGAATTCCCGCAACCATATAAATATGAAATAAATATATTATTGATTTATATAGCGGCTTATGGTAGAATTTTGGCTTAAGCGCCCTAAGGGGGCATTGTTAAGGTGGAGGAAAGATCATGATCGTAGAAAGAACCGAATACAAAGGCCAGCCGGTGCTCATACTGAAGCGCAACGAGAACGACAAGTACCCGTTCTCCTTCGGCCTCTCCAAAGCCCGCCTCATCATCGAGGGCTTCGAGGAAATAAAGAAATTCGTGGCCGAGAACGACAACAAAGAAGAGAAGAAGTAACTTTCTTCCCGCCGTTCCCAGAAAATGCCGTCTAAAACTTCCGAGCTAGCGATAGCCGGGTTTTACGACGGCATTTATCTTTTTTACGAAAAAGCCAATTCCTTCCTGACCTTCGGCCTGGACCTCTACTGGCGCCGCCGGGCGGCCGCTCTGGCACGCCTGGCGGCACCGGGCGCCGCCTCGGCCCTGGACGCCTGCTGCGGCACCGGGGACTTTACCAGAGCCCTGCGCGGGGCCTTTGGGCCCGCCCTAAAACTTACCGGCGCCGACCTGAGCGCGGCCATGCTCTCCGTAGCGCGGCCCAAAGCCCCGTCCATCGAGTTCATACAGGCGGAGGCCAAAGCCCTTCCCTTCCCCGACGCCAGCTTCGACCTGGTCACCATCTCCTTCGCCATCCGCAACCTCAACCTGGACAGGGAGCGGCTGCTGGCGGCCCTGCGCGAATTCCGCAGGGTGCTCCGGCCCGGCGGCGTCTTCCTTAACCTGGAGACCACGCGCCCGGCCAACCGCCTGCTCTGGCTGGCCATGCGCCTTTACGTGAAGGCCGTTATCGGCCTGCTCAACCGCGTCTCCCCCAAAAGCCGTTCTTCGTACCTGTTCCTCCGGAACACCACCCTCACCTGGTACTCCGCCGCCGAGCTGGAGGCCCTGCTCCTCGAAGCCGGTTTCGCCGCATCCTCTCACGCCTCCCTCTTCCCCGGCGCCGTCGCCGTGCACACCGCCCTTAAATAAGTGGGGTCAGGTCTTGAATCTTGACATTAAATGTCAAGATTCAAGACCTGACCCCATTCAAAAAAAACACCCCGCCGGAAGGCGGGGTGTTTTTCTTGCGCCGGGGGGGGCGCTTACTGTTTGTGCTTGCGGCGGAACTCGGCTACTTTCAGACGCACGGCGGCGCGGCGCAGGGCCGCGTTGGCTTCGTCCAGGTCCAGGTCAGCGCCGTGGATGGCCAGGGTTTCCTTGGCCTTCTGGTAGGCCTGGCGCGCGCGCTCCTCGTTTACCTCTTTGGAGAGCTCGGCGGCCTCGGCCAGCACCAGCACCTTGTCATGGTGGATCTCGGCGAAGCCGGAGAGCACCGCGAAGATCTCCCGGTGCACGCCGTCGCGGTAATGCATCACGCCCTCTTTCAGCTGGGCCACAAAGGAAGCGTGGCCGGGCAGCACGCCCATCTCGCCCCCGAAGGCGGGGATCGTGACGAAATCCACCGGCTTGTCCGTGAGGACGGTTTTCTCCGGGGTTACGATGGTGAGGAGCAGCTGCTTTTTTCCCATGGCTTTAGCCCTGTTTCTTGCCGCGCTCGATAACCTCTTCTATGCCGCCGGCCATCCAGAAGACCTGCTCGGGCAGGTCGTCGAGGCGGCCGCTGAGGATCTCCTGGAAGCTGCGGATGGTCTCCTTGAGCGGCACGTACTTGCCGGGGCGGCCGGTGAACTTTTCGGCCACGGAGAACGGCTGGGACATGAACTTCTGTATCTTGCGGGCCCGGTTGACGGTCTTCTTGTCCTCGTCGGACAGCTCGTCTATGCCGAGGATGGCGATGATGTCCTGCAACTCCTTGTAGCGCTGCAGGATCTTCTGCACGCCGCGGGCGGTGTTATAATGCTCCGCGCCTATCACGCGCGGGTCCAGGATGCGCGACGTCGAGTCCAGCGGGTCCACGGCGGGGTAGATGCCCAGCTCGGCTATGCTGCGCGACAGCGCCACGGTGGTGTCCAGGTGCGTGAACACGTTGGCCACGCCGGGGTCGGTAAAGTCGTCGGCGGGCACGTACACGGCCTGGATGGAGGTGATGGAGCCTTTCTTGGTGGAGGTGATGCGCTCTTCCAGCGCGCCGATCTCGGTGGTCAGCGTGGGCTGGTAGCCCACGGCCGACGGCATGCGGCCCAGCAGCGCCGACACCTCGGCGTTGGCGAGCACGTAGCGGAACACGTTGTCCAGGAACAGCAGCACGTCCTGGCCCTTCTGGTCGCGGAAATACTCCGCCTGGGTCAGGGCCGTCAGCGCCACGCGCGCGCGGGCGCCGGGCGGCTCGTTCATCTGGCCGAACACCAGCGCGGTCTTACTCAGCACGGTGGAGCCGTCGGAAAGCTTGGACTCCTGCATCTCCAGCCACAGGTCGTTGCCCTCGCGGGAGCGCTCGCCCACGCCGCCGAACACGGAACAGCCCTTGTGCTCGCGCGCCACGTTGTTGATGAGCTCCATGATGACCACGGTCTTGCCCACGCCGGCGCCGCCGAACAGGCCCACCTTGCCGCCCTTCATGAAGGGGGCCAGCAGGTCTATGACCTTTATGCCGGTCTCGAAAATTTCAGGGGAGGTCTTCTGCTCGGTGAGCGGCGGGGCCTCACGGTGGATGGGCAGGTGCTCCTTGGTCTCAATCGGGCCGCGGTAGTCCTTGGGTTCGCCCAGCACGTCCATCAGGCGGCCCAGGCAGGCGTCGCCGACGGGCACTTTGAGCGGGGAGCCGGTGTCCTTGACCTCCAGGCCTTTGCCCAGGCCCGTGGTGGGCCCCATGGTGATGGCGCGCACGGTGTTGTCGCCCAGGTGGGCGGCCACTTCGGCCACCAGCGTTTTCTCGTGGCCGTCCTCTTTGTACTTTATGCGCAGCGCGTTGAGGATCCTCGGCAGCTGGCCCTGCTGGAACTCGACGTCCAGCACGGGGCCTATGATCTGCACTATTTTACCGGTGTTCATGTTTGCTCCAATTTTACTTTGCTTACCCTGGATCCCGGCTTTCGCCGGGATGACGTTTAGCCGCCCAGCGCTTCGGAGCCGCTCACTATCTCGTTGAGCTCCGTCGTGATCATCGCCTGGCGGGTCTTGTTCATCTTCAAAGTTAGGCCTTCGATAAGCTCGGAGGCGTTCTGGGAGGCCGACTCCATGGCGTTCATGCGCGCGGCCAGTTCGGCCGCCTGCGACTCGAGCAGCATGCGGTAGAGCTGCGCGCCTATATGGCGCGGCAGCAGGGAGCCCAGCAGCTCGGCCTTGCAGGGCTCGAACAGGAAATCCGAGGAAGCCTTTCCCTTGGCGCCGCTCGCGCAGCCCAGCAGGTGGCCTTTTATGGGCAGCAGCCGGTCGGTGACTATGCGCTGGGTCAGCATGGATTTAAACTCGTTGTAGAGCAGCGTCACGCTCTCCACCGGGCGCTCGGCGTAAAGTTTAAGCAGGGCGTCAGCCAGCAGCTGCGCGTGCACATAGCCGGCCTTGGGGAAGATGCCCACCATCTCGTGGGCCATTTCCAGGTCCAACCCCTTGAGGCGCTTCAGGAAGTCCCTGCCTTTGCGCCCTACGGCCACCACCACTATCTTGCGGCCCCGGTGCTCTTTAAGCCAGGCGGCGGAGGCCTTTAAAAGATTGGTATTGAAGGAGCCGCACAGCCCCTTGTCGGCGGTCACCAGCACCAGCACCAGCGTGCCGCCCGCGGGCCGCTCGCAGAAAAGCTCACGGGCGGGAGTGCCGGCCAGGTCCTCTTCGGAAAGTTCGCAGTACAGGTCGGCGATCATGCGGTCCATCTCCACCGCGAAAGGCCGCGAGGCCAGGATGGCGCCCTGCGCGCGCTTGATGCGCGCCGCCGCCACCATCTTCATGGCGTAGGTGATCTGCTTGATGCTCTTAACAGAGTCGATGTGCTTGCGTATATCGCGCAGTGAGGCCATAGTTGGGCTTTAGATCCGCGTTTTCTCCAGTATCTTCACGTAATCGGCTATGCCGTCGGCCAGGCTCCACTCGGGGCGGTAGTTCAGCAGCGCCTTGGCGTTGCGCAGGTCGGCCTGCGTCTTGAGCTGCAGGAAAGAGTAGGGATTGTCGAAATACTCGGGCGCCAGGTCGGTCTTCAGGGCCTTATTGAGCGCCTCGATCACCTCGTTGAAGTTGCAGGGCTTGCCGGTGGCGACGTTGCAGACGCAGGATTTTTCCGCGTCCAGCGCGTTCAGGTTGGCGCGCACGAGGTCTTTGACGTAGACGAAGTCGCGCATCTGCTCGCCGTACTTGAAGACGCGCGGCCGCCGGCCGGCCTTCATCTGAGTGTAAAGCTGGAAGACCATGCTGGCCATCTTGCCCTTGTAATATTCGCGCGGACCGTAGACGTTGAAGTAGCGCAGCCCGACTAGCGTGAAGTCCTTGTGGGCCGCGGCGAACTCGCGCGCCACGTTGTCCATTATGGCCTTGGAAAAGCCGTAGACGTTCTCGGGGGTCGCGGCCTGGCCCTCGTGCATCGGGCACTTGGAGTTGCCGTAGACGGCGGCGGAGGAGGCGTAGACTACCCGCTTCACGCCGGCCTTCAGCGCGAATTTCAGCACGTTGCGGAAACCGTCCACGTTGGCGGCCATCATGGCGCGCTGGTCGGTAACGGTGGTGTCCACCACCGCGGCCTGGTGGAAAATGGCGTCCAGTTCCCCCACCTTGTCGAACCAGTCGCAGGCAAGGATATCGCCAGCGACCACGTCGCCGGTGAAACCCACCAGGTTCTTGTAATTGCCGGACGAGAAATTGTCCAGCACGGTCACCCTGGCCTTGCGCTCCGTTTCCAGGGCGAAAGCCAGGTTGGAACCCACAAACCCGGCGCCGCCGGTGACAAGGTACTTTTTCATAGCTTCCTCAAACGAACTTCTTCTTGAAATCCGCTATCGCGTCGGCCAGGCGCTGCTCCAGCTCCTGGTCCAGCTGCCGTTTCTCGGCGATGTCGGCCAGCAGGTTGGCGTAGGAGTCCCGCAGGAACTTCACCAGGGAACCCTCGAAATGCTTCACCTTCTCCAGCTCCACCTCGTCGAGGTGGCCCTTGGTGCCGGCGAACAGCACCGCCACCTGTTCCTGCACGGGCATCGGCGAGTACTGGTCCTGCTTGAGCAGTTCCACCATGCGCTGGCCGCGCTTAAGCAGGTCGGTGCTGGCTTTGTCCAGGTCGCTGCCGAACTGCGCGAAGGCCGCGAGCTCGTTGTACTGCGCCAGGTCCAGGCGCAGCTGGCCGGCCACCTGCTTCATGGCCTTTATCTGCGCCGAGCTGCCTACGCGGGACACCGAAATACCCACGTTGACCGCGGGCTTGATGCCGGAGTGGAACAGGCTCGACTCCAGGTAGATCTGGCCGTCGGTGATGGAAATCACGTTGGTCGGGATGTAGGCCGTCACGTCGCTGGCCTGGGTTTCGATGATGGGCAGGGCCGTCAGCGAGCCGCCGCCGTTCTTGTCGCACAGTTTGCAGGCGCGCTCGAGCAGGCGGGAGTGGAGGTAGAACACGTCGCCGGGGTAGGCTTCGCGGCCCGGCGGGCGCCGCAGCAGCAGCGACATCTGGCGGTAGCTCTGCGCGTGCTTGGAAAGGTCGTCGTAGATGACCAGGGCGTGCCGGCCGTTCCACATGAATTCCTCGCCGATGGCGCAGCCGGTGTACGGCGCCAGGTAGAGCATGGAGGCCGGCTGGGAGGCGGAGGCGGAAACTATGACCGAATACTCCATCGCGCCGTTGTCCTCGAGGATCTTGGCGACGCGGGCCACGGTGGATTCTTTCTGGCCGATGGCCACGTAGATGCAGATGGGGCGCCTGTCGGCGGGCTCGTTCTTCTGGTTGATGATGGCGTCCAGCGCCACGGCGGTCTTGCCGGTCTGGCGGTCGCCGATGATGAGCTCGCGCTGGCCGCGGCCTATCGGGATCATGGCGTCTATAGCCTTAAGGCCGGTCTGCAGCGGCTCTTTCACGGGAGCGCGCTCCACCACGCCGGGGGCGATCACTTCCACGGGGCGCTTCTTCTTGGCGTTGAGCGGGCCTTTGCCGTCTATCGGGTTGCCCAGCGCGTCCACCACGCGGCCTATCAGCTCGGGGCCCACCGGGACCTCGAGCACGCGGCCGGTGCGCTTTACCCGGTCGCCTTCCTTGATGAGCGTGTCGGAGCCCATGACCACGGCGCCGACGTTCTCGCGCTCGATATTGAGCACCATGCCGGCCACGCCGCCCTCGAATTCTATAAGTTCGCCCACCACGGCGGAGCTGAGGCCGTAGATGCGCGAGATGCCGTCGCCGATCTGGAGCACCTGCCCCGTCTCGGACAGCTGGGACTCGGGAATGAATTTCTCGATGCGGCCCTTGATAATATCGGTGATCTCTTCTGGTCGTATCATGACTATCCTTTAAGCAGGCCGGCCTTCATGGCCTCCAGCCTGCCGCGCGCGGTGGCGTCTATAACGGTGTCGCCTATCTTGATCTCAAAACCGCCCAGCACCCTTTCGGCTATGACCTGGCGCAGGCTGATCTTCCTGCCTACGGTTTCGGAGAGGAGGGCGGTGATCCTTTTCACTTCGCCCTCGGAAAGCGGGTAGCGGCTGTACACCTCCGCTTTTACTATCCCGCAAAAATGGTCGCTGAGGCGCAGGCATTCCCGCATGATGTCCTCGAGCAGGCCGAACCTGTTCTGGCGCACCAGCAGGTCGGCAAAACCGGCCGCCGGGCCGAAATTACCGGAACCCAGCACCTTCGCCAGCACCGCCAGCTTGACCTCGCCGTTCACTACCGGGTGCGTGAGCGCCTTGAGATGCGGCCGGGCCGTTTCGAAGACCTTGCCCAGGCTATCGAGCTTCTTCTGCGCCGCGGCTTCCGCCGCCGGGGTGTGGGTCTTGCCGTCCAGGCCCATATAGGCCCTGGCGTAGCGTTTGGCGAGTATCCTGGCGCTCAGATCCATCAGTTGCCGCCCAGCTTCAGCTCGGGGCGTTCCTTTTCCAGCTCGGCCAGGTACTTGGAGGCCAGGTCGGTGTTGGCGCGGTGGTCCAGCTGATGCAGCAGGATGCGCTCGGCCGCCAGCACGGAGAGCTCGGCCACCTTGTTCTTCAGGTCGCGGGCGGCTTCGTTCTTCTGGGCCTCTATCTCCCTGCGGGAGGATTCTATTATCACGCCGGCGCTCTTGCGCGCCTCCTCTATCAGCAGGTCCTTCTCCCTCTCGGCGGAAAGCCTGGCCTCGTCCATGCGGCTGGAGATCTCGGCCTTCAGTTCGGCCAGTTTGGCGTCCAGCTCGGCCTTGAGCTTTTCGGCCTCGGCGCGGGCGGTCTCGGCGGTGTGCCGGTCGTGCTTGATGGCCCGTTCGCGCTCTTCCACGGCCTGCAGCAGCGGCCGCCACGCGGTGCGCGACAGCAGCAGCGCCAGCAGCACAAAGCAGGCTATAGTCCAGAACATCAGCCCTATTTCGGGCTTGATCAATGCTTCCATATTGAGCTCCTGATCCGCTCCGTCTCGCCGGCGAAAGCCGGCGCCCAGTTCCCTCCGCGGGCCTGGATCCCGGCTTCCGCCGGGATGACGGCAAGCCGGCCTTTAGTGGCGGGCGGTTTCGGTCTGCGCCGCGCCGGGGGCCGCGGGGGCCTTCGGCATGGCCAGGTTCATCACGGCGAAGAAGCAGATGACCAGCGCCAGGAAGCCGAGGCCTTCTATAAGGGCGGCGGCGATGATCATGGTCGTGCGCAGCGCGGGGCCGGCTTCGGGCTGGCGGGCGGTGCCTTCAAGGGCGGCCGCAGCCAGCTTGCCGATGCCCAGGCCAGCGCCTATAAGCGTGAGGCCAGCGCCGATGCCGGCGCCGATATAGCCGAGTCCGAGGAATGTAAGGTCGTTCATTGTACTACCTCCGTTAAGTTTGAAACCAGAAAACTTCCCGCTCAATGCGGGTGCATCGCCGCGCCGGTGAAGATGGCCGTCAGCGTGACGAAAATATAGGCCTGCAGAAAGGCCACCAGCAGCTCCAGCAGCAGCGTGAACAGCACCAGCCCTATGGAGACCGGCGCCACGAGGAACCCGAAGATAGAGCTGAAAGCGCCGAAGATGAAGATAAAGCAGATGAAAACCAGGATGACGATGTGGCCGGCTATCATGTTGGCGAAAAGACGGATGCAGAGCGCGAAGGTTTTGATGAACAGGCCCAGCAGCTCTATGGGGAACATCAGCGGGTACAGCCACAGCGGCACACCCTTGGGCACCAGGTGGGCGAAATAGCCCAGCAGTCCCTGCTCACGGATGCCGGTGAAGTTGATCAGGACGAAGGTGGTGAGCGCCAGGCCGCCCGTAACGGCCAGGTTGCCGGTGGCGGTGGCGCCGTAGGGCACCAGGCCGATGAGGTTCATCAGCAGGATAAAGAAGAACAGCGTGGCGAAGTAGCCGGTGTAGGCCGCGCCCTTGTGGCCCATGTTGGGGACCACCACCTCGTCGCGCAGGAACAGCACCGTGGCCTCTATCATGCCGCGGAAAGGCGCCAGCGCGGCCGAGCGGCTGCGGATGATGAGCGGGAAAACGATGAGCAAGATGGCGGAGGCGATGCCCATCATCAGCAGGTGCTTGGAAAGCGGCAGATCGATGGGGCCAAAGGGAATGCGGGCCCAGATCTGGTCCGTTACGTGGTGTTCAAGCAGCGCTTTTAGGTCCATGCTTTATCGGAAACGCCTCAAAAACAAGCTGCGCCAGCAGCATTAATACTATAAACAAGAAAATAATTGTATAACTTTCGCGGCGTAAAAGACAAACCGCTCCCGCCAATACCCCGAGCCTGACAAAAACCCCGCCCACGAACACCGAATAAAAAACCTTGTCGGAGGAGCCGATCACCCGCTTCAGCGCCAGCCGGGACAGCCCGCCGGACGCGGCGCCCAGCAGCGCCCCGTAAAGGGCGGCCTCCGGGCCGGTCATTTCTTTCCCCCGCCGGGCGGCTCTATTTTAAAAAGTTCCCTGGCCACCAGGAAAAAGCCCGCGGCCAGGCCGGCCACGGCCCCCGCCAGCGTCAGCCACGGCAGGGTGTCCAGCCGCCGGTCCAGCCAATAGCCGCCGAAAAAGCCCAGCAGCACGCCGCCGGCCAGTTCCAGTCCTATCTGGGCGTACCCCCAGGGATTCTCTTTGTCAGCCACGCCTAGATTCTACAATTATTGGCCGCGCATTTACGCGCGCGGGAGCCGGATAAAAATGTTAAAATCAGGACTATGAACGCCGCAACCGGCAAGAAGATACTCCTCGTTGATAACGACGCGGCCGCGGCGGCCGCGCTGACCACTTTTCTCGAGGGCCACGATTACCACGCCCAGACGGTGACCAACTACCAGCAGGCCATCACCGCGGTACAGAACTGGAAGCCGGACCTGGTGATCCTCAACATCCTGATGCAGTCCTTCAACCCGCTGGACTTCCTCAACGAGCTCAAGAAGAACCCTTTCACCGAAACCCAGAAAGTCATCATTTTCTCGCAGACCCCCAAGACCGGGATAGTGACCGGCCCCTCGCCCAAGGTGTGCGGCTACCTGACCAAGCCGGTGGACTTTGAAGCTTTAAAGGCCGTGCTGCTCAAGGCCGCCCCCCCGAAGGAGGGCCGGCAGCAGACCGTGATGGTGGCCGACGACGACACCGAGTTCTCGGACCTGGTAAAGATGTTCCTCGAGGCCAACAACTACCGGCCGGTGGTGGTAAACAACTCCGCCGCCATCCTGGACGTGCTGCGCTCCGAGGAGCCGGACGCGCTGCTGCTCGACATCATGATGCCCGGCAAGGACGGCTTCGAGATCATGGAAGAGATGCAGGAGTCCTCCGATACCGCGGGCATCCCCATTATAGTAGTGAGCGGGCTGCGCCTGGAGAATTACCAGGAGCGCGGCATCCTGACCGGCCTGCCCGAGATCGTGTCCCGCGAGATCCCCGGCGACCTGCTGCTCAAGCTCATCGAGGAGCAGACCGCCCCGTCCCAGGCGCAGGCGCAGGGCGCCGCCCCCATAGGGTCCGAGCCGCAGAAAACCCCCCGCCTGCGCGTGCTGATGGCCGACGACCAGACCGAGCTGCTGCTCCTGATGAAGGAGATGATAGAGTACGCCGGCTTCGAGGTGATCACCGCCAACGACGGCGTGGAGGCGATGACGGCCGTCTTCGAGACCAACCCGGACATCATCGTGCTCGACTACAACATGCCCCGCAAGAACGGCCTGGAAGTGGCGCAGGACCTTAAGAACAACCCCCTTTTCGCCCATATCCCGATAATCATCGTCACCGCTTTCGGCGAGAAGCACGCCAAGCTCAAGGGCCTCAGCATGGGCATAGACGATTACCTGATAAAACCGGTGGACGCCGACGAGCTGGTGGCCCGCATCAGGATGATCCTCAAGCGCAACAAGCAGGTGCTCGACACCAACCCGCTGTCCAAGCTCCCCGGCAACCCGTCCATCCAGGCGCGGGTGGAGCGCGAGATCCAGAAGGGCGGCACGTTCGCCGTGCTGTACCTGGACCTCAACAATTTCAAGGCCTACAACGACATCTACGGCTTCGAGGCCGGCGACCGCATCATCAAGGCCACGGCCAACCTGCTGGTCAAGCTGACCATCCAGAACGAGAACTCCGAGGATTTCATCGGCCACATAGGCGGCGACGACTTCATAGTCGTGACCTCGTACGAGCGGTCCGAGGAGCTGGCCAAACGCATCGTCAACTCCTTCGACGAGATCGCCCCCTCCTTCTACAGCAAGGCGGACCGCGAGCGCGGCCACATCGTGGCCACCGACCGCCAGGGCAATATCCAGAAATTCCCCTTCCTCTCCATAGCCATCGGCATCGTGCACAACAGCACCCGCCCGCTCCAGTCCTTCGCCCATGTCAGCAATATCGGCACCGAACTTAAGAAGGGCGCCAAAGCAGCCTCCAACAAGAGCCACTACATAGTCGACCGCCGCAAAGATTAAGACCCGCGGGCAACCGCAAAGCAAGGGAGCGCCCCGCGGGGGGCGCTCCTTACTTACTGGCAGCTTATTGGCGCTGCTTCAGAGCTATTGGAAAGAACCGAAATCAGAAAGGTCCGCGCGCGCCGCCGGGATATCCGTCACCGGCGGCATGTCGGTCGGAACTTCCTTGTCTCCGCCTCGCAGCAGCGCCGCCAGGCCGGGGATGGCCGACAAAGCGTAGCCCTTCTTGCCATTGCCGTCGTCCTGGGCCAGGGCCGTGATGAGCTTGCACTTGCCCGCCTTTACCCGCGCGTCGTCCGCCGGCAGGCCGTGGCCGGGCGGCAGGGAGACCTCCACCAGGTCCGGGTCCCAGCTGGCCGTGTGCACGCCTATCAGGCGCCCGTTCAGCGCGCTGAAGATGCCGCCGCCGGAATTGCCGCCGGAGGTGTCCAGGTTGGTCCTGAAAAATTTCTTGTCCCCGCTGACGGAGCGCACCCCGGCGTCGTTCACAACCTTCAGCGGCAGTCCGTACGGGCCGCCCACAGTGAACACGGGCAGGCCCGCCTCCGGCGGACCGGAAACATGAAGCCGCGCGGCCGTTCTGCGGCCCACCCGCCTGTCCAGCCGTACCACGGCGTAGTCCCCGCCGGCGCCGTTAGCGTAAATCTTGACCTCGGCGCAGGAATAAACGTCGCTCTTGCGGACGGAAGAAGGGGACCGCCCCTCCCTGTCCACCGAAAAGCCGAAAACGAACCGGGCCCGCTCGCAGCGGCTGGCGGGCTTGTTCTTTTCCCCCATGCAGTGGCCGGCCGTCAGCACCAGGTCCGGGGCGATCAGCGTGCCGGAGCAGAAAGCGGCGCTCCTCTGCTCGAAGAACCGCTCCCCAGGGCAGATGGCGCGGGACTCGTGCCCGAACGGCCTGCCGCCCACGGCGTAGGAGAGGGTGCCCTCGCTCAGGGCGGTGTCGCGGAAGATGGATACGGCGGCGGTCATGGCAGCCCGCTCCACGCCGTCGGTTACCTCGTAAAAATCGTGCCGGCTGTCGCCGCCATAAATAGTCTTTTCTCCTGCGGCAGCGGGCAGCGCCAGGGAGAACAGGACCGCGATGACAGTTAAGGTTCTCATAATGACAGGCGTCAGATCATTATCGGTTCCGGGGCCGAGGGCTCCGGGACAGTGTAGATAGCCGGCTGCACCTGGTAGCCGCCGTTCTGGCCGGGGGTGTAGATGGCCGGCACCGGCTTGGGCTGGCTCTGGGTCCCCTGCTGCGCCCGCTGCCTGATCGCCGCGTCGATGTAGCGCTCCATCTCGGTCTGCGGTATCAGCGCTTCCATCTCGGTTATATAGGTCACGTCCTCACCGCGGCCGCCGTCCTGGGGGTAGAAATTGGCCTCGCCGGGCATGTGCGCGTAAGGGGTGCCGGAATCCTCCACCCTGGCGCCGGTGGAAGACTGGTGCACGTAGTCCACGCCGCCGCGCACCAGCACGCCCTCTATCTTCATCGTGCCCATGTTGAAGACCGGGCTGCCGGAATTGCCGGAGAAAGTGTCCAGGTTGGCGACGAAATAGCCCTTGTCGGTGAGCGAGCGCACCGCGGCGCCCTCCTCCTGCACCTTCACGGGCATGCCGCTGGGGTAGCCGATCACGCCCACCTTGGCGTTGGGCGAGACCTTCCTGCGGCTGATGGCCAGCGGGGGGCGGCCGGTAACCCTGCGGTCCAGCCGCACCAGGGCGTAGTCCGCGCCTTCGCCCACGTTGGGGCTGTTGGAGCAGCTGCCGCCCCGGCAGACAAAATTGTGGCGCTTGTCCTGCACCATCTGAACCACGACTTCTTTGCAGGAGTACACGTCCCCGGCCGGGAAGGCGGAAGGGGTTTCGCCGCGCTGCGTGACCGCATAGCCGAAAACCATCTTCACCCTGGCGCAGTCCATGCCGCGCATATGCGGCTTGAAGCAGTGGCCGGCGGTAAGGACCAGGTCCTCGCCCACCAGCGCGCCGGAGCAGTAGGCCCCCACGGTCTGGTCCGCGAAAGGCGTTTCGGGTTTGAGGTTGTACTGGTCCCTGAGGGAGGTGTTGGAAAGCCGGTATACCCCTGCCGCCTCGTCATAGGGCAGCGAGCGGGCGGGGAAGAAGGCCAGGGTGGACTGGGAAAGCTTCCTCATTATGGGGCCGGCCTGGTGATAATCCACCAGGTTGTTCTCGCCGTAATAGGAGACGGGCGTGTAACCGGCCGCGCGGCCGTTGTTCTCGGCGCGCACGGGAGCGCCGCCCGCCAGGGGCAGGCTCAGCAGCATAAGGAGGGTCAGCGCGCGTTTCATAATGATTACCTGTGTATATTATGGAGGACGGGTTGACGAAAGTCAATCCCTAAAGGCCCAGGCCGGGATAGGACCAAAGGCCCAGAGAGGGGACGTACATTCCTAATTCCTAATTCGCACCCATGGCGCCGATTCGGGGCTCACGATAGAAATTAGGAATTAGGAATGTACGTCCCCTCCTAAAATAAAAACGCCGCCCGTTTTTAAAGCGGACGGCGTTAAGAATAACAACCGGCTTATTTCGCGTTCTTACCGATTATCTTGGCCAGGTCGAACATCGTGACCTGCTTCTTGCCGGCGAACAGCTTCAGCAGCTTCTCATCGGCGTTGATGTTGCGCTTATTCTTCTTGTCCTGCAGGTTGTTCTTCTTTATGTAGACCCACAGTTTCTTAACGATCTCGGTGCGGGGAACCGGCTTGGGGCCGATTACGGCGGCGAGGGTTTCGTTAGGGGTGATGGGGGCCATGAACTTCGAGTTTGCTTTTGCAGCGGGCATTGTACTTCCTCCTGTATGATGACTTCTAAATTACTTGATACATATAACCTATTTTTCCCTATGAGTGTCAAGGGAGCCCCGCAAATGAAAAAGGCCGGGGGTTCCCGGCCTTCTTCGCTGGGGCGGCGGGCCTTATATTTTCGGGCCGGCGCCGCTGATGGCGGAGCTGGTCACGTTGAACTTCTTGAAGTTCGCGGCGAACAGGCCGGCCAGCTCCTTGCACTTGGCGTCATAGAGGGCTTTGTCGGCCCAGGTGTCGCGGGGGTTGAGCACCTCGGCGGGCACGCCGGGGCATTCCGCCGGGATCTCGAAGCCGAATACCGGGTCCTTGGTGAACTTCACCCTGGAGAGGGCGCCGTCCAGGGCGGAATTAAGCAGCGCGCGGGTGTGTTTGATGCTCATGCGCTTGCCTACGCCGTAGGGGCCGCCGCACAGGCCGGTGTTGATGAGCCAGCACTCGGCCTTGCTGCTCTTCATCTTCTTTTCCAGCAGCTCGGCGTACACCGAGGGGTGGTGGCTCATGAAGGGCGCGCCGAAGCAGGTGCTGAACGTGGCCTTGGGTTCCTTGATGCCCATCTCGGTGTTGGCCACCTTGGCGGTGTAGCCGGAGATGAAGTGATACATCGCCTGCTCGGGCGAGAGCCGCGCTATGGGCGGCAGCACGCCGAAGGCGTCGTAGGTGAGCATCACAATGTTCTTCGGGTGCGGGAAGGCCGCGCCCTTGATGGCGTTATCTATGAACTCCAGCGGGTAGGCCGCGCGGGTGTTCTCGGTCAGCGAGCCGTCGTTGAGGTCCAGCACGCGGGTGTCTTTATCGTACACCACATTTTCAAGAATAGTGCCGAAGCGGCCGGTGGCCGCGTGGATCTGCGGCTCGGCCTCGGCGTTGAGGTTGATCACCTTGGCGTAGCAGCCGCCCTCGAAGTTGAACACGCCGTTGTCGCTCCAGCCGTGCTCGTCGTCGCCTATCAGGCGGCGCAGCGGGTCGGAGGAGAGCGTGGTCTTGCCGGTGCCGGACAGGCCGAAGAAGATGGCCGTGTCGTCCTTCTTGCCTACGTTGGCCGAGCAGTGCATGGGCATCACGCCCCTGAGCGGCAGCAGGTAGTTCATCACGGAGAAGATGGATTTCTTGATCTCGCCGGCGTAGGCGGTGCCGCCTATCAGGACGATCTTCTTTTTGAAGTTGAGCAGGATGAACGCGGCGCCGCGGGTGCCGTCCACCTGGGGCAGGGCGTGGAAGCCGGGCACGTCGATGACGGTGAACTGCGGGGTAAAGCCGGGCAGGTCCTTGGCCGGGGGCTCTATGAACATATGCCCGGCGAACAGGCTGTGCCAGGCCAGCTCGGTGTAGACCCGCACGTTCAGGCGGTTGGCGGGGTCGGAACCGGCGTAGCAGTCGCGCTGGTAAATTTCCTTGTCGGCCAGGTAGCCCTGCACCTTGGCGTAAAGCTTGTCAAACGCGGCCTCGTCTATCGCCACGTTCTGGTCGCCCCACCAGATATTGCCCTCGCTGGAGGGCTCCTTCACGATGAACTTGTCCTGCGCGGAGCGGGCGGTGTGCTTGCCGGTGCGGGCGCACAGCGCGCCGCCATAGGTGATCTCCGCTTCTTTCCTGGCCGCGGCGTGCTCGTAGAGCGCGGGGGCCGACAGGTTCTTGTAGATGGTCTTGGAAGTCTTAAGGTCGTTCATGGCGGGTCTCTCTTTGGTTTCTAACATGGTCTAGTCTCCTTAGTCCAAAATCTTGCGGATGCGGGTCACGCCTTCCACTATATCCTTCTCGGCGCCGCAGTAGCTCAGGCGCAGGTGGCCTTCCAGGCCGAACTCTATGCCGGGCACGGTCACCACCATGGCTTTCTCCAGCAGCAGGGCGGAAAGCTTCGCGGAATCGGGCTCGTAGGCGCTGAAGTCGGCGAAGCTGTAGAAAGTGCCCTGCGGCTTATGCAGCTTCACCCGCTTGAGCTTGTCCAGCTCGGCCACCATCACGTCGCGCTTTTTCTGCAGGCCGTCGCGCAGCGTCTCCACAAAGCCGTCCCCGTCGCGCAGCGCGCCGGCGGCCGCCGTCTGGCTGAGCGCCGAAGGGCAGGAGGAAACCTGGGCCTGCACCTTGATCATGGCCTGGGTCAGGGCCTCGCTGGCCACGCTCCAGCCTATGCGGTAGCCGGTCATGGAGAAGGTCTTGGAAACGCCGTTGATGGAAACTATCACCGACTCGTTGAGCGGCCGGCTGGAAAAGTCGAAAGCCGAAGGGGCCTTGAGCCCGTCGAAGACGAGCCGGTTGTAGATGTCGTCCATCAGCAGGTATACGCCGCGGTCCTCGCAGACCTCCACCATCCGGCGGATGAACTCCTCGGGGTAGACCTGGCCCGACGGGTTATTGGGGCTGTTGAGCAGGATGGCCTTGGTGCGGCTGGTGATGTGGGCCTCGATATCGGCGGCCTTGGCCAGCAGCCCGCCGTCCCGCGGGCGCACCACCACGGGGTTGCCGTAGGCCAGCTTCACCATCTCCGGGTAGCTCACCCAGTAAGGGGCGGGGAAGATCACTTCGTCTCCGGGATCCACCACCGAGACCAGGAAATTATAGATGGCCTGCTTGGCGCCGGAGGCCACGCAGATGTTCTTGGGGCCGGGCTTCACGCCGTAATGTTTCTCGGTGTAGGCGGCGACCTCTTTTTTCAGCGCGGCGGTGCCGGAGACGGGGGTATAGCGCACGAAGCCCGCGTCGAGCAGCTTGCCGCTCTCCTCCAGCGCGCCGCGGGGGATCTTTTCTTCGGGCTCGCCGCCGCCGAGATGCACGACGGGCTTGCCTTCGGCTTTGAGGTTGTTGGCTAATTCGTTAAGCTTCAGGGTGGCCGACTGGCCGAGGGAGAGGGCTAATCTGCTGAGGTTCATGGCTGTTCAGGGGGTTTCCCCTCCTCCAGATTATATTTTGAAAAAGAAAAAAGGCGCGGGCGGGAATCGAACCCGCGAATAACAGTTTTGCAGACTGTCGCCTTACCACTTGGCCACCGCGCCGTATAAAAATATCTTATCAAACTTTAGGCGCCATGCTCAATAAAAGAGGGAGGCCGCCCCCCTGGCGCCTCCCTCTTTACTCTACCCTGCCGAACCGGTTTTAGACCCAGCCTTCGCTCTTTATGCCGCCCTGTATGCCGATCACCACGTGCTTTACCGGCACCTTGCGGGCGGCCGCGGCCGCCGCCTGTTTCACCATGGCCAGCAGCCCGCCGCAGCAGGGCACTTCCATCGTGACCACGGTCAGCGTGTTCACCTTGGCGTCCTCTATCAGGGCCTGGAGCTTCTCGGCGTAGATCTCCTGCCCGTCGTCGAGCTTGGGGCAGGCGATGACGATGGCCTTGTCTTTTATGAACTCGTTGTGGAAATTGCCGTAGGCGAAGGCGGTGCAGTCCGCCGCCACCACCAGGTCCGCCTTCTGAAAGTAAGGCGCCATGGGCGAGGCCAGGTGCAGCTGCACCGGCCACTGCCGCAGTTGGGACTTAGCGGCGGGGGCGTCCTCTCCGTCGTCGCAGCCGCAGGGCTCGCGGAAGTCCATCGTCCGGCCGCCGGGGCAGCCGCAGGGCTCGTGCCCGCCGTGTTTATGTTCTTTGTCGTGCGCCATTTCTTCCTCCATGGGGTTCGGGATATTATTTTTTTTAAGGTAGTCGAAAGCCTGCTTCAGGAAATTTTTCTGGGCGTGGTCCTTGAGGTGTTTCAGGTGCGCCTTTATGGTGTTGGGGCCGTGCTGCACCATGCCCTCCATCACCTTTACCTCGTCGTAAGGCTCGGCCTGGCGCGTCTCTATTTTTATGGCGCCCTGCGGGCATTCGCCTATGCAGGCGCCGAGGCCGTCGCACAGCAGGTCGCTGATGAGGCGGGCCTTGCCGTCTATCACCTGCAGGGCGCCCTCGTGGCAGCCGGTAACGCAATTGCCGCAGCCGTCGCATTTTTTCTCGTCGATCTTTATTATCTGCCGTTTGGTTTTCATGATCGTCCTTTCGCCGCCTGTAAAATTACGCCAGGTCTTTTATCGTCACGCCGTCTATTTCGGCCAGGAGGCGGGTTTCCATGCCGGCGATCTTGTGGCGGAGGATGCAGGCCGCGTGGTGCTGGCAGATCTTCTGGCCGAATACGCAGTCGTTAAGTTTCAGCCGGCCCTGCAGCACGTCTACCAGCTGCCGGAGCGTTATGTTCTCCGGGTTCCTGGCCAGGGCGAAACCGCCGCCCTTGCCCTTTACCGCGTGCACTATGCCGGCCTTATGCAGCTTCTGCATTATTTTTCGCAGGAAAGGGCCGGCTACCCCCACCGGATCCTGCATCAGCGCCACCGAAACGGTGGGCTTATTGGCTCTGGCCATAAAGACCAGCGCCCGCGCCGCGTAATCTACGTCCCTATTTATGAGTTTCATAATGTTTACTAATGATACCACATGAGTATCATTATGTCAAGGGGCCGTCAAAGAACAGCCTTTCGCCTCAAAGGGCTTTCTTTTGTAGAATAATCCATGGAGGCCCAATGAAAATTTTAATCTTTATATCTTTCCTGCTGCTCCCGGCTCCCGGCCGGGCGGACACCTTTATCATGAAGGACGGGGCGCGGCTGGAAGGCGAAGTGACCGGAGAGATGGACGGGGCCGTGCTGGTAAAGACCCGCTACGGCGCGCTCACCCTGAACAAGGCCGATATACAGGAGCGGAAAGCCGCCGAACCGGCGCCGGCCCTGCCCGTGCCGGCCTCGACCGGCACCGCGGTGGCGGCCTCCACCGCTGCGGCCGTTGAGATCTCCACCCCCCAGCCGGCCGGGATCGAACCCGCCCCAAGGCTGACTTTCTCCGCCGTGGTGCTCAGCACCTCTTCCCGGCAGCTTATCTACAGCGAGAACGGCGTGGCCATAGCCACCGAGACCTACGACGCGGCCGGAGCCCTGCTGGGCCTGGAAGGCGCGGTGAAGGACGGCACCTACACGGAATACTATCCTGACGGCGGCCTTAAGACCGTCAAATCCATGCTGGCCGGCAAGGGCAGCGGCACGCTGAAGGCTTTCTACCCCGGCGGCGGGGTGCAGGTGGAGGCGTACTACATGAGCGGCCTCAAAGAGGGACCGCTCAAGTATTTCGCCGAGGACGGCAAACTGCTGATGGAGGCGGAATACCGCGGCGACAGGCTGAACGGCTGGAAGAAGGAGTACGGCCCGGACGGAGCGCCCCAATCCCAGGCCTACTACGTCGAAGACGAGCTGGCCGAGGCCCCCAAACCGGTTGCCGCCGCCGAGCCGGCCAAGGAAACCGATTCCATGGTGACGGTAAAAACCTTGTCCCTCGCCCGCGGGGAACGCTATTCCTTCCAGCTCAACGGCAAATATATCGGCAAGGCCCACCTGGACAAGGATTTCAACATCATCAGCCACGAGGGCAAAGTGCCGGACGGCGCGGTAAAGGTCTACACCAAGGACGGCAAACTGGAGAAGGAGTTCATCTTCGGAAAGAGCCAGATACAGGCCCTGCGCGTCTACGAACCGGGCGGCCCGCTGATGGCCGAGTACGGCTACGTGGAGAACAAGGCGGTAAAAAAGTAACCCCGCCCCGCTGGAGGGAAAAATAAAAGGCCGCCCGGAAAACCGGACGGCCTTTTTACTAAATACTGGGCCCAGTAGGACTTGAACCTACGACCCAGCGATTATGAGTCGCTTGCTCTAACCAACTGAGCTATGGGCCCGTAAATCCATTGATGACTGAACCCATATTCTAGCATTTACACGCCCCATTTTAAAGAGACCCCGCGCGGCACTCAGAAAGCCAGGGTTACGATCCCTTCGCTTTCCGAAACTTCGAGAGTGTCGCCTTTCCAGCTGAAGACCCCGCTCTTAACCTCGACCCCGCCTTTGTACACGGTCTTTCCTTTTTTGGCCAGCGTCCTGGCGGCGGTAATGGCCGGCAGGTCACCCTCGTCCAGCGCCAGCTCAAAGCGGCCGGCGGCCTTGTCCTGCAGTACCGGCCGGGCCTTGGAGAACGAGACGTAATTATCTTTGCCGCCGCGCTCGTAGCCTATCTTTGTTATACCGGCTTCGAAGACGCGCAGGTCCTTGTACTCCGTCAGCAGCACCGGGGCGTAGACCAGAAGGCCGTCCGGCCTGGTCTTCCTGAATTCAAAACGGTAACGCCGGCCGGGAGCGGCGTAAAAGACGTCCAGTTTCACCTTATTAGTCTCCAGGTCTTTCGCCAGGGCCTCGTCTATCACGGCGCGCATAGCGTCACAGCCGTACCGCGCACACATTGTCTCGATCCGCCGCTTATCCTTCCCCGACCGGCCGACGTTCTCCGTAAGCAGGGAATCCAGCCCGGACCTGAAGCCGGAGAGGCGGCGAAAAAGCCCGTTCTTCCAGCCGGGCGCGGCCTTGTCCAGGTTGTAGGCCAGCGCAGCGCCGGTGGCGTAGACGTACTGCATCCAGCGGCTGCGGGCCGGGTGCTCCAGGCCGGCGAGCGCCTGCTTCACCTGCGAGCGCACGGTGTCGCTGGACAGGTAGCCGGTAAAGCGTTCGTCCGCAAGCAGCTGCGGCAGCGGGCGGACGTCGTCGTTCTTGCCATACATAACCGCCCAGCCCACGTACTGCGCCGTCCCCTCGCTAAGTTCCATATACTGCTCTATCAGCGGCAGGCCCTTAGGCAGCCGGGCGCGCCGCGCGCGGCGGGCCGCCAAGAAATCCCGCCACAGCTCAGTCGCCCTGGCGGCGGAGTCCTCGTCCACAAGGTCGGAGAGCGCGCGGCCTTCCAGCCCCAGCAGCAGACAGGCTTCGGCGTCCTGGTAGGGGTAATCTATCTTCGTGCTCCGGATCGGTTTTATGTCCCGCTCTTTTTTCGGCAGGTTCCGCTTTTCCGAATGCTGGTAGGCGTGCGTCAGCTCATGGGCGAGCGTGCCCAGGTATTCCAGGTAGGGCTTTGCGTACTTTGCCGCGTCCGGTTTCTGTTTTTTGAGCTGCTCGTTAACGTAGGCATCGAACACGCCCAGCGTGTTCAGGGAGACCACCGGCCTCTTGTTTAGCGCGCCGGTGCCGGCCCCGTACATGAAACTCCTGTCGGGCCTGAGGCAGAAAGGCCTGTCCAGCACGGGCAGGAGCGTCTCCTGCGCCTCGCAGTCCTTCGGGGGTTCCGGATGACCGATCAACACCCCGTATTTTTCCGGAAACACCAGCTGCACCGGAGTGGAAGAGATTTGCATTCCGGGCCAGATGCCTTCCCCTTTCTGCTCCCAGAAGTTGTAGACCTCGGCCACGCGGTAAAGATCTGCGTCGGCCAGGGCTATACCCGCCTTCGCGAAGACCGCCCCCGCCTCCGGCGACATGGCCGCCGCGCGGCCGCAGCATAGCGCCGCCGCTGTTAAAAACAATATCGTTCTGTTCATGAGCGCTTTCCCCGCCTCCCGGCCCGCGGCCGGCACGTGGCCGGCGCCGCGGCGGCCGCTTTAAAGCTGTATCGGTTCCTGGATGTTGCCGCAGACCCGGTTTTCGGGAGACCCCTTCACGTATTTCATCACTCCGGTCTTCTCCACCCACTTGCAGCCAGGGGTCTTGCTTCCCTTTTTGATGCCGCGGAGTATGCAGTTGGCGCAATAGCGCAGATACTTGCAGTCGCCGCAGATCTCCTCTTTCGGGGCGGGCATGGCCGCGAACACGTTGCCGATGCCGGACTTGAAGAGCTCCTTGAAGGATTTATTCATGATGTTACCCAGCTCTATGACGTCGCCGCTGAACATGGCGCAGGGACGGACCTCCCCTTCGGGGCCCACGGTCACGGTGCGGTGGATGATGCCGCAATTAGTGGACTTCACCGACTTCATCTGCTCCGGGGTCAGCATGTTTAAAAAATCCTTATACTTGTCGCGGATGTAAAGTTCGTACTCGACCCTTTTTTTCAGCTCCTCTACGTCGGCCTTCCGCTCGCCGGAGGTCAACCCCTCGCCGCGGCCGAAATCCAGCACGTGATTATAGCCGAACGTGGTGGCCTTGTGTTCCTTGGCCAGCTTGATCGTCTCCTCGATGTCAAAGTTATTCTCCGGCGTCACAGACATGGCCACGCGGTAGCGGAAGCCGTGCTCGCCCAGCAGGCGCATCGCGTTGATGGTCTTGGCGAACGCCCCTTCTTTTCCGCGGAACTTGTCGTGCCGCTCCGGCAGGTGGCTGTCGAGGCTGATATTGAAGATCAGGGTTTTCTTGTGCTTGAGCAGGCGCTGCAGGGCCTCCTCCTGCAGGTAATAGCCGTTGGTCAGGACGGCCACCAGGTTCAGCCTCTCGCAGGCGAAGTCCACGATCTCGAAGAAGTCCTTGTGAAGCATCGGTTCGCCGCCGGTGATCTCCACCACGGAGCCGCCGTTCTCGTGCAGCGCCGTGATGTACTCCTTCACCTTGGCGGTGTCCAGGCGCTTGTGCAGGTCGGGCGAACTTTCGCGGTAACAATGCTTGCAGCGGTAATTGCACTGGTCCGTGAGCTCGAACGTCATGTGGTTCGGGTAATAGTTCTCGTAGGAGCCGGCTATGCGGGCGTCGGTCCGCAGTTTCTCCGCGCCGCGCACCACCATCTCCTCCTTTTCCGCCGCGTCGAAGAAGGCTTCGGCGTCCTCGCGGGAAAGGATGTTGGCGGGATAAAGCCGGTTATGCTTTTCCAGCAGCTCCTCCAAGGGCAGCTGGCCGTCGCACAGTTCCAGGATCCTGGCGCCGTCCATATTGACGGCCTTGCGGTACTTGCTCTTCCATTTGCCGTCGTCCCGCACCGTCTTTACCAGGCTGGCGCCCGAAGGCTTGCGCTGGAAGGTCATATTGCCGGCTAACGCTATGTATCTTTTCATAAATCTCCCGGAACCAAGTTTACGAGATGTTATCTTTTTTTGCCCGCCCGCCGCCCGCTCAGCCGAAGTAGTGCGTGACTATCAGGCCAGCGGAACCCGCTGCTATCTGGAACGCGTTGCTGCCGGTCAGGCAATCCCCGCACTCGGAGCACTCCGAGCAGACGCTGCAGTCCTGTTCCTTGTTAACGGTTATCATCGGTTTAGACATATTTTTTTCCTTTTTAATTTTTCGTTCCCGCTGCCGGCCGGGACCAGGGTCCCAGGCCGGGGCCGCCCGGGGGCGGATTAGAAGTTATGCGTGATTATCAGGCCCGCGGACCCGGCGGCGAGCTGTATGCCTATGTAGCACTGGTCAAAGCATTCGGTGCACTCGGCGCAAACGCTGCAGTCCTGTTCCTTGTTCACGGTTATTATCGGTTTAGACATTTCTTTAATCTCCCTTGATCTTGTCTTTTTTTCTGCCGGCCCTGTTTCGGGCGACTACACCCGATACGGAGCAATTTTTATGCCGGACTCCTT
>Ga0154402_105_pt3 | contig 111123 bp, 91 predicted proteins | sample RifGroB2_FD_115906 | JGI IMG/M metagenome (GOLD analysis project Ga0154402, IMG submission 115906) | Elusimicrobia bacterium GWB2_63_22 | reverse complement strand
CGCCCGCCCCGGCGGGGGCGCCCGCCGCGGCCGCCCCTGAAGCGGCGCCGGCAGCGGCCGGCGCGGACTTTAAAGAACAGCTGGACCTGCTGTACGGGGGGACTCCGGAGCAAGCCCTGCTGGCGGCCGAATACCTGGCCGGCCTGGACGACGCCCGGGTGTCCGAGCATTTTATCTCGCTGATGTATTCTCCCGACGCCGGCCGGCGCCTGGCCGCGGTGCGCGGCCTGTCGCTGCGTAAGGACGCCCGCTCGCTGGAGGCGCTGCAGAAAGGCCTGCACGACCAGGAGGAGGAGATCCGCCGCCGCTCGGCGATGGCGCTGGCTGCCCGCGGGGAAGCCTCCGCCGCCCCCGCGCTGGAAGAATGCCTGAAGACGGAAGAGTCTGAACAGGTGAAAAACGCCATCCTGGCCGCCTTGATGAAACTGCGGCAGGGTCAGGACTGATCTATGCCTGGAATAAAGAAACATTCGTTCTTTCTGGCTGCCGCGGCCTGCCTGACCGCCGGCGTGGTCCCGCTTGCGGCTAACACGCCTATGACCGGCGGCGCCTTCAGCGTGGAGGCCCTGGCCTCGGTTTCTGGCGGCGAAGCGGCTACGGGCGGCGCTCTGGTGCTGTCCGCGGCCAATATGGGCGGGCCTGTTTTCTCCGCCAGCGCGCTTACCGGCGGGAATTTCAGCCTTGAGGCGGGCGCGGCCCCGGCCGTTATCCCCTATGCGGCCGCGCGGACGGACCTCGGCGGAGCGCATTGCTACCCGGTGCCGTTCAAGCCCTCTGCCGGTCACACCAAAATAACTTTTACCGGTCTCACCCGGGCCGCGAGGATCCGGGTCTATACCGTGGGCGGGCAGCTGGTGCGCACGCTGGACAAATCCGACGCCGGCGACACGCTGGACTGGGACGTTAAGAACTCGCGCGGGGAAGGCCTCGCCAGCGGCGTCTACCTCTTCATAGTGAAGAGCGCCAGCCAGACCGCGACGGGCAAACTGATGGTAATACGGTGACAATCTATGAAAAAAATCAATCCGACACTTAAACTGGCCGCGCTCGCGGCCTGCCTCCTGGCCGCCGCCCACGGCGTGCTGCAGGCCGGCGCCCCGCTTAAGATAAATTTCCAGGGCCGGCTCGATGAGAGCGGCGCCCCGGCGGAAGGCTCCAAGTCCTTCGTCTTCAAGATCTACGACGTCTCCTCCGGCGGGACGCCGGTCTGGACCAGTGCCACCCAGCCCCTGACCCTTTCCCAGGGCGTGTTCAGCGCCTCGCTGGCCGCCGGCACCCCGGCCGCCCTCTCCACCGGCACCTTTACCGGCGCGCGCTACGTGGAGATAACCGTGGACGACGTGGTCCTGTCCCCGCGGCAGGAGATGGTTTCCGCGCCTTACGCCCTGGTGGCGCAGGCGCTGGCGCCCGACGCGGTGGTTCCCCAGGGCACCATCCTGGCGGCCTCCGTTACCGACTACCACGTATTATTGACCACCGGGGCTATAACCTCGGGCAAGTTCACCGACGACCGGGTATATATTTCCACCGGCGCTTTTTACGGCGGCTTCGGCGGCGCGGACCAGCTGGTGCAGCTGGACGGCTCCGGCTACCTGCCGGTGCTAAACGGTTCGGCGCTTACCAACGTGGCGGCGGCCAGTTATTCGGGCAGCATCGCGGCCTCGCAGGTAACGGGCATCTTCAACGATAATAAACTGGCCATCAGCACCGGCGCCTTCGCCGGCGGTTTTAACGGCCTTAACCAGCTGGTGCAGCTGGACGGCTCCGGCTACCTGCCGGTGCTAAACGGTTCGGCGCTTACTAACGTGGCGGCGGCCAGTTATTCGGGCAGCATCGCGGCCTCGCAGGTAACGGGCATCTTCAACGATAATAAGCTGGCTATCAGCACCGGCGCCTTTGCCGGCGGTTTTAACAGCGCCGAGAAACTGGTACAGCTGGATGGTTCCGGTTACTTGCCGGTGCTCAACGGTTCGGCGCTTACTAACGTGACGGCGGCCAGCTATTCTGGCAGCGTGGCGGCCTCGCAGATAACTGGCGTGTTAAACGATAATAAACTGGCCATCAGCACCGGCGCCTTTGCCGGCGGTTTTAACAGCGCCGAGAAGCTGGTGCAGCTCGACAGTTCTGGCCGGCTGGGCGTGGGCGGCGCGGCCAATTCCGTTCTTACCGTGGCCGGGGCGGTGTCGCTGCCTGTCAACAGCATTGAACTGGTAGATATGTCTTTTGATACGCTTTATTACTATGTGCCGCTGGCAACCGACAGCACGATAATCATAGACGGTGTGGACCTGGATAATGATCTGGAGATCAGGCTGCCCGCGGCCTCCGGTGTTGTCGGCAGGATATACACCTTAAAGCGCATCGACGCCAACGTCGCTAACGTCGAGGTTGTCCCCGCCGGCGCGGATGTTATCCCGGAGGCGACCCCGCTGCAGCTTTCACAGTATGACGGGCTCACTCTCCAAAGCTATGGCACTGGCTGGATAATTCTGTCCAGGTCTTAACATCGGTCCGGGGCCACCCGGCCGGAAGAGACAGCCCCCGCCTTTTATTTATATAATTATGGTTTACCGGTCCGCGCCGCGCGCGGGCCGCTGACCATTTTATATTAACATCCACTAGGGGATCCCAATGTACCTCAAAGCGCTTGAAATTTACGGTTTTAAATCCTTCGCCAACAAGGTCAAGATGCCGCTCAAACCCGGCATCACCTGCATAGTCGGCCCCAACGGCTGCGGCAAATCCAACGTGGTGGACTCCCTGAAATGGTGCATCGGCGAGATGAGCTGGAAGTCCCTGCGCATGCCGTCCATGATGGACGTCATCTTTGCCGGCACCACCAAGCGCCAGGCCCAGAACATGGGCGAAGTGGCCATGACCTTCGACAACGAGAGCCGCAAGCTGCCGCTGGACTTCAGCGAAGTCACCGTTACCCGCAAGATCTACCGCTCCGAAGAGAGCGAATATTTCATCAACAAGGTGCAGTGCCGCCTCAAGGACATCCGCGAGATGTTCCTCGACACCGGCATCGGCACGGACGGCTACGCCATCATAGACCAGGGCGAAGTGGAGACCGTGCTCAGCTCCTCGGCCGAGCAGCGCCGCGAACTCTTTGAAGAGGCCGCCGGCGTCTCCAAGTACAAGGCCAAGCGCGAAGAGGCCGGCCGCAAGCTCGAAAAGGTGGAGATAGACCTTAACCGCCTGGCCGACAGCATGGTTCTGCTCGACGAACAGATCAAGAAGCTCGACAAAGAGGCCGCCAAGGCCCGCCTGCAGCAGAAATACAAGGAAGAGCTGACCGGCGGGGAAATTTCGCTGCTGCTCAGGGAAGGCGACGCCTTTGCCGCCCGCAGCACCGAGGCTGCCGCCCGCCTGGAGCCCATTAAAAAAGAGCTGGGCGAGATAGCCGTGGCCATGACCGGCCTGGAGGGCGAGATAGCCGCCCTCACCCTTACCCTTTCGCAGAAAGGCGAAGAGCAGCGCGTGCTGAAAGAGGCCATGAGCTCCGTAAAGACCGACAAGGTGCAGGCCGAGGGCCGCATTGTGGCCGGCGACGGCATGCTGGCCGAAATAGCCGCCCAGCGCGAAAGCCTGGGCACCTCCGAGCGCCGCAACTCTGAAAAGCTGGCCGTCACCGCGCCCCGCATAGAGGAGCTGCGCCTGAAGCTTTCTTCCGACGAAGGCGGCCTGCCCGCCCTGCAGGCCGAGTACGAGGCCTCCGCCGCCGCCCTGGCCGGTGTGGCCGACCAGATGCGCGCCGCCGACGAGGCCGCCGACAATATGGCCCGCGAGATGAACGAGGCCTACTCCCGCGAGATGGAGATCTCCAACAAGATCGCCGTCACCGGCTCCAATATCGGCCATCATAACGAGGCCAAGGCCGGCCTGGAGAAGGACATCAACGATATCGGCTCCGCCGTGACCGTTATTGAGGCCCGCATAGAGGAGCTTAAGGCCCGCTCCGCCGCTCTTAGCGCCGAACTGAACGCCGAAAAAGAAAAGGCCGCCGCCGCCGAAGCCCGCGCCCGGGAACTTTCCGACCGCATCAGCCAGATAGATTTCCGCCTGTCCGACATCCGCGAGAAGAAGGCCTGGAACAGTTCCCGCCTGGAAGCCATCCTGGCCCAGGGCGAGCACGACACCTACTGGGTAGGCATCAACGGCGTGCTGAATTCCGGCATCGCCGGAGTAAAGGGCACGCTGCGCCACCTGCTCTCCATCCGCAAAGAGGACCGGGTCACCGTGGACGACGCGCTGGGCCGCTTTCTCGATTCGGTGGTCTGCGACACCGCCGCCTCCGCGCAGGAGGCCATAGAGTATCTCAAGCACCTGGGCAAGGGCCGCTGCCGCTTCCTGATCCTGGAGCGCGCCCCCGCCGCCCCCGCGCAGCCCGACGGCTGGAGCGCCCCCAACGCCCAGCGCATGCTGGATAAGATCTCCTGCGACGCCGCCTACCTGCCGCTGGTGACCGGCCTGCTGGCCGGCGTCTACTCCTCCGGCAGCGCCGTGCACGGGCCGTTCTGGGTGACCGGCGGCGTGGACGAAGTGGTTTCCAACGAGCCGTACTGGGAGGAGGAAGGCGACCTGAAGGGCCAGATAACGGCCCTGGACGCCGAGACCGCCGCCCTGGAGACGGAGCGCAACGGCCTGCTGCCCCAGCTGGACGAGGCCCGCAACGCCGGCAACGCCGCCGGGGAACGGGGCAGGGCGCTGGACATAGATTTCCATAAGAACGAGACCGAGGCCGCCGGCGCCGGCGACGACCTGCGCCTGAAGCGGGAAAGCCTGGCCCTGTCGCAGTCCGAAAAAGAGAAGGCGGCCTCCGCCGTAGCGGCCGCCGAGGGCGAGTTCGCCGCGCTGGTGGAGAACAAGGCCGCGCTCGGCGCCGCCACCGAGACCAAGAAGGCCGAGCAGGCCGCGCTCGGCGAGAAGAAGAACGCCCTGCACGACGAGTTCGCGCGCCAGAAGGAAGAGCTGGGCGGGCGCAAGGCCAACCTGGACAATTACCGGCAGAACCTGGAAGCGCTTAAGGGCGAACTCGCCCGCGCCGAGGGGGACCTGGCCTCCCTGACCGAGGAGAAATCCCATTTCGAGGAGCGCCGCGCCGAGCTGGCCTCCCGCGAAGAGCGCTACAAGGGGGAGATAGCCTCCTCCCGCGCCCGCCTGGCCGAGCTGATGCACGACCTGGCCGAGAAAGAGATCATCGACCGCTCCATGGAAGACGAGCTCAACGAGATGCGGAGCACCATGGCGCGGCTCAACGCCAACCTGGCCGACAACCGGGCCCTGTCCTCCGAGAACGAGAAGATCCGCTACCAGATCGAGACCGAGCTGGCCACCATCGCCGCCCGCGCCGACGAGACCGCCAAGCGCATGGCCGACGAGTGGAACGTCACCCCGGCCGAGGCGCGCGAGCGCTACGCCGGCATAGACGCCGACCACGACCGCGTGCTGTTCCTGCGCCGCCGCGTGGCCGAGATGGGCAACGTCAACATGACCGCCCCCGAGGAGTACGAGGCCCTGACCCAGCGCTACAACTTCATGAACTCCCAGGTGGAGGACCTCAACCGCGCCAAGGCCGACCTGCGCAGCGCCATCAACAAGATTAACGACACCACCCGCGAGAACTTCAAAGTCACCTTCGACAAGGTGCGCGTCTACTTCAAGGAGATCTACTCGCTGCTGTTCAACGGCGGCGAGGCCGACCTGGTGCTGACCATGCCGGACAACCTGCTGGAGACCGGCGTGGAGATCCTGGCCCACCCGCCCGGCAAGAAGCTCGTGAGCATCACCCAGCTGTCTGGCGGCGAGAAGGCCCTGACCGCGCTGGCGCTGCTGTTCAGCTTCTTCCGCGTCAACCCGTCGCCGTTCTGCGTGATGGACGAGGCCGACGCCCCGCTGGACGAGGCCAACGTGGAGCGCTTCGTGCGCCTGATCAAGGAATTCTCCGCCACCACGCAGTTCATAGTGATCACCCACAACAAGCGCACCATGGAAGCGGCCGACACCCTTTACGGCGTGACCATGGAAGAGCTCGGGGTGAGCAAGCTTATCTCGGTGGACCTCAAGCGCGCCACCAACCTGGCCACGCAGGAGCAGCCTGTAGGAGTATGATCTGAAATACGGCGTATTCTCGGACGTCCACGGCAATTACGGGGCCCTTAAGGCCGTCCTGGACTTTTACCGCAAGAACGGCGTGGAACACTTCGCCTGCTGCGGCGACGTGGTGGGCTACGGCCCCCAGCCGCTGGAATGCGCCGAGGAGCTGCTGGCCCTGAAGAACCTGCACATAGTGATGGGCAACCACGACGCGGCCATGGTGGGCAAGATGGACCTGAAATGGTTCAACCAGAACGCCGCCTGGGCCATAGATTTCGCCAAGGGGCAGATGACGGGCAGGACTATGGACTTTATCGCCCGCCTGCCGGAAAGGCTGGAGACGCCTGATTTTACCATGGTGCACGGTTCGCCGCGCAAGCCGCTGACGGAATACCTGCTCAGCGAGAGCCAGTTCTCCGACAACATAAAAGGCCTGACGGTTTTCCCGTGCTTCATAGGCCACAGCCATATGCCCCTCTATTTCCGCGAGGGGGAGAAGGGGATACCGGAAACGGACTTCCTGAAGCCGGTGGTGAAGGTTCCGGCCGGTAAGGGCCCGGTCATCCTCAACCCGGGCTCGGTGGGCCAGCCGCGCGACGGGGACCCCAGGGCGTCCTGCGCGATCTACGATTCTGATACCAAATTCTTCGAACTGTACAGGGTTTTTTACGATATAGAGGCGACGCAGAAACTGATGGCCGGGCTTAAGATGCCGGCTATCCTGGCCGAGCGCCTGAGCTTCGGATTTTAATTATGCCAATAAAGATCTTGATAGTGGACGACGACAAGAACTTCATCGACACGCTGGAGGACGGCCTCAAGCTCAAGAACGCCGACGCGGAAGTGGCCGTGGCCAAGTCCGCGCGGGAGGCCCTCAACGCGCTGGCCGTGTCCGTGCCGTCGGTCATCATCCTGGACATCCAGCTGCCGGACATGCACGGCATAGAGTTCCTGCGCGTGATCCGCGAGTCCTCCCGGCTCAAGAAAGTGCCGGTGGTCTTCATCTCCGCCAAGTATACCGAGCCGGCCGACCGCTCGGAGGCCATGCTGGCCGGGGCGGGGGCTTTCTTCTCCAAGCCCATAGAGATAGACGAGCTCTGGAAGGAGCTCAGGTACCTGCTCAGCCGCGCCGAGGGCCCCAGCCTTGACAATAAAAAGTAAGTCTTATACCATACTAGGACGATCACGATCTGCGGATAAATAAAAGAAGCGAGGCCACAACATGTCAAACGAAATACAGGTTACTGACGCGAATTTCGAGGCGGAAGTCATAAAGAGCCCCCTCCCGGTGCTGGTGGATTTCTGGGCCCCCTGGTGCGGCCCCTGCCGCATGGTAGGCCCCGTCATCGACGAGCTGGCCAAGGAATACGCCGGCAAGGTGAAGGTCTGCAAGCTCAACACCGACGAGAACCAGGACACCGCCGGCAAATACCAGATCTCGGCCATCCCCACGATGCTGCTGTTCAAGGGCGGCAAGCTGGTGGAACAGCTGGTGGGCCTGCAGCCCAAGGAAGAACTTAAGAAGCACCTCGACGAACTGCTCGCCTGACCGGACTTAACCCGCCGCGGCGACCCCGCGGCGGGCTGTTTTCTCCCCTTCTAAACCCCAAAAAATGAATTCCCGCGTTTTCATACTGGACGCCCACGCTTTCCTGCACAGGAGCTACCACGCCCTGCCCAAGTTCTCCACCTCCAAAGGGGAGGAGGTCGGCGCGCTGTTCGGCTTCATGCGCCTGCTGCTCAAGATCCTGCGCGAGCGCAAGCCGGAATATTTAGCGGTCTGCTTCGACTCCAAAGGGAGCACCTTCCGCGACGACCTGTACGGCGAGTACAAGGCCAACCGGGCCGCTACCGACCCGGGGCTGGTGAGCCAGCTTAATACCGCCCGGGAGCTGGTGGCGGCGCTCGGCCTCAAGGGCGTGTACCTGAAGGGCTATGAGGCCGACGATATTATAGCCACGCTGGCCCGCCGCGCGGAGAAGGCCGGCCTGGAGGCCGTCATAGTTTCCGGGGACAAGGACGCCGCCCAGCTGGTGGGGGAGAAGGTTAAGATGTGGGACGGGTCCTCGCCCGAGTTCACCGGCCCGGAGGCCGTGGAGAAAAAATACGGCCTGCCGCCCGGGCTGCTGCCCGACTATTTCGCCCTGACCGGGGATTCCTCCGACAACGTGCCGGGCGTGGCCGGCGTGGGGCCCAAGAGCGCCGTGAAGCTGGTGCAGGCGTATGGCCCGCTGGAAAAGATACTGGCCGCCGCCATGGACCCCGCCCTGGTGGCCTCCGACAAGGGGCTGGCCAAGGTGGCCAAGGATATGGAGAACGCCCGCCTGTCGCGCCGGCTGGTGACGCTGGAATCCGACGCCCCCATAGAGGAGGGGCTGGACATTTTTAAACCCGCTACCCCCGGCGGCCCCGGGCTGGAGGAGATGGCCCGGCGGCTGGAGTTCAAGGAACTGCTGGCGCTCACGGGCGCCGCCCCGGCGCAGCAGCGCGCGGCCGAGCTGCCGCCGCTAAAGACGCCCGCGGAAGTTTTATCCGCCGCCGTAAAAGAAATTTCTTTCGCCGCTTTCCCCGACGGCCTGGCCATAGGCGGCAGGGAGGGTGTCTGCGTGCTGCGGCCGGGTTTCTTCAGCAGGTCGGACGCCGGGGCCGCCGCGGCCCTGCTGGCCGACGGCAAAATTGCTAAAACCATTTTCGGCGTGAAGTCCGCTATGCGCCTGCTGGACCTGCCGGCGGGTTTTGTGCCCGCCAATTACGACGAGCCCGAGGCCGCGGTGGCCCTGCTGGCCGGCGGTTCGCGGGGCGTGGAGCTGCCGCAGCTGGTTTTCGAGCGGCTGGGCCTGCCCATGCAGCTGCCGGGCTCGGACGAGGAGAAGGCGCAGGCCTGCGCCGCGCTCCCCGAGCTCTGGGCGCTGCTGGCGGGGGAACTGGACAAGGCCGGCATGCGGGGCGTGTATGCCGAGCTGGAGCTGCCGCTGCTGCCCGCCGTCTACGCCATGGAGCGCAACGGCACCGAGGCCGACATCGCCCTGCTCGGCGAACTCTCCTCCCGCTTCGAGAAAAAACTGGCCGAGCTGCAGGCCGAGTCGCAGCGGCTTACCGGCATGGAAGTAAATCTCAATTCCCCCAAGCAGGTGGGCTTCCTGCTCTACGAAAAGCTCAACCTGGGCCTGGGCGAGGCGCAGAAGAAACAATTTAAAAATAAGGACGGCGGCTATTCTACCGGCGAGGAGGCCCTGCAGTACCTGAAGGCTTCGCACCCCGTGGTGCCGCTGCTGCTGGAGTACCGCGAGATCTCCAAGCTTAAATCCTCCTTTGTGGACAACCTGCTCGCCGCCGCCGGCCCCGACGGCCGCCTGCATACCACCTTTGACCAGCTGGGCACCGCCACGGGCCGCTTCTCCAGCTCCAAGCCCAACCTGCAGAACATCCCGGTGCGCTCCGAGGCCGGCCTGCTGGTGAGGAAATGCTTTACCGTGCGCGAGGGCTACGTGATGCTCAGCGCCGACTATTCTCAGATAGACCTGCGGGTGCTGGCGCACCTGTCGGGTGACCGCAACCTGACCGACGCGTTCCGGAGCGGCGAGGACATCCACCTGCGCACCGCCTCGGAGATCTTCCACAGCGCGCCGCAGCTGGTCACGCCCGAGATGCGCCGCGCGGCCAAGGCCATCAACTTCGGCATAGTCTACGGCAAGACCGCGCAGGGCCTCTCGCAGGACCTGGGCATCAGCCGCACCGAGGCGGCCAATTATATAAAGCATTATTTCGAGGCGTGCCCCGGAGTGAAAGAGTGGAGCGAGCGCACCGTGGCCGAGGCCAAGCGTACCGGCATGGTCCACACCTTCGCCGGCCGGCGCCGCCTGCTGCCCGAGCTGGCGGCCTCCAACCCGCACCTGCGCGGCTTCGCCGAAAGGGCGGCCATAAATACCCCCGTGCAGGGCGGTTCGGCCGAGATCATCAAGAAGGCGATGGTAAAACTTTTCTCCGCGCTCCAGGGTTCGAAGGACGTTTTTATGCTGCTGCAGGTGCACGACGAACTGGTCTTCGAGGTGCGCCGCGACAAACTGAGGGAGGCCGCGCTTCTTGTTAAGAAAGAGATGGAAGGCGCCTACGAGCTTTCGGTGCCGCTGGTAGCGGAGCTTAAGACCGGCCTGAACTGGCGGGACATGGAAAAATATGCGCCTTAGCCCGGCCCCGCTGGGGGAACTGCCGCCGGTCACGCGCTGGCTGGCGGTGCTGTTCTTCGCCGGCTGGCTGGCCGAGATGATGCTCGGCTTCAGGCTGAACTTCCACCTGGGTCTGGTGCCGTTCAACCTGGTCTCGCGGTTCTGGGTCTGGCAGACTTTCACCTACATCTTCATCCACGCCGACTTCTGGCATTTCCTGTTCAACGCCTTCATGCTGTGGATGCTGGGCCGCATAGTGGAGCCGGAGCTGGGCTCGCGCAAATTCCTGCTCTATTTCCTGGTCTGCGGCGCGGCGGCCGGCCTGCTGACCGCCGCCTGGCAGCCGGGTTCCCTGCGGCCGGTGATAGGCGCCTCGGGCGCCGTGTACGGCCTGCTCGGGGCTTTCGCCTTCCTGCATCCCGACACTAAAGTCTATTTATATTTCCTTTTCCCGGTGAGCGCCAGGACCATGGCCTTCGCGCTGGGGGCCCTGGAGTTCATGATGACGGTCTCCAAGGCCAGCGACCGGGTCTCCAGCGTGACCCACCTGGCCGGCCTGGCCGTGGGCCTGGCCTGGCTGTGGGGCGAGCGGCGCTGGCGGGAGCGGCCCGTGCCGGAAAGGCCGGACCCGGCCGTGCTGGAGCAGGCCGAGATAGACCGCCTGCTGGAGAAGGTCTCGGTAAAGGGGCAGGCCTCGCTCAGCCGGGCCGAGCTGGGGCGGCTGGACGCTTACGCCAAAAGGAAGGGGGGGCGCGCGTGAAGAGCAAGAACTTCGCAGCTATAAAAGGCAGGACCGTTATCGGCCTGACCGGGCCCATCGCCGCCGGCAAAAGCCTGGCCCTTCTGCTTTTTGAGCGCGAGGGCGCCCTCTGCGTTTCGGCCGACGAGGTCTCGGCTTCCCTGTTGACAGCACCCGCGTGTTATAATAGAATCTTAAAGAAGTTCAGCCCTGTTAAAATCCTTACAAACGGAAGATTGGATAAGAAAAAGCTCGCGGCCGAGGTTTTTAAGTCGCCCGCTAAGCGTAAGTGGCTTGAAAGCCTGCTGCACCCGGAAATCCTTAGCAGAATTCACTCCTTAATAACAAGATCCCCTAAAACGATCGCGGTTGTCGAGACCCCCCTGCTGTTCGAAGCGGGACTCGCGGAGTGTTTTACGTTCACGGTCTGCCTGACGGCCCCGGCCAAAACGCTGGAGGCCAGGGCCCTTAAGCGGGGCTGGAGCAGGGGGCAGTATCTGGAGCGGGCCAAAGCCCAGCTGCCCGCGGAAGAGAAATGCGCCAGGGCGGACATAGTGCTGGATAACTCCGGCGCGCCGGCGGCCCTGGCCGCCAAGATAAAATTCATATGCCGTTTCCTGAAGGAGACGGCTCAAGGAAAAAAGAAATAATGAACGACTCACAGCAGGACGAAAAAAGATTTCACAGGGGTCAGAACGGAGCGCCTAACGGCGGGCCCCGCCCCAACAACGGCGGCGACTCCCGGCGGGACGAGAGGGGAAACCAGAAAATGAACGATAACAGGCAGCCCAACGGTGGCCAGGGTCAGAATCAGGGCCAGAATCAGAATCAGAATCAGGGCCAGGGGCAGGGTCAGGGCCAGAACCCTAACCCCAACCTCCCCAAGCTCGACATAGCCGGCATGACCAAGATGACCGTGGCCGAGCTGGTAAAGATAGCCGAACAGTTCAACATGGAGGGCGTCGCCTCCCTGCGCAAGCAGGAACTGATCGGCAAGATCATGGAAGCCCAGGCCAAGGCCAACGGTGTGGCGCAGGGCGAGGGCGTGCTGGAGATCCTGCCGGACGGCTTCGGTTTCCTCCGCTCGCAGGAATACAACTACCTGTCCAGCCACGAAGATATTTACGTCTCCCCTTCCCAGATCAAGAAGCTCGGCCTGCGCAAAGGCGACTCGGTCAACGGCCTCATCCGTCCGCCCAAGGACGGCGAGCGCTTCTTCGCGCTGCTGCAGGTGAAGACCGTCAACGGCGTGGAGATAGAGAAGATAACCCACCGCCCGCTGTTCGACAACCTGACCCCGCTGCACCCCAACGCCCGCTTTACGCTGGAGACCGCCAAGAACGAGATGACCGGCCGTGTGATCGACCTGATCGTGCCCGTCGGCAAGGGCCAGCGCCAGCTCATCGTGGCCGCGCCCAAGACCGGCAAGACCATGATTCTGCAGCGCATCGCCAACTCCATCGCCACCAACCACGCTTCCGAGATCGAGCTGATCGTGCTGCTCATCGACGAGCGCCCCGAGGAAGTCACCGACATGAAGCGCTCCGTGAAGGGCGAGGTCATCGCCTCCACCTTCGACGAGCCGGCCGACCGCCACGTGCAGGTGGCCGAGATCGTCCTCGAGAAGGCCAAGCGCCTGACCGAGATGGGCAAACACGTCGTGGTGCTGCTCGACTCAATCACGCGCCTGGCGCGCGCCTACAACACCGTGGCCCCGTCTTCCGGCCGCGTGCTGTCCGGCGGCCTTGAGTCCACCTCCCTGCAGCGCCCCAAGCGCTTCTTCGGCGCCGCCCGCAACATAGAGGAAGGCGGCTCCCTGACCATCATCGCCACGGCCCTGGTGGAAACCGGCAGCCGCATGGACGACGTCATCTTCGAAGAGTTCAAAGGCACCGGCAACTCCGAGATCTACCTGGAGCGCAAGCTGGCCGACCGCCGCGTGTTCCCCGCCATCGACATCAACCGCACCTCCACCCGCAAGGAAGAGCTGCTCATGTCGGACGACGAGCTCAATAAGGTGTGGATCCTGCGCAAGGTGCTGGCTCCCCTGTCCCCTATCGACTCGATGGAACTGCTCATCAGCAAGCTCAACTCCACCAAATCCAACAAGGACTTCCTGAAGTCCATGGAAATGGGGTCCGGGCGCTGATGCTGCCGGGGCGCCTGAAGCTTGCCGCCGCGCTGGGCATACTTCTGGCTGCGGCGGCCGTCTCGGCCGCCCTCGCCCCGGGGATCTCGCCGTTCTACTACGCCAGGTTCTCCGTCCTGACGCCTCCGGGGCCTTCCGAGCCGCCCCCGGAGGCTTTCCGCCTCATCCCGCGCCTGATCCACGCCCGCCACAAGATAGCCAAGGGCGAGAACGTGCGCAGCCTGGCCGCCAGTTACGGCACCGATATCCGCTCCCTGCAGAGCACCAACTCCAACGAGTTCATCTTCATGAGCCGCGGCGGCTACATCCGGGTGCATAACGGCAAGGGCCTGCTCTACGAGGTGACGGCCAACGGCGAGACGCTTAACGGCGTAGCCCGGCGATACCTGGGCAAGGCCCGCGACCTGCGCGCCTTCAAGGCCGAGATCATAGACGACAACGGCCTGCCGCCGTCCGCGCTGCTGCTTAACTACACTTTTAAAAAGGGCGACAGGGTCTACCTGCCGGCCGTCTACGTGGACCTGGACACCTACCGCATGCCGCTGCGCAGCTTCGGCCGCATCAGTTCCCGCTTCGGCAGCCGCTACCATCCCATCCTCAAGCGCAGGATCTTCCATAACGGCGCCGATATCCCCATGCCGCTCGGGACGCCGGTCTACCCTTCCCGCTCCGGCACGGTGACCTACTCCGGCTGGAAGGGCGGCTACGGCAACGTGGTGGAGGTGCGCCATAAGGACGGCTCCATGTGCCGCTACGGCCACCTGTCGCAGACCTCGGTGAAGGTCGGGGAAACGGTGCAGAAATCCAGGACCATGCTCGGCAAAGTGGGGTCTACCGGCATGTCCACCGGCCCCCACCTGCATTTCGAGATACTTACCCCTTCGGGCAAGTCCGTCAATCCCATGGCCAAGATCGGCAAGAAGTAATCTTAACCGGGGCCGCGGGATATGCTATAATCTATATTCGTAACACCTATTGTTTTTTGAGGAACCGACAATGAAAAACGACATACACCCCAATTATGACCTTTGCGAAGTGAGCTGCGTCTGCGGCAACGCTTTCCAGACCCGCTCCGTGAGGTCCGCCATAAAAGTTGAAATGTGCTCTGCCTGCCACCCGTTCTACACCGGCAAGCAGAAGCTGCTCGACACCGCCGGCCGCGTGGAACGCTTCAACACCAAGTTCAAGTCCACCGAAGGCAAGATGGTGGAGCGCAAGGCCAAGAAGGTCGCCGTGAAAGCCGTCACGCCGCGCCACACCGCCAAGCGCAAGATCCTTTCCTCCGCCCCTGTAAAGAAGGCGGACGAGAAAGCCCCGAAGGCGGCGGCTCCCAAAGCCGCGCCGAAAGCCGAAACGAAGTAGCTTCGCGCTATGAACGGGCGTTCCATAACATGGGACGCCCGTTTTTTCATGTATAGGGGACGCTGATTCCTAAATTCCTAATTCGGGACAGCCGGGTTTGAGTTTCAGAACTCTAAAATTAGGAATTTAGGAATCAGCGTCCCCTTCTTACCTATGCTTGAAAAAGAGTTGGACGCTATAAAGCGGGAATTTGCCGAGACCGAGGCGCGCCTCGCCTCGGGCGGCCTTAAGCCTGAAGAGATAGAAAAACTTTCCAGGCGCCATTCCGCGTGCCGGCAGGTGCTGGAGACCTCCTCCGCCCTGGACCGCGCCCTGAAAGAGGCCGAAGACACCCGCCAGATGTGTTCCAGCACCGACACCGGCCTGGCCGAACTGGCCGCGGCCGAGCTGCCCGGGCTGGAGGAGCAGGCGGCGGCCCTCGCAAAAAAACTGCAGCTGCTCATCATCCCGCCGGACCCGGCGGACTCAAAGAATATCTTCATGGAAATACGCGCCGGAGTGGGCGGGGACGAGAGCTCCCTGTTCGCCGGCGACCTGCTGCGCATGTACACCCGCTTCGCCCAGACCATGGGCTGGCGGGCGGAACTGCGCGACCTGGCCACCACGGGCCTGAAAGGCATAAAGTACGCCGCGCTCTTCATCTCCGGGACGGACGTCTACGCCTGGCTGAAGTACGAGGGCGGCGTGCACCGCGTGCAGCGGGTGCCGCAGACCGAGGCGTCGGGCCGGGTACACACCTCCACCGTCACCGTCGCCATCATGAAAGAGGTGGACGAGGTGGAGATCAAGATAGAGGCCAAGGACCTGAAGATGGACACCTACCGCGCCAGCGGCGCCGGCGGGCAGAACGTCAACAAGGTAGAGACGGCCGTGCGCATCACCCACCTCCCCTCGGGCATCATCACGGCCTGCCAGGAGGAGCGCTCGCAGGGCAAGAACCGCGCCAAGGCCATGGCCATGCTGGCCGCCAAGCTGGCGCAGGTGAGCGAGGAGACCCAGGCCAGGGAGAACGCCGGCGCCCGCAAGGCGCAGGTGGGCACCGGGGACCGCTCCGAGAAGATCCGCACCTATAATTTTCCGCAGAACCGCGTGACCGACCACCGCATCCAGGTCTCCTGGCACAACATGCCCGAGATCATGGAAGGCAATATCAGGAACATCCTGGAAGAAGTAAGACTCAACGTCGGCAAAAAAGGTGAAAATGACAGCGGGACTGATACTGACTGAAGCCGTCAAGCGCCTGGCGGCGCGCGGCGTGGACGAACCCGGGCCCAACGCCCAGTGGCTGCTGGCGACCGCCATGGGCGTGGAGCGGCTGCGCCTGCTGGCCGAGCCGGACCTGCCGGTGACGCCGGCGGCCCTGAAGATCTTCGAGCAGCACCTTATCCTTAAAGAGCAGGGCCTGCCGCTGGCCTATATCCTCGGCTGGCAGGATTTCAGGGGCCTGCGCCTGAAGGTGGACAAAAGGGTGCTGGTGCCCCGCCCCGAGACCGAGGAGCTGGCCGGCCTGGCCGCTGATTTTTTGAAGACGAGGAAGGGCGAGCTCTCCGCGCTGGATTACGGCGCCGGCTCCGGGGCCATCGGCCTGTGGCTGGCCAAAGAGTTCCCGGCCCTGCGGGTGACCTGCGCGGAAAAATCGGCCCGCGCCATAAACTGCGCCGCCGCCAACTCCACGGAGCTCGGGCTGGACGCGCGGGTGCGGTTCGTCCGCACAGCCACGCTGGCGCCGCTGAAGGGGCCCTTCGACGTGATCGTTTCCAACCCGCCTTATATACCGACGGGGGTGATCCCGGGCCTGGCCCCGGAAGTGCTCAGCGAACCCAAAATGGCGCTGGACGGCGGCTACGACGGCCTGGACGTGGCCGGCATGCTGGTCCGGCTGGCGCCGCGCCGGCTTAAGCCCGGCGGCGCGCTGATCCTGGAGCTGGGCGAGGCGCAGGCGAAAAAGCTGGCCGCCCTGCTGCCGGACGCCGTGTGGAAAGAGAAAAAGACTTTTAAGGACCTCAGCGGGATAGAACGGTTCGTCTATGGGAGAATAAATGGATAATTTCATCATACGCGGCGGCCGGCCCCTGGCCGGGCAGGCCACCATCAGCGGCTCCAAGAACGCGGCGCTGCCCATCCTCTTCGCCACGCTGCTGACGAAGGAGAAGTCGGAAATAAAGAACGTGCCGGAACTCATGGACATCAAGTCCTCCTTCGAACTGCTCAACTACCTGGGCAAGAACTGCTTCTACGGCTACGGCAATTTTGTGGTGGAGGAACGCGCCGGGCTTAAACTTCACGCCCCCTACGACCTGGTGCGCAAGATGCGCGCCTCGGTGCTGGCCGCGGGCCCGCTGCTGGCCCGCTTCAAGAAAGCCCGCTTCTCCATGCCCGGCGGCTGCTCCATCGGCATGCGGCCCATAGACATACACCTCGAGGGCTTCAAAAATCTCGGCGCCGTCGTCTCCTACGAGAAGGGCGACGTCATCCTTTCCGCGAAGAAGCTCAAGGCGGGCAAAGTGAAGTTCCGCTTCCCCAGCGTGGGCGCCACCGAGAACCTGATGATGTGCGCGGCCCTGATAGAGGGCACCACGGTGCTCGAGGGCTGCGCCCGCGAGCCCGAGATAGAAGACCTCGCCGCGGCTCTCAACAAGATGGGCGCTAAAGTGGAGGGCGCCGGTTCCGCCGTGATAAAGGTGACCGGCGCCGCCAAACTTAAAGGCCTCAAGCACACCGTAATGCCGGACCGCATAGAGACCGGCACCTTCATGCTGCTCTGCGCCGCCGCCGGCGGCCGCATCCGCCTGCTCAACACCGCCCCGAAAACCCTGACCGCCCTGATAAAGGCCATGCAGAAGGCCGGCGTGAAGATAAACTGCTTCAAGGACTCCATGGAAGTGATCGCCCCGCACGGCCGGCCCCGGCCGGTCAGCGTGGCCACCAAGCCGCACCCCGGCTTCCCGACGGACCTGCAGGCCCCGTGGATGGTCTTCATGGCCCGCGCCAACGGCTTGAGCGAAGTGCACGAGCATATTTTCGAGAACCGCTTCATGCACGCGCCCGAACTGATCCGCATGGGCGCCGATATCACGGTCTCCGACAGGAAGGCCGTGGTGCGCGGCGTGCCCCAGCTGCTGGGCGCGCCGGTAATGTGCTCGGACATCCGCGCCGGCGCCGCCATGGTGGTGGCGGCCGCGGCGGCCAAGGGCAAGACCGTCATACGCCGCATCTACCACATAGACCGCGGCTACGAGAAGCTGGAGCATAAGCTCAAGGACCTCGGCGTGGACGCCTCCAGGGTCAAGGCCTGAGCTGAACCGATGACTTTTGAAGAAGCCGAAAAAACGCTGATCGCGCGCCAGGACTTCATAAAGAAGGACGGCCTGGCCAGGGTTTACGCCTGCCTGGAGAAGCTGGGCGACCCGCACCTGCGCCTCAAGACCATCCACGTGACCGGCACCAACGGCAAGGGTTCGGTCTGCGCCCTGTTCGAGGCCTCGCTGCGCGCGGCAGGGCTTAAGACCGGCCTCTTCATTTCTCCGCACCTGGTCAGCATGACCGAGCGCATCCAGCTGAACGGCCAGTGCATGGACAGGGAAGTTTTTACCGCTCTGTTCTCCGAGGTCTTCGCGGCCGGCCCGGACCTGAGCTTCTTCGAGCTGCTCACCTGCATGGCTTTCCTCCATTTCGCCAGGGAGAAGACCGACCTGGCCGTGATAGAGGTGGGTATAGGGGGCAGGTTCGACACCACCAATGTGCTGCCCCGGCCGGAACTCAGCGTCATCACCTCCGTGGATTTCGACCATAAGAAGTACCTGGGCAACACTATCGCCGAAATAGCCTCGCAGAAGGCGGGTATAATAAAGGAGGGCGGCGCGGCGCTGGCCCCCATACTGCCTCCCGAGGCGCGGGCAGAGATCTCCCGGGAAGCGGCGGGCAAGAACGCCCAGTGCCGGTTCTTCGCGCCGGTTTTCGAGATAAAGGCCCGCGACTGGGAAAACAATTCCATGACCCTGCGCCACCTCAAGTCCGGAGAGGAGTACGCTTTCGGCATCATGGGCGAGATGCAGGTGTCCAACGCCACGCTGGTCTGGGAAGGCCTGGAGCTGCTGCGGGGCTTCGGCTGGCCCGTCAATAAGGCGCATGCCGCAGCCGGCTTTGCCGCCGCCCGCTGGCCCGCCAGGTTCCAGGCCGTGCGCGGGGGGGAAGAATTCGCCAACGCCGTTTTCATCATAGACGGGGCCCATAACGAGGAAGCTGTGCGCGCTTTCGCCCAAACCTGGAAGGTTTCCCCTTTCGTCTCGCGCGACGCGGTCTTCGTGGTGGGCATGCTCCAGGACAAGGAGCGCCGCGCCATGCTGGAGACCCTGGCCGGTCTTTGCGGCCGGTTCGTCTTCACGCGGCCAGATTCCCCGCGGGCGGCCGACCCGTGCGCCCTTGCCGACGAGCTGACGGCCATAAGGCCGGACGCCCAGGCCGAGGTGCAGGAGGACATCCGCGCCGCGCTGCGCTGCGCGTCCGCCGGCGGCACGGTCGCGGTGCTGGGGTCTTTCTACCTGGCCGGCACGGTCCTCGAAATACTGGATGGCAGACAGGAGAAAATATGCTCGGCATAGGTATAGATATCGGCGGCACCAATACCAAACTGGTGGTGGTCAACCGCGCCGGCAAGCTGCTGGCCCAGGAACGTTTTAAGACCGAAGCCGTAAAAGGCCCTGCCTCCTTCATAAAGCGGCTGGGCGCCGCGGTGGAGGCGCTCCGGCGCGATTACGGCCGCCAGCTGGTGTCGGTGGGCATAGGCGCCGCCGGCGACGTGGACCCCGACAGCGGGGTGCTGCGCTTCGCGCCCAACCTCGGCTGGCGCAACGTTAAAATTGTCGGGCCGCTGGAGAAGATGACCGGCCTGCCCTGCGCCATGGAGAACGACGCCAACATGGCCGCCTGGGGCGCCTACGAGATAGAGCTGAAGAAGAAGTACGACAATGTCCTCGCCCTGACGCTGGGCACCGGCATCGGCTCGGGCATGATTCTGGGCGGCAAGCTTTACCACGGGGCCACCGGCACGGCCGGCGAGGCCGGCCACGTCAAGATAGAGCCCGGCGGCCGGCTCTGCGGCTGCGGCGGCAAAGGCTGCCTGGAGGCCTATTGCGGCAGCCGCGCCATCATGGCCAGGGCCCGCGAGCTGATAAAGGGCGAGGCGGATTTCATTAAGAAATTCGCCGACGCGGACCGCCAGCGCTTTAACACCATCTGCCTGACCAACGCCGCCGAGGCCGGCAACGCGGCCGCGCGCCGGATCTGGGCCGAGACCGGGCGGTACCTGGGCATGGGGCTGGCCGGGCTGATCCTGGTGCTCAACCCCGGCTGCGTGGTGCTGACCGGCGGGGTTTCCCGCGCGCGCAAATGGTTCCTGCCGGCCATGCGCCGGGTGCTGGGTGACCAGCAGATAAACACGCCTTTCAGGCGGGTGAAGATAAAGATCTCTGACGACGCCGACCTGGGTTCCCACGGGGCGGCGCTGTTCGGGCTCGAGAGGGCGCTGAAGTAGGATTTTATTGAAGTCGATGAAGAAAACGCTGTTAACCATCTCGCTGGCGCTGGCCGCGGCCTTACCGGCCGCCGCCTACGACCTGCCGTCCTCCACCGGCACCCACCGGGTGAGCTTTCAGGCCGACACTGCCGGCTTCAACGAGTATACCCGCGAGATCGGCCTGGAGGGCAACGTCCGGCTGGAGGAGTTCTCGGCGGAGGACAAGCAGGTAAAGCTGATCCGGGCCAGGAACCTGACGGTCAACATGGCCAGCCGCACCATTGTGGCGCCGTCTGATTTTGTCATGGACGACGATACCGGCACCGTGTACGGCAAGAGCGCTTTTTTCGATTACGCCAATAATACCGGCTTCATTAACAACGGGCAGTTCCAGCACAAGAGCTTCATCTTCCGCGGCCGCTCGGTCGCCTTCGACAAGGACGGCTACGTCTACAAGAAGGCCAGCCTGACCAGCTGCGATTCGGAGCCGCCGCATTACCGCCTGCGGGCCTCGCGCATCTACCTGGCGCCCGAGCGCTACTTTCTGGCCTATAACACCGTCTTCTTCGTCGGCAAGATCCCGGTCTTCTATTTTCCTGTCATCTACAAGCCGCTCGGCCGCGGGACGCCCTTCGTCAGCAGCTTCTTCCCGGGCTACGACGAAAGGAACGGCTTCTTCATAAAGTCCAACTATGTCTACCGCGTCAGCCCGCAGACCCGCGCCAAGGTCTACCTGGACTATTTCGCAAAGCGCGGCATCGGCATGGGCGGCGAGCTGGACTACCGCCGACCGGAAAAGAACATCAGCAACATCTCCGTCTACCGGATACGCGAATACGGCAGCAATATCGACCGCTGGGGCGTGAACGGCGGCTACTGGCATTCGTTCAACCGCTTCAACGAGTCGGACCCGGCGCAGTACTACAGCCAGTCCTCCTTCCGGCTGATCTCGGACCCGTCGTTTAATAACGACTTTTTCCGCACCAACCCGTTCGCCATCAGCCCGGACAAGCAGGCGAGCGTCGCCTTTACCCGCAAGACCAACTACACGGTCACCCGCCTGAGCGCCTACGGCAGGGACGAGCGCTCGCTCGAGAACCCGGACAAGTTCAGGAAGGCCTACGAGTCGGTGCCCCGGCTGGATTTCAATACCGTCCCTTTCAGCGTGCTGAAACTCCCGGTGCTGAACTCTTTCACCGGCTACTTCGAGAACGCCAGGGAGACGGACGTCTCCTACTACCAGAAGAAGGGCCGCGGCGCATGGACCGTTTCCAAAACCGTGCCGCTCAGCCGCAACGTCATCCTTTCCCCGTCGGTGTTCTACGACCAGGCGGTGTTCCTGTCCACGGCGGCCGCCGTGGAGGACGCCTGGATAGGCCGCTACGGGAGTTCCGTGAACCTGCGCTACGACAAGTTGTGGGGCTCCCTGGACCTGCGCTACTCCCTGCGCCGCCGCATGCGGGAGAACAGCTTCTCCGTGGACCGCAGTTCCACGGACAAAGGCCAGGAGCTGTCTTCGCTTTACGTCGACCTGTTCATCATGCCCCGGCACAACACCTATTTCCGCGCGCGCACGTCCTTCGACATGCGGGATTACTACACCGCCTCTTTCACGCGCCGGCTGGCCCCGCTGACGGTGGAGGCCTATTACGCGCCCCGCCCGTCGCTGGACCTTTACGCCGAGGATTCCTACAGCTTCGCCGACGGCAACCGCAGCTTCGTCTCGCAGGTCAACCTGGGCGCCGGCGAGCATTATTTCGGGGCCGGTGTGGCCAACTACAGCACGGATTCGGCGGCCTGGGTGCTGAGCAATACCATGGGGTTCCGGCCGTGGCGGGGCTCGAAGTGGCGGCTGGAGGGCGTACTGCGCTACCGCGCGGTGCCGGCCGGCTTCCTGGAGTTCAGCTCTTTCAGATTCTTCGAGAAGGCCGTCTCCCTTTACCGGGATTTCCACGATTTCAGGACGCGCTGGGACTACCGGGTGCGCGCCGGCGGCGTAAAGGAATTCTTCTTTTTCGTGAACCTGAAGATGAACGACCCGGTGCGCTACGACAGCCTGGAGGAGAAGTCCCGCCAGTGCTGGCACCCCTGGCGCCAGGAAGGCGCGGTCAGGGACTAGCCTGTCCGGTCTGGCGCAGGGACCGGAACGCAAAACACGGCGTCGCGCACACCGTGCGCGCGCCTCGTCTCTCGGCCTCGTCGCTTACGCAAACCTCGGCCTCCGAGACGGTTTTGCTAACCCGGTCCCTGCGTCAGACCGGCGTCAGCTAGTTTTAAGGTAAATTTGAAAATGATAAACTTTAAGTATAGGATGATAACATGAAAAAACCGATTTGGCTGGTTACCGGGGGGGCCGGGTTCATTGGCTCCAATATCGTGGAGGAACTGGTGCGGCGCGGCGAGCGCGTGCGCGTGTTCGACAATTTTTCCACCGGCAAGGCCGAGAACCTGGCGCCTTTCAAGGGAAAGTTCGAGCTGGTCAAGGGCGACCTGCGCAACCCCAAGGATTGCGCCAGGGCCATGAAGGGCATCACCTACGTGCTGCACCAGGCCGCCTTCCGCTCGGTGCCCAAGTCGGTGGACAACCCGCTCGCCGCGCACGACAATAACGCCACCGGCACGCTCAACGCCCTGATGGCCGCCAAGGCCGCCGGCGTAAAACGCTTCGTCTACGCCGCCACCAGCTCCGCCTACGGCGAGTGCGACGTCTTCCCGCAGAAAGAGACCCTGCCCACCATGCCCGTCTCCCCTTACGCCGTCAGCAAGCTGGCCGGCGAGAACTACTGCCGCGTCTACGCCAAAACCTACGGCCTGGAGACCGTGGCGCTGCGCTATTTCAACGTGTTCGGCCCCCGGCAGAACCCGGAGTCCATGTACTCCGCCGTGATCCCGCGCTTCATGGAACTGATGGTGGAAGGCAAGCCGCTGGAGATCCACTGGGACGGCCGGCAGTCCCGCGACTTTACCTACGTGGCCAACGTGGTGGACGGCAACATCCGCGCCGCCCTCGCGCCGGCGCGCGTCTCGGGCCTGACCATCAACGTGGCCACCGGCACCAACATCTCCCTGCTCGACATCGCCCGCCAGCTGGAAAAGATCACCGGCCGGAAGACCGCCAAGGTCTTCTCGCCCAAGCGCAAGGGCGACATCCGCAAGACCTATTCCGACATCGCCCTGGCCCGCCGGGAGCTCGGCTACAAGCCGCTCGTCAAGTTCCCCGAGGGGCTGGAGCTGACCTGGGCGTATTTCTCGGCCAAATGGGGGAAGAAATGATCTTCAACGTCTCCGCTTCGTCCGGCTGGATAGAAGTAGTCTGCGGCAGCATGTTCTCCGGCAAAACGCAGGAGCTTATCCGCCGCCTCAAGCTGGCCAACATAGCCAAGCAGAAGGTGCAGGTCTTTAACTCGCACCTGGACGTGCGCTACGCCAAGGAGCACCTGGTCTCGCACGACAAGTCCATGCTGGCCGCCAAGCCGGTCAAGAGCGCCAAAGAGATAATCAAGGAAGTCGACAAGGACACGCAGGTGGTCGGCATCGACGAGGCGCATTTCTTCGGCCCCGAGATAGTGGACGTCGCCCAGAAGTTGGCCAATTCCGGCCGCCGGGTCATCGTGGCCGGCCTGGACCAGGATTACCGGGGCGAAGCCTTCGACAATATGGCCAAGCTGATGGCCGTGGCCGAGTTTGTCACCAAGAACCTGGCCATCTGCATGGTCTGCGGCAACCCCGCGCATTTCAGCCAGCGCCTGACCGATTCCGGCAAGCGCATCGTGGTGGGCGCCGGCGACAAGTACGAGGCCCGCTGCCGCAAGTGCTTCCAGCCCGAGAACTGAACCTATGTACCGCTCTGAAAAATTCAACCCTACGCTCTTCGGCAAACTCTTCCACCTCGGCGCCAAGCTGGCCGACGCTAACCGCTGGCTCAAGCTGGCCGAGGCCCTGCCCTGGGAGCGGTTGGACGCCGAGTACGGCAAGCATTTCGCGGCCGGGCAGGGCCGGCCGGCCAAGGACGCCCGGCTGGTCTGCGGCCTGCTGGTGGTAAAGCAGCTCAAGACCCTTTCCGACGAGGACGCCGTGGCCGAGTTCATGGAGAGCCCCTACATACAGGCTTTCTGCGGCCAGGAGTACTTCGCCCTGGAGGACGTGATCAACCCCGGCATCCTCTCCGAGCGCCGCAAGCGCCTGGGGCCCGAGTTCATGGCCCTCCTGGACGCCGAGCTGGCCGCCGCGCTGAAGGCCAACAAGGACCTGAAGTTCCATCCCTCCCGCCAGGCCGCCGGCGACGACGGCTTCCTGGCCGCCCTGTTCGGAAAATTCCGCAACTTCTTCACGAACTAGACCCTTACAGGAAAAATAAAAAAAGCGGAACGCTGTTCCGCTTTTTTTATTTTATGGCGAGACTTCTTATGGTCCCCAATCGGGGGTGAAGGACCAGCCTTTCAGCTCCGTCAGGGGGTGGGGGGCGCTGCCGTCCGCGTCCATCAGGAAGATCTCCCGGCGGCCGCGGCGCGTGGAGGTAAAGGCGATCAGGCGGCCGTCCGGGGACCAGGTCGGGTCCTCGTTGTCGGCCGCCTTGTTGGTGAGGCGGCGGATCTGGCTGCCGGTCAGGTCGGTGACGAAGATGTTCAGCTTCTCCTTAGAGGTCTCGCGGCCGGCGAACACTATCCATTCGCCGGAGGGGGACCAGGAAGGGGAGTCGCACCAGTTCATCCTGGTGAGCTTGCGCGTTTTGCCGGTCTCGATGTTTATGATGTAGATCTGCGGGTTGCCGGACCGGTCGGAGACGAAGGCGGCCTCTTTGCCGTCGGGGGACCAGGTGGGCGAGGAGCTGACCCCGAAACCCTTGAGGAGCTTCTTGGCCTTCTTGCTCACCACGTCGAGCGCGTAGATGCTGGGGTCGTCGCCGCGGGACAGCGTCATCAGCATGGTCATGCCGTCCGGGGAGACGCCGCCCGGGATGTTTAGCCCCTGGAAGGTGGTGAACGGCCGTATCTTGCCGGCCTTCAGGTCTATCTCGAACATGTCCGGGTTGCCCCAGCGGTACGTGGTGTAATAGATGCGGGAGGCGTCGTTGGACCAGCGCGGCAGCAGGTTGATGCTGTTGTCCGAGGTGAGGCGGGTGAGGTTCTCCCCGTCGTAGTCCACGATGTAGATCTCTTTGCGGCCGGTGGAATTGTTGGAGAAGGCGATCTTGGAGTGAGCCACGCCGAGGCGTCCGGTCAGGCGCAGCACCACGTCGTCGGCGAACAGGTGCGCCGCCCGGCGCAGCGCGCGCTTCTCGCCCTGGTAGAACTTCTCCATGACCACCTTGCCCTTGGCCAGGTCGTAGAGGCGGGCGTTGAAGGTCCAGACGCCGCCGGAGTCCTGGGCTTTGCCGGTTATCAGGTGGCCGGCCAGGCCCTTCCACCAGGCCAGGGATTCTTTGCCCGCGTCCAGGTTGGCCTGGGACATCGGGTCCTCTTTGATGTCGAAATAGCGGGAGTAGAGCAGGTCGGCGCGCACTATGTCGCGCAGGCTTTCTGCCAGCGCCGCGTCCTCTACGCTGTCCGGCCTGGCCGGCAGGAACGAGGCCATGGCCAGCGCGCTCTTCTTGACCTCGGCGCCGCCCGGAGAGATCCCTATGTAGACCTCGGTAGCGGCCGCGGCGGGGCTAACGGCCGCGGCGAGCAGCAGCAGCGCCGTCAATATCTTCATTCCGGGTTCAGACCTTTTTGGCCGGGGCTTTGGCCGGGGCTTTCTGCGGCGCCTTGGGCGGGACCAGCCTGCTCAGGTGGTCCTTGGCGGTTTTGGCTTCCTGCGAAGTCGGGAAATCCTTAACTACCGACTGGAGGTATTTCACCGCCTCGGCCTTCTTGTCCCCGGGCAGCTTGAGCAGCGCCATGGCGTACTTGAGCCTGGCGGCGGGCACCCTGCCGGACTTGGGGAACTTCTCCAGCACGTTGGCGTAGGCGAGCGCCGCTTCCTGCCAGCGCTCTTTCAGGTACAGCGATTCGCCCAGGTAGAAGTAGGAATTCTCGGTCATTTCCCCGGAGGGGTATTTGGACAGGTAGGTCTTGAAGCCGGCCGCGGCGCCGTCGAAGTTGTTGTTGAGGAAGGCGCTGTAGGCGTCGTTGTAGGTCTTGGCGGGCAGCAGCGCGCTCTCCACCTCGTCCTGCTGCTTCTTGATGGTCTGGCCGATGGCGTTGACGCGCTTGTTCATCGAGTTGTCGATCTCGTCGAGGCGGGCGGTCAGGCGGTCCATCTGCACGGAGATATCCTTCATGCTCTCGGAGGAAGAGTTGAGGTTCCTGGACAGGTCCTCCATCTTCACGGCGAGCTCGGCCTGGTTCTTCTGCATGTTGTTCAGGCTGTTGTTGAGGTCGTCCATCTGGCTCTGCATCTGCAGCATATCCTGCTGCGTGGCCACGCAGCCGGACGCCAGCAGGCAGACCGGCGCAAGCAGCATCAGTTTTCTGAAAGACATTTAATTGCCCCTTATCTTGGTTTCCGCGCGGCGGTTGGAGAGCCAGCAGGCGTCGTTGGCTTCGGTGCAGAGGGGTTTCTCCTCGCCGTAAGAAATGGTGCCTATCATGCTTTCCGGCACGCCCAGACGGACGTAGTAGTCGCGCACGGACTTGGCGCGCTTCTGGCCCAGGGCCAGGTTGTACTCGGTGGTGCCGCGGTCGTCGCAGTGGCCTTCCACCAGCACGGACCAGTCCTTGCGGGCCTTGAGCAGCACGGCGTTGGCCTGCAGCGTGGCGCGCGACGTCTCGGACAGCTCGTAGCGGTCGTAGTCGAAGGTTATGGTCTTTACCGTTTCCTGCGGCAGGAACTCGCCGCCGCGGATGTCGGTCTCGGTGCCGCCCAGCTCGGTGCCGTCCTGCATGTCCACGCCGGGGATGGTGGCGGTGTCGGTGATCATGTCGGGATTCTCGGCGCCGGCGCCCTTCACGTTCTTCTTGTTGCAGGCCGAGAACGTGAACGCTAAAACCAGCGGCAGGGCTACCAGGGCGAACAGGTTGATCTTCTTCATTATAATCGTTACCTCCGGACAGACATAGCTAAATCCAACATATAATCTATAAAAATTCCCGCGCCTTTACAATACGTTTATACTATACACGAGGCAGAGGTTGGAATCTGGGAGCGGCGGGGGTATCCCTCCGCTAACCCTTTGGGGAAAGGGGGGCCCCGCTTAATTTCCCGCGGGGGGGAAACCGCGCAACGGTTTCCCTGCGGTCAGCCAGGGTTAGCGGAGGGATACCCCCGCCGAGCCACTAGGCTGCGATGTAAAGCCCAGCCGAGAGCAGCAGCCCGAACACCGCCACCAGCTTTGCCGTTTCCGGCACCAATTCGGAAAAATCGCCTTTCGCCGCCATCCCCCGCAGCTTCACCGCCAGCGGCATCGAGAGCGCGCAGAACACCGCCGGCCAGACGCTGCCGAAAGTCAGCGAGAAAGCGTAGGGAGCAAAGATCAGCGCGTAGTAGAACCGCTCCGCGCCCCGGGGCCCCAGCGCCGCCGCCAGCGTCTTGAAACCCGCCCCGGTATCCCCGGCCACGTCGCGCATATTATTGGCATGCAGGATGGCCACGATCAGCAGCCCCACCGGGATGGACGCCCAGAGCGCCTCCGGCAGGAAGGCCCGCGCCTGAATGAGCGCCGAGCCGCAGACGATAAAAGGCCCGAAAGCCAGGAAGATCCCCGCGTCGCCGAGCGTGCGGTATTTATAGGCGAAGCCCGTAGCCGTATAGAACCAGGCCAGGGCGAAACCCGCCGCCCCCAGCCAGGCCAGGCCGGGCACGCCGTTCTTGAAGACCAGCAGGAAACCGATAGCCGCGCCGGCGCCGAACAGCCCCAGCGCCAGCCGCAGCATACCGGGGGGCGTCATCAGCCCGTCCACCAGGCCCCTGTCGTCGGCGGTTTCCTTGCGGTCCACGCCCTTCTTGAAGTCGAAATAAGTGTTGGCCAGGTTGGCGGCCGAGTGTACCAGCAGCGCCGCGGCCATGGTGAGCGTAAAATCAAGCCAGGAAAAAAAGCCGTGCCGCCAGGCCACTACCGAGCCCAGCACCACCGGCACCAGCGAGGCCGGCCAGGAATACGCGCGCAAGACGATAGCCCATTTTTTCATATCTCGCTCCGGTCAGGCCTGGCGTTCTCCCAGCGCCAGCAGGAAACCCTTCAGGGCCGTTACCCCGTCGCGCTCCGGCAGGCCGTCGGCCAGGGCGCAGGCTGCCTTAAGCCGCTCCGCGGCCCCCTGCCTGGCGGCCCGCGCGAACCCGCCGGCCTTTACCAGCCCGGCCAGCTCCAGCGCCGGGCCCATGTCGCCCTTCGGCCCAGAGCGCATGGCCTCCAGCAGCCGTTCCGCCCTGGGGCCGTCAGCCGGGTCCTCCAGCGCCAGTATCAGCGGCAGGGTGAACTTGCCCTCCGCTATGTCCTTCAAGATCTCTTTGCCGCAGGCGGCCTGGTCGCCTTCAAAATCCAGCACGTCGTCGATGACCTGGAAGACAGAGCCCGTTTCGGCGCCTATGCGCGCGCAGGTCTCCAGCAGGTCGGGGCGGCGGGCCAGGTGGCAGGCCGCCAGCGCGCACCAGCGGAACAGTGTGCCGGTCTTGAGGGAAACTATCTTTTCGGCCTCGGCGGCCGAGATCCGGCGCCCCCGGCAGTTCTCTTCTATCAGGGCGCCCTCGGTCATGTGTTTTACGGCCAGCACCAGCTCCGGCTGCAGCTCGGGGGCGGCGCGCCCGGCGCAGTCGAAGGCCAGGGCTATCACCAGGTCGCCTACCAGGATGGAGGCGTTCACGCCCAGCCGGGCGTTGAGGGACGGCAGGCCCCGGCGGTAGGCGGCGGAATCTATGCAGTCGTCGTGCAGCAGCGAGGCGGTGTGGGTCAGTTCGGCGGCGGCGGCGGCTTTTTCCACTTTCGCGCGGTCCGAGCCCAGCGCGCCGGCCATCAGCAGGGTAAAGCGCGCCCGGGCCGCTTTGCCCATGAAGCTGACCGGGAATTCCTGGAAATCGAAAACGGCCTTGTCTATGGAGGACAGGGTGGCGGAAAGTTCCTCGCCTACGGAGCGCAGAGAATCTTCCAATTTGAGAGGCGTAGTTCCCATATGTAGAGGGGATATTTTAGCATTTCAATATAACGAAAATTATATAATTGGTACCTGCATGCACGACCATCACGACCACGACCACCACCATGATCATGAGAGCCGCCACGCCCACGGGCCGGCCTGCTCCCACGGCCACGACCACGCCGCCGGCGCCGGGCGCCGGGCTATAACCGCCGCGTTCTTCATAACCGCGGGGTTTATGGTGGTGGAGGCCGCCGGCGGCCTGCTGACGGGCAGCATGGCCCTGCTGAGCGACTCCATGCACATGCTCACCGACGCCGCCGCGCTGGGCATGAGCTTCTTCGCCTCCCGCCTGGCGGCCCTGCGCCCCGACTCTTCGCGCACCTACGGCTACCGCCGGGCCGAGGTGGTGGCCGCGCTGGCCAACGCCCTGCTGCTGTGGATACTTTCCGGCTACATGCTGCGCGAGGTCTACGAACGCTTCCAGAATCCCGTGCCGGTGCTGTACGGCCCCATGCTGGCCGTAGCCGTGCTCGGCCTGCTCGCCAACCTGGCCAGCGCCTGGATCCTGCACGGCCACAGCGGGGACAACATCAACATCAGGGGCGCCTTCCTGCACGTGGTCAGCGACCTGGCCGGTTCCGTAGCGGCGATAGTCGCGGGCGTGGTAATCTATTTTACCGGCTGGTACCGGGCCGACACCATAGTATCCCTTCTTATAATCGCCCTCATCCTCTTCAGCTCCACCCGCCTGCTCGGGGAGGCCTTCCATATACTTATGGAGGGCGCGCCTAAGGGCCTTTCCCTTAAAGCGGTAGAGAAGGAGCTGCGGGCCATAGACGGCGTCTCGGACGTGCACGAGCTGCACGCCTGGAGCCTGTCCTCCGGCTTCAACGCGCTCAGCGCCCACCTGGTGGTAAAAGACCCGGCCCGGCAGCAGGCCGCCCTGAAAAAGGCCACCTGCGGCGTGGCGGCCGGCTTCGGCATAAAGCATACCGTTTTCCAGGTGGAGAGCGAGCCTGTCGAGAACTCTTCCTGCGACATCTGTTCCTGAAACCCTAGTAACCAAAGTCACATCTTTTTGCGTTGACAGGCGCAAACGCGTAAACCTATAATTACCCTAACATCCAGGATGGGATCCTGGCTGTCGGGTTTGGGTAAAAACGTACGCGCTTAAAAAATCAGGAGCCTATATGCGTTATCTATTTTCATTGATACTGCTGGCCGTATTCTGTCCCGGCCTGCACGCGGCCTACATCTATTCCTGGCGGGGGGAAGTGGACCTCCGCAAGACCCCGGACTCCGGCTGGGAACGGGTGAGCGGCGACGAAAAGCTCAAGCTCTCCGGCGGCGAAGAGATGCGCACCGGCCGGGCCTCCACGGTGGAGATCTACATGGAGGACGGCTCCCGGATCAAGGTGGCGCCCCTCTCCTCATTCAAAATGGCGGCCGAGACCAACGAGAGCGTTTCGGTCGGCCTTTACTTCGGGCGCGTGCGCTCCTGGGTCAAGAAATTTTCCCGCAAATTCGAAGTCCGCACCCCGTCGGCGGTCTGCGCCGTGCGCGGTACGGATTTCATGGTGTCCGCCGACGCCGAGGGCAACAGCCGCGTCGAGGTTTACGAGGGCAGCGTACTGACCGGCGACTCCAAGGGCAACTCCTCCCTGGTGCGCGAGGGCCAGTTCTCCGAGATCCCCGCCGGCGGCAGGATGAAAGACCCCGGCGCCAACCCCAACGAGCCGAGCGACATGAATTCCGCCGTCGGCAGCCCGTCCCAGATAGCGCGCAACGAGATCTACAACGAAATTTCCAAAGAGGACGTGATCGCCCGCGCGCAGGAGGAGATGCAGTCCGCCGAGTACCAGATGCGCAAGACGGCCGTGGACGCCTTCGGCAACCGGGTGCGCATGGAAGAATATACCATCCGCCCCGAGGCCAACCAGTTCAAGTACGTGGTGCTCAACACCCGCGAGAACCGCTTCGACTTCGGCAAGATCCTTTTTACCTTCAACGCGGCCCTGCCGACGGACCTGTCCCAGGCTACCGCCGGCATGATAACCTCGCCCGGCTCCGCCGCGCCGGCCTGGTACCTGACCGCCATGAACAGCGTGATGAGCAATACCCAGGACAAGGTGACCGAGGACGCCCTGGGCGGCTCCATGGTCTCCAACGGCAGCATTACCTCCCCGGCCTACAACTTGGTCTTCAGCAGCTATAAATTCTACGCCGCCGGCCCCGCCGAAGCTAATCTCAACGGCGGCCTGGGCAAGGAAATGTGGGCCAAGACCAACTATAACGTGGCCACCAACCAGCAGACCGGCATCACCTACCTGGGCGCCGCCGGCACCCCCGCGCCGACCATAGAATCCTCTCAGCCGTCCGGTTCCGATGTGTTCCACACCTACGCCAAGAACACCTACTCGGACACCACCTGGATCGCCGCCGAGGACTTTGTGCTCTTCGACGACGGCGACCTGCTCTCCACCGGCGATTTCGGCGCCGGCCTGGGCGGCGGCGAGACCGTTGACCAGATCACGGACCGCCTGAACTTCCAGCGCGTCTACACCAGCTCCCTTTTCGGCGGCCGCACCATAGACGTGATGTATTCCGCCAAGCTGCTCAAGGACGCGGGCCTGCTGCGCTTTTAAGGATAATCAAGGACCCTTATAATAACTATGTTTAAAAACAAGAAACCTGCGGTAAAGACCCTCTTGATAGCAGCCCTCTTCGCCCTCCCCGCGGCCTACGCGCAAGCCCAGGTAAAGTTCCTGCCCGTAGCCAACGCCTCCCTGCTGGGCGGCAAGTACTACCTGGATTCCGACGCGGCCTCCTTCCAGGGCCGGTTCGACGCCTTCTTCTCCCCGACCATGCAGCTGGGCGAGGGGCGAGACCTGATCCCGGTCTACGCGGTGAATTATTCCGGCACCCAGGACATCCAGGAGCTCGCCGGCGGCGACGTGCTGACGCGCAAGCGCCAGACCCACACCTTCTCCCTTAAATACGTCCACACCAACGACTTCAACAAGTACAAGCCCCGCTTCTCCTACTCCAAGGCTCTCATAAACGAGACCAAGGACGAGGATTGGGGCGACGGCCTGTTCGACTACGCTACCCTCTCGGCCGGCATAGACGCCGAGCAGGAGCGCCCGCACGGCACCTTTGTGGAGTCCTACGACTTCTACAAGGTGAGCTACCCCAACTACAGCTCCCTGCTCTCTCAGTCTCAGACGGTGATAGACACCACCACCTTTAACGAGCTCTCCGCCAACGCCGGCACCGACACGATGGACAACACCAACCACCGCCTCGGCTTCAGCTACAGCTGGTTCCCCGAGCCAATGACCATGCAGGCCGGCTACGACTTCACCTACCGCCGTTACGGCGACCAGTCGGTGGTAGGCAGCCTGGGCAGCTTCAAGAGCGACAAGCGCTACGACCTGGCCCAAAACTGGAGCATAAGGGCCGCCAGGGCCGCCAAGCCGGTCTACCTCAGCGCCAAGGCAAGGGTGGGCTGGCTGAGCTCCAACCAGAACTCCTACGATTCCTCCCGCACCAAGTACATAGACGACTACTACAGCTACGTGGACGTGTCCGTCAGCCCGGCCGCCACGCTGGCCCTGAAGAACGGCACCCAGTTCAGCTTCGGCCTGGACTGGCGGCGCCTCTACTATCTTAACCGCCTCAGCCAGGACGTGAGCGGCAACTACACCTCCTCCAAGATCCGCCAGACCTTCTGGCTCACCTCCATTTCCGCGCGCTACCCGGTGTTCAGCAGCTTCTTCGCGCGCGCCGCGTACAACTACCAGGTCTCCTCGTCCAACATGCGCTACGAGGACAACTACAGGTACAACTACAGGGCCAGCACCTACCTGATGGGCCTGGAGTGGGAGTTCTAGAACCGGAGCAGCAGGGCGTCAGCTTTAAGAGCGACCGGCAGCCGTTACTACGGAGAATACTTATGAGCAAGATAAAAAATATTTTAATAACCATCCTGGCCGCGGGGGCGCTGTTCCCGGCCTGCCTGGAGGCGCAGACGCCGCTCGAGCAGGCCGCTCCCTTCACCGAGGGCCTCGGCGGCGCGACGCTGTACATGACCGCCACGCCCGGCGCCTGGCAGAACGACGAATGGAATTACGAGAACAACATCGCCAGGGACGCCGACGGCAATGTCTACCTGGCCGGCACCTATTATCCCACCGGTTCCAGCGATCCCCAGGTCTTCGTGCGCAAGCTGACTCCCAACGGGGTTGAGCTCTGGACCAGCACCGTCACCACGCCCGGAGCCGCCTACGGCCGCGGCGTTACCCTGGACGGGGCGGGGAACCTTTATGTGCTCGCCCGGGTGGGCAACGATATCGGCGTGGCCAAGTACGCCGCCGCCACGGGCCTGGAGCTTTGGGCGCAGCCTACGCTCTACAACAATATAGACAATCCTGACTCTGACAACGCCTACGATATAGCGGCCGACGACACCGGCGCCTACGTGGCCGGCACCGTCAACAGCAAGATAGCCCTGCTCAAGTTCCCCGTCGACGGGGCCGCGCCTACGGTGGCGCGCTACGAGGACGGCAACAGCTATTACACCGCCGCCTACGGCGTGGCCATCAGCTCTTTAAGCAATTCCGTAGCCCTGGCGGGTTCTATCTACGACGAGACCTACGGCACCGAGATCTGGGTGGCCAAGTACAATAAGGCCACCCTGGCCCATGTCTGGGCCAGCACCTATACCTCCTCCAACCACCCGCAGTGGGGCTACGACGAGGCGCGCGCGGTGAAGATGGACGATAACGATAATATCTACGCCGCCGGTTACTACTACAGCTACGACTCCGGCAACGACATCTGGCTGGGCAAGTACGACTCCAGCGGCAACCTTACCTTCTCCGCCACCAAGAACGGCCCCTCCAACGGCTACGACAAGGCCATGGGCCTGGCGCTCGACAGCTTCGGCAATATCTACGTGACCGGCAAGATGGAGGCCTACAGCCTTAATCAGGGCGACAATCTCTGGATCGGCAAATATGCTCCGGCCGGGGGCGAGCCGTCCGAAGTCTCCATACACAAGAACTTCGAGACCGGCTACGACGTGCAGGCCAGCACCTCAGACGTGGTGGTGGGCGGCGGTTTTGAGTTCAATTACGGCGTAGTTAAAGTGGCGCAGGAGCAGTTCGGCGAGGCGCAGCAGCTGTTCGCCGGCCCCGGCTGGTATACCGGCGCGGTCAACCTTTTCTGGATGTTCGACGTGGCGGGCAGTTACGATTACCGCATACAGTATTCCACCTACGAGGCTGCTGCCTGGGACGAGAACGCGGCCGGGAATATCTCCGGCAATACGGGGGGGAACGTTTTTGCGGGTCAGACCTGGAACCAGCCTGTCCCCGACCTGCATGTGAGGATGAACCACGCCTACGGGGCCAACGAAGTAGGCCCGGTGTATTATTTCAAGGTCTGGCTGAGCAATGACGCCGGCAGCACCTGGACCCCGCTCAGCAACGTCGCCAGCGCGGTGCCCAACGCCCCTTACAACTACTGGTCCGACTCTATGCGCGGCCAGGACAGGTTCTGGGTCTTCAACAATTCCCGCGCTCCCTACTCGGCCATGGTCCGTGACGGCGCCGGCAATACCTATCTGGGCTACCAGGCCAGTTACGGCGGCGGCGCTATAACCAAGCTGGACAGCAATGGCATGGCCCTGTGGACGGCCTACAATAACAGCGCCGAAGGCAGCGGCAGCACCACCTTTATAAAGATGCGGCTGGACAGCGACGGCAATATCTACGCGGCCGGCGCCGCCGACCCGCTCGGGGGCGGCATGCCCGACGCCTGGATAGCCAAGTTCAATCCCATGGGCGTGCGGCTCTGGGAGGAATCCGTCTCCGGCCTGGCTGAAGGCCTGGACTACTTCATGGATATCGCCCTCGACGGGGCCGGCAGCCTCTACGCCGGCGGCGGCGTTTCTACCGCTGACGGCGGCGACATGCTGCTGGTCAAGTACAGCACGGCCGGCGCGATGCTCTCCTCCACCACCTACAGGGGGGGCGCGGCGTTCGGCAAACCGGCGGAAATAGGCGCCCTCGCCATAGGTCCCGACGCCAATATCTATGTCGGCGGCCAGATCTCCCAGATCAGCGGCAGCGCCACGGACCGGGACGCGGCTATAATCAAGTTCGCCCCTAATCTCAGCCAGATCTCCGGCACAGCCTACGCCAACCCTTCCAGCGCCGACGTGGAGAGTAAGGACATGATCCTGGCCATGGCCTTTAACGGGGCCGACCTGTATGTGGCCGGTTCCAGGAACATGGACGCCGCCTCGCCCCTGCAGTCGGTGTGGCTGGCCAAGGTACAGCCCACCACCTTCGAGCAGCTCTGGGTCAGCACCTATAATTCCGTGGACAACCGCGACGCCGAAGCCGCCGGTATGCAGATAAGCGGCGGCTACCTCTATATCTCCGGCTACGAGAACCGCAATTCCGTCAATATGCCCGGGGAATACCAGAAGAACCTGTTCGTGCGCAAGTACACCCTGGGCGGCCTTGAGCAGTGGGGCAAGTCTATCGACGGCGCCTGGCAGAACGAGAGCGCCAGGGCTTTCGGCATGGAAGTCGGCAGCGACGGCTATTTCTACCTGTCCGGCCTCTTCAACGTCTGGCCCGGCGGCTTCGGCGACGAGGGCAACCCCGGCCTGGCCCGCATAGCAGAGCCGCAGACCGGCCTCATGGCCGAACCGGGCTTCAAGCCCGGCTCGGTGCGTCTCGCCTGGATCCCCGACGCCGAACTGCCTACGGGCACCACCTTCTACGTGCATTATTCCACGGCCGACGCCGCTCTCTGGTCTTTCGACGCCGCCGCGGCGCAGTATTCTTTCTTTACCGAGAACATGCTGTTCAGCGGCGACTATATGAACCGCCTGGTGCCCGGCCTGGAGACAGGCAACGGCGCCATGGGCGCCATAGAGTCGCCGAGGTATTATTTCAGGATCGCCTACTCCACGCCCACGGCCTATCCTGGCGAGACGCCGGGGCTGGTGGTCGTCAACGCCTCCACCAACGCGGTGGCCAATACTCCCGGGGTCTGGGACCGCATGGACCGCTACCCCAACGGCAACCTGTTCATCATCAACAACGTGCACGGCGGCAAGAACCCGCTGGTCAGGGACGCGGCCGGCAACATCTATACCGCCGGCTCCTTTAACCCCTGGGGCAACATCTATACGGCCTACGTGCGCAAGTTTAATCGCGACGGCCAGCATGTCTGGACCCGCTACTATTCCGACCAGTATGAGAATTCCATGCCGGTCATCAACGCCCTGGCGCTGGACACGGCGGGCAACCTGTACGCCGCCGGCACCGCCGGTTCCGACTCCTGGACCAACTATTACCCCTATACCATGGAGTCCCAGACCAAGCGCGACGGGTTCATGGTAAAGTACGCTCTCGCCGACGGGCGCATGCAGTGGGCCAAGACCTACGATTACCAGTCTCCCGCCGGGATCAGCGGCAACGACGCTTTCCTCGGCATCGCGGTGAGCGACGTCAATAACACCGTTTACGGCGCCGGCTACATCAACAGCGTCGCCAACGGCAGGGAAGCCTTTGTAGCCAAGATCTCCAGGGATACCGGCGTGGTGCTCAGCAGCGTCGCCACCGGCGAGCTCGATAGCGTCTTCAACGACGTGGAGGTAGACGAGGCCGGCAATGTGTTCGCTGTCGGCTCCTCCAGCAACGGCGCCACCGGCGCAGATACGCGCATCATTAAAGCCGGCGGCAATGACCTCTCCCAGATCGCCACCCTCCCCCTGTCCGAAGCCGGAGAGAACGAAGCTTACGCCCTGGCCATAGATACCTCCACGGCCGGCACCCCGGTGCTCTATGTGGCCGGCGAGAAGAGCGTGAACGGCCAGCAGGACGCCGTGCTCCACAAGTTCACGGCGGCCGGCGCGGCCATCACCCCCGCTGGCGGTCTTTTCCCCGTCACCTATAATTCCGCCAACGAGAACGAGGACGAGGCGGTAGGCGTGGCGCTGGACGGCCTGAGCGGCGTGTATATTTCCGGCGTGGAATCCCGCTACGACATCAACCAGGGCAAGAACCTGTTCATCCGCAAATACAACACCTCCGGCGAGCTGATCTGGACGCAGAACCTCAACAGCGCCGGCAATAACGAGGACAGCGCCGGCGGCATAGCCGTGGACGCGGTGTCCCGCAGCGTTTACGCCGCGGTGGACGCCGGCCAGATGGGCGCGGTAGCGGGCGTCTATACCGTCCCCGGCACCTATAGCACCGGCAGCACGGCCAATAGCGCCACCACGGTGAACGGGGCGGGCTACTTCCAGCATATCCAGTTCAATATGAACGTGGTTAACCCGCGCCTTACCGTGCGGGTTAACGACGGCCCCAACAGCAGCGTGTCCGGAGTGAGAGTGGCCGTCATGGGCTTCAGCTCCACCGGCGGTATAGACCCCAACGGCATAAGGACCGATGTCACCGCTTCTTCCGGGGCCTGGACCTTCTCCCTGCCGGCCGGCAAGGCCTATTTTGTGGCTGTTTCCAGCCACAATATGGTGCCCACCATCAAGGACCAGCTGTCCGACCCGGGCGCCAACTTCTTTGTCGAGCTGAACGCGGACGTGACCAAGCAGTATTACATCTCCAACCGCGCGGCCGCCGCCGACCCGGTGCACAAGATGTATATAGCGCTGAGCAACCTTACCGCCGACGACTACGTGATGGGCGAGGTGTTCATCAACCAGACCGGCGAGCGCGTAGGTTATAGCGTCATCCGTGCGGCCGGGGCTACCGACACCATGGAGATCTACAACCTGCCCGAGGCCGCCAACGGCGTGTACGGCATGGCCGTCAGCGTGCCGGCGCGCAACAAGGTGCTGCAGCTGTTCATGTCCGGGCCTTTCCCTTCCACTAACACCTATACGGCGGATATGAATAACGCCACGCAGCTGACCGGCTCTTTCGAGGTCGGCAACTCTACCGTTCCGCCCTCGGTGGGCGGTATAGTGATGGACGCCAACTGGTCCCCGCTGGAGGGCGCCCGTGTCAAGATAGAACGGCAGGGCTGCACTAGCTGGGACACCAATCCGGAACCGGATATCTGTACCAGCTGGCAGCCGGTTTTCAGCAAGGAGACCTTGACCGACGCCGGCGGCAGTTATTCTTTCTATAGCGTGCCGTATGTTCCTTGCCCCGGAGATATTTTCGACTGGGGCGGGCGTTGTTCCACGCCTGAGGTTAATTACAACTTAAGCATAGGCAAGTCCGGTTACGAGAGCGGCAACAGGAGTTTCTTCCTGCAGGCCCCTCTCCCTGATATGGCCCCGATCCCGCAGATGGACCAGTTCAACCTGGCCCTGGCCACCTACACCCTCTCCGGCATACTGAAGTACAATAATGTGCCGTTGCCTAACGCCCTCATCATGGTGAACGGGGACTGGAATCGCTACGAGGCGAGCAACGACTCCTACCGCCAGTGCGAGTATAACGGCTGCGGCGTACGCTCGGACGCGCGGGTGCGCACCGGGGCGGACGGCAGCTTTACCGTTACCGGCCTTACGGACGGCAACGCCCGCCTGGAAGCCGCCTTCGAGGGCGGCTGGCGCTCTCTTAACGAGGGCAACGACAGCGAGACCATGAGCGACAACCTGCGCGTTGTCATCTCCTCGCAGGGAGCACGGGGCCCCGTCAGCCCGCCGAACAACGGCTGCCGGTCGGGCCGGACCTGGGTGCTGGACAGTTCCGGTACCTGCAAGGGCTTCAATACCGTGGCGTTCAATATAGTGCCCCAGGGCGCCAACACCCTGGGCAGGCTCTACGGGTCCCTGACCTTCATTACCACCTACACGGTCACGGGATCCAACCCTCTGATCATCTCCACCTCCTCGCCGCTTACTCTTATGGCGCAGGAGCGCTGCGACGGGGACTGCAAGCAGCAGCAGATGGGCTTCACCTCGCTGGCCGGCACATTCATCACTAATACCACCAGCTATGCCATAGTGCTGTCGAGCGGCATCAGTTATTACCCGCGCGTGTTCTCCACCGACTGGGCAAAGGCCTCCTCCTTCGAATCGGAGATAGACCTGCGCTCTACGGACACCTTCCGCCAGGACATGTCCGTGCTGCGGGCCGGCGGCCTGCGCGGCGTGGTGAAATTACCCGACGGCACCAACTTCCAGCCGATCTACGGGAACATAGACTCCACCACCACCTACATGGCCGATATCAGCATAGACGGCCTCAACGTGGACGTGAGCGACGGCAGGAACGTGGACGATAGCGGCGAGTTCGAATTCCCGAACCTCGCCCCCGGCAACTACAAGATCACCATGCGGCCCAGGGGCCGCGGCTTTGTGTGGGCGCCGGCTACCGTGGAGAGCGTGGCCGTCACCGAGGGCAGGACCACCGAGGTCAAGCTGCAGCTGGAGGCCGGCCTGGCCGTGCAGCCGCAGATCTACGGCCTGCCGGCGATCTCTACCCCCAGCTGGGGCTACTTCATAGTCGGCGTGGAATCGGGCGAGGAGATGACCCAGAAGAAGGTCACCGACCTGTTCTTCTCCGATCCCAAGTATTCTTTCAACTACAGCACCACTACCGGCTGGAGCACCATGTACATGCCTCCCGGCCAGTACGACTTCTACCTGATCCTGGGGGCCGAGTACAACCCGGGCGGGGGGGACTATGACATCCCCAGCTTCAGCCAGTTCGCCAACTTCATCGGCCGCGTGCGGGGTATGGCGGTGCAGAAGTCCGAGACCAACCCGAACGTCGGCACGGCGGCCCAGCCCATAGCCATAAACATACTGGGCGCCATCGGCCAGGGGCATATAACCGGAACGGTGCAGGGCCGCAATATCTTCACCGACCCGGACTTCGACAGGTTCTTCGCCAACTTCGACGAGATGTTCGGCCTGATCCCCGCCATGATGCTCTATGACTCGGCCGGCGACCTGCGCGGCTTCGCCAACGCGATGCCCAGCGAGGACGACTTCCAGGACTTCGAGACCGCCATGATGCTCAAGGACAGGGAAGCGATGCGCGCCTACATGGTCTCGAAACCCATGATCTACGGCGTCTGGGGCGTCCCGCCCGGCCGCTATACGGCCGTGTTCAACAACCCCAACTACCCGCCCGTGGCCAAAGAGATCACCCTCCCGGCCAACGCCTCCTATCTCTTCGACTTCGACGACGAGGAGATGCTGCCGTCCGGCATCACCGGCGTGGTCAGGAGCAGCGTCGCGCCCAACGCGCCGCTGGAAGGCGCCCGGGTATACCTGAAGCACCGCACGGTGGAGAAGTTCACCCTGACCACTTCGACGGGCTACTTCTCCTTCTCCAACCTGCCCACCGGCATCTACCGTTTGGAGGTCAACCGCAACGGCTACGTGACCGCCGGCGAGAAGACCAGCCTGGCGGCCGACGACTCCAAGGCCTTTACCATGTACATGCTGCCCTCGGAGTCCAAGATAACCGGCAGGGTCTTCATGAGCAAGTTCCCCACGCAGGTCACCAAGGCCGGCGTGGACATTGTGGCCTACGACGAGACCCACAACGTGAACTACCCGGAGTCCTACCTGCCCAAGACCGAGACGCAGACCGACGCCTCGGGCAACTTCGAGATCAACGGCGTGGTCCCCGGCCACCTCTACAAGCTGTCGGCTTTCTATACCGGCAAGCTGGCAGAGCTGCTGGAGGTGACCGCGGAGGAAGGCAATACCGTCATGAGCGACATCACGCTCAAGGACATCCCGCCGCAGATAACCATAAAGGTCAAGAAGTCCGCGGATTCCGCCAGCAAGGTGGACGTGGTCATAAAGTCCCCCAAGCAGCTGATCTCCGCGCCGTCGTGCAGCTACAACCCCGGCGAGACCTTCGCCGCCGACAGCGCCGTTACGCTGGCCCTGGTGCCCGGCCCCAACAAGACCTACCTGGGGCAGTTCACCATCAGCAGCAGCCAGCAGTACTACACGGTGCGGGTCACCGCCGGCGACGCCGGCAACAAGATGGTCAAGGAATTCGTTTACGACCAGGTCAGCAACGCCAAGACCGAGCAGTACATACAGCAGGAATCCATGGCCGGCGGCTCCGTGCAGATGGACAAGGAGAGCGAGGAGTATTCCGGCATAGAGCTGGACCCCGGCGCCCTGTCCTACTCCACCGTCACCGCGGCGGCAGTGGACTACACCAACCTGGTGGGCGGCTTCTTCAGCGCGCTGCCCTCCGTGCGCACGGTCAAGACCGCCAAGGGCAACCTCACCATCAGCGACGCCGTAAAGGACCTGATGGCCTCCGAGGTGTACAACATGGACCTGTCCAACGCCTCGGCCAACAAGCCGTTCACGCTTACGCTCAAGTACGACAAGGAGCGCGGCGCGGGCAGCAGGAACCTGCGCATCTACCAGCAGGACGCCGACAACAACTGGCAGGAAGTCCCGGGCAACTACACCGTGGACCCGATGCTGGGCGTGCTCAGCGTCGACGTGGCCGGCCTGACCAACGCCTATGCCGGCACCAGCGCCGTGCGTACGCCGCTGGGCCGCAAACGCGCCGGCATGAGCTCGGTGGTCAACGGCCGCTACCGGCCCTCGGCTGTGGGCACCCAGAGCGGGCGCTTCGCGGTGCTGACGGCGCCGCCGATAGCCGGCGTGCCCTACTCCGGTTCGGACTTCGACGTCTACAACATGCCGAACCCGTTCGACCTGAAGACCAAGACCGTCACCCTCAGCGGGGACGCGGGGGCCAGCGCCGGCGCCTACACGACCGTGGGTACGGTCATAAAGTACCACCTGCCGGCCGACAAGGCGGGCAGCCTGAAGTTCGTGATCTACAACCTGGCGGGGGAGAAGGTGCGCACGTTCAATATGGGCAGCTCCGATCCCGGCAAGGTGCATTACTTCGAGTGGGACGGCAGGAACGAGACCAACCAGAACTGCGCCTCGGGCGTCTACTTCCTGATGACCTTCCTCGACGGCAAGCAGATGGGCTCCAAGGCCCACAAGATGGCGATAATAAAGTAGCGCGCGCCGCCGGCGGCCGGTATTCCGGCCGCCGCGGGCACGCGGGCAGGACCATACAGAGGTAACGTATATGAGAAAACTGATTTTAGCGGCTTTGCTGGGGGCGGTCCCCGCCGGCGCCTGGGCTTCCGGGGCGGGCACCACGGCGGCGCCTTTCCTTAAAGCGGCCATGAGCCCGCGCGCGGTGGCCATGGGCGGCGCCTTCGGCGCGCTGGCCGACGACTCCGGCGCGGTCTTCGTGAACCCGGCCGGCCTGGCCCAGTCCGAAACGACCGAAGTGGCGCTGGACTTCGCCACCTACCTGCAGGACGCCAAGATGGGAAATCTTTCCTATTCCGGCAACGCCGGCGGTAAACGCTTCGGCTTCGGCGCCACCTTCATGACGGTGGGTGGGATAGAGCGGCGGGGCCTTACCGACGCGGTAGGGCCGGTGCCCGAGCTCGGCAGCTTCAGCTCCAACGACCTGGCCGTCACCCTGGCCTATGCCAAAAAAGACTTCATGCCCGAATCGGTAAAAGGCCTGGACGGCGGCCTGGCGGTCAAGTTCATCCGCTCTTCCATCGACGACCACAGCGCCGTAGCTTTCGCGCTGGACGCCGGCGCCATCTACCACGCCTCGGAGAAGATCAACTTCTCCATGGCGGTGCAGAACCTCGGCACCAAGATGAAGTTCGAGGAAGAGTCCGACCCGCTGCCCGTGAACATCCGGGCCGGCATGCTCTACAAGCCTTCCGTCACCCTGAACCTGGTGGCCGAGGTCAACGAATACCTGCAGGACGAGAAGTTCTACCCGTCCTTCGGGGCGGAATACTGGATGCGCGACGCCCTGGCCCTGCGCGGCGGCTACAAGTTCGGCTATGACACCTCCAACCTGGGGGCGGAGGCCGGCCTGAGCCTGGGCTTCGGCATAAAAGTGTCCGGTCTCGGCGTGGACTACGCCTTCCTGCCCTTCGGCGAGCTCGGCAATATCCACCGGTTCGGCTTCTGGATGCAGTTCTAAGCCGGGCCGTCAGCAAAGAAAAAGAGCCGCGATCGCGGCTCTTTTCTTTTTGTCCCTCTTTGTCCCGGCCTATTGGTGCCGCACAAAATCGTCGTCCGGCCAGTCCCCGGGTGAGCCGTCCACCGAGGCCAGGCGGCCGTCCTCCACCGCCGCCGAGCGCATCTTTTGGAAAGACTCCTTGAGCTCCGTGAAAGAGACGTCCGACTTCTTTATCTTCATCAGCACCAGGTAGCCCACCCCGGCCGTGACGGCCGCCACCGGCAGGACGTAGATCCACGCCGCGGCTTTGAGTTGGAAGATGAGCACCGCGCACAGGAAGGTCCAGAAGGAGATGGTGAAGCTGGCGCCGGACAGGATATACGAAATTATGATGGTGGATTCGGAAGTGCGGGCCATCGACAGGGTGATGGCGATCAGGGCGATGTTGATGAGAGCCAGGTACAGGGCGCGCGTCACCCAGCCCTTCCAGCGGTGCTTGGAGAGCATGATGGTGCCGTAGACGGGGTGGTTGATCATCTCCGCGTCCTCGAAGGTGGTCTCGGCTATGGACTGCTGCAGTTTGGGGAGCTCCTTGCCGGCGTCGGGGTTGTAATCGAAGGTCTGCTCCTCGGGGGCGGTGTTGGCCTGGGCTCGGGCGGGGGCCGGCAGGGCCGCGGCGGCGGCCAGCCAGAGCAGGGCCAGGAAGGGCGCGGCGTATCTATTCATCTTCGCCCAGCTCGGGCACGGAGGGCTTCGTGTCCTCGTCGAGCTTGTAATATTGCTTGCCGCCGACCTTCATTTTGGAGGGGGTGTACTGCACTTCCTTAAGCGTCCGCCGTTCTTCTTCCGGGGTGCGCCACTTGTTTATCTTGATGTCCTGCCGCACGCTGATGCGGTCTGTGAAATGCCAGTAGGAGGAGACGAAGGCGCCTATCGCGCAGGTTATAATAACCCCGCTCAGGAAATACTGCTCGCGGTCGCGGCGTATCCAGAAATCGCGTATCTTCACTTTTGCTCCTGCTATGGCTGTCAGCCGCGAAACTTTAACTTCGCGGGGTTAAACAAATTCCCTGAAAACGGCGTTGGAGACGTAAAGGCGTTCCGGCTTTATCCTGAGGGAGCTGCCGCCGCGCTCTATGAGGCCCGCCTTGAGCAGGCGTTCCGTCTCATCCTTGAATTCTATAAATATATCGTCCGTAAGTTCAATTCCGGCGGTCCGGCGCAGGCCGAGCATTATCCGTTCCGCCGTCCTGGCGCGCCCCGTAAGGGTTTCCCGGTACTGCTGCGGCGCCGGCGCCCCGGCCAGCGCGGCCTTGACGTAGGCGGCCGTGTCGGCGGTATTGGCCCGCCTCTCCCCGCCCAGGTAGGAGGCGGCGGCCGGGCCGAGGCCAAGGTACTCGCCCTGCGCCCAGTAATTGAGGTTATGCAGGGACTGGCGCCCCGGCCTGGCGAAGTTGGAGATCTCGTAGCGCCCGAGGCCCGCGGCCTGCAGCGCGGCCGCGCCGGCCTCGTACATGCCGGCTGAGCCCTCCGGGTCCTCCTTCACGCCGGCCGCGGCGAACGGGGTCCCCTCATGCACTTCCAGGGCGTAAAAAGAGACATGCTCGGGCTTGAGCCGCAGCAGCCAGCCTATGGCTTCGGCGAAGTCGGCCGGGGTCTGGCCGGGCAGGCCGCACATCAGGTCGGCGTTAAGGTTGTCGAAGCCCGCGGCCCGCAGCGCGTCCCAGGCTTTCAGGAAATCCCCGGACATGGCTACCCGGCCCAGCCGCCGCAGCAAGGCGTCCTGCGAGGCCTGCAGGCCCAGGCTTACGCGGCCCACGCCCGCCCGCTTCAGCAGGCCCGCCTTTTCGGCGTCCAGGCTTTCCGGGTTGGCCTCGAAAGTGGCTTCGGCGAGGTCCTTCACGGGCCCGGCGAGTTTTTCCAGTATGGCGAAAAGTTTTTCCAGCTGCGGGGGGGAGAGCAGGCTGGGGGTGCCGCCGCCGACGTAGAGGGTGCTGAATTGTCCGGCCAGGGCCGCGCAGGAGGCCGCCTCCAGCTCCAGCGCCCGCAGGAAAACGTCTATCTCGTCGGTCGTGCCCGGGGCCGAGGCGAAGTCGCAATAGCCGCATTTGGCGCGGCAGAAGGGGATGTGGATGTAGAGTCCGGGCATAGCTTCCAAACAGAACCGGCCCGGGTTTAACCCCAGACCGGCGCCGTCTCCTGTCAGCCTGTTTTAGGCCTGGGGCTTGCGGGTTTCCATGAACATCTTCACCAGGTCCATGGGCACCGGGAAGATTATGGTCGAGTTCTTGTCCACCGAGATCTCGGTGAGCGTCTGCAGGTAGCGCAGCTGTATGGCGGCGGGATTCACGGCCATGATGGAGGCCGCGTCGGAGAGCTTCTGGGCGGCCTGGAATTCGCCTTCGGCATGGATGACCTTGGCGCGGCGCTCGCGCTCGGCTTCGGCCTGCTTGGCGATGGCGCGCTGCATTTCCTGCGGCAGGTCCACGTTCTTCACCTCGACGCTGGAGATCTTGATGCCCCAGGGCTCGGTGTGCTGGTCCAGGATCTCCTGGAGGTTCTTGTTGATCTTGTCGCGCTGGGAGAGCAGGTCGTCGAGCTCCTGCTGGCCGAGCACGCTGCGCAGCGTGGTCTGGGCGAGCTGGGAGGTAGCGTACATGAAGTTCTCCACGTTGAGGACCGCGGCCTGGGGGTCGACCACCCGGAAGTAGACCACCGCGTTGACCTTCACGGAGATGTTGTCGCGGGTGATGATGTCCTGCGGGGGGACGTCGAGCACCACCACGCGCGTGCTCATGCGGAACATCTGCTGCACGCCGGGGATCAGGAAGATCAGGCCGGGGCCTTTTACGCCGGTGAAGCGGCCGAACGTCAGGGTGACGCCGCGCTCGTATTCGTTAAGCACCTTGATGCTGGCGAAAAGTACGACTACCGCGATTATAATTAAAGGAACTAACCCCATTTTGCCTCCGGGAACCTCGTATTTGATTGTCCTGAAAGTCTACAAAAGAAAACGGGGCGTGGCAACGGCCGCCGGGGCGTTAGGCCACCGCCGGATAATTTAGTATTATATAGGCTCGAAGGTCACTAACTATGAGTAAAAGAAGATTGGCGAGGGAAAACTGTCTGCAGTCTCTCTACAGCTCCGATATCGCCGGGCTGGAGACGGCTTCCGTGCTGGCCAGCTTCCAGATGGAAGAGTTCGCGCTGGAAGTGAAAGTCTTCGACTTCTATAAGAGCCTCTACATCTCCACCGTAGACAACCGCGCCAGGATCGACGAGATAATCAAGAAGACCAGCCTTAACTGGGAGATGGAGCGCATGCCCGCCATAGACCGCTCCATCCTGCGCATGGCCGTGTGCGAGATGATGATCCTTTCCGACGCCCCCGTGGCCGTCATCATAGACGAGGCCATAGAGCTTGCCAAAAAGTATTCCACCGAAAAATCCGGCAAGTTCATAAACGGCGTGCTCGACAGCATAGCCCGCCAAAACAACCTTGTAAAATGACCCGCTCCCCTGAAGAGGAGATAGAGGCGCTCAGGACCGAGATAAACCGGCACGAGCGCCTTTATTACGTTTCGGACTCGCCCGAGATCTCCGACGGGGAGTTCGACGCGCTGATGAACCGCCTCAAGGCGCTGGAGGCGGCCCACCCGGAACTGGCATCCGAGGATTCCCCCACGCGGCGCGTCGGCGGCGAGCGCTCCAACACCTTCGCCCCGGTGCCGCACCGCATCCCGATGCTCTCCCTCGACAACTGCTACTCCCCGGAAGAGTTCCTGGAGTGGCATGAAAGGGTCAAGAAAGGCCTGAAGGGCGAACCTTTCGAACTGGCAGTCGAGGCCAAGATAGACGGCCTCTCCTGCTCCATAGAATACGAGAAGGGCCGCCTTAAGCGCGCCTCCACCCGCGGCGACGGCGAGACCGGGGAAGACGTTACGCTTAACGTGCGCACCATCAGGTCGGTCCCGCTGCGGCTGGACCTGTCCAGCCCGCCCAAGGCCTTCGAGGCCCGCGGCGAAGTGTACATGGACAAGAAAGATTTCGAGGCCCTGCGCGAGGCCGCCCTGGCCGAGGGGAAAAAGGACATCCCCGTGAACCCGCGCAACGCCGCGGCCGGCTCGCTGCGCCAGAAAGACCCCGGCGTCACCGCCGCCCGCCGCCTTAAGTTCATCGCCCATTCCTACGGCTATCTCGACGGTATGGTAGAGCCCGACTCCCACTGGGAATACCTGAACGTCTGCCGCGGGCTCGGCTACAATATTTCCACCATCGGCTCGCGGCCGTGCCGCAGCGCCGAGGAGGTGCTGGCCGTTTACGCCGAATACGCCGAGAAACGCTTCGCCCTGCCTTACGAAATAGACGGCCTCGTGATAAAAGTGGACTCCCTGAAGCAGCGCGGCCTCCTCGGCTTCACCTCCAAGAGCCCGCGCTGGGCCATAGCCTTCAAGTACCCGGCCCAGCAGGCCACCACCACCGTGGGTAGCGTGGACTTCTCCGTGGGCCGCACCGGCGCCATCACCCCGGTGGCGGGTCTGGAGCCGGTAAAATGCGGCGGCGTCACCATCTCCAGCGCCACCCTGCACAATTTCGACGAGATAGCGCGCCTCGGCCTCCGGCTGGGCGACCGCGTGGTCATAGAGCGCGCCGGCGAGGTGATCCCCAAGGTGGTGAAGGTGCTGGCCGAAGCCAGGAACGGCTCCGAAAAGGAGATCGTCCCGCCCAAGGTCTGTCCCTCCTGCGGGTCGGAGCTCTTTAGAGACGAGGAGGAAGTGGCCCTGCGCTGCGTCAACCCGTCCTGCCCCGTCCAGTTCAAGCGCTCCCTGCTCCATTTCGCCTCCCGCGACGCCATGAACATAGAAGGCTTCGGCGTCTCCTCCACCGAACAGCTGGTCGACAAGGGCCTGGTCAAAGGCTTCCCGGATATCTACCGCCTGAAAAAAGAGGACCTGCTCGGCCTGGAACTCTTCAAGGATAAAAAAGCCGACAACCTGCTGGCCCAGATCGCCGCCAGCAAGGCGCAGCCCCTGTCCCGGCTGATCTACGCCCTGGGCATACGCCACATAGGCGAGAAGAACGCCAGGACCCTCGCCCAGCATTTCCGGACTCTGCCCGCCTTTGTGGCCGCCAGCCCCGAAGAACTCGCCCGGATCAGCGACGTAGGCCCCGTGATAGCCGAGGCTGTTTCAGAGTTTTTTAAGTCCGAGACCACGCGGAATATGGTGGGAGAACTCGGCCAGCTGGGCCTGCGCCTGGACGAACCCGAGCGCGCCGCCGGCGGCAAATTCGCCGGCAAAACCTTCGTCTTCACCGGCGAACTCAAAACCCTCACCCGCGACGAGGCCCAGGCCAGGGTGCGCGGGCTCGGCGGCAAGGAAACCTCCTCCGTCTCAGCCAAAACCTCCTACGTCGTCGTCGGCGCCGACCCCGGCTCCAAACACGCCAAAGCCCAAAAACTCGGCGTCCCGGTCCTCACCGAAGAAGAATTCCTGAAGCTGCTGGAGTAGATATTAGCTGACGAAGGGCTGATCGGGGTATTCCCCCGCCAACCCTTTGGGGAAAGGGGGGCCCCGCTTAATTTCCCGCGGGGGGGAAACCGCGCAACGGTTTCCCTGCGGCAAGCCAGGGTTGGCGGGGGAATACTCCGGACGGCCCTGGGCTGAAATGTATGGATAAAACCGCTTATCTCAGCGTTTACGACAAGACCGGGATCGAGGAGTTCGCCAAGGGACTCTCCGAGCTCGGCTTCGCCGTCTACGCCTCCGGCTCCACCTATAAACTCCTCGCCGAAGCCGGCATAGAAGCCGAGGAAGTCCGCTACTCCCCGCCCGTGCCCTACTCCGTCCTCAAAGCCCTCTCCGGCCGCTTCCCGGCCGTTTCCGAGAACGGCGTGGAGCTGCCCGCCTTCTACGTGGTAGCCGCCAACCTTTACCCCATAGCCAGCATCGTAGGCCAGGAAGAATTCGCCCTAGAGGAACTCTCCAATTACCTCGACCAGTCCAACTCCGCCGTGCTCAGGGCCGCCGCCCGCGACTTCACCAACGTCATCACCGTAGCGAGTCCCGTGGATTACGGCCCGGTCCTGCGGGCGCTCAAGGAGGACGGCGGCCTGGAGCCCGAGATAAAAAAACAGCTCGCCTCCCGGGCCTGGCAATACCTGGCCGCCTACGACGCCACCATAGCGCAGTACCTCTCCGAGACCGGCAACCTGCTCGGCGACGAGGTGGTGATCAGCCTTAAAAAAGTAGCCGACCTGGATTACGGCGAGAACCGCCACCAGCGCGCCGCCTTCTACGCCCTCAGCGGCGCCCGGCCGCGCGGCCTCAACGCCGCCAGGGTGCACGCAGGGGAGAATTTCAACCTCAACCATTACCTCGACCTCGACACGGCCTTCGAGCTCGCCATGGAGTTCGAGGAGCCCGTCTGCGCCGTGGCCAAGCATGCCCGCCCCTCAGGCCTCTGCGCCGGCGCCACCCTGCCCGAGTGCCTGCGCGGCGCCCTGCGGGCCGACCCCGCCGGGGCGGTGGGCGGCACGGCCGCCTTCAACCGCCAGCTGGACGCCGACACCGCCGGCCTGCTGAAAGAAGCCTTTATCGAAAGCGTGGTGGCGCCAGGCTACAGCCCCGACGCCCTGCGGATCCTGCGGACGAAAGAGGGGCTGCGCGTGCTGGAGCTCGGCGCCCCCGTGCTTTCCCCGCGCGAAGTGGAACTGCACTCGGTGGCCGGCGGCGTGCTCATAGAGGACAAGGACAATGTCCTGCTCTCTTCCGAACCGGCCTGCGTCACCCGGCGCCGGCCGTCGGAAGCGGAAATGCGTTCGCTGCTGCTGGCCTGGCGCGCCGTAAAATACGCCAAGACCTACGCCGTGGTGCTGGCGGAGGGGAATACCGTTATCGCCGTAAGCGCGGCCGAGAGCTCTACCTACGACGCGGTGAGGGGGGCGGTCTGGAAGATGCGGGAGCGGCGCTCCATCCTGCCCGGGGCGGGCCCGCTGGTGATGGCCGCCGACGCGGCCCTGCCGCTCAAGACCCTGCAGGCCGCGCTGGCCGGCGGAGTGACGGCCGTGATCCAGCCCGGCGGGTGGCAGGACGACGAGGATTGCGCGCAGCTCTGCGACGCGCGGGGCGCGGCCATGCTGCTGGCCGGCATCCGCCATTTCAGGCACTGACTATTTCTTTTTTTTCTTGAGCGGGGGGATGAACAGAGTGGCCTCGGCCGGCGCCGAGGCTAATTTCTTTTCCAGGTCTTTGAGGGGAAAACTATCCACGAGCGCCACTTGCCTGGGCACATGCGCGGTTTCCACGAAACTGGCGTAGTGGCCGGGCGGGTAGGCCTTGGTGACGGCGGCCACAAAGCGGCCGGCCAGGCCGGCCTTGGCGGCCAGGGCGTTGCATCTGAAGACGAACAGCGGCAGGGAGGCGTCTATCTTGGTGCCGGGGATATGCGCGGCCTGGCGGGCCTGGAAGCCTTCCTGGTCGGCGGCGAAGCCCAGCTCGCAGAGCACCGCGTCCACGGCCGAGACGCCGGGCAGCACCTTGCAGGGGACGCCGGCGCGGCGGCACGCCTCTTTAAGCGCCGCCACGGGTTTGTCGAAGATGAGGGGATGCCCGACGGTGCAGACCGCCACGCTGCGGCTCCTGGCCTCGGCCAGCACCGCTTCCGTAAGCAGGCGCTCCGTTTCTGGCTGGTGGTAGAAGGCGGAAGTGTCGCGGAAGTCGGCGGCCAGCCGCAGCAGCGGTTCCGGCAGGGCGCCCCTGGGGGCGAAGATCACGTCGCAGCTCTTGAGCAGGCGCAGGCCTTCCAGCGTCAGGTGCTCGCCGGAGGAGATGCCCAGCCCTATTATCGTTACCATGTTTCCTGTGAGGCGGGGGCCGCCTTTATTCCGTTATGACGCAGTCGAACTTGTCGTTGGTTTTAGTGCAGGACACGTGCCCGGCCGACTGGGAAAGGCTGGGGTCGTCTTCGGAGGGGTAGATGCCGTTGGCGTAGAGCGCGTCTATGATCTTGCAGGCGGCGTCGAGGTGGACTATCATCTTCTCCTCGCCGTCGACTTTAACGAAGAGGGAGCAGGCGTCGTACATCTCCGAGGCGCAGGTCAGGCTCCTGACCTCGATGGTGTCGGAGGCGCCGTCTATCACGTGCAGCGGCAGGTCTTCCAGCTTGGCCATCAGGTTCAGGGCTTCCCACATCTTGCGGGCCGGCTCGCCGTTGACGCGCATCACCGCGGCGCCGGCGCTGGCGGCCAGTACGGCCACCGCGGCTAAAGTTATCAGAAGGTTGCGTTTCATCCGTATCTCCTTAGATTATGCCGAGTTCTTTGCCGGCTTTCTTGAACTTCTCCACGGCGAATTCCAGGTCCTTGAGCGTGTGGCCGGCGGTCACTATGGTGCGCAGGCGTTCCTTGCCCTTGGGCACGGTAGGAAAGCCCAGCGGCAGCGCGAAGACGCCTTCCTCGAAAAGTTTCACGGAGAGCGCCTTCGCCTTTACGGGGTCGCCGATCATCACCGGGGTGATGGGGGTGACCGAATGGCCGGTGTCGAAACCGGCCTTCTTCATCTCTTCCTTGAAGAAGGCGGTGTTGTCCCAGAGGCGCTTGAGGTATTCCGGCTCGTTGAGCAGGATGTCGAGCACCGCCAGGCACGAGGCGGCCACCGACGGCGGCTGGGAGCTGGAGAACAGGAAGGGCCGGGCCACCGAGCCCATGTAGTCGCGTAGGTTCTGCGTGGTGGCGGCGTAGCCGCCTACGGCCGCGAAGGCCTTGGAAAGCGTGCCGATCTGGATCTCCACCTGGCCGTCAAGGTTGAAATGGCTGACGGTGCCGCGGCCTTCCTTGCCTATCACGCCGCTGGCGTGCGCGTCGTCCACCATCACGAAGGCCCCGTACTTATGGGCGGTCGCCACTATCTCGTCGAGGTTGGCGATGTCGCCGTCCATGGAGAACACGCCGTCGGTGACCACCATCTTGCGGCGGGCCTTGCGCGCTTCGGGCGTCTCAAGGATCTCGGTCAGGTGCTTGATGTCCTTGTGGCGGTAGATCTTGCGGGGGGACTTGGCCAGGCGGGCCCCGTCTATGATGGAGGCGTGGTTGAGCTCGTCGGAGATCAGCAGGTCGGCCTCGGAGGACATCAGCGACTGGCAGACCGCCACGTTGGAGGTAAAGCCGCTCTGGAACAGGATGGAGGCCTCGGAATGCTTGAACTTGGCGAACTCCTCCTCGAGCTCACGGTGGATGGACATGGTGCCGATGATGGTGCGCACGGCGGCGGAACCTATGCCGTATTTCTCTATGGCCTCTATGGCGGCCTTCTTTACTTTGGGGTTGTTGGCCAGCGCCAGGTAGTTGTTGGAGGTCAGGTTGACGACTTTTTTGCCGTCTATCACCGAGACGGGCTCCTGCGCGGATTCCAGCACCCGCGGCTGCAGGAAGCGGCCCTCCTGCTTCAGCAGGGCTACTTCCTCGTCGGCGAACTTAAGGGTATCGAAGCTCATGGTGTCTCCTTGTTACGGTTTCAGTATGACCTTGCCGCAGCGCTTGTCCTTGGAATTGATCAGGGCGAAGGCTTTTTTAAAGTCCTTGAAGGCGAAGGTGTGCGTGACGGCGGGCCGCGGGTCCACCGCGCCGGACTTCAGCAGGCTCTCCATCTTGTACCAGCTGCGGAAGATCTCCCGGCCGGCCACGCCCTCCAGGCGGATGCCGCGTTTCACTATGTCTCCGGCGTAGTCCAGGTTGAGGTTCTCCACCGGCAGGCCGAAAGCCACAAAGCGGCCGCCGGGGCGCAGGGCCTTCAGGCCGAGCGCTATGGCCTTGGCGCCGCCGCTCATCTCTATTACGGCGTCTACGCCTTCCTGGCCGCAGGCCTTGTGGATCCGGCCCACGCAGTCGGCGGCGGAGGAGTCCATGGCCACGTCGGCGCCCATCTTAAGGGCGAGCTTGCGGCGGTAGTCGGACGAGTCCAGCGCGATCACGCGCTTGGCCCCGCCTGCCTTGGCTATCGCCGCGGCGAACAGCCCCTGCGGGGCGACTCCGGAGATCAGCACGCTGCGGCCCACCAGGTCCTCGGACAGCACGGCGTGCACCGAGCTGCCGAACGGCCCCATGATGGCGCCGATGTCCTTGAGCGAATCGTCGGTGTGTTTCCAGGCGCAGCGCGCCGGCACCGCGGCGTATTCGGCCAGGCCGCCGGGCACGTCGCGGCCTATCACGCGCAGGTTCTGGCAGATATGGCGCTGGTCGTTGCGGCACTGCCCGCAGACGCCGCAGAAGATGTGGGATTCCACGGAGACGAAATCGCCCTTGTCGAACCCCTTGGCGAGCGACCCTATCTCCACCACTTCGCCGCAGAATTCCTGGCCGAAGGCGAAGGGGAGCGTGGGCGTGGCGAAGCCGGGGCCGGCGTGGTTGTGGATGGCCAGGTCGCTGGGGCTGATGGAGGCGGCGGTGACGCGGATAAGGAGCTCGTCCTTGGCGATGACCGGCGTTTGGGCGTCGCGGTAGCTGGCGCCGCGCGACCTGGAGGTTTTGAGAATGGCTTTCATGGGTGGCTCCTTGGCCCTGTTCAAAGAGATTTAGCGGCGTCCGGCCGCATAGCTATCATATAAAAAAAGCGGGAGACCAGAAAATTATTTTTAATTCCGGGAAAATTTAGTAGATTATCTGTAGATGCCCGAACTGTCGAGACCTCTGCCTGCCGAAGACCGCCTGGTGCTTCTCCCGAAGAACCCCGGTTCCTTTTTTGTTTTCTGGCTGTTCTCCGCCGGGCGGGCCGAAGCTTTCGCGTCCGGCGCTTTCGCCGGCGAACTGGAGCTCAGGCTGGCCTGCGTGGACGACGGGGCCCAGGCCTCGGTCCTGAAAGCCGGCTGGCAGGCCGGCCGCGCCTACCTCCCGGTCCCCGCGCAGGGCAAAACTTACCAGGCCTCGCTTTACGCGCTGCGCGGCGACGCCTGGGAAAAACTCCTCGAGTCCAACCAGGCCGCGGCGCCCGCCGCCGCCGGCATGGCCGAAGAGCGCGCCTACGCCAGCATGGAATTCCACAAGAAGGTGCTGTCATGAGCTCGCGCGGCTCCCTGATGTTCCTGCTGCACGCGCACCTGCCGTACGTCAACCACCCCCGCGACTCGGGCTTCCTCGAGGAGAACTGGTTCTTCGAGGCCGTGGTCGAGACTTACGTGCCCATCATCTCCGCCCTCGAGCGGCTGGCCGCGGAAGGCATCAGGCCCGGCGTGGCGCTTTCCATCTCGCCCACCCTGGGCGCCATGCTGGAGAACGAGGCGCTCGAAGACAAACTGCAGCTTTACGTGGACTCCCGCCTGGAGCTTATAGAGAAAGAACTGGAGCGCGCCGCCGGCGACCCCGCCCTGCTCCGGAGCGTAAAATTTTATCAGAAGCTGTACCAGGAAGCGGCCGAAGTGCTGCATAAGTACAGCGGCGACCTGATAACCCCGCTGAAATCCCTGCAGCATGCCGGGCAGATAGAGATCATCACCACCTCCGCCACGCACGCCGTGCTGCCGCTGCTGACCCGCCCGGAGGCCGTGCGCGCCCAGCTGGCCGTGGCCGCCGAGGATTACGAGGACCGGTTCAACCGCAAGCCCTCTGGCTTCTGGCTGCCGGAATGCGCCTATGAGCCGCGCCTGAACTCCTACCTGAAGCTTTCCGGCTTCAACTATACCTTTACCGAGTCGCACGCCATGGAGTTCGCCGCCCCGCAGGCGCCCAACGGCGTCTATTCCCCTTACCGCACCACCAACGGCGTCGGGCTCTTCGCGCGGGACGCCGCCAGTTCGCGCGAGGTCTGGAGCTCCAAGTTCGGCTATCCCGGCGACCCGGCCTACCGCGAGTTCTACCGCGACCTCGGCTACGACGGGGATTACGAGTACGTCAGGCCCTACCTGGGTTCGGACGGCGTCCGCCGGCCGCTGGGCCTGAAGTACCACCGCATCACCGGCCCCGGCAACGACCTTTCCGCCAAAGAGTATTACGACCCCGAGGCCGCCATGGCCAGGGTGGAGGCGCACGCCTCGGATTTTCTCGCCCGCCGCATGAAGCAGACCGACGACTTCTACGCCGCGCGCGGTACCAGGCCCCTGATAGTGAGCTGCTACGACGCGGAGCTGTTCGGCCACTGGTGGTTCGAAGGCCCCGCTTTTCTGGAGACCGTCATAAGGAAGATCCGGGCGGAGCGCCTGCCCCTGCAGTTCGTCACCCCGTCGGAGTACCTGAACTCCTGCCAGGAGCCGGCGGAACTGACCCCGGGCATCTCCTCCTGGGGCGAGAGCGGCTACTTCGACCCGTGGGTCAACGAGAGCAACGATTTCATCTACTCCGCCGTCTACGCCGCCACCGACAAGATGATAGAGACGGCCAACCGGTTCCGCAACCAGGACCTCAACAGCCTCGCCGCCCGGGCTCTCAACCAGGCCGCGCGCGAGACCCTGCTGGCCCAGTCCTCCGATTGGGCTTTCCTGCTGTATATCGGTTCCCATTCCGACTACGCCAAGGGCCGCCTGGAGGACCACTCCGCCAACGCTGTGCGGCTGCTGTCCGAGGTGATAGAAAAGCGCGTGGACGAGGCCGCGCTCGCCGAGCTGGAGCAGAAGAACAGCGTGTTCCCGAGGCTGGACTTCAAGGTTTTCGCCTCTATTTCCAAATTCTGAAGCCTTCGGGGCGTAAAAAAACCGGCCTTCGCCGGTTTTTTTATTTTGCGCGGCCCGTTCAGGCCTTTCCCTTAACCTCTTTCCAGGCCTTCTTGAAGTCCGCCGGCAGCGGGGCTTCCAGCTTTGTCTTTTTTCCGGTCACGGGATGGTCGAAGGCCAGGCTGAGCGAATGCAGCAGCATGCGCGCCGCCGGCGGCCCGCCGTACAGCTTGTCGCCTATGATCGGGTGGCCTATGTGCGCCAGGTGTATCCTTATCTGGTTGGTGCGGCCGGTCTTGGGGTAGATCTCCAGCAGCGCGCAGCCTTTGCCTTTTTCCTTGAGTTTGTATTCGGTCACCGCCTCGCGGCCGTACTCCCACACTTTTATCTTCTTGAAGCCGCCGGCGCGGCCGATGGGGGCGTCTATGATCCCCTTCTTCTCCGGGACGCCGGCCACGCAGCCGATATAAACCTTGGCCATCACGCGCTCCCTGAAGCCCGTCGTGAGAGACGTCTGCGCCGCTGGGGTCTTGGCCAGCAGCATCAGGCCGCTGGTGTCCCGGTCCAGGCGGTGCACCAGGCCAAGCCGCTCCAGGCCGGCTTCGGCCATGGCCGGGCGGGCGGAAAGGACCATGGAGACCAGCGTGGCCTCGCCGAGCAGCGCGGCCTTGGGGTTGGTCTCCCAGCCGGGCGGGTTGGGGTGCACGGCCAGGCCGGCCGGCTTGTGCACGGCCAGCAGGGCCTTGTCCTCGAAGATCACCAGGTCCTCAAAGACCTGCGCGGCCCCCGCGCCCGGGAACGTTATCACCACCTCATCGTCGGGGATGAGGATGTAGGACGGCTTTTTCTTCTTGCCGTTGACGGTGGCCATGCCCTCTTCTATGAGGCGCCGCGCGTAGGAGCGGGAAAAATTCTCCCCGCTGCCGGCGAGATAGATATCCAGGCGGGCCGGGGCGCCGGAATAGGTCAGTTTAGTTTTTTTCATTTTGGTCCTTTAGCTTGTAAAAGAGAACGGCCGCTCCGCAGAAGGCGGCGGCCGAGATGAGCTGCGCCGGCGAGAGGCCGAAATGCGCCGCGCCCCGGTCGTCCCCGCGCAGAAACTCTATCAGGAAGCGCTGCGCCGAGTAGAGGCCCGCGTAGAGCGCCAGCACGGCGCCGGGCCTGAACTTCCGGGCGAACGCCCGGTGCAGCAGGAAGAAGATGAGCAGGTTGCCGCCCGCCTCGTAAAGCTGCGTGGGATGCAGCGGCGTCCCGAGGTAGAGCGGGCTGACCTCGGAGGCGGGGTCGTTAAAGGTGACGCTTACCGGGCAGGCGGTGGGCCTGCCGTGGCAGCAGCCGGCCAGGAAGCAGCCGATCCTGCCGAAGGCGTGGCCCAGCGCCAGCGCCGGCGCGGCCAGGTCCGCCGCGCGCAGGGCCGCCAGCTTGCGGCGGGCGCAGAGGTAGAAGAAGATCGCGGCCCCGAAAATAAGCCCGCCGTAGAAGACGAAGCCGTACTGGAAGGTGCGCAGCGCGTAGCCGGCCCTGGCCAGGAAGTCCGGGCCGAACTGGTCCCAGTAGGTGGCGGCGTAGAAGAGCTTGGCGCCGGCCATGCCGCCCAGCACCGTGTAGAAGACCAGGTCCGAAAGGTCCTCCTTCTTCAGGCCCGCCTCGCCGGCCTTGCGGAACAGGTAAAAGATGGCCGCCAGGTAGCCAAGCGCCACCATCAGGCCGTAAGCCGGAAGTTTAAAGGAACCGAGTTGAAATATTATCGGGTGCATGTGGGTCGCCGGTACCGGCCGGCTTAACTGTTCTTCCTGAGAAAAGAGGCGGCGCGGGAGAAATCCTCCAGGCGCGACGCCGCTATGCCGCGCTCCCGGCAAAGGCGGTAAAGCCTGCCGGCCGCGTAAACCTTGTCCGCGGCCGCCGCGGCCTTAAGGTCGTTCGGCCCGTCGCCGAAAAAGACCACCCGGCGGCCCGCCCGCTTCTGGCGCAGCACCCGGGCTTCCTTGAAAGAGCTCAGGTCCATGCGCCGGAGGAAAGGGTAGGTGATCCTGATGCCGCCCTTGACCACCCTGGCCCGGCCGAAGAAGGACCGCACCTTAACGCCGTGCGCCCTGAAGAACGGGTCGGCGTAGAGATCCACGCCGCCGCTGACGATCTCGAAGGGGACCCCGCTCTCCTCGCAGAAAACTATGAAGTCCCTGAAGCCGCGCCTGGCCTTCACCTTTTTCCTCACGAAATCGGCTATGGTCTTCTCCGTCAGCGCCGCGCCCGCGAAAGCCCGCTTCATGAAATCCTCGACGCGGACCTTGAGGGAATAGGACTCCTCTATGGTTTTTTTGTCGGCGAAGCCGTAATGCAGCAGCAGGTGGTCGCCCACGTCGCGCAGGGTGATGGTGCCGTCGAAGTCGGAGACGGCCGCCCAGCGCGCGCTCACGAGACCGCCTTCAGGAAGTCGGCCCGCCTGCCCAGCCGCGCCAGCTTGAGGTACAGGTTGTATTCCTTCTGCACGCCGAAGGTGGAGGTGTCGCCGTTGTAGGAATGGCCGGGGTAGACGGCGGCGGCGTCCGGCAGCGCGGCCAGTTTTACAAAGCTGTCGTAGAGCGCCTCGGCGCTGGACCCGGGCAGGTCCACCCTGCCGCATTCGCCTATGAAGAGCGTATCGCCGGTGAAGACCGAGTCCCCGGCCTGGTAGCAGACGGAGCCGGGCGTGTGGCCGGGGGTGTGCAGCACCTTTACCTTAAGGGCGCCGGCCTGCAGGACCTCCCCGTCGTTGATGTGCTTGAGCGTCGGGAGCTTCGCCTCCAGCATGAAATGGTCGGCCTCGTGCAGGTACACGGGCATCTCTTTGTCCGCTCCGGCGAAGAAAGCGACCGCGTTGACGTGGTCCGGGTGGGCGTGCGTCAGCAGCACGCACTGCAGGGACAGCTTTTCTTCCTTTATGAAGGCGGCCAGCTTCTCCGGCTCCCAGGCCGGGTCTATCAGGGCTGCCTCCCTGGTGTCCTGGTCCCAGAGCAGGTAGGAAAAATTGTCCATCGGGCCTAGTTTGAACTGCCTGGTCTTCATTTGTCGGAGTCCTTGGGCGGGGGGAAACGGTATTCCGTCTCCTCCGGCTTGAGCATGCTGAGCTCTTTGCGGGCGGCGTGCTCCACCGCCGGCTTTTCCTTTACGTCCTTAAGCTGCTGTTCCAGTTCCTTGCGCTGCGTTTCCAGGTGCGCCTTCTCATAGGTAAGCGTGCGGTACTCCCTGTAGTTCTTGACCAGTTTGCGGAAGCCCTTGTTGCCGAAAAGCACCAGGGCCAGCGCCAGGATGACGAGGTATTTGAGCTGGAACTTGAATCGTACTGGTTTCATCGCGCTCTGTGAAAAAGCCCCGCCCGCTTTCAAACGGACGGGGCTTTCATCCGGTAAGTCTTACTTGAACTTGAAGACGCTGTCCTTGGCGTAGCGCGCCTTCTTGCCCAGTTCTTCCTCTATGCGGATGAGCTGGTTGTACTTGCACAGGCGCTCGGAGCGGCAGGGCGCGCCGGTCTTTATGGCGCCGGCGTTGGTGGCCACGGCCAGGTCGGCGATGAAGGCGTCCTCGGTCTCGCCCGAGCGGTGGCTGATCACGGTGGCGTAATTGGCCTTGTGGGCCTGCTCTATCACGCGCACGGTCTCGGTCAGCGAGCCGATCTGGTTAAGCTTGATCAGGATGGAGTTCGCGACGCCGTCCTCTATGCCCTTCTTGAGGCGCTCGGGGTTGGTGACGAACAGGTCGTCGCCCACCACGCGGGCTTTCTTGCCCAGGTGCTTGGTGAGGTGGTCCCAGCCTTCCCAGTCGTCTTCGGCGAGCGGGTCCTCGTAGGAGATGATGGGGAAGTGCTTCTTCCACTCGGAGTACTTGGCGGTCAGTTCCTGGTAGCTCAGGTTGGAGCCTTCGAACACGTAGCGGTCGTTCTGGAAGAACTCGCTGGCGGCCGAGTCCAGGGCGATCTGGACTTCCTTGAAGGTGTAGCCCGCTTCCTTGATGGCGTTGCAGATGGTCTCCAGCACGGACTCGTGCGTGAAGATCTTGGGGGCGAAGCCGCCCTCGTCGCCGACGGACGTGCTGTAGCCCGCCTTGGTCAGGACCTTCTTGAGCGTGTGGTAGATCTCGCAGCCCATGCGGATGCCGTCGGTGAACTTGGCCGCGCCGGTCGGCACGATCATGAATTCCTGGATGCTGATGCCGGAGTCGGCGTGCTTGCCGCCGTTGATGATGTTCATCATGGGGGCGGGGATGACGAAGTCCTTATGCTTGAGGCCGTAGGCCTTGCGGATGTAGGCGTAGAGCGGGAGCTTGGCGTTGGCGGCGCCGGCGCGGGCCAGCGCCATGGAGACGCCCAGGATGGCGTTGGCGCCCAGCTTGCTCTTGGTCTGGGTGTCGTCGAGCTTTATCATCAGCTCGTCGATCCTTATCTGCTCGGCCTTCAGGCCGGTGATCTCGGCCGCGATGGCCTTGTTGACGTTCTCCACGGCCTTGGTGACGCCCTTGCCCAGGTAGCGCTTGCCGCCGTCGCGCATTTCCAGGGCCTCGTGGGTGCCGGTAGAGGCGCCGCTCGGCACCGCGGCGCGGCCGAAAGAGCCGTCGGTAAGCATTACGTCGGCTTCCACGGTGGGGAAACCGCGCGAGTCAAGAATTTCCCTTGCTATAACTTTTTTTATTTTGGCTTCCATTGTTTTTTCTCCTGAGTTGGTCCGGCGACTTAAGCGCCGCGCGGACCTTTAAAACTTGCCGCTGACTATCTTCCGGCCCGCCTCGTTAAGGGCGGCGGCTTTCTGCGGGGTGGAGGCCTCGGCGTAGAGGCGCACCGTCGGCTCCGAAGCGCCGGCGGGGCGCAGGCCCAGCCAGCTGCCGTCCTTCATGATGAACTTGAAGCCGTCGGTGTGGTCGATGCGCCAGACCGGGGCGCCGGCCAGGTTGAGCGGCGGGTTGAGCTTGAGCCGCTCTACCAGGAATTCCATGTGGACGTTCTTGTCCAGCGGCAGAGTGAGGCGCGTATTGGTGAAGCTGCCCACCTTCTTGGCGAGCTCCGCTATGATCTTCTTTATCGGCTTGCGCTCGTAGGCCACCATCTCCGCCATCAGCATGCAGGCGAGGATGCCGTCCTTCTCGGGCACGTGGTTCATGACCGTCAGGCCGCCGGATTCCTCGCCGCCGAGGAGGTACTGGCCGGTGCGCATCAGGTTGCCGACGTGCTTGAAGCCGACGGCGGTCTCGCGCACCTCCAGACCGTGCGATTTGGCTATGGCGTCCGTGAAATGGGAGGTCATTACCGAGCGGGCGACCTTGCCCTTGAGGCCCCGGTTCTTCACCAGGTGCTCCAGCACCAGGCCCAGCACCACGTTGGGGGAGATCCAGGTGCCGTCGGAATCTATCACGCCGAAGCGGTCCGCGTCGCCGTCGCAGGCCAGGCCCAGCTGCAATTTGCCCTTTACCACGGCTTCCTTGAGCCCTTTCAGGTTCTCTTCGCCGGTGTCCGGGGAGCGGCCGCCGAACAGCACGTCGCGCTCCTCGCGCAGGCCGGTCACTTTGGCCCCGGCCCGCTCCAGCATCGGCCGCAGGTAGGTGCGGGCGGCGCCGTTGACGGAATCGGTGGCGATCTTGAGCCCCGCTTTTTTTATGGCGCCCAGGTCCAGCAGCGACCCCAGCTGTTTAAAATAGTCCTCGCGGAAATCCTGCACCTTTATGATGCCGGCCGTAACGCCGTGGTCGAAGGGGATGAGCTTCTCCACCTCGGCGATCGTCAGGCCCTGCACCCGGGCTTCGAGGTCGGCGGTAATGTCGGGCAGGGCGGGGCCGCCCCAGTAGGGGGTCCACTTGACCCCGTTGTAGTAGGGTTCGTTCTGGCTGGCGGTCAGCATCAGGCCGCCGGAGGCGTCGTTGCGCAGGACTTCCCAGGCCACCACCGGGGTGGGGGCTTCGGCGCTGGAGATGACGGCGGTGATGCCCTCGGCGGCTATCGCCTCGGCCGCGATCTTGGCAAAATCCTCGGACATGTAGCGGGTGTCGTAGCCGATTATGATCCGGGCCGTTTTGGGTGCGGGCTTGCCGGCTTTGCGCAGGCTCAGGAGGAATTCCTCGCCCTTGTAGCCGTACTCGCGGTTCTCCTTAACGTGCTCAGCGGCCGCGTGCGCCACGCGGCGCAGGCTGGAAACTGTGAAATCTTCGCCGATAACGGCTCTCCAACCGGAGGTGCCGAATTTGATGTTTTGGGTCGCCATAGATACTGAAATATAGCATAAGAGGGCAAAAGAAAGCAAAGGCGGCCCGGGGGCCGGGGGTTTTGCGGTAAAAAACCGCTGCCCCCTGTTTTTTTGTAAAATATATGACTTCTAATGAAAAAGATATTAATCGCCCTGGCGGCGCTGCTGGCCGGTCCTGTTGCGGCGGCCGTTGGCGAACCGCAACTGGAACTTAAAGGTTATCTCTCCTCCTGGACGCAGGACTGCGCCGGCTCCTCCTGCGCCCTGCCGGTCCCGGGCGAGCGCAACGTCCCGGTGACGCTGCTCCTGGCGCTGCCCGCGGCCGCCGGCGAGGCCGCCGCCGCGCACCTCTCAAAAAAACTGGCCCTCCCCGGGGGGGACCTCTCCGTGGAGCTGGACTTTTACGCTATCTGCCCTTACGTGGGCAGGGACGCCTGCGCCGGCCGCTATTTCCAGGCGCAGGCGCGCCTCGACGGCCCCGCCGGGGCTTTCTGCGCCGCCGCGCTGAACGCGGGCGATTTTTCGCCTTTCCCCGTGCTCATGTGCGCGGGCGCCGCCCCCGGCGGCCGCCGCTTCGGAATTACCCTGCACCGCCAGCCCTTATGACCATGAACGACCAAAAACCTGACCTCTTCTCCGGGGCCTACCACACGCCCGAACTGGCCGCCTACCTGGCGTCCCTTGCCGCCGCCGACGAGGGCTACGCCTCGCACGTGGTCTCGGCCATGCAGAACGCCGGCCTGCGCGGCGAGGCCGTCTCGGCGATGGAGGGCAAGCTCCTCGAGACGTTCGCCCGGCTCTCCGGTGCCAGGAAGGCGGTGGAGATAGGCTCGCTCTACGGCTATTCCGCGCATTGGCTGGCCCGCGGCCTGCAGGACGGGGCGCGGCTGTACTGCCTGGAAAAAGATCCCGCCTGCGTCAACGCCGCCAAGGACGCGATGGAGGCCTCGGGCCTGTCCAGGAAAGTGACCGTAATGGAGGGGCCGGCCCTCGACAATCTCAAGACCCTCTCCAAGCTGGCGCCTTTCGACCTTTGTTTTATCGACGGAGACGCTGAAAACTATCCCGCCTACCTGCGCTGGGCGGCCGCCAACCTGCGCCCCGGCGGCCTGGCCCTGGCCGGGCGGGTCTTTGTAAAAGGCAAGATCTGCGCCGAGGGCGGCGCGCCGGCCGAAACCGCCGCGGCGCGCGCCATGCGCGAGTTCTTCCACGTACTTTTCGACTCGGACCGCTTTGTCTCGTCCGCCGTGATCCCCACTCCCGAGGGCCTCGCGCTCGGCATAAAAGCCCCGGAGCGCGCTTAAAAACATGCGAAAGACGGCGGCCCTTATCCTTCTGCTGGCGCTCGCGGCCTGCAACGGCAAACCGGCCGAGCGTCCCCGCCTGGCGAAGGCGGGCCGCCCCGCGCCCGTGATAGCCCTGCCTAAACTGATCAACGCCCCGCAGCGGGCGCTGGGAGGCTGGGAGGAGCTGCGCGGCAAGGTGGTCGTGCTTGAGTTCTGGGCCACCTGGTGCGACCCGTGCGTGGAATCCATCCCGCACCTCAACGGGTTGGCCGAAAGGTTCCGCGGCCGGCCGGTGGTGTTCATCCATATTACCGACGAGAGCGAAGCCGACGTCAGCGCTTTCCTGCGGCAGCACCCGGTCTCGGGCTGGGTGGCCCCGGAGGCCGGCGCCGAAGTCTTCAAGGCTTTCCGCGTTTACGGCCGCCCGCATACCGTGCTGGTGGACGCCGAAGGCACGGTGGCGGCCTTCCCGCATCCTGCGGACCTCGCGCCCGAGACCATAATGGAACTGCTGGCCGGCAGCTATAAGTCTCAGGCGGCTGCGGGCGCCGCCGTCTCCACCGGCTCCGCGATGGCGGAGTTCTCCATCTCCCCGTCCGAAGGCAATTCCGGCTCGGCTCAGTACGGCCCCGCCTCGCTGCGGGCCTCGGCCATGTCGCTGGAATACGCGCTGGAGTGGCTGTACGGCAAGGTGGACAGGTTCGACATAAAGCCCGCGGCCGCCCCGGCCATGGCCGCCTCCTACGACATCCGCTTCCGCCTGCCCGACAGCCGGGCGGCGGCTAAAAAAGATTTTTTCCTGGGCGGCCTGCAGGCCGCGCTGGGGCTGAAGGTAGCCAGGTCGGAGCGCGAGGCCGAGGTCTATGTGCTGAAAAAAGCCTCCGGCGGCCCCGTTAACGTAAAGACCCGCCGGGAGTACGGCGACGCCAGGCTAAACGGCGCCGTGCTGGAGGTGAAAGGCGGGGGCTTTAACGTGCTGGCCGGGCGGCTGAAAGAAGTGCTCCGCCGCCCCGTGCTCGACGAGACGCGAGAGGCCGGGCCCTACGAGTACAGCTTCGAGCTGGATTCGGACGACCCCCGGGTGATAGACGTACAGTTGCAGCGGCAGCTCGGCCTGAGGCTGTCCCTGCTGAAGCGCAGGATAACCGTGGTCGAGGTCTCTAAATGAAGCGTCTCTCCACCAAGCCTACCGTCTACCTGATAGACGGCTCCAATTTTTCCATGCGCTTCTGGGAGCGGGCCGGCGGGACTTCGCCCGAGGAGCTGGAGCGGGAATTCATGCGCTGGCTCGGGGACGTGGCCCGCACCGAAACCCTGCGCGCCTCGTGCTTCCGGGTGGTTTTCGACGGGCCTTACCGCAAGTCCGGTTCGGCCGGGCCGTCCGTCACGGTCTACTACAGCGATTCCGAGCCGGCCGACGAAATGCTGGTCGAGCGCGGCTATTTCATGCAGAACGAGGGCATCAGGGCGATAATTGTTACCTCGGACAACGGCCTGCGCGACCGCGCGGCCGCCGAGGGGATAAAGACCCTGACCTGCGACGGCTTCCAGCACCTGGCCGACGCGGAGCTCCGCAAGGGCCAGCGCTAAAATTAGTAGAATAATAAACCACTGGCCCGGGTGCTGTAACTGGTAGCCAGAGCTGACTTAAAATCAGCTGGAGGTTTCCTCCGTGCGGGTTCGAGTCCCGCCCCGGGCAGTTAATTGGCTGTGGGTTCGGGCCGACTACGCTTCCGTGTCGTGTGTTTGCGGAGGCCTTCCCCGTCCCACCATGCCCACAGAATTTACAGTTTAAAATCGCAGGAGGAAAACATGGGATTTGCGCCTGAAGGAATAAAACTTATAGCAGCCGGCATCATAGCCGCCGCGCTGGGCGGCGTGGTGATAGTCTGGTCCAGGATCGTCGGCATACCGCTGCTGGTCCTCGGCCTGGCCTTCGCCTCTTTCTCGGCCTACTTTTTCCGCGACCCCGAGCGCGAAAAGGTCTTCGCCCCCGGCGAAATAGCCTGCCCCGCCGACGGCACCGTGATGACCATCAAGAACGAGGGCACCCCCGGCATCACCGTGGTGCGCATCTTCCTGTCGGTGCTTAACGTGCACGTGCAGCGCGCGCCGATGGAAGGCAAGATCTCCAAAGTGAAGTACACCAAGGGCAAGTTCGCCGTCGCCTACGCGCCCGAGGCCGCCGACAACGAGCGCAACCTCATCGGCATCACCGGGGAGTACGGCCGGACGATAACCATAGAGCAGATCACCGGCGCCATAGCCCGCCGCATAGCCTGCTACGTCAAGGAAGGCGAGGACGTGAAGCAGGGCCAGCGCGTCGGCATGATCTATTTCGGTTCGCAGGTGGCCGTCTACCTGCCTGAGACCGCCAAGGTGCTGGTGAAGCCCGGCGACAAGGTGGCCGGGGCCGAGACCGTGCTCGCCGTCTGGTAAAAGGACCTTAACAATGGAAGAGATACAGGAAAAAAAGCGCATCGACATGGCCAAGCTCAAGAAGACCGGCGCCATAGTGCTGCCGTCCATCTTCACCATCGCCAACATGGCCTTCGGCTTCTTCGCGATACTGCTGGCTTCCGAGGGGAAGTTCGTGCAGGCGGCCTGGTTCATAATCCTGGCCTACGTTATGGACATGCTCGACGGCCGCGTGGCGCGCCTGGTGCACGGCGAAAGCTCCTTCGGCGTGGAGATAGACTCCCTGTCGGACTGGATGTCCTTCGGCATCGCGCCGGCGTACATGATCTACAAGCTGGTGCTCAAGGATTACGGCGTCTGGAGCTACCCGGTGGCCTTCCTGTACGTGCTGTGCGGGGCGCTGCGCCTGGCCCGCTATAACGTGAAATCGCATTTCGGCGGCAGCGACAAGGATTATTTCCAGGGCCTGCCCATCCCGGGCGCCGCCGGCATCCTGGTCTCCTTCGTGCTGGCCTACAGCATGCTCGAGGGCGACGGCGGGGCGCGCAGCATAAAGCTGGTCATGGCGCAGATGCCTTACGTCTACGCCGCCATTCCCTTCATCATGATAGCGCTGGCGCTGCTGATGGTCTCCACGGCCCCTTATGCCGCTTTCAAAGGCGACATGATAAAGCCCACGTCGCTTACGGGCATCATGCTCATCATCGCGGTGCTGTCGATGATAGTGGCCTACCCGCAGGACGCGCTGTTCCTGTTCTTCTCCCTGTACGCCGTCTCCGGCGTCATCGTGGGCATCTACAAGGCCCTTCGAGGGGCCCTCAGTTCCAAAGAAGCCTGACGTTTAAAAGCGCAAAAAAGGCCCGGGCGAGCGCCCGGGCCTTTTTTTATGCCCCGCCGCAAGGCGGGGTCAGTTGTTGCCGGGAGCTCCGGGGTTATCGTCGTGCTTGCGCGGGAAAAGCGGGGGGAGCTTCTGCGGCTCCACGCCCGCGGAGGTCATGCCTACGCCCAGCTGCAGGTGCATCTTACTGGCGGTGTCTGGCATAAAAGGGTCCAGCCAGCCGGCCACAAGGCGCAGGCACCAGACCAGCTCGTTGAGAAAAGGCCTGAGCGCGGCCGGGTCCCTCTTCGCCATTTCCCAGGGCTTTTTCTCGTCGATCAGCCGGTTGAGGCTGGCGACGCCCTGCCAGATCTGTTCCAGGGCTTCGCTGAACTGCAGCGCCTCTATGCTGCGGTGTATCCCGGGCGTCCGCGAGGCGAGTTCGCGGAACGCCTCCGAGCTCTCCGGCTTGTGCGGCAGCCGGTGCTCCAGGTACTTGGCCGCCATGTTCATCACCCGCGAAAAAAGGTTGCCCAGGTCGTTGGCCAGGTCCGCGTTGTAGCGCCGGCGCAGGGCCTCCAGGGAAAAATCCCCGTCCTGGCCGAAGGGCACTTCGCGCAGGAGGAAATAGCGCAGGGCGTCCACGCCGTAATCGCGCACCACGTCCTCCGCCCTTATAAAGTTGCCCCGCGACTTGGACATCTTCTCGCCGTTGATGGTCCACCAGCCGTGCGCGTACACCTTGCGCGGCAGCTCCACGCCCAGGGCCAGCAGCATGGCGGGCCAGACTACGCCGTGGAAGCGGAAGATCTCCTTGCCCACCAGTTGTACGTCGGCCGGCCAGACGTGCTGAAAGTCGGTGGAGGGCTGGTCCGGGTGGTAGCCGGGGCCGGTGGCGTAGTTGAGCAGGGCGTCGAACCAGACGTAGACGGTGTGGGCGGGGTCGGACTTTACGGGCACGCCCCACGCCACCCTGGCGCGGGAGACGGAGATGTCCTTGAGCCCCGCGCTGACGAAATTCAGCAGCTCCTGCGCCCGGTAGCGGGGGGAGAGGAAATCCGGGTGCCGGGCGAAATGTTCGAGCAGCGGCTTTTCGTATTTAGACAGGCGGAAGAAATAAGTTTCCTCGCTCACGCGCTGCGCCGGTGTGCCGTGCACCGGGCAGCGCCCGGCCTTCAGCTCGCCCTCGTCGTAGAAGGCCTCGCAGGAGGCGCAGTACAGGCCCTCGTAGGCGCCCTTGTAGATGTCCCCGGTCCGGAGCAGCCGCTCGAATACGGCCTGTACGCCCGCCTGGTGCCCGGCGTCGGTAGTGCGGATAAAATGGTCGTAGCTGATGTTGAGCGTTTTCCACAGCGCGCGGAACTCGGCCGAAATGAGGTCGCACCAGGCCTTGGGCTCCACGCCCTTCTCCCTGGCCGTTTTCTCTATGTTGGCGCCGTGCTCGTCGGTGCCGGTCTGGAAGTGTACCGGGATGTCCTTGCCCCGCAGGTGGCGGGCCAGCACGTCCGCGGCCAGCGTGGTATAGGCGTGGCCTATATGGGGCTTGGCGTTGACGTAATACAGGGGGGTGGTGATGTAAAATTTCTTGCTTCGCATCTTCAGCCGCGGCCGGGCTGGCGGGGCCTGACCAGGTCCTCCAGCTTTATGCCGGCGCGCTCCCCTTCCAGCAGGGCGGTTTCCAGCAGCAGCGCGTAGGAGACGTTGCGGTCCGCCATGCGCCGCAGGTCCAGCGTGCGCCGCAGCAGGGCGGTGAGCCTGCTCTTGTCCGGCCCTTCCGCGGCGCGCCAGTCCTCGCGGGCGCGCGCCAGCAGCAGGTCCAGCAGGGTGCGCACTTCCTCGCGGGCCTTGTGGCTGTCGCGCGGCAGGCCGGCGGTGAATTTGAAAGCTTTGGACGGGTCCCCGGGGCGCAGCGCGGAGACGCGCTTCAGGAAAGCCCCGGCTTCGGCGGATTTCTCCAGCGAGCCCCCGCCCAGCGCGGCCAGCGCCGCGGCTTCGGAGGCGTCCGCTCCCTGCGCCTCCAGCAGGCTCCTGGCCGCCTGGCGCGGCAGCAGGCCGAACTCTATCATGCAGGAGCGCGACAGGATGGTGGAAAGCAGGGCGGTCTTGCGCGAGACGGTCAGGATCACCACGGTGCCGGGCGGAGGCTCTTCGAGCGTCTTGAGGATGGCGTTCTGCGCGCCGGTCACCATGGCCTCGGCGTCGCGCACGATGAATACTTTCCAAGCGGAAAGCATGGGCTTCTGCTGGGCCCAGCGCGTCATCTCGCGCAGGGTGTCGATCTTGAGATTGGTGGTCTCGGCCTCGTCGAGGAACGCGGCCTGCATTTCCGTGTCCACTATGCGGATATCGGGGTGGGCGCCGCTGGCGGCCTGCAGGCAGGAGAGGCAGGCCCCGCAGGAATCGGAGAGGTCTGTGTGGGCCGGTGCCGGCGCCTGTTCCGGCGCGGGGGCCGGCGCCGGCTCGGGGGCGGCCGCGGCAAAAAGGTCGTCCGGGTCGGGTGCGGCCGGGGCGGCCGGCTTTTCCCGGTGCGCCGTATGAGAGCAGTTGAGCGCCTTGGCGAATTCCAGCGCCGCCAGGAACTTGCCTGTGCCGGGCGCGCCGTGGAAGATCATGGCCGGCGGCACGCGGCCGGAGAGGATGAGGGCGCGCAGCCGCTTAACGGTCTTGTCCTGGCCTAAAATATTGGAGAATGACATCGGTTTTATTTCCTGAGGAGCTTCGCCACGCGCGCCCTGATGTCGGCCTGTATGGCCTCTATCGGGCGGCCGGCGTCCACCCGCGTCACGCCGGGCTTGCGGGCCAGCAGCTTGTAGGCGCGGTTGACGCGCCGGCGGAAAAGGTCGGACTGCCGCTCCATGCGGTCGCGCCCGGCGCGCAGGTGTTCCCGCTGGGCGAAGATCCTGTCCGGAATGTCCAGCACCAGCGTAAGGTGCGGTTTTAAATTCAGCGTGGCTATGCGGTTGAGGGTCTCCACGGTCTTCAGGTCCAGGCCGCGGCCGTAGCCCTGGTAGGCCGTGGTGGAAAGGGTATAGCGGTCGCAAATTATGACCTTGCCCGCCTTGAGGGCCGGCAGGATCTTTTCGAGGGTGTGCTTTATCCTCGACGTCTCGTAGAGGAAGAGCTCGGTCATCGGCTCTATCCGGCTCGCGGGGTCCAGCAGTATCTCGCGGATCTGCTCCGAAAGGCGGGTGCCGCCGGGCTCGCGGGTCACTACCACCTCGCGGCCGCGCTCCTCCAGCCAGGCCTTCAGTAGCCCGGCCTGCGTGGACTTGCCGGACCTGTCGGGCCCTTCCAGAACGATAAAAAGTCCTTTTCGCATGGTTATATTCTATAAAAATACCCGTGAGTCCGGGCAAAATAAAGGCCCCGCCGGAGCGGGGCCTTTTAGCCGGGGGCGTCAGCGCCTCAGGAACATTCCGAGTAGCCGCAGTCGTGGCAGGTGGGGCCCGAGCAGCCCGACTCGAAGCTGACGTTGGACGAGTAGCACTTGGGGCAGTACTGGGTGTGGGAGGCGTCCCACAGCTCCAGCTTCTCCTGGCCGTTTATCTCGGCGTCGGTGGCGATGATGCCGGTGCGCTTGAGGTGGCTCCTGAGCGCCACGGCTATGCCGTGCGCCACGGAGTTGATCCTGTTGTCGCCCAGGCCGACGGGCCGGTCGCCCTTCACCGAGTTGAGGTGCTTTATCACCTTTATCGGGTCGCCGCCTTCCTCGAGGTACTTGGAGAGCAGGATGCCGATGAGCGAGGTCAGGCCGCTGATCTCGGTGCCAAGCGGCGGCATGTTGGTGAACACCTGGTACGGGCCGTGCTCGTTGTAGTTGATGTGCACGTGCAGCGGGCCGTAGCCGGTCTTGAGCTGGAAATACTCGGAGGACACGCCGAAGGACTGCAGCGGGGCCTTCTTCTTTTTAGTCTTGGCCTGGGGCTGCGTGCCGGAGCCGATGTTGAGCACCTGCTGGGTCTTGCAGCCGTCGCGGTAGACGGTAAGGCCCTTGCAGCCCAACTTGTGGGCCAGCAGGTAGCAGTTCCGCACGTCCTCAATCTTCGACGAGGCGGACATGTTGATGGTCTTGGAGACGGCGTTGTCAGTGTGCGCCTGGAAAGCCGCCTGGATCTTTATGTGGTTCTCTACCGACACGTCGTGGGCGGTGGGGAACAGGTCCTGGATCTGCTTGGGGATCTCCGGGATGCCGCGCACGGCCTTATGGTTGGCCTCGATCTTCTTCCACAAGGTCTTCTCGTCCATGCCGAAGAAGCCGTTGTGCTGGGCGATGCGCTTGAACAGCGCGTTCACCTCGAAGAAAGTATCCTTGGCTTCGGGGTCGCGGTTGTTCTTTATGGCGTCTAGCGCCTTGGCGTTGTAGCGCGTGTAGGCGATGGCGAAGAACGGCTCTATGCCCGAGCCCTGCAGGCCGGCCGCTATGGCGATGGTGCCGGTGGGGGCGATGGTGGTGCGGGCGGAGTTGCGGGGCCTGGCCGACACGCCGCGGAAATGTTTGCCGTTCACGTCGTAGATGGAATCCTGCCAGTTCTGGAACACGCCGCGCTCTTTGGCCAGCTCGCAGGAAGCTTCCATGGCCTTTTCGTTTACGAACTTCATCACTTCCGCGGCCTTCTCCAGACCTTCGGGGCTGTCGTAGGCCACGCCCAGCTTTACAGCGGTCTCGGCCCAGCCCATGACGCCCAGGCCGATCTTGCGGTTGCCCTTGGCGATGCGCTCGATCTCGGCCAGCGGGTAGTTGTTTATCTCTATCACGTTGTCGAGAAAGCGCACGGCCCTGGCCACGGTGGCGCCGAGGCGCTCCAGGTCCAGGCGGCCGCGGTTCATCTCGCCGGTGACGTAGTTGGCCAGGTTGATGGACCCCAGGTTGCAGGACTCCCAGGGCAACAACGGTTGCTCGCCACAATTAGCGCTTATAATACCAGCAGAAATTAAAGAATGCGTCTCCGGCTCCGTAGTGCAGTACACGTCGGTCTGGCCGGCCGGGAGTATCTCTTTGACCCTGGTTGTGAAGGATTCCTGGTAAGCTCCCCGCGTAAGAGTGGTCTCGAACGCGGCGGCTTTGCTCTGTTTCGCGGGAGTCAGGAAACCGATCTCTTTCAGGAAACGCGCGCGGTTCTGGCGGGTGATCACAAGTTCGTACTGGTCGCTGAAAGAATAAAGCTTGGGATTCCTTTTAGAATCAGGCATCAGTTTTTTGCCGGCTTTACGGCGCAAATAAAGCTGGGAAACTATCCCCTCGTTAAGCAGCAGCAGCTGGACCTCCTGGAGCAGCTTCCTGGAACTGTTGGCCAGCCGAATGGAACCGTAATGGACCCGCGCCGAGACATTAACCGTGCCGTCGGCGGTGAACAGCGCCGACAGGAACCCGAGCACCGCCTCGCGCGGGGCGCTCCATAAAGCTTCCGGCACCTGCTTCTGAAGACCGTTCTTTTCCTGGACTCCGAGCGAGTTTAAAAAATAGTACAGGGCTGATTTATAGTACTGAGCCAGCGTGCCGTTTCTTTCTATTTCGGAACCCTCAAGGCCGGTCCACTGCTTTATAAGGGCCCTGAATTTAGGCGCCAGTATCTTCTTCTCTTCGTCGCCGTACATCAGGCCTACGGTGTAGTTGGGCACGTGGCGCCCTTCCGGGGTTTCGGCGCTGACCCAGCCGTCGCCCGTCAGCCAGCCCAGGAGTTCGCCCAGTTCCCTGGACCATTTTTTAGGGAGAACGGCTTCGCCGCGCTCCGCCCTCGCTTTAAGCTTGTTCCCGGAGATAAAAGGCGGCAGCTCGTAATTGCGGCTCCAGGCCCCGGCGCCGGATTGTATCAATACCGGGTCTCCGGGCTTCAGGTCCTTAAGCTCTACCGGCCCGTCCGGGGTGAAGAACTTGTGGTCCGCCGTTGCCGTAACCTCGTAGCCGTGCTCCGTCTCCAGCATGAAAACAGGCCAGTTCTTGCGTGTCTTGAACACCGGAACCGCGCTTCTCAGCGTAACGCCCGTTTTGGTCCTTTCGGCCACGGCGCAGCCGCCTCCGGGCCCCGCCGCGCGTATCCCCGGCACGCGGTCATCGGTGGCGACAGAGATAGGGGCCTTGTCGATGAAGAGCTCCTCAAAGGTCAATAGCCCGCGGTCCGTGGCCAGGCGTACCGTGCCGGCAAAACAGGGGTTGGTGCTTTCGATCTGGCCCAGGGCCGGGGTGGGGTTGGAATTGGTCTCGTTGATGCGGTCCATGAAGACTATGCCGGGGTCGCCGGAGGCCCAGGCGGACTCGACGAGCATGTTGAAGACCTCGCGGGACTTCATGGTGCCGACGGCTTCTTTGTTGCGCGGGTTTATGAGGTCGTAGCTGCCGCCGGTCTCCACGGCCTTCATGAATTTCTCGTCGAGGGCGATGGAGATGTTGAAGTTCTCCAGCACGCCCTGCTGCGACTTGAGCGTGATGAACTCCTTGATCTCGGGGTGCCAGTAGGGGATGATGCCCATGTTGGCCCCGCGGCGGGTGCCGCCCTGCTTTACCACGTCGGTGAGCTTGTCGAAAAGCTTCATGAACGAGATGGCGCCCGAGGCCACGCCGTTGGTCTTCTTTACCGTGTCGCCCTTGGGCCGCACGCGGCAGAAAGAGAAGCCGGTGCCGCCGCCGGATTTCTGGATGAGGCTCTGCGCGGTCAGCGCCTTGGCGATGCCCTCCATGGAGTCCGGCACGGGCAGCACGTAACAGGCCGACAGCTGCTGCAGGTCGCGCCCGGCGTTCATCAGCGTGGGGGAATTGGGCAGGAAGTTGAAATCCGCCATCATGTTGTAGAACTCGGTCCGCCATTTATCGGCGGCCGCGCGGGCGGCGTCCACGGTGGCGTAGGCCTTCTCCAGGTTGGCGACGAACTTCATGAAGTTCGCCTCGCGCTCGGAGCTCTCGGCCAGGCCTTCGTGGAAGAACAGGGTGCGGGACTGCGGGCCGTCGCCCGCGGTTTCGCTCACGCGGTAGTTAACGCCCTCGAAAACGCCCCACTTGGCGGCGTCGGGGTGGAAGATGATCTCCGAAAGGGAAATGTTGTGGGCGACGCGCTCAAAAAGCTCCTCGGGGCCGGCCTCGTCGCGGAGGTATTTGTCTTTTATTACCTTGGCCTGGTTCTCGCTGAGATAGATCTTTCTCTTGTCCAATGTGGTGGTCTTCATTAAATGCGCCCTCATATGTATTTCCCGGCCCCGCTCCGGCTCCCCAAACGCTTGCGGGCAGGGGTTTCTGTCGTGAACCGCGCCAAAAATCTTTATCGGAATTAACTGTAATCTATCAATACTGCGGGGTATTGTCAACTTTGCCGACGAGGAGGGGGGCGGCCCTTTAGAAAGGGGCAAAATTGTTATAATCTGGACGGGTAGTTTTCCCTATGAAAAAGCCGGTAAAACAGGCGCAGCAGCTCTCTCAGCGGCAGGTCCAGCGGCAGGACCTGCGGCTCTTCTCCGTGCTGGCCGTGCCGGAGGCTGATTTTCTGGGCCAGGCGGCCGAGCTGGAGGCCGACCCGCTGTTCTCTAAATTGTTCCAACCGGACGCCCATGGCCGCGCGCCGCTGCGCCGCCGCCGCTTCCCCGGGGCCTCCTACGCTTTTTCCCTCGCCTGCGGCGACGAGGCCCTGGCCACGGCCGCCGGGCCGGGCGCCACGGCCGGGGAATGGCTGTCGGAGAGGCCCGCCATGCTGGATCTCGCCCGCCGCGCCGGGGCGGCCGCTTTTGAGAGCTGTTTTCTTTCCGGCCTGCCGTTCTCTCCGCCCTCCGCCGCCAAGGAGTGCGGCCTCACCCAGGCCGAAGTCCTGGCCCTTAAATCTTTCGTGGACGCCTTCATCCTTTCTCATGAAAGAGTGGCGCCGGCCGCCCTGCCCGGGCTTTTCCTGCGCTGCGCCGCCCGGATAGCCGCCGAGAAAGGCCGGCTCTTTATCGAATACACGCATCCCTCCTATCTCAAGGGGGCCTATGTTATCGACGGGGAAGCCTTCTCGCGCCTGCTCAAGAGCGGCGCCCTGTCCCCGGCGGAGGCCGCCCGCGTCCGCAACCTGGCCTCGCGCGCCCAGCGCATCGGCTGGCGCAAGGCCGGCTTTCACCGCACCCTTTCCGCCATAATAGAGCGGCAGAAAAGCTTCCTCCTCGGCGAGGGGCCGCTTAAGCCTTTTACGCAGCGGGAGCTGGCCGCGGCCGTCGGGCTGAACCCCGGCACCGTCTCCCGGCTTATCTCCGCAAAAACGCTGATAACGCCGCAGGGGGAGGAAATAAAATTAAAAAGCCTTTTCAGGCAGAAAAACGCGTATATAATTGATAAAATAAAAGACATCCTGGGGGCGGGGCAAAAAAAGCTGTCTGACGCGGAAGTGGCCGAAACCCTCAAGGCTGTTCACGGGATACGTGTTTCCAGGCGAAGCGTGAACCTTTATCGGAACAAGGCCGGGTTATGATCACAAAAAAAGACACCGCCCCGCACGCTCTTCAGCGCAGCCTTTTCAACGCTATCTTCTTCAACGCGCAGGAGCCGATGCTGGTGCTGGACAAGGACCTCAACGTCCTGCTGATGAACGCCGCCACCCTTAAACTGCTGGGCTGGGCCGGCCAGTCGCTCGACGGGAAACCGGTCTCCTCGCTGGTGCTGGAGAAGGACCTTAAAGAATTTTCGGACATGGCGGCGCTGGCGGCCCGCAACGGCGTGGTGCGCAACTACCGGTTCTACATGCTGACCGCCTCGCGCAGCATCGCCCGCCTTTTCCTCACCGTCCTGGCGCTCAAGGACGACAAGGGGGAGGTCAACGGTTTCTGCCTGTACCTGTCGCCCGTCTCGCCCGACGAATGGTCCGCCCTCAAGGACCCGCACGTTTTTAAGAACGCGGCCCGCAAGCTCAACCGCCTCACCTCCATCGGCCAGCTCACCTCCATGTTCGCGCACGACATCAAGAACCCGCTGCACGTGATCCTTTCCACGTCGGAGCTGCTGCGCGCCCAGGAGGGCCAGCCGGATCAGGTGCGCACCGGCGCCGAGCTGATAGAGCGCAACGCCCGGCGCGCCTCCAAGATAGTAAAGACCCTGCTGGACTTTTCCCGCAGCGGCATGTGCCGGCTGGAGCCTTACTCCGTGCACACGGCCGCCGAATCCGCGCTGGAGCTGATAGACAGCTCGCTTAAGTCCGGCAAGGTGGCGGTGGAGAAGGACTGCGGCCACGCGCCCAAGGTTTTCCTGGACCCGAACTACATACACAGCGTCATCTACAACCTGCTCAATAACGCCCTGCAGGCGCTGGCCGGCCGCCACGACGGGCGCATCCGGATAAGCTGCGGCTGGCTGGACGCGGAGCAGGAGGTGTTTCTTACCATTACCGACAACGGCCCCGGCATGGAAGCTTCCATCCTCGAAAATCTTTTCCAGCCCTTCTTCACCACCAAGGAGAACGGCACCGGCCTGGGCCTTTACCTGGCCCGCCAGATCATGGACGAGCACGGCGGCCGCATCATCGCCTCCTCGCCCGCCGGCGGCGGCGCCTCGATCAGCCTGAGGTTCAAGAAGACCGTCTAGGTGTCATCCCGGCGAAAGCCGGGATCCAGTCATTATGGCCAATATCCTCATCGCCGAAGACGACGCCGACACGCGCTACGTGCTTAAAGCCGCCCTTGAGGCCGGCCGCCACGCCTGCGCCGCGGCCTCCTCCGGCGCCGAGGCCCTGTCCCTGGCCGACGCCCTCACCTTCGACGCGGTGATCCTGGATATGGTGCTCGGCGACGCCGACGGCCTGACCCTGCTGGAGAAACTGAAGGCCGAGGACCCCGGCCTGCCGGTCATCATCCTCACCGGCCACGCCGACGTTACCAGCGCCGTGAAGGCCATGAAGCTGGGCGCGCTGGACTACCTGATAAAGCCTTTCGGCAACGAGGAGCTGCTGCTCATCATCGACAAGGCCGTCAAAGAGCGCCGCCTGCGCCGCGAGTTCGACGCGCTGCGCAGCCACGTTAAAAAAGCGCACGGCGCCGAACCCGTTTTTGGCGCCAGCAAAGAAATAAAGCAGACGGCGGACCTGGCCGCGCAGGTGGCGGCCACCGACCTGACGGTCATTCTTTCCGGCCCGTCGGGCTCGGGCAAAGAAGTGTGGGCGCGCGAGATACACCGCCGCAGCACCCGCGGCGGCAGCCCCTTTGTGGCGCTGGACTGCGGCGCCCTGCCCGAGAACCTGGTGGAGAGCGAACTGTTCGGCTACGAGCGCGGGGCTTTTACCGGCGCGGACCGCCGCAAGCCCGGCCTTTTTGAAACCGCTTTCGGCGGCACCCTTTTTCTCGACGAAATAGCCAACCTCACCCTGGCCACGCAGGCCAAGCTCCTGCGCGTGCTGGAGGAGCGCCGCATCCGCCACCTCGGCGGCAAGAAGGATATCCCGGTGGATACCCGCGTGATCGTGGCCGCCAACCGCGACCTGCCCGCCTGCATAAAGGACGGCCTTTTCCGCGAGGACCTTTTTCACCGCCTTAACCAGTTCACCCTGCGCGTGCCGTCGCTGGCGGAGCGCAAGGAAGACATCCCCGCGCTGGCAGCCTTCTTCTTGAAAGAGGCCGAGCGGCTGGTTAATAAAAAAGTAGAGTCCATCTCCAGCGCCGCCCTGGCCGCCCTGACGGCCTATGCCTGGCCGGGCAACGTGCGCGAACTTAAGAACGTTATAATCCGCGCGGCCCTGCTTTCCGGGGGGGAGATACTGCCGGAGCATCTGGGCCTGGGCGGACAGAACCCGCCTGGCTGCCCGCCCCCGGCCGCCGCTATGTCCCCCGAGGATTTCGACCTGAAAGAAAACCTGAAACGGTCCCGGGGCGAAACCGAGCGCAGGCTTATCGGCGCGGCTCTGGCGCAAACCGGCGGCAATAAGTTAAAAGCCGCTAAATTGCTCTCCATAGACCGCAAAGCCCTGTACGACAAAATTAAGGAATACGGCATCCAGGGTTGATAACTGTAGATTTTTATCTACAATTTAATGTGGTTTTTTATCTACACTGTTGATTTTAGTCTACACTGTCCTGTAATAACAATTTAACCTTTCCGTATTCTTTCTTTATCAGTATATCTCCTATAATCTGTTTACAGCACTGTGAGGCAACTCGCATTCCGGCTCGGGTAGAGCAGGCGAGGACGACAAGTGACAAAAACAGAAACAGCAAATAATTCCGCTATCAGCTCCCGGCTGCCAGGCCCCGTTTCAAAGAGCGAGGGTTTGGCAAAGTCGTTGCTATATAAAAAGGTGGGGAACCCCATGCAAATTTTATCGTCCACTAGCGGAGTTTCTGGAGGCAATATGAAGATGCTCAAATCCAACCTTATGGCGGTGTTAACGGTACTGCTGCTGCCCTTGTACGCGGCGGCTGTCCCGAACTACATAAACTACCAGGGCCGCCTGGTGGACAATAACGGCAACCCGATGAGCGGATCTAAAGCCGTTACCTTCCGCATCTGCGATACGCTGGCCGGCGCCTGTTCCGCCACCTGCAGCGTGGGCAACACCTGCCTCTGGGACGAACCCCAGACCGTAACTCTGGAAAACGGCATCTTCAGCGTAAAGCTCGGTTCCGTAGACCCGCTTACCTCCGCCGTCTACGCCGCAGATGACCGCTTTCTGGAAGTCGTGGTGGACGCGGTAACCCTGGCTCCCCGCGTGCAGCTGGTCTCCGTGCCCTTCGCCCTCTCCGCCGGCAACATCACCTCCGCCACCGGCGTTTCGATCTCCACCTACATCACCGTGGCGGGCCACGTTACCGCCTCCAAATTCTACGGCGACGGTTCCGCGCTGACCGGCCTGGGCGCCGGCGCCATAGCCGACGGTTCCATCACCACCGCCAAGCTGGCGGACAATGCCATCACCACGATCAAGATAACCGACGCTAACGTGACTACCGCCAAGATCGCGGACTCCAACGTCACCGACGCCAAGATAGCCAGCCTGTCCGCTTCTAAACTGACCGGCAGCGTTCCCGCTACCCACGTGGACCTCTCCACCGTTACCGCGGCCCTTGGCACTAAACTGGCCAATACTGTTACTGTTCCAGTAACGCTTGTGGACCTCTCTACCGTCACTACGGCCCTGGGCGGGAAAATATCCACCGGCGGAGACGGTTCTTCGCTGCTTGGTATCTCTTCCGTGGCCCTGGCCGGCTTCTACGATGACGCCGCCGTGCGCGCGCGCCTGGGGCTTGGCATCGGTTCCGCCGTACAGGCCTGGGACACAGACCTTGACGACCTGCTGGACGGGTCCCTTTCCGGGTCCAAGGTGGGTTCCGGCGTCCCTGCCGGTAATATCGCCAGCGGCACTCTGGGTTCCGGAGTTATATCTTCCTCTATAGCCTTTAACGCCATGTACACCCAGTCGATATGCGCCGCTGGCCAGGTGCTTAAGGCGGCTGCCGGGGCATGGGCCTGCGGCACCGACGAGACCGGCGCGGGCGGCACCGTTACCGGCGCCGGCCTCGCTGGTCAGCTCTCTTATTGGGCCACCGGCTCTTCCCTGAGCGGCAGCAATAGCCTTTTCTGGGATACCGTCAACTTCAGGCTGGGCATAGGCAACGCCACGCCTTCCTCCGCTCTGCATGTTACCGGCGATATAACCGTTTCCGGCAACGTGGACGGCCGCGATGTGTCCGCGGATGCCACCACCCTGACAAACCATGTCGCCAACGTTACCAACCCGCACAGCGTTACCAAAACTCAGGTCGGGTTAAGCAATGTAACGAATGACGCGCAGATCCCGCTGGTTCAGAAGGCGGCAGCCAACGGTGTGGCCGCGCTAAACGCGGATAGTAAACTGAACACGGATTACCTTGCTGGCACCATAGTATCTACCCATGTCGTGGACGGCAGCATAGCAGCCGCGGACCTGGCCTCCGGAGTGTTTGATATTGGTAATTTCACATCTGGCAGCCTGAATGGCGACCTGCTGGGCGCGACGATAGTATCCACTAACATCGTCAACGGCACGATAGCCGACGCCGACATTGCCGCGGGTGCCGCTATAGCCAAGAGCAAGCTGGCCTCGCTCGCCATCGTGAACGCCGACGTAGATGGTGCGGCCGCGATAGCGTATTCCAAGCTGAGCCTTGCCAACAGCGTAGTGACCGGCGACATTTTTGACGGCACGATCGCCAACGGCGATCTGGCGGCCAGCGGCTTCGACCTGACGAAGTTCACCGCGGGCAGCCTGAATGGCGACCTGCTGGGTGCCACGATAGTATCCACTAACATCGTGAATGTCGGGATGGATAAACTGGTTCAGACTCCTGTCACGATTGTTCAGGCTGCCTATACTGTGACTTCAACGGATACGGTCGTCTATGCTGACTGTACCGCTGCTACTGTCGCGATAACTCTGCCGGCAGCGACAGCGAGTAACATAGGCAAAGAGATATATCTCTATAGAGTTGACGGTAGTCTTAACGATGTCACTTTTGCCGCGGACGCTGGAGACTCGATTGTCGGTGGAGCTGCCAGTCCTCTAGCTGCGGCTGACCAGTGGAAATATGTGCGCTTCATTGTTTATGACGAGGCTACCTGGATAGCAAATAAGAGTAATTAGCCGTTGTGTCCGGGCCGGGTTTTATTGCCGGCCCGGGGTAGCTAAAGCTGGTGGTAAATACAGGCGGGATGGCTTTTTATGAAATATAAAAGCGTAGGGGCGATCGCGGGCGTGGCGCTGTTGGGCGCGGCTATACCCGCGTTCAGCGCGGCCAGCATGGAGACCAAGGCCGTCAGCGCGGGCATGGGCCTGGCCGACGGCGGCACCTTCAGGCTGGAGTCCACCGTCGGCGAAGTGGCCGGCTCGTCCATGGGCGCGGCCGGCATAGGCCTGCGCCCGGGGCATTCCGGCACCAGCCACGGCCCCGGCGCGGTCTACAGCGTCTCCGCCTCCACCACCTCCGGCACCGCTGCCCTGTACCAGTGGACCAACGGCACCGGCGAAGGGTCCCTCTCGCTCGAAGTGAAAGTCGCTACGTTCTCCATCACCGAGGTCAACTACACCTCCGTCGGGGCCTACCTTGTGCAGACCGCGCTCGGTTTCGAAGTGCTGGAGCAGCGCTCCCAGACCGGGCTGACGTCGGGCACCACCTATTACCTGGCGTTCCGGCTGCGCGACAGTTCCAATATGTACGGCCGCATCTCCACCGCCGCTTTCGCGACCCCGCCCATAAAACCCCGCGCGCCCATGGCCAGCGGCGTCACAACGGGCGGCTCCTTTGTGATCTCCTGGGACGCGGTGCAGTACAACATGGAGGGCGCCACCGTCGCGCTCAAGAGCCAGGGCTACGAAATCTATTACAGCACGGCCCTCAGCGGCACCGCCTATTTTGTCGGGCCGGTCTCAAGCAATACCCTTACCTACAACGCCGGGGCGCAGACCGCCGCCCGGTGGTACTACGTTAAATCCGTGGATAGCAGCAACGTGCGCAGCGACGCCTCCATCTGGCTCAATAGCCTGGAAGAGGTCGTGCGCACCGTAGCTGAAGACGCGCGCGCCGTGGTGGACATGTCCCCGGCCGTCAGCGAGGCGCTGGCCGACCTGGGCCTGAGCCCGTGCCTGGTGCGTCAGCCGCAGTATGAAAGCGGCGTCACCATACTGGCCTATAAGTTCTGCGTCAAGGACGCGGCTAACGTCGAGCAGAACCGGGACCTCAGCTCCGAAGCGACGCTTACTATGTCGCTTTCCAGGACCGGGACTTTCGTTATCAACGCCTTCGGGCCTTCGGCCGCCTACACGCCCTACGACTACGCGGTTTACTACAACAACGGGGTCGAGGACGTTAAACTGGGCGGCACCGTTAACCCGTCGGACGGCACCGTGTCCATAGTTACGCGCAAGACCGGCGTCTTCAAGGTGAAGCAGGTTATCAGGGCGCAGGCCTTCCGCATCACGCAGACCGTGCCCAAGAAGATCTTCACGCCCAACGGCGACGGCGTCTGGGACGACTTCAACATCATCTTCGAGAACCCGGAGGGGCTCGATATCTCCGGCGCCAAGGTGTACGACCTGTCCGGGGCGGAAGTGGCCAGCCTGCGGGTAGGCACCTACAACTCGGAGGCCTCGCTTGCCTGGGACGGCAGCCGTAAGGGCGGCGGCAAGGCCATGGCCGGTATCTATATCTACCAGTTCAAGGCCGGCGACAAGACTTACAACGGCACCGTGGTGCTGGCGCGGTGACCGGAGGCAGGGGTTAAGGCGGGCGGGCGCCCGGAGCTGCCGGCGGGCCCGCTTTAACGATTAGGTAATAATTATGAAACAGTTAAAAGCTAAAATAATAACTGTGCCAAAGCTGCTGGCGGTTATATTTTGCGTTATGACACTGCTTTCTATGAAGGCTCACGCTACTTTCGCTAATTCTCCCTGCGGGGCGAGGGCCGCCGCCATGGGCGGGGCTTTTACCGCCATCCCCGGGGGCGCGGAAGCCGCCTGCTCCAATCCCGCCACCCTGGTGGAGACCACCTCCCCGGAGCTGACCGCCGTGTACGGCAGGCTGTACTCCGGCCTTACCGACGATTCCGAGATCGGCCAGGGCTATTTCGGCTTCGCCATGCCCGTAAAGCGCTACCTGCCCGGCGCCGCCGCTTTCTCCTGGAGCGACATCCGCCTCAGCGACGCCTTTTCCGAAAGCGCCTTCACCGTCAGCTACGCCACCCACGTGTACCGCGGCGTCAACGCCGGTCTTTCGCTCAAGTACCTGCGCCGCGGCTACGTCTCCGACGCCTACACCGCCATGGACCCGGTTTTCTCCGACGGCTACTCCAAGGGCGCCCTGGGCGCCGACCTCGGCTTTTTCTGGCGCCCCGAGCCCCGCTACGCGCTGGGCCTTACCATCAAGAACCTCAATAAGCCCGACCTCGGCCTGGCCTCCTCCGACCCGCTGCCGGTGGAAGTCCGCGCCGGCGTCTCCTACGCCGTAAAGTCCAGCCTGCTGGACTTCGATGCCGCTTTCTCCGATTCCGACTATAACCTTTCCGCCGGCGCCGAATACTTCTTCCAGCGCCGCTTCGCCCTGCGCATGGGCCTGTCCGCCGGCAACGACGCCCGCCGCTCCGTCAATATGGGCCTGGGCGGCCGTTTCGGCCTGGCGGAGTTCAACTACGCTTTCAGCCTGCCTATCGGCGGCATCTCCGGCACCGTGGGCTCCCACCTGCTGGCTTTCTCTTTCCGCTTCGGGGCCGAGCCGGCCGGCGCCGAGCAGGCCGCCGCCGCTGCCGCCGCCGCCGAATTGCGCCGCGCCGAAGAAAAGATCTCCCTGCAGGGCGAGAAGATACGCGTGCTGCAGGACAAGCTCGACTCCGTGGTGAAGCAGAGTTCCGAGCAAGCCCGGCAGCCGGTCCAGCCCGCCGTGGTGCCGGCCCAGATCCCGGGGCCCCAGCAGTCGGAGGTCTCGCGCGAGATAGAATCCCTCAGGCAGGAACTGGACAAGGCCCGCGCCGACATGGAAGCCCTTAAGGCGCGCGCCGCGGCCAAGCCCGCCGCGGTTAAACCCGCGCCCGCCGCCCAGCCCGTCCGCCGCAATTACGTGGTAAAGGAAGGCGACACCCTGGAGAGCATAGCCGCCGCCATCTACGGCGACTCCGAGCGCTGGCCCGAGATCTACCGCGCCAACGCCGGCTCGCTTGGCCGCGGCGGCGAGGTGAAGCCGGGCCAGGTACTGGCGCTGCCCTGACAGAAAATTTTAAAATGAATTCTTTGGTAACGCTACTATGAACGAGAAATTTGACGAATCTTCCCTGAACGAACAGGCGATAAACGACGTGGAAACGGCGCGGCTGGCGCTGCGCTGGGCCCTGGACAAGATCCGCGGCCTGCACGAGGACGACCTTAAGACCCGCCAGAACCTGCAGGAAAAATCCAGCCAGGTGGCTTTTCTCGAGAACCAGCTGAAGTCCAAGAATTCGGAGCTGGACCGCTCCTCCCGCGTGCACGAGGAGGAGATGAAGTCCCGCCAGGATTCCCTGGAGTACCAGTTCCGTTCGCGCCTCGAGCGCCTCGCCGAGCGCGAGAAGGAGCTGGAGGACAAGATCTCCAAGAACGAGGAAACCCTCAAACAGAAAGAGGTCCGCCTGCAGGAAGACTACCAGAAGAAGGCCGAGGAGCTGCGCGGCCGCTGGGGCCAGGTGGAGGGGGAACTGTGGCAGCTGCGCCAGGAGCAGCTGGCCAAGCAGCAGGAGGCCGAGCGCGTGTACGGCGGCCGCCTGGAAGAGGAAAAGGCCCGCCTGACCGAGGAGCTCCGCGACCAGAAGGCCGCGCTGGAGACCTCCTACCGCAACCGCGTCGAGGAACTGGAAAAGCGCGAGCGCCAGGTCAGCGACGAGCTCAAAAAACAGGAAGCCGTCCTGAAATGGGCCAAGGACAGCTGGCAGAAGGACGCCGAGGAGCGCGAGCGCGCCCTTAAGACCAAAGATCTGGAGATCGACAAGAAGGTCCTGGAGAAGAACCAGGAGATAGACGATTACAAGGTGAAGGTCCAGCTGCTCGAAAAACAGCTTAGAGAATTCCCCGAGGCCGTCAAGCGCCGCGACGAGGACCTTAACCGCTACAAAGACGCCATCGGCAGCCTCGAGAGCGTCATCCGCACCCTCGAGACCGAGAAGAAGCAGCAGCAGGCCGATTACGAGACCCGCCTCTCCAAGGCCGCCGATGCCGCGGAGTCCGAGAAGGGCCGCTTCCGCGAGATGGAAGTGGAGATCCCCAAGCGCCTCAAGATCGCCGTCGAGCACGAGCGCAACCGCTTTGCCGAAAAACTGGCCGACATCGAGCGCGGCTACCGCGAGGACCTGGGCAAGCGCCAGGACGAAATAGACTATTTGCAGCGCAACCTGCGCACTTTCGAAGAGACCATCAAGACCCTGCAGGCCGAGCGCGAGGCTTTCGCGCACAAGATCGAGCAGCTGCAGACGCAGCACAGCGTCAAGCAGGAGGAGTTCTCCTTCCGCGAGAAGCAGCTGCAGTCGGAGTACGACGTGCGGCTGAAGGTGGAGATGGAGAAGCACACCGCCGCCCTGCGCTCCGAGATAGAGACCGCCGGCCGCATTTACGAGGATAGCCTCAAGCTCAAGGTGGAGGAGATCTCCCACCTGCGCCGCGAGATAGAAGACCTGTCCAAGGACAAGAATACCGCCAAGGAGCAGGTCGCTGCCCTCCGCCGGGACATCGATTCCTCCCACGAGCGCGCCCTTTCCGAGCAGGCCGCCCTGCGCGCCAAGCTGAAGTCCGAGTACGACCAGAAGCTGGCCGACGAGGCCGTGCAGGCCGAGAAGCGCCACGCCCTGGACAAACAGAAGTTCGCCGACGAGCTGGAGCGCCGGAGCGCCGAGTTCGCCGCCGAGGTCGGGCGCAAGGAAGACGAGATCAATTCCCTCCGGCTCTCCCTGCAGAAGGCCGGGGACGATTTCAGGCTGCTGCGGCAGAAAGCCGCGGAAGACCTTAAGGCCGCCGTGGCCGAAGAGCGCGCCCGCGGCGGCGCCGAACTGGACGACAGGACCGCCCGCCTGGCCGAGACCATCCGCCTGCGCGAGGACAAGATCGCGGAGCTGGTCCGCGCCCTCGAGGCCTCCAAGCTGGAGCGCGAGGAGCTGATGCTCCTGGAGCGCGAGCGCCTGCAGCGTGTCTACGCCGAGAAGGAAAGGGCGATGGACGAGGAACTGTCCGCCCGCGACGTGGAACTGCTGCGCGCCAGGGACTCTTTGAACAAGGCCGCCGTGGACAAGGACGGGGTTGTGGCCGCCTTCGCCGCCGAAAGGCGCGCGCTGGAGGAAAAGCTGGCCGGGCTTAACGCCAGGCTGTCCGAGGAAGAGGCCGCCGCCGCGATGAAACTGGAGTCGGCAATGCGCCGCGAGGCAGAGCGCTACGGCGAGGTGATAGAGCGCAAGAACCACGAGCTCGAGGCCGCCTCGCAGCTGCGCCAGAACCAGGACGACGCCTACCGCCGCACGCTGGAAGATTTCCGCTCCAAGCTGGCCGACGCCCTCGGCAAGTTCGAGGAGCTCAAGCGGACGGCCGAGGAGCGCCAGGCCCAGGTTTCCACCCTGCAGGCCGAGCTTTCCGCCGAGCGCAAGCAGGCCCTGGACCAGGGGTCCTCCCTGTCGGCCAGGCTGTCGGAACGGGAGAAACTCTACCGCGAGCTCCGCGCCGAGTACGACGATTTCAAGGAGACCTTCGAGGAAGAGGTCCAGGTCTCGGAGAAGAATTATAACGACGTCATGCTGAAACTGCGGGCCGCCGAGGAACAGAGAGCCGCCCGCGACAAGCAGATAGACGCGCTCAAACGCGACGGCGAACTGCTGCGCCTGGAGCTTTCCCGCCGCGACCAGGAGACGGCGGCGCTTAAGGACGCCGCGGCCAAGCAGGCCGAGGCCGGCCGCCGCGAGGTCCACTCCGCCGGGGAGCGCCGCGCGCAGGAATACGCCCAGAAGGAAAAGGCCCTGCTGACGGAAATCTCCGCCCTGCGGGACGTGGCCAACGCCAAAGACCTGACGCTGGAGAAGCAGCGGACCCAGGCGGAAGAGCTGCGCAACACGGTGGAGCGGATGAAGGCAATCCTCGAAGAGGAACGCGCCAAGCAGGCCGAATATGAAAAGAGTCTGACCGATATCTCCGGCAGGGAGAAGGCGGAAGCCGCCGAACTGCTGGCCCTTAAAAAGGCGCTGGCCGCCAAGGGCGAGGAGACGATGGAACTGAAGGCCGCGACGGAAGGCACCCGGCAGGCTTTCGAGCGCCTCAAGGCCTCCTACGAGGAGGAGAAGCGCAAGCGCGCGGAAAACGAAGCGGCCGTCCAGGCCACCCGTTCAGCACTGCAGGAAAAGACCGAAGAGCTCATGGGCACCCGCTCCGACGTGGACGCCCTGAAGCATGCGGTGGAACGGCTCAAGAAGGCTTTCGAGGACGAACGCAAGAAACGCGCGGAGGCCGAACTGCTGGCCGAAACCTCCCGCTCCGCCCTGCGCGACAAGCAGGAAGAATTCCTGAAGACCCAGAAACTCGTGGAACAGCTCAAAGATAAATTCAGGGTATGGAAGACCAAGTAAACCACATCAACGACCTCGAGGGGCTCAACTCCGAGCTCGAGGGCTTCCTCTCCGACCTGCACGGCCGGGAGGAGACCCTCGGCGCCCGGATAAAGGAGCTCGAGGACCAGCTGTTCTCCGCGCGCGAGGCCTATAACGGGGAGATGGAGCGTTTTGTGCGCAAGGAAAACGCGCTGACGGCCTCACTGGAAGAAGCCAGGAACGCCCTTTCCCGCGAGAGCACCGCCGCTATCTCCCTGGCTTCCGAGCGCGACGACCTGGCCCGCCGGCTGGAGGCCGCGTCCAAGGCCCTGGATGACGAGAGATCCCGGGCCGCGGATAAAGAACTTTACGTCAACAGCGCCCGCTCCGTCCTCAAGGACAAAGAGGCGGAGGTGGATAAGATCTGGCGCTCCCTCGAGGAGCTCAAGGCGGAACTGACGCTGGAGCGCGCCACCGTCAAGGAGCGCGAGTCGCAGATCCAGAAGTACGTGAAGATCCGCGAAGGCCTTGAAAAACGCCTCGAACAGGCCGCCCAGGAGGGCACCCGCTCCGAGGAAGGCTTCACGCTGAAGGTGGAACTTTTAAAGAACGAGCTGCGCGAGCAGATCCGCAAGGCCGAAGACCTGGAGCGCAAGCTGGCCGCCGCCGCCCCCAGGATGGAAGAGGCCATAGCCGAGGCCGCCCACCAGGAAAAACTTTACTCTGAGGCCAAGGCCGCCCTGGCCGAAAAAGAAGCCGTGCTCAAGGACGCCAACGTGCGCATCCGCTCCCTGCTCAAGGAGCTGGAGGCCGCCAGGAGCAGCAGCGGCAAGGATACCGCCGAGCGCGCCCAGGAACTGGCCTCCTCGCTGGCCGCCAGGGTGGACGCACTGGAAGCCGAACTGTCCGCCGAGGCCGCCCGCAGCCTGGAGAAGGTCCGTTCCTCGCAGGCCGCCTTGAGCGACTCCCAGGCGGCGCTGCGCGCCAAGGAAGAGGAGAACGCCCAGCTCAGGGCCAGGGAGAACACCCTGCTGCGGGAACTTGGCGACGCCGAGGAAAAATGGAAATTCTCTTCCGCCCAGCTCCACAACGCTTTTTCAAAGCTCCGCGCCGCGGAGAACGAGAACGAGATAAACGCCGGCCGGCTTAAGAGCCTGGAGGAGGAGCGCAACAAGTTCCGCGCCGCCGCCATAAAGGCCGAGGCTTCGGCCTCGGCGCTGGTCTCCCAGGAGTCCCTGGCGCGCGACAGCGAGGCCGCCGGGCTTATGGCCGCCCTGGAGGAACAGGCCGGCAAGTATACCGCCCTGCTGCGCAAGTACGACGACATGGTGCTGGCCAACGAGGCCATCCACCTGGAAAAAGATTCCGCCCTGGCCGAAGTGGCAGCCCTGCGCGACAGCATCAAGAATATAGAGAGCGGGGCCGCCGGGGCCTCCGGCGCCGAGAGGGCCCGCTACGCCGAGGTTTCTTCCAAGCTGCGCGAAGCGGAAGGCCTGCTTAAAAAGAAGGATATGGAACTGCAGTCCGCGGCGCAGGGCCGCGAGGCGCTGCTCTCGGAACTGGAGCTGATGCGCGCCAGGATAAACGAAGTGGAGACCGAGGCCGCCGGTTCCGGCGCGGCCGAAAAGACCCGCCATTCCGAGCTCGCCGCCAGGCTGCGCGACGCCCAGGCGCTGCTGAAAAAGCGCGAGATGGAACTGGAGGCCGCCCTGGAGGCCAGGTCGGCCCTGGAAGTGGAAATAGAAACTCTGAATTACAGGGTGGCCGAGGTGGAAGAGGAAGCCGCCGCCGCTTCCGGCGCCGAGAAGGCGCGTTATGCCGAACTTTCCGGGAAGCTGCACAACGCCGGCGCGCTGCTCAAGCAGAAAGAACTGGAGCTGGACGAGGCGCGCTCGGCCCTGTCCGGCCTGGAAGCGGAATGCGGCCTGCTGCGCCGCAGCCGTATAGAACTGGGGGAGAAATACGCCAGGGAGATACAGGCGGAGAACGAGATGCTTAAAGAGGCCCAGGCCCGCATCTTGGAGCGCGACAACACTATTTCCAAACTTTCTCTGACGGAGAACGAGCTGAAGAACGAGGCCGAGGCCCTGCGCAAGGAAAAGCAGAACCTGGCGGCGATGATGCGCAAAAAATCGGCCCCGGCCCATTCTGCCAGGGCCACGGAGGCGGAACGCCTGCTGGCCGACAAAGAAAGCCGCCTGGAGAAACTGCGCGCCGAGCTGGAAGATACCCGCGCCGAAAAGGCGGAGCTGCAGGGCCGCGAGCGGGAACTGCGCGAGGAGCTTAAGGCCAGGCCTTACCGCGCCATGCTGCGCGAAGCCGAGGAGAAGCTGGTCATCAAGGAAAAGATGCTCTCCGACGTCAACTCGCGCATGAAGAGGATCGGCAGGGATTTCGACGAGCTCAAATCGCGGGGGCAGTCCTCCGGCGCGCCCGGCTATATGCCGGACTTCGAGGAACTGGTGGCCGGAGTGGCGCACCAGATAGCCAATTCCATAAGCATCATCCGCAGCCACGCGGAATTCTGTTCCGAGGCCCCGGAGGCGGAGGGGGCCAAGGAGTCCCTGGACGTGATAGTGCGCAATATCGTGGCGCTGCAGAAGAAGATAGACACGATAATGAATTTTTCCAGGCCCGTGATCCCGCAGCGCTCCCCGGAGCGCGTCTCCTCGGTGCTGGCCGAAGTCCTGACCTCGCTGCGCGCCTCCGGGCGGCTGAAGGGCGTGAAGGTGCGGCACAAGGGCGGGGATAAACTTAAAGCCGTCAGCCTGGACCGTGTGCGTTTTGCCGCGGCGCTGGAGCAGCTGCTGGTAAACGCGGCCGAGGCCATGCCCTCGGGCGGCGAGATCACGGTTTCCGTCTCCTCCGCCGGCGGCAGGCAGCGCCTGGAGATAGCGGACACAGGGGAAGGCGTTGAAAAGAAGAACCTCGGGGCGATCTTCCATCCTTTCTTTACCACCCGGCCAGGCAAGATGGGGCTGGGGCTTACGCTGGCCAGGAACGTAGTGCGGGCCCACGGCGGCACGCTGGAACTTTCCAGCGAGCACGGCAAGGGGGCCGCCGCGATAATCGAATTACCTGAAGCCTGAGGGGAATATGGCACGCATCCTTATTGTTGACGACGAGCCCGACATGCGCCTTGCGGTGCGCAATGTCCTCAAGCTGCGCGGCTACGAGATCTCCGAGGCCGGCGACGGCCCTTCCGCGCTGGCCATGGTCGCCGAGAGCCGCCCCGACCTGGTGCTGCTCGACATCCGCCTGCCCGGCATGGACGGGATAGAGGTGCTGGAGGGGCTGAAGAAAATTGACGGCACCCTGCCGGTGATCATGATCACCGGCTACGGGCATATCCAGTCCGCGGTGGACGTTATGAAGCTGGGCGCGAGCGAATACCTGCAGAAGCCTTTCGAGAACGCCCAGTTGGTGGAGACCGTAAAAAAATTCGTGCAGGGCGGCACCCCGGCCGTGATCCGCGCGGTCCCTCCCCGCAGTGAGGCGCCCGTAAGGGAAAAGGCGCCTGAGCCTTTCAGGCCGCTGCCCGCGGCGGAGCCCGTAGTTGCCGCCCCGGTGGAGCCGGTCATAGTCCGGCCCGCCCGCAGGCCCGTCGCGCTGACGGCCCTGGCCGCCATCCTGCTGTTCTCCGGCGCCATGGTGTACCGCCAGACAAAAGTTTCCGCCGCCGCCTACCATAAGGAATACCCGGGCGTAGCCGCAAATATCTCCGCCATGGTGTGGAACGACAAGCAGCTCGTAGCCGGCGACTGGCTGACGCAGGCCGTCTACGTCTACGCCAACGGGCAGGACGGCCTCCGCCTGGAGCAGACTTTCCCGCTGGAGAAAACGCACATCAGCGGCCTGGCCCTGGCCGGGGACACGCTGTACGTGGCCGACTCCTGGAAAAAGACCGTGGAAGCCAGGCGGCTGGCGCCCGGACTGCCGCTGCTGAAGAGTTTCCCGATGCCCGGCAAGGTGAGCGCGCTGTTCTACGACGGGGAATACCTGTGGACCTGCGACAGCGAGGGCAACGCCGTGCTGCGCCTGCCCGACTCCGAACTGACGCCCACGGTTTCCTTCAAGCTGCCGGAGAAGCCGGACCAGATCTACAAGACCAAGAAATACCTGTGGGCCGCGGTCTCCTCCACGGGCCGGCTGTACCGGCACAACCTCGACGACACACTTTCCCTGGACGGGGTCTTTACGCTTAAGACCTCCAGGCCGGGCAACCCGCTCTCCGCTTTCGCCTGGCGCGGTTCGCGCCTCTGGCTGGCGCGGGACGGGCTGTCTGTGATCTACGAGGCAGGGGCGGGGGAACTGGTGAAAGCCGAATAGCGTATTCAGGAAGGCATAAAAAAACCCGCCGAGGCGGGTTTTTTTGTTGTGGAGCCGGGGGAACACTGCCGGACCAGGCCGGCAGACGGATATCCCGCGCTTCAAGCTGGCGCAACGCACTTCTGGACACCGGGCGCCACGAGGGTGAGCCCGTGGCGGTTCATTTTTTTCCGGGCTTTAGTCCACCAGTTCGTTGAGTACCGCCGAGGGGGCGGCCATCTGCACCTGGGGCCTGTCCGGCACATTTACGTTCAGGGCGTAGTTGCCGTAGCGGGCGGCGACGCTGGACGCGTTGGTGTGGCGGGTCACGGTCATCATGAAGCAGGGGCCGCTGGCGCAGGTGCCGTTGACCACGGTTCCGGCGAAGAACTTGGTGGCGATGGAGTTGGCGGTCATGCCGGGGTAGCTGATGTCGAGCTTGGTAAGGTCGTTGGTGTAGGTGCCGCCGCGGGCCAGGAACCTTTCCTGGGCGGACTTCACGCTGGCGATGAGGGACATAGCCTCGGCCACGCGGGCTTTCTCCACGACTTTAAAGTACTGCGGGATGGCGATCGAGGCCAGGATACCGATGATCAGCACGACCACCAGCAGCTCTATCAGCGTGAAACCTTTTTTCGTGTTCTTCATTATGTGTGTTTCCCCCTTGGAAACTGTCGTTTATAATTGCGCCCGGCGCGATTCGAACGCGCGGCCACCCGCTTAAAAGGCGGATGCTCTACCACTGAGCTACGGGCGCTTTTTGTACTGCAACAGTTGTAATTATACAAAAAAAAATCCGCAAGGCAAGGCAAATAGTTACTCGATTGACAGCCCCCGGCCTTTTACAGGATAATATCAGCGATGCCGGCAAAAAGAAGATACAAGGTGAGGGTGCGCATGAAGGTGCGCAACAGCCTGCTGCGCCGCGGCGGGGCCGTGGCCGGGGCCGTGCTCGGCCTGCTGGCCGCCGCCTGGCTGTCCGCCGCCGGGCTTAAGGCGGCCCGCGGCTTTTTCGGCGGCGGGATACTGTCCTTCAAGCCCGACTCCTTCGAGGTGGACTGCCCTTCTCCGTCGGCCGCCGCTTCCGCCAGGGAGCTGATGGCCAAGGCCGTCAATTTGCCGCTTTCCGCCCGGCGCTGCGCCGAGCTCGCCGAAGAGATCCGCCGCCGCCACCCCGGGCTTTCCGAGGTCAGCGTGGGCAGGAATTTTATTACCGGCAAGGCCAGCGTAAAGGCTCTCCCGGAAGAGGTGGTCTCGCCCGTGCTGCTCAACGGGGCCACGGCCTACCTGGGCGTCTCCGGCCGCTTCATGACGGAAAGCCTGCGGGACGACGGGGCCGCGCCCTTCGCGGTCTCGGTGCGGACCCAGGCCAAAAAGGCCCCGGCCCTGGCCGCTTTCCTGGCCGGAGTCAAGCCGCTCGGGCCCCTGTTCGCCACGCGCCCGCTGCTGCTGGACTGCCCCGGAGTTTCCGGGGACTGCCGGCTCGGTTTGGAGGACGGCTCCACCGTGTTCTGGGGCGGATTTGAATTCACCCGCTTAAAAATATTAAGATTGAACGAAGTCATGGAAGACGCCGCCCGGAAAACCGGGGGGCCCCTGCGGGTGGACCTGAGATATTTCCGGGAAGGCAAGGTCTTCGTTTCCTCGCTGAAGTAGCATACGTCAACAACATCGTTGCGGCCGCCGGCCCAAACCGGAGCCCGTTCTTAATTTCTGGAGCATCATATGGGAAAATCTGAGATCATCGCCGGGCTCGACATGGGATCGAGCCGGGTCACCTGCGTTATCGCCGAGCGTGACGAGGAGCACAACAAGATCCGCATCCTCGCCGGGGCGTCCGCGCCGTGCAAGGGCCTCAAGGGCGGCGTGGTGGTCAACATAGAGGAGACCGCCCGCGCCGTGGACCACGTGATGGAGGCGGCGGAGGGCAAGGCCAACGAGGTCGTGGGCGAGGTCTACCTCGGGGTGCGCGGCTCCCACATACAGGCCTTCGACAACAAGGGCGGCTACAATATCGCCCGCACCGACAAGGAGATCACCAGCGAGGACGTCGCCAGCGTGATCGAGAGCGCCAAGACGGTGCCCCTCTCCTCCGACCGCGAGATCCTGCACGTCATCCCGCAGGGCTTCTCCCTGGACCGCCAGCGCGGCGTGCCCAACCCCATCGGCATGGAAGGCGCCCTCCTCGAGGTGGGCGTGCACATCGTCACCGCCTCCAGCCCGATCATCAGCAACCTTATGAAGTCCGTCTCCCGCGCGGGGTTCCGCGTGGTGGCGCCCATCTACACGCTGCTCGCCGTCGGCGAGCTGGTGGTGTCCGAGGAGGAGAAGGACCTCGGCTGCCTGCTGATAGACGCCGGCGGCCAGATCACCTCCATCGGCATCTACTCCGAGGGCAGCATCCATTTCTCCAAAGAGATCGCCGTCGGCGGCGACTATATCACCCGCGACATCGCCTACGGGCTGGGCACCACCATGACCGCCGCCCAGGAGATAAAGGAAAAGCACGGCGCCGTCTTCTCCAACATGCTGGAGGAGGACAAGGTGATAAACATCACCAAGCTCGACGCCAGGACCAAGAAGGAAGTGCGGCCCCGCGAACTGCTGGATTTCATCCAGCCCCGGGCCGAGGAAATTTTCGAGAAGATCAACCAGTCGGTGCAGAGCTCCAACTACGCGGACCTGCCCGGCGGCGCCATCCTCACCGGCGGCGGCGCCCTGCTTAAGGGCATGCCCGAGGCGGCCGAGCAGCTGCTCGACCTCAGCCAGGCCCGCCTGGGCCTGCCGGCGCAGGAGATCCTGCAGTGCCCCGAGGAGTACATGACCCAGCCCTACCTGGGCGCCGTGGCGCTGGTCTGCTACCCGCACCTGAAGTCCTGGAACACCGACACGCCCGCGCCCGCCCGCGGCGGCTCCGTCGAGAAGAAGCTCTGGCGCTGGTTCAAGGACCTGTTCTAAGCGGTACGGCTCATTATGTCTGAAAACAGGATACGCTACAACAACGATTTCCAGGACCGCGAAGCGGTCATCAAGGTCATCGGCGTCGGCGGCGGCGGCGGCAACGCCGTCAACCGCATGGTGGAGGCCGACATCCGCCTGGTGGAGTTCGTGGCCGTCAACACCGACGCGCAGGACCTGCGCCGCAGCAAGGCGCCCAACCGCATCCAGATCGGCGAGACCCTGACCAAGGGCCTCGGCGTCGGCGGCGACCCCTCCAAGGGTAAGGACGCCGCCGTGGAATCCGCGGAGCTGCTCCGCGAGGCCGTGGCCGACGCGGACCTCATCTTCATAACCGCCGGCATGGGCGGCGGCACCGGCACCGGCGCGGCGCCGGTGGTGGCCCAGTCCGCCAAGGAAAGCAACCCCAACGCGCTGGTGGTCGGCGTGGTCACCAGACCGTTCGGCTTCGAGGGCAAGGCCCGGGCCGACCAGGCGCAGGCCGGCATCCAGGAACTGCGCAAGCACACCGACTGCCTGCTGGTCATCCCCAACGACCGCATCCTTTCCGTGGTGGACCGCGACACCTCCAGCAGCGACGCCTACCGCAAGGCCGACGATGTGCTGCGCCAGGCCATCCAGGGCATTTCCGACGTGATCACGCGCAGCGGCTCCATCAACGTGGACTTCGCCGACGTGCGCAAGATCATGACCAAGTCCGGCGAGGCCCTTATCGGCATAGGCCGCGCCTCCGGGCCCGAGCGCCACATAGAGGCGGCCAAGGAAGCCGTGCACTCCCCCATGCTCGAGAGCGCGGTAATAGACGGCGCCAAGGGTATCCTGGTCAACTTCACCAGCTCCCGCGACATCCGCATCGTGGAGCTGGACGAGGCGATGGAGTACATCAAGAAGCACGCCAACCCCGACGTTTTTGTGAAATTCGGACAGGCGTTCGACGAGACGCTGGGCGACGAGATAAAGATCACCGTGATCGCCACCGGCTTCCCGTCCAAGCGCGGCGAACTGGCCGGCGACCTGGCCCGCCTGCGCGGCCTCGGCCGCGCCGCGGGCCGCCGCCGGGTGGACGACGATTTTCTGCCGGCCGCCTCTTCCTCGGGCTCGCTCGGCGACGACGACATGGACAAGCCCGCTTACCTGCGCCGGCAGAATTCCGTAAAGCGGCTTAAATAAGGCGGGGGGAACCGATATGGCCATAAACCTGAACCTGCTGCTGAAAGTGATGGTGCAGAACAAGGCTTCGGATACGCATATCCGAGGCGACTCCTCCGTCTTCCTGCGCATCCACGGCGCCATCACCCCCATCAATTCCTCCAACATGACCGAGAAGGAAGTGGAGGACCTGGTGTTCCCGCTGATGACCCCGCGGCTCAAGCGGATCTTCGAGGAGAAGCACGAGTGCGACTTCTCCTACGAGGGCGGCGAGCTGGGCCGGTTCCGCTTCAACGTCTTCATGCATAAGGGCAAGATCGGCGTGGCGATCCGCCACATCCCGCTCAAGATCCCCACTTTCGAGGAGCTGCGCCTGCCGCAGGACTCCATCAAGAAGATCCTGACCAACGAGCGCGGCCTGGTGCTGGTCACCGGCATCACCGGCTCCGGCAAGACTTCCACGCTGGCGGCGATGATAGAGTACCTCAACCAGAGCTGGGAGGCGCACATCATCACCGTCGAGGACCCCATAGAATTCTCCTTCACCGAGAAGAAGTGCATCATCAGCCAGCGCGAGCTCGGCGCCGACACCACCACCTTCGTGGACGCGCTGCGCGCGGCCATGCGCCAGGACCCGGACATCATCCTGGTCGGCGAAATGCGCGACCTGGAGACCACGCAGGCGGCCATCACCGCGGCCGAGACCGGCCACCTGGTCTTCGCGACGCTGCATACCATGAACGCCGTGCAGACGGTCTCGCGCATCATCGACCTGTTCCCGCCGCACCAGCAGGGCCAGGTCCGCATGCAGCTTTCGGAAAGCCTGCGCGGCATCATCTCGCAGCGCCTGCTGCCCTGCTCCAAGGGCGGGCGCCTGCCGGCGGTGGAGATCATGACCAACACCCCGCACATCAAGAAGATGATCGCGGAAAACACCATAGACGGCATCACCGGGGCGATAGGCAAGGGCGCCTTCTACGGCATGCAGACCTTCAACCAGTCGCTCGTGAAGATGCACAAGGAGGGCATGGCCAAGCTGGAGGACATCCTGCAGGCCGCCTCCAACCCCGACGACGTGCTGCTGGCCATCAAGGGCATCGAGCAGGAGATAGAGGGCAAGCGCTGAACTCCCCCGCGGCTGTTTTTCGACTCAGACTTTTCAAGGAAGGTACTTATGTTCGCTGAAGGCTACATCGGCATCGCCGGGATCATCGGCGTAGGCAAATCCACCCTGACCATGGAACTGGCCAAGGCCCTCAACTTCGAGCCGGTGCTCGAGGAAGTGGGGGGGAACCCTTACCTCGAGGGCTTCTACGGCGACATGAAGCAGTACGGCACCATCATGCAGATCTGGCTGCTCAACCACCGCTTCCGCCAGCACCGCGAGTTCGTCTCCCGCATCAGCCTCGGCAAGATCCGCGGCGTGGTGCAGGACCGGACCATCTGGGAAGACACCATCTTCGCCCGCATGCTTAACAAGCACCCGGACAAGATCATCTCCGACATGGACTACAACACCTACCTGGACCTGTTCGACAACATGGTCCTGCGCGAGATGGTGTTCCCGCAGCTGATGATCTTCCTGGACTGCCGCGTCGAGACGTCGATCGCCCGCATCAAATCGCGCGGCCGCAACATGGAGAAGGCCATCGACCCCATGTATCTCAAGAGCCTGCAGGAGAACTACTACGAATTCATCGAGGAGATGGAGGACGCCGGCGTGCGCATCCTCCGCCTCAACTGGGAGAGCTACCAGCCGATAAGCGAAGTGGTGCGCCTGGTGCACGAATACTCCCTCAAGCCCTCCAACTTTACCAAGTGGGTGCGGCCGCTGCGCAAGCTCGGCATGGAGAACGAAGCCAACCTTCCCAAAAAGACGGCCCTGGTCCGCCCATGAGACCCGACGGCATAGTGATAGCCATAGACGGCCCGGCCGGGGTGGGGAAATCCACCGTCGGCAAGCTGGTCGCCGCGCGCGTGGGCTATCGCTTTATAAGCACCGGCAAGATGTACCGGGCCCTCGCCTGGCAGGCCCTCGAGACCGGGGTGAGCCTGGAGGACGACGCCGCCCTCGACGGGCTGGCCCGCGCCCTGCGCTGGGCTTTCCCCAAAGGCGCCGGCCCCGAGGCCGACATCTCCCTTAACGGGCGCGTCCTGGCCCTGGAACTTTCCGAGGAGAGCGTCAGCCGCGCCTCGTCGGCCATCGCCCGGCTGGCCGGCGTGCGGCTGTTCATGAAGGACATGCAGCGCCAGGCCGGCCTGTCCGGCGGCGTGGTGATGGAAGGCCGCGACATCGGCACCAACGTTTTCCCCGACGCCGAGCTGAAGGTCTATCTGGACGCCTCCCCCGAGGCCCGCGCGCGGCGCAGGGTGGGCCAGCTCAAGGGGCAGGGCATGCCCGCCGACTACGCCGAGATACTGGATTTCATCATAAAGCGCGACGCCCAGGATTCGGGCCGCGCGGTCAACCCGCTCAGGAAGGCCGACGACGCCCACTACCTCGACTCCACGGAGCTGCCGAGGGAAAAGGTGGTGGATGCCATCGTCGGACTTTTCGAGAGCCTTTCAGTAAAATAATGCCGGCCAAACCGAACACCGAACGCCCCAGGCTGCTGCTCCTGGTCTACCTGTTCTTCAGGACCTTTTTCAGGTTCTTCAATTCCATCGAGGTCAGGGGCCTGGACAAGATTCCGCGCACGGGCCCGCTGCTGCTGGCCAGCAACCACCTTTCCAACGCCGACCCGCCCGCCCTGCTTTCGCACGTGGCGCTGGTCCGCCTGCCTAACGTCATCGCCAAGAAAGAGCTGTTCTCCATCTGGCCGCTGAGCTTTCTCCTGCCCAGCTGGGGCGCCATTCCCGTGGACCGCGCCCGGGAGGGCGGGGACCTGGGGGCGCTGCGCGGCTGCCTGACGGCGCTTAAGAACGAGGGCTGCCTGGCCATCTTCCCCGAGGGCACCCGGGCCAAGGGCCGCAAGCTCAAGCCCAAGGCCGGCGTCGCGCTGATGGCGCACAAGTCCGGCGCGCCCGTGCTGACCGTCCGGATTTTTAACAGCGATAATTTCTCAAAATTAGGTAAAATAACTATTGTGTTCGGCGGCCTGCGGCGTTTCGAAGCGCCCGCTGACGGAGACCTCAAGGCTGCCTACGCCGAATTTTCAGAGAGCGTCATGTCGGACATTTTTTCTATAACAGAGGAGCAGTAGCCCTATGGAAACCAACGATACCCCCCAGGAAGGCCAGGAGATCCCCGCGCAGGACGCCGCGCCGCAGGCCGAACCGGAAAAGGCCGCCTCGGAAGAAAATCTCTCGATGGCCGACCTCCTGAAGGCGGAGGCCGCGGTTTCGGAAAAGGTCCACTCCCGGGGCGTGGTTTCGGTGAAGGTGGTGCAGGTCACCGCCGACCTGGTGCTGGTGGACATAGGCGAAAAGAAAGAAGGCGCCATCCTCCTCGCCGATTTCCAAGACGAGAAAGCTCCCGTGGCCGGCGACGAAGTGCAGGCCGTGCTGGAGAAGAAAGGCGGCGAGGGCCGCTACACCATGCTGTCCCACCGGCGCGCCCGCGAGAAGGCCGCCTGGGAGATGGCCAAAAAACTTTACGAGGCCAAGGAAAGGGTCAAGGGCAAGGTGTCCGAGATAGTGAAGGGCGGCTACATAGTGGATATCGCCGGGATGCGCGCTTTCATGCCGCTCTCCCTGTCCGAGCTGGGCGGCGCGCACAAGCACTACCTGCCCGCCAACGCCAAGATAAAATTTTATATCACCGACTTCAGCGAGAAGGACCGCAAGGTCGTGGTCTCCCGCCGGCAGGTGCTGGAGGAGGACGAGAAGCTGCGCCGCGGCGAGGTGCTGTCCGAAGTGGCCCCCGGCAACGTGGTGCGCGGCGTGGTCTCCAAAGTGACCGAGGATTCCCTGCTGGTGCGGTTCCAGGGCATTGAGGGCGTGGTGCGCGCCGAGGACCTGTCCTGGCGCGAGCCGCTGGAAGCCCTGAAGACCTACCGGCGCGGCCAGCGCGTGAAGTGCAAGGTCCTCTCCGTCGACAAGGCGGGGGAAAAGATCGTTTTCGGCATGAAGCAGCTGATGCCCAACCCGGTGGACATGCTTAAGCGCAGGTTCGCCCGGTTCGCGCGCGTGAAGGGCAAGGTGGTTTCCGTCGCCCCGGCTGGCGCGGTGCTGAAGATCGGCGAGAACACCGAGGCCTGGGTCGCCGCCGAGGATTACGGCGCCGACGGGGCCCCCAAGGAAGGCGCCGAGGTCAACGGTATCGTGGTGGCCATCAGCTCCGCCGATTTTCGCCTGGTCCTTTCCGTAAAGCGCGCCGAAGAGATGGAAGACCGCAAGCGCGTGGCGCAGTACATGAAGGGATCGCCTTCCCTGACGCTCGGGCAGATCCTGCTCGATAACTCGGAGGACGAAGGTGAGTTATGAGCGGCGACACAAAGCGGTAGGTGAGGCGCTCAACAAACTTATTCACTCGTACGGTGCGCCGCTCGGCATGTTCCTCGTTTTCGTGCTGGCGGCGCTCTACCTTTTTATAGGCCGGGGCGCGCGCCCCGCCCCCGAGTTCCCCAGGAAAGCCTCCGATTTCATGCAGTCGGCCCGCCTGTCGCGCAGGCTGGCCGAGCTGGACAAAACGCTGGCGGCCGCTCCCGAAGACATCCAGGCCCTGGCCGAGGCCGGCCGGCTGAAGTACCAGCTGGGCTCTCCGCGCTACATAGAGGCCATCGCCGACCTGGAGCGCGCCCGCGCGCTGGGCCTGGCCGACGTCCGCTCCTTCTACTACCTCGGCAGCATGTACCAGGCCGTCGGCCTTTACGACTTCGCCGCCCAGGAGTACCGCAAATTCCTCAACAATTACCCGCAGGACCCGGAAGTGCGCATGCTGCTGGCCAAGCTGCTCTACGCCGCCGGGGATTACGCCGGGGCGGTGAAAGAATACGAAACCCTGTCGAAGGCCGGCACGCCCGACGCGGTGCTGCTGGAGAACCTGCTGCTCGCCCGCTGGAAGAACAAGCAGGACTATTCCGGGGCGCTGGCGCAGTTGCGCGCCCTGGGCCCCTCCGGCGCCTTCCTGGGCGATTACGCCGAGGGCAGGATCCGCTACGAGCAGAAAGACTATTCCGGGGCCCTTGTGCCGCTCAGGCGCGCCCTGGAGGCGGCCCCGGGGGCCGGCGGCTTCGCCGATATGGCCGGCCTCTACTGGATGGCCGCCGACGCCGCCTACCGCGGCAAGGACAGCGACGCCGCCTACGGCTGGCTGTCAGCGCTGGTGAATTTTAACCCGGGCCACGCCGAGGGCAAGGCGCTCCTCGCGAAAATAGAAAAAGCCCGGGCCGCCGCCGCGAAGAAAAAGAAGAAATAGCCGGGGGAAAATGCAGGCAGGAGCTTTCCATCTACGTCCGTTCAGCCGCGTCCTGGCCGCCGCGGCCTTTTTCTTTTTCCAGGGAGCCGCCGGGGCCGGGGAGAACCGGGTCATTATCCGGGACTTCGACTGGCGGATCTACGCCACCGAGCATTTCGACATTCACTACTACGACGGGTCCGAGCCCTGGCTGGCCTACGCCTCCGGCGTGCTGGAGGCGGCCTATAAACGCGAGGCCGCCGACCTGAACCCCGCCCTTTCCAAGCGCATACCGTTCTTCCTCTACTCCTCCATAAACGACATGCAGCAGACCCCCATCACGGAGGTCTCCGACGGCATCGGCGGCCTGACCGAGCCTTTCAAGGACCGCTTCATGGTCTGGTCCGACGGCTCCAAGGGCTGGCTGAAGGACGTGATCGAGCACGAGTTCGCCCACGAGGCGCAGTTCAGCGTGCTGATAGACGGCTTCTGGAAAAGCGCGCGCATCCTGAAGACCTACATCTACCCGCTCTGGATGATGGAGGGCATCGCCGAGTACGAGACGGGGCTCTCCGATTACGCCCTGGAAAAAATGTACGTGCGCGACGCGGCGCTTTCCGGCGGGCTGATCCCGCTGTCGCGCCTGAACCAGTTCGCCCACCTTAAGCCGCACCAGACCACCCTGGCCTACAAGACCGGCGGCCAGGCCATCCGCTTTCTCGCCGAGCAGTACGGCGCGGACAAGCCCCGGCGGATGCTGGAGCTGTTCCGCACCCGCTACGACGCCGGCTCCGTGCTGAACCCCCTGATAGGCGCCGACCTGCAGACGTTCGAAAAAAAATTCGCGGAATATACGGAGCTCAAGTATCTCTCCGAGGCCCGCAGCAGCCGGCTGCAGGAACCGGGCATTTACGGGCGCCGCCTGACCGAGGGCCGCGAGGGTATCCCGGAGTTCAACCTGAGCCCGGCCCTCTCCCCCGACGGCGCGCGGCTGGCCTTTCTCTCCACCAGGTCCGGCCACCCGCCGGAGCTGCGGGTGAAGGACCTGGCTACCGGGCGCGAGAAGCGGCTGACCGCCATGTCCGCCGGCGCGGAGAACGTCCCCTACGGGCGGTTCACCAAGCCGCTGCGCTCCCTCTCCTGGTCTCCCGACGGGCGCTACCTGGCTTTTTCCGGGCAGAAGAACCACCGCGAGTACCTCTACCTTTACGCGCCGGACAGCGGCCGGGTGGCGCGCGCGGGCTTTGAGGGCCTGGCCGAGGCCCGCCAGCCGGTGTTCTCGCCCGACGGGAAAAAAGTGGCCTTCGTCGGCATGAAGGGCGGGTTTAACGACCTCTACGAGGCCCCCGCGGACCTGCTGGCCGCCGGCGGCACGGTGCCCTTCGCCTCCCTGACGCGCCTTACCGACAGCGCGCAGGACGAGGCCTCCCCGGCCTATTCCCCGGACGGCGCGCAGCTGGCCTATTCCTGCGAGACCGAGGACGCCTCCGGTCCGCGCCGGGCGCTCTGCCTGCTGCGGCGCGGCGCCGCCGCGCCCAAGGCCTCATTCTTAGGCGGGGGGGACGTTTACGACCCCGTCTTCTCCCCCGACGGCAAGGCTATCTATTTCATCTCGGACGCCGGGTACGATTTCGAGCTGTACTCGCTGGAAATCGCCACCGGGAAAACCTTCCGGCAGACCCGCAGCATGGGCGGCGTCTTCACGCCGGCGGTTGCAGGCGGGAAGATCTACTTCTCGGCCTTCAGGCGGGGGGGGATGGACGTCTACTCGGGCGAGCCCGAAAATTTCCTGTTCGAGCTGGCGGCCGCCCCCGCGTCGCCCGAGCCCGCCGAGGAGTTCGGGGTGGACCCCTCTACCGGGACTTTCCAGCCCTACGTTTTCGACTCTTCCACCGACCTTTTCTTCCCGGCTTTCATGTTCTCGTCTCCGGGCGGGCTGTTCTGGATGAACTACTGGCAGGCGTCCGACATGCTGGGCCGCCACAACGTCAGCCTGTACCTGAACTACAACTCCGGGGCCGACTTCCTCAGCCTCCAGGCCAGCTACGCCTACCTGCGCTGGCGCATGCCGCTGTACCTGCAGGCCGTCGCCCTTACTTACGACGGGGCCGTGGATTCCGCCGACATGGAGTACGACAAGAGCTATTCGCGCCGGGCCGTGGGCACGGCCTGGCCCTTCGACCGTTATAACCGCCTGGAGGGCTACGCCATCTTCAAGGACGAGACCAACGACTACAAGGATATCGACTTCGCCGACCATATGCGCACCCGGGCGGTGCAGACCGCCTATATCCGCGACACGGTGAACGGCCTTTACCTCTCGGCGGTGCGCGGCTCCAGGACGGAACTGTCGTGGCTGACCGCGGTGGACCGCTACGGCGGCAACATGAAGTACGACGTGTTCGTGTTCGACTACCTCAGGTATTTCCCGCTGTCCAAGCGGTCGGCTTTCGTCAACAGGTTCGTGGCGGGGCGCAGCGTGGGGCGCGACAGGCGCTCTTTCTCCTTCGGCGGGCTGGGCGGGGTGCGCGGCTTTTCCGGCTCCTCCGACGAGTACGAGAAGCCCGGCGTGTTCCTGAACAACGCCGAGCTGCGCTTCCCGCTGGTCAAGGAACTGGATTATTACATGTGGTACATGTTCCCCGACTTCTACTTTAAAGGCGTCTACGGCAAGCTGTTCGCCGACTCCGCCTACGGCTGGGACCGCGGCAGCGACCTGAGGGATTTCGGTATCTCCCGGCTGGACACCTCCATCGGCGCCGGGGTGAACGTGCATACTTTCATCCTGCAGGCTTTCCAGCTGGTGCTCAGCCTGGACTACTCCGTGCGCACCTCGGACGGCGGCAAAGTCTTCTACTTCTACCTGGGGCCGCTGTTCTGACCCGCGGCGGACCGTATGGTAATTTAAGGGCGGAATATACTAAAATTCAAACTATGAAGATCCTCAAATTATCCTCTCTTACCGCGGCCGTGGTCCTGTTCGCTGCCGCCGGGGTGCTGGCCCAGACCGCCCCCGTAAAAACGGTCAAGCCGGCCGTAAAGAAAGCCCCGGCCGCGGCGGTGAAACGCGCGGTAAAGCCGGCGCCTAAAAAGGCCGCCGTAAAGCCCGCTCCCAAGGCCGTTCAAAAATCCACCCAGGCCGCTCCGGTTCCGCCCGCCGCGCCGGTGGTTTCGCCTTTCGACGAGGCCGTGGCCGGCCTGCGCTCCGCCGACGGCGCGCTGCGCCGCCAGGCCGCCGAGACGCTGGCCCGCAGCCGCGACCAGCGGGCCGCGCCGCACCTGACCAAGGCCCTTTCCGACTCCGTGCCGGGCGTGCGCGCCGCCGCCGTGGACGGCCTCTGCCAGCTGGCGAGGCGCGACGCTACCCCCAAGATCTCGGAGATCTTGGCTAAAGACCCGGACGCCACCGTGCGCCAGCAGGCGGCCGGCTCGCTGGCCTACATGATGGACCCCGCCGCCGGGCCGGCGCTGATAAAAGCCCTTAAGGATAAAGAGCTGGCGGTGCGCTACGCCGCGGCCAATACCCTCGGGGCCATGAAGTACGCCCCCGCCGAGGAGCCGCTTATAGACGCCCTCTCCGACAAGGAAATGCGGCGCATCGCCATAGCGGCGCTGGGGCAGCTGCAGTCGGCTAAAGCCGCGGGCAAGATAGCCGGCTCCCTGACCGACGCGGATAAATTCACGAAGATAGAGGCCATTAAAGCCCTGGGTTCCATCGGGGACGCCTCCTCTTCCGACGAGATAAAGAAATTCCTGGACAAGGCCGAAGACCCGGCCATAAGGATGGAAGCGGCGCTGGCGCTGGCCAGGCTCGGCATGAACGACGGGCTGCTTACCGCCTACGACTTCGGCAGGGTGGCCGATCTCAGTCTTAAGGGCAAGGCGCTGGAAGTCTTCGCCCTTACCGGGGACGCCCGCACCCTGCAGTATGTGGAAGAAGCCTACGCCGTGGAACAGGATCCTGTCTCCAAGGGCATGTACAATTTCACCCGCCAGCGCCTTACCGGCAAGCTTAAGGCGCAGCCGCAGGCCAAGTGACCCCAGGCGCCCTGAATGGCTAAAAAACGCCGCCAGCCCGCCCCGGCGGGCCAAGAAAAGGTTAAAGCCGGCCTGGAAGTCAGGCCGGCAGCCTTTAACGGCGCCGCAACGGGGGGGAATGTCTTTAAAAGCCGCATTCTGTGGCTGCTCGCCCTTATTCTGATCGTTTGCGGCTTTGCCGCCCTGAAAAAAGTGGATCCCTGGGGGCAGAACGGCTGGGCTATCGCCGCGCCGGCCCTTCTGCTCTGCGGTTACCTGCTGATAATCCCCGCCATAGTCTTATCTTTCCGCCGTTCCTCCTGAAACAGCGCCGCTAGCGGCCTTCTGCCTGTTTTTCTGCACTCTATCTTCCCCTTTTTTCGTAAATTTTAGTTTGCAGGCGCTTTTGGGCGCCTGTTTTCTCCTTTCCTGGTGTTCGCGCCCACCACCAGGAGGAACCTTCCGGGGCCGCTGCCGCTTTTTGCCCTCCTGATGGTATTTTAAAGTCTCCTCGGAAAATGTCCTTGTGCCCTGGCCGGCCCGCCCGGTCCGCGCTTTTAAGGGTTTTAGCCTCTTCATGGTATTTTCAGGAAGCCGTAAATTTGGCTATTCCCGCGCTTTTTGCCCCCTTCCTGGCCTCATGGTGTCTTTAAATTCCCCAAAATCAGCCTGTTTTTTGGCCTTTTTGGGGCTGCCTGGGCCTGCCCTCTTCATGGTATTTGGGGCCTGCGGCCGCCTGCGGGGGGGATTTCCGGCCTTTGGCTGCCCTTGTGCCCCCCCTGCCCCGGCGGCCCTTTTAACGGATCTTAAAAGTTGGCAACTTTTCAGCTTTGGGATCCACGGGTTTTTAGTGGTCTTGATGGTATTTTGGAGAAGGGCAATTTTTGGCTGATTTCCGGTTTTCTAGGTATCCGATTTTTTAAAAGTTGCCAACTTTTGAAATTTTGGGAACAAAATTTTGGAGTTAAGTCCCGCGTCCAGGCGGGATTTCTTTTGCTAGTTATAAATAACTATAAATCGTGTTAATATCATTCAAATAGTGCTTATAAAATAAGCATTATTTATAAAACATTAAGTTGGTTTGTTGTGCTAGGCCCACTACCGAAGAGGATTGTTAAGTTAACATAATATATCTTATCGTAAGTTATCCGCTAGGGCAGGCCAGGGCGGCCTGATCTGCAGGTTCTTTGCCTGATTTGCTGGTTTGTTGGCTGAATTGCGGTGTGTTGGCTGCCCGGCCCTGGCGGCCGGGGCTTGTGTTTTTTTTGTCTGTGGTGGGCCTGCTCCGGCTGGTTTACCCCAGCTTTCGGGCTTCCAGCCAGGCTCTTTCCAGGCCTTTGTCTGTTATCTGGTAGGACCTGTTTCTCTTGGTTCCGGAGGCCTTTATCAGGCCTTCCCGCACGGCTTTTACCAGGGTCCGGTCCAGCCTTTCTGGCGCGTAGCCGCTGGTTTTTACGGCCTTGGAGAGGGTTATGGCGCTAAGGCTTTCGGTGCCGTTCAGCTGCCTTTCCGCGGCCAGGATCAGCAGGGCGGCCTCGCCGGCTTTAACCTGCGGGTGCTTGTTCCTTAGTATTATGAGGCCGTTTTTGGCCTCCGCCAGGGCCTCCCAGGAGGGCTTTTCCTGGGGTTCTTTGGGTTGGCGGCCGTTCTCCGCGCGTGCTGCGCCGGCCGGCCCCAGGCGGCTTAGAAAGCCTTCTTTTTCGCTTATGATGAACTCCGCGGGGCCTTCGGCCTCGAATTCCGCTCCTGAGGGATGTTTTATTCTGAGCTTATAGTTCATATGTCATTATTCTAGCCTATAATTGGTTATATGTCAATATATGGCGGCTATATGGCAGACATATGTCAACAATTGTTGATAACCTGTGGATAACTGTTGGCAATTCTCCGTCGAAAAACGGCCTGAATGACATATGGACGGGAGGCTTCGGTTTTTTTGGCGGCGGCGGAGGGGGAACATAAGGGCTAAAACGGCCCGGATGCCGGCCTTTTCCCCCCTACCCCGGGCCGCCGCCGGGGCATGAAAAAACCGGCCTGGTAGCCGGTTCTTGTGGTTGTTTCCCCCCCTCCCGGGGCGGGCGGGGTTAGAATTTGGCCGCTATGGAGCTGCCTATGAGTTTGGCCTGCTTGCCCGAGGGGTAGAGGCCAAGCGGCGAGAAAACGGCGTAAACGGCGTTTATGGTGAGATTGTCCCCCATCACGTAGGCGGCCTTCAGGTCCCATTCGCTGGCTATCTGCAGGGAGCCGCCGTTGATGTTCCTGGAGGCGCGGAACTTGTACAGGTCGGCCGAGATCAGGAGTTTCTTGTAGGGCAGGTCGGCCCCGATATTGATTATATTAAGGCCCGAGGTGCCCTCCGGCATGCCGTTGGCGGTGGCCGAGGTCTTTATCATGTCGTAAAGGGTGGCCCCCGCTATGGCGCCGTAGCCCTTGCGCTCGAAGGCGCTGGCCTTGCTGCCGAAAGCCGGGAAGAAGGCCTTGTCGGTGTCCTGGCTGGTGCCGGGGTTGCCGGAAGACCGGCCGTAGCCCAGGCGCAGCCGGGACTGGCCAAAGATGGAGAGGTTCTGGGTCCAGGAGCCCTTCATCATAAAGGCGTAGGCTTCGTAGGCGCCTTCGCCGCCGGCCAGCTTCTTGGCCGTGCCGCGCTGCACTACGGCCTCGCCGTCGAAAGTAAGCTGCTTCTGGCTGAGGAAATAGCGCAGGCCGGTGAACTTCTTGGTGGTGCGCTTGGCGTTAAAAAGTATGTCCTGGGAGGGGCTGCCGTCCTGCTGCCAGAAGTGGTAGGCCTGCCAGAGGCCCTCGCTGCCGGGGTAGTAGGCGGTGGCGCCGTACACCTTGTAGGAGCGCCCGCCCTTGAAAGGCCGGAAGACGAAGACGTCGGCCTTGATGTTGCGGTAGAGGCTGGCGATCTCCAGCCGGCCGCCGGGCAGGCCCAGGTCGCCGCCGGAAAGCGTGATGCCCTGGCCCAGCAGGAAATCCTGCCGGCCGAAGGTGGCGGTGATGTTGGGCCGCAGGAACTTGTAGATCTTTACGTAGGCGGAATGCACGAACGGCGTGCCGTTGGATTCTGGCAGGCGGTTGACGTTGTCGGTGAACTGCGGGCTGGTGGTGGTGTTTGTGGAGGAGCCCGCGCCGATGCTCTGCAGCACTATGCCCACGTCCATGCTGGATCCCTGGGTCTTCTCCAGCTGTATGCCCTTGATGACGAAGCCCAGCGTGGCGTTTTCGGTATAGACCGACTGGTCGTTGGTGCGGCCCGCGTAGGGCAGGTCCGTGTACTTGGCCGCGCGGATGTCTATGGTGGACGAGAGGTCCAGCTTGGTGGCCCCGGCCGCCGCCGGTAAAAGCAGGGCGGAGAGCAGCCCCGCGGCGCAGGTAGTCAGCTTGTTGTGCGGCTTTGCCATCGGGTTAAATTATAACAAATAAAAACCCCGGGGCTTTGCGCCCCGGGGCTCTTATGTCTATAACCTTGCGGCTATTAGAACTTCAGCGTCAGGTCGAGGCCCATCAGGGTCTCCGTGGCGTCGGAAGCGCCGGCGCCCTTGTAGGCGACGACGTAATCTTCGTCAGGCATGAACATCCCGTAGGACAGCTTCAGGCCGATGTTCTCGGAGTGCTTCCAGTTGGCGCACACGTTGAGCTCGGAACCGTAGGTGTCGTAGCCGACGGGCTCTTCGGTCGGGGCGAAAGTGAAGAACTTCGCGCCGATGGAGAGCTTCTCTATCTGCTTGGGCATGTACTTCGCGCCCACGTTCATGGTGGTCAGGTTGCCGATGCCGTTCATCGTCTGGCCAACGCCGTAGGTGCCGAAGATCATACCGGGCTGGTAGTTCTGGTTGATAGCCTGGAATTCGCCTTCTTCGTCGTCGGTGGCGGATTCGTCGCCGGAGCCCATGGCGAACTCGCCCATGAACTCGAACTTGCCGATGGCGTTGAGGTCAAGCGCGTAGTCGGCGTTGACTTTGAGGGCGTTGCCCACGTAGTCTTCCGCGACGGCCAGCTGCTTGTTCTTGCCCATGTTCATGGCGTATTCCGCGCCGTAGCCGACGCCCATGAACTTGCCTTCGGCTTTAACGCCGAAAACGTTCAGGGTGTCATGCTGGTAGGCGGGCGCCACGGTGTCGTTGCGGCTGTCTTTCTGATAGCCGTACGCGGTCGCTTTAACGATCTCGGAGTAATCGTACTTGCCGGTTACGCCGTAGAGGTTAATGTCCTGGGGGTTGGTGGTGGAGAGCTCGTCGACTTTGCCGGCGAGGCCGGTGACGGTCCATTTGTTCTTCATCCACTCAGCGTACCAGCCGTCTATGGCCGACACGTTGAAGTTGGCGACGTTGTTGTTGCCGCCGAAGCTGGGACCGTAGTACACTACCATGTCGCCGGCTTTGCCGTAGAACTGCTTGCCGAACTTGTGGTTCAGGCCGAGCACGTTCTTCAGGCCGACATAAGCTTCAGCGAAGCGGATGTTGGCGGTGAGGGCGTCCACGTTCTGACCGGTGCTGTCGTCGCCGTAGTAGCGGTAGTCGCTCTTTATGGCGGAGACCTGCGCGTTGATCTCGTCGCTCAGGTCGAAGTTCACACCCATCATAAGGCGGGTGTTGGTGTTGCTGAAGTCGGATTTACCGGCCGCAACGCTCTTCTGACCAGTGACGTTCTTTATTTCCATGCTGCCGCTGTACTTCGCGTTCTTGAGCAGCTCGGCGCTGGCGATATTGCCGGCGAACACGAGCAGAGCAAGTATACCTATTACTTTTTTCATTAATTACTCCTCCTTACTTTGTCGTAAGCCCGTTTCCGGGGCTTTCAGTCCCCCGGCATCGCTGCCGGGTTACTAACTCTCCCTGTAGGGTTTTTATGCCTTACAGTTAGGGCCTGCCCCCTCGGGGGCCTACGGCCTTGCAGGAGAAGCGCCTTAAATTGGCGCTCCGCTCCCCCCTTACCCCGGGGTGACGGTCTCCCTGTTTGAACCGGGAGCCTCCTCTACAGAGCATTATTATTATTACAAAATGATTTCATGATGTCAACTCTATATCTATATTATATGCCTTATATGTCAAGAAACCTGACATATGTCAAACCGGTCCGGCCAATAAAAAAACCCGGCCTGGTTTGGCCGGGTTTTCTTAAGCGCCGTTTTTTATTTTTTCGGGACGGCCTGGCCCAGCCGGGCCTTGGCCTGCATGGCCCAGGTGGTGTCCGGGTAGAGCAGGGAGATCTTTTCGTAGGAGAGCTTGGCCAGGTCTTTGGCGCCGGCCAGTTCCTGGGAGCGGGCCAGCGAGGCGTGCACTTCCGGGGCGATGTAATGCTCCGGGGTTTTGGAGAGGAAGTCCGAGTACTGGGCCTGGGCGCCGGCCAGGTCGCCCGCGGCTTCTTTGCACTTGCCCACGTTGTAGGAAGCGAAAGGCCCGAGGTCACGGTCGTTGAGCACCTTGGCGTACTGCTCGCCCGCCTCCTTGAACTTGTTCTGCGCGAAGAAGATGTCGCCCTTGGTCATGCTGGCGTAGGGCGCGGCGCTGGTGCTGCCGTAATTGGCTTCAATGGCGGCCAGCTGCTGCTGGGCCTCGTTGACGCTGCCCGAGAAGCCCAGCTGCTGGGCCATAAAGAGGTTCTTCCAGGCGGTGTCGCGCAGGCCGCGGTAGTGCATGAAGAAGTAGACGCCGAAGATGATGGCGGCCACCAGTATCACCAGCGAGCCGATGAAGGTTTCGCGGTTGGTCTTTATCCACGCGAAAGCCTTGTCCGTCTTCTTGGGGGCTTCGGCCCTACCGCTGGCTATCCATGAGTTTTCCGGCATAGTAATGTGTATCTCCTTAAAGCTGGTGCCCCCTAGAGGAATCGAACCTCTATTTGGAGTTTAGGAAACTCTCGTCCTATCCGTTGAACGAAGGGGGCAGCGAACTAATATTTTATCAAAGAAACGATGTCGCGGCCAGCGAGTTTAGCGCGGCCCTTGAGGAACTCCAGCTCGATGAGCATGGCCACGCCGGCCACTTTGCCGCCGAGCTTCTCCACCAGCTCGCACACCGCGGCCGCGGTGCCGCCGGTGGCCAGCACGTCGTCCACCACCAGCACCTTCTCGCCGGGCTTCACGGCGTCGGCGTGCATCTCCAGGGTATCCGTGCCGTATTCCAGCGCGTAGGAGGCCGCCACCGTCTTGTAGGGCAGCTTGCCCTTCTTGCGCACCGGCACCAGGCCCGCGCCCAGCGCCAGGGCCAGCGGCGCCGCCAGCAGGAAGCCGCGGGCCTCTATGCCCAGCACCTTGGTCACGCCGGTGCCGCGGTAGGCTTCGGCGAAGGCAGTCACCAGCTCGGTGAAGGCCGCGTGGTCCGCCAGCAGCGGGGTGATGTCCTTGAAGACTATCCCCTTCTTGGGGAAATCCGGGACGTCGCGGATGATGCTCTTAAGTTTCGTGCTCAGGGCTTCGGCAGTTGCTGACATAAGTCTCCCCCCCCCCGTTACTTTTTGCCTTTCTGCGGCTTGCGAGGCTCGTACGGCTTGGTCGGGATGGCGTCGCCGAGGATGTCCGTCTTTACCTTGGGCTGCTGCCAGCCGGGCTGCAGGTTGGTGTGGTCCGGCTTGCGGCCCAGCTCTATCAGGCCCATCTTGGCCGCCACGCGGCGCAGGCGCAGCAGGGCGCGCTCTTCTATCTGGCGCACCCGCTCGCGCGATAAGCCCAGCTTCTTGCCGATGTCGTTCAAGGTCATCGGGGTCTGGCCGGTGAGGCCGTAGCGGTACTCCACTATCATCCGCTCGCGCTCGCCTATCTCCACCAGCGCGTCCTTGAGCTCGTCGTGCAGGCGCAGGATGGAGATCAGGTTGTCCGGCGTGGAGCTATCGGCGTCCCTGAGCGTGTCGCCCATGGTGTCCTCGGATTCGCCGCTCGAGGACATCGGGGTCTCTATGGAAGAGAGGCCGGTGACGAT
>Ga0154402_134_pt1 | contig 121194 bp, 117 predicted proteins | sample RifGroB2_FD_115906 | JGI IMG/M metagenome (GOLD analysis project Ga0154402, IMG submission 115906) | Elusimicrobia bacterium GWB2_63_22 | reverse complement strand
GTGGCGGCCCGCCTGCAGTCCAAGACCAAGGATTTCAATACCGACGTGATAGTCAGCGCGGCGGCGGTGGAAAAAGCCAGGGGGTCCCTCGGCGGGGACGTGAAGTTTGAGCACCTTGGCCGGACGGCGCTGAAGGGCAAGGCGGATATGCTGGAAGTTTACAAGCTGCTCTAGTCCCGGCGCTTTCGCCGTTTTTTTGTAAAATAAAGGACCTTATGAAAGAAACCAGGAACCTTATAAAAATTCTCTCCGAGGCCATAGATTCCGGCCGCGCCGCGGCTTTTGTCACGGTGATCTCGGTGGACGGCTCCACGCCGCGCGAGGCGGGCGCCAAGATGCTGGTTTTCTCCGACGGTTCGATAGAAGGCACCGTGGGCGGCGGCTCCATAGAGGCGCTCACCATAAAACAGGCCGTGGCCTGCCTGAAGAAGGGCGAGGGCGGCAAGTTCGTCTTCGACCTTAAGCCCAAGGGCAATACCGGCATGATCTGCATGGGCAAGATGGAAGTCTTCATAGACGTCTACAAGAACCCTTTCAAAGTCCTTATCCTCGGCGGCGGGCACGTGGGGCTGAAGATAGCCGAGGCCTGCCGGCTGGCGGGGTATCCTTATCTTGTGGCCGACGACAGGAAAGAGTTTGCCAACGCCGAGCGTTTTCCCGGAGCCGCGGCCGTCATCAACGAGTTCCCGCACAAGGCCGTGGCGGCCGCAGGCGTGGACAAGGACACCTGCGTCGTGATCGTCACCCGCGGCCACGCGCTGGACAGGGAATGCCTGGAGGCGGTAATGCGCACCCCGGCCCCCTATATCGGCATGATCGGCAGCCGGGACAAGGTGGGGGAGATCTTCCGCCTGCTCGGCAAGAAAAAGCTTTATCCGCTCAAGGACCCGCGGGTGCATTCCCCGGTGGGCCTCAACCTCGGCGGCAAGGCGCCCGGCGAGATCGCCGTCTCCGTGCTGGCCGAGATCATGAAGGTGCACTATAAGCGCGACGGCGCGCACATGCGCGATGTGAAAATAAAATAAGCCGCGGCACCGCTACTACCGCTGATAAACCCGAATATGATATAACTGTCATATAAAAGGCTTATCCGGCCGGCCTCCGTGCCGCTGTTGCCTGAAAAATCTGGAAAGAAAATAAGAAGGGGTAGAAGAACGCATGAAAAACATCACGAAGATCCTGTCCTTGGCGCTGCTGCTGGCTTTCACGGCCGGGGCCTACGCCGAGGATAAATACGACACGCTGGCGAAGGAAATAACCGAAGCCGGCGCCATGGTGCAGGGCAAAAAAATAGCCATCATCCCGTTCTCCTACGCCGACGGCAGGGCCGGCGCCACCAAGGACGGCTCGGTGATCTCCGAGCGCCTGACGATAAAGATGATCAATATGCACAAGTTCGAGATCATCGAACGCTCCGTGCTCGACAAGGTGATGGCCGAGCTGAAGCTGCAGTCTTCCGGCATGATAGACGCCTCCAGCGCCCAGCAGCTGGGCAAGCTGCTCGGCGTGGAGGCCATAGTCACCGGCACGCTGGTGGAAACCTCCGACGGCCAGATAGAGGTTAACGCCCGCCTCATCAAGACCGAGACGGCCCAGGCCATAGGCGCCTCCCAGGTTTCGCTGCATAAGAACTGGATAGGCGACGCGGCCACCGCGCCGCAGCAGCCCGCCTACCAGCAGCCCGACTATCAGCAGCCCGTCGCCGCGCAGAGACGGGCCGCGCCTCCCGTCAGGGGCGAGCATGAATACGGCTATTTCGAAGTGATAGGCGGCGGCGGCACCCAGACCACCACTGTAAAGTGGGACACTGCCTACGCTTCGGCGGAACAGCCCGATCTCGTTACCAGCGGCGTGGGGCCGGTAGGCTTCCGCGTAGGCGGCTACGGCAAAGGCGCTTTCGGCGGCGATTTTGAATTCTCAGTGTCCAAGCATTACATCGAAGCCCAGCGCTCCGTCATCTATTCCGGCGGGTATGTCGTAGCGGCGAACCTGCCGGCCGGTTACCTGGACGTCACCTCCATAGGCCTGAGCGGCGACCTGCTGCTGCGGACCATGACCAAGGCCCAGTTCTATGTGGGCGTCGGCCTCGGCATGTCCATCAATAACATCAAGTCCAGCGTCATACGCGACATCCATAACGTCCTGCTCAACGAGACCGCGGTCGGCTTCATGTTCCGGGTGCCGGTAGGCATCAGGTTCAACATGGACAATACCACGTTCTTCCTGGAAGGCCGCATGGAGATGAACGCCACCTCCTTCAACCGGGGCAGCGCTACCGAAGTCAACAATGTGACCTTCGTGGGCGCGCGCGGCGTGTTCGGCGTGGGCACCAAGTTCTGACATGAAGACCTTTCAGGTGAGGGCGATAGCGGCCGCGCTGCTGCTGGCGCTGCCCTGTCTCGCGGCCGCAGGGGACGCCGCCTCCGATCCCCTGCTGTCCGCGCTCAGGACCGAGCTCGCCCGCTCCGCCGAAAAGCTTAAGAACGCCGAAGCCGCTCCCCTCTACTATCTCTCCTACGAAGCCTACGACAGCTCCTCCTGCTGGCTCTCGGCCAAGGCCGGGGCCATCTTCGACGAAAGCTCCGGGCGCCAGCGCCGGCTGGACGTGGACGCGCGCGTGGGCTCGGCGCAGCTGGACAACACCCACGAGTTCAAGGGCGCCGCGGCGGCCTCCAATTCCAACAGCCAGGAGTCTTTTCTCCTGCCGCTCGGCGGCGACCAGGCCGCCCTGCGCGCCGAGATCTGGACGCTGACCGACCGCGCCTACAAGGCCGCCCTCGACCGGTACGCCAAGGTGCGCATGAACAAGAGCGTGACGGCCGAGGAGGAGGATAAGTCCGGCGATTTCTCAGCCGAGCCCTCCGCCAGGTTCTACGCCAGGACCGAGGCCCCCGCACTGGACAGGGAGAAGTTCAGGGCGATGCTGCGCCGCCTGTCGGCCAGGTTCAAGGCCTACGATTTTATCTACGATTCCGACGTCTACCTCAGCCTGGAGGGAGAGAACCGCTACCTGGTCAGCTCCGACGGTTCGGAACTGGTGACGGGCAATAACTACGTGCGCCTCGGCTACTCCGCCTACACCCGCACAGGCGACGGCATGGGCCTGTCCCGGGACAAGATCTACGACGCCTCCGACCCCGCCCTGCTGCCCGGCGAGGAGGAGATAGCGCGGGACATAGACCGGGCCATAGCCGAGCTGCGCGCGCTGGCCGCCGCGCCGGCGGAGACCCCCTACAGCGGGCCCATGCTGCTGGAGTCGCGCGCCGCCGCCGTTTTCTTCCACGAGATCCTCGGCCACCGCCTGGAGGGCCACCGCCAGAAGAGCGAGCTTTCCGGCCAGACCTTCGCGGCCATGGTGGGCAAGCCCATCATGCCCGCTTTCCTCTCCGTGCACGACGACCCCACCCTGCCCGCTTTCGGGGGGGAACCGCTGCGCGGTTATTACCTCTACGACGACGAGGGCGCGGCCGCGCGCCGGACCCCGCTGGTGGAGGGCGGCGTGCTGCAGGGCTTCCTGATGTCCCGCTCGCCGATAAAGAACTCTCCCGCTTCCAACGGCCACGGCCGCCGGTCCCCGGGTTTCGGCGCGGTGGCGCGCATGGGCAACCTGATAGTCACTTCTTCTAATAAGATCCCTTACGGCCGCCTGCGCGCGCGCCTGCTGGAAGAGGCCCGCAAGGCCGGCAAGCCTTACGGCATCGTGGTCACGGATATCTCCGGCGGGCAGACCATCACCACCCGGGACCTGCCGCAGAGCTTTTCCGTAAACCTGACCATGGGCTACAAAGTCTACGCCGACGGCAGGCCGGACGAACCGCTGCGCGGGCTTAACCTTATAGGCACGCCGCTGCAGACTTTCTCCCGGCTGCTGGTCACGGGCGACGACGACGCCGTCTTCAACGGCACCTGCGGCGCCGAGTCGGGCTGGGTGCCGGTCTCGGCCATCTCGCCCAGCCTGCTCTTCTCCGAGATGGAGACCGAGAAAGTGCAAAAATCCAACGCGCGGCAGCCGGTGCTCAAGCCGCCCTATACGGACAGGTAGCAGGGATATATGACAAAGACCCTGATACAAATCCTTATGCTCTCCCTGGCGGCCGTCCCCGCCTGCGCCGCCGAGGACCAGGTCCTGAAGGCCATGCGCGACGAACTCCGGCGCACCACCGAGCGTCTGCGCATGGACGACCTGGACAGGCCGTACTTCGTCTCCTATTACGTAGTGGACTCCACCGAAACGGAATTCGGAGCGGCCTTCGGGTCGCCGCGCGAGGAGGCGGTCAACGTCACGCGCGAGGCCGCCGTCGAGGTGCGCGTCGGCTCGCGGGAGTTCGACAACTCCTGGTACGCCGGGCAGGACTTCACCTCCTACCTGCCCGTCTCTTCGGCCCTGTCCGAGGAGGACGGCTACGACGCCCTGCGTTTCTCCCTGTGGTCGCTCACCGACGACGCCTACAAGCGCGCGCTGGAGACCTACTCGCAGAAAAAAGCCTACCGGCAGAACAAGAACATCACCGAGGTCTACGGCGACCTCTCCCCGGAGAAAAAGGTGAAGATGCTGGAGGACCAGCCAGCTTTCGCGGGCGCGGACCCCGCGGCGCTCAAGGCTCTGACCGTCAGGCTGTCGGCCGTCTTCCGGCGCTATCCCAAGGTCCAAGGCTCCCAGGCCCTGCTGCGGCGCGCGCTGCGCACCTTCCGCTTCGTCAACAGCGAGGGCACGACCTTCCGCTACTACAAGGACAGCGTGGCACTGGAGCTGAAGGCCTCCATCCAGACCGCGGCCGGCCTGCGCATGACCGACGAGAAGGGGTTCTACTGGACCTCCCCGGCCGACATGCCGCCGTATGAAAAGATAGAGGCCGAGGCCGACGAGTTCGCCCGCGGCATGAACTACCTGGTGGATTCCTCCACGGCCGAGCCCTACCTGGGCCCGGTGCTGTTCGAAGACCAGGCCGCGGCGGAATTTCTGGGGCAGCTCTTCGTCAACCAGGTCTCTTACGTGCGCTCACCCTGGGCGGACCGCGACGACTGGACCCGCTATTACATCGCCAAGGGCGAACTGACCAAAAAGCTCGGCATGCGCGTGCTGCCGGCCTTTATGTCCGTCTCCGACGATCCGCTGCAGAGGACTCACGCCGGCGTACCCCTGCTGGGCTATTACCCGGTGGACAACGAAGGCGTCAGGCCGGCGCCGCTGGAGCTGGCCCGCAACGGCAAGCTTGTGAATTTCTACATGACCCGCGCCCCGGTGGGCAAAGCCGCCGAGTCCAACGGCCACGCCCGCGGCTTCATCCGCGAATTCCCGATGCCGCGCCCTGGCAACGTTTTCTTTACCGCCCAGCCCGCCAAGAAATTGCCCCGCGCAGAGCTTAAAAAAGAATTATTGCGCCTGGCCGCCGAGAACGGCCTGGACTACGCTATCCTCGTGCGCCGCCTGGACCCCTGGGACACCCGCAAGGGCGAGGACCTGCTGGCCGCCCCCGTCCTGGCCTACAAGGTCAGCGTGAAGGACGGCTCCGAGACCCCGATCAACGGGGCCGAGTGGGCCGGCGTTAATTTCAGGGCGCTGCGCGACATCATGCTGGTTTCGGACGCCGAACAGGTATACAACTATTACCAGCCGACGCCTTTCTTCTATACGCGCGGCTACGTGGCGGCCTCGCTGATAGCGCCGGCGGCCCTGCTGGTGGTTGAACTGGAGCTCAAGCCTACCGAGGCCAAGCCCGACAGGCAGCCGTACCTGCCGCACCCTCATTTTGCGAAGTGACCGCCGGGCTTTATCGTTTTTGCGGAATCTGCTATATTTTTACATGTAAACTATCGTTCCGTACCAAGGACCGCCTATGAAATTGTGTGAATTTGTCCGTCCCGCCAGCCTGTCCCAGGCGCGCGCCAGCCTGCGCAAACTGGGCCCCAAAGGCATGCCCCTCGCCGGAGGGACCGCCCTGCATTTTATGCCCGGCAAAACCCCCGTCTCCGCCGTGGACCTTACCCACCTGGGGCTTTCCTATATCCGCCAGAAAGGAAATTTCTTCGAGATAGGCGCGGCCACGCCGCTGTCCGACATTCAGCGCTACCGCGGCCCGCGCTGGGCCATGCACGAGATCTGCCGGCGCATTTCCACCCACCAGATCCGCAACGTGTCCACCATCGGCGGCAATATCTGCCGCGTCTTCCCCTGGGCCGACCTGCCCGTGGTGCTGCTCGCCATGAACGCCCGCATGGTGATCTACTCCGGCAAGCTGAAGGAAATGGACGCGGATGAATTTTTCTCGTCCCAGCCCGCCCGCCTGTTCAGGAACGGCGACCTGCTCACCGCCGTAAAGATACCGGTGCTCAAAGCGCAGCACGGCTTTGGTTCCGTGAAGGCCACCCGCAACGCCGCCGCTTTCTCCATGGTCACTATAGCCGCCCTGCTGGAACTGAAGGGCGGCGTTATAGCCGCGGCCCGTGTGGCCGCCGGCTCCGCCATACCTTTCCCGAAGCGCCTGCGCTCCGTGGAGGCTGCTCTCACCGGGAAAGAGCCTTCCGCTGAGACTTTCCGCGCCGCCGCCGCGCTGGCCGGCACCGACGCCAAATGGTGTAAACAGGAAGGCATGAGCGCCGAATATGTAGCCGGCCTGGCCGAAGTTTCCATAGTGGACGCCCTGGAAAGGGCCGCCGAGTTCGCCCGCGGGAGGACCGCTTAATGAAGACCAATACCTGTTCGGTTTCACTCTCCATTAACGGCGAGAAGAAAACTTTCGCCACCCGCCCCGACGAGAAGCTGCTGGACCTGCTGCGCCGCGAGGGCTACAAGGGCACCAAGTACGGCTGCGGCCAGGGCACCTGCGGCGCTTGCACCGTCATCATGGACGGGCGCGCGGTGTACGCCTGCCTGCTCTACTCCATGCAGGCCGAGGGGCGCAAGGTGCGCACCATCGAGAGCATGGGCACCTACGACAAGCCGGCCCCGATACAGCAGGAACTGGTGGCCGCCGGCGCCGTGCAATGCGGCTACTGCATCCCCGGCATCATCATGAGCGCCACCGCCCTGATGGAGACGGAAAAGGATATTTCCGACGAGGTAGCGAAAGAATATATGGACGGCAACCTGTGCCGCTGCACCGGCTATGAGAAGATCTGGGTGGCCCTGCGGCGTACGCTCGACCGCGCCGCCGCCGAGCCCGCAAAGAAAGCCTCTCCGAAAGGGGGGAAGAAATGAAAAGGCACGAGCTCGCTAAGAACTTTAAGCAGGTCAACACTTCCGTCACCAAGATAGACGCCATGCAGCTGGCGCTCGGCAAGGATTCCTACGTAGCCGACTTCCTGCCCAAGGACGCCCTCGTTATAAAAATGCTGTGGAGCCCGCACGCCCACGCCCGCATTAAAAAGCTGGACGTGAGCAAGGCCGAAAAGATGCCCGGCGTAAAGTGCGTGCTCTGGCACGGCAATGTGCCGCGCATAGTGCATTGCACCGCCGGCCAGGGCTTTCCCGAGCCTTCGCCTTACGATACTTTCATGTTCGACAATAAGGTGCGCTTCGTGGGCGACCGCGTGGCCGCCGTGGCGGCCGAGACCGAAGAGCAGGCGTTAGCCGCCCTCGAGGCCATAAAAGTAGAGTATGAGCTGCTCAAACCCGTGTTCACGCTGGCCGAGGCCATGGCGCCGGGCGCGCCTGTCATTCACGACGAGCCAGAGGCCCATGTACCGATACCGATAACCTACGAGCCCAAGAAGAACCTGGTGGCCCATGTGGCCTGCGAGGCCGGCAGCTTCAAGAAAGGCATGGCCGAGGCGGACTTCACCTTCGACGAGACTTACGAGACGCCCTACGCCCAGCATTGCCCCATAGAGCCCTATACCTCTATGGCGCAGATGACGCCCGCCGGGCGCATCCTCATTACCACCTCCACGCAGGTGCCTTTCCACTGCCGCCGCATAGTGGCGCGCACGCTGGGCATACCGGTGCAGAAGATACGCGTGGTAAAGCCCCGCATCGGCGGCGGCTTCGGCTGCAAGCAGGAGATCCTGCTCGAAGACGTGACGGCCATGTTCGCCCTGCGCACCGGCCGCCCCTGCCTGTGGCGCTTCGACCGCGAGGAAACTTTCCGCACCGGCCGCACCCGCCATCCTTTCCACATACGCCTGCGCACCGGCGTAAAGAAGGACGGCACCATCACCGCCATAGCCCTCGAGTGCATCAACAATACCGGCGCCTACGGCGGCCACGGCCTTACCGTGGTATCCTGCTCCGGCGGCAAGACCCTGCCGCTCTACCACTGCGACAATATCCTCTTCGACGGCAAGTCGTACTACACCAACCTGCCCGTCGGCGGCGCCTACCGCGGCTTCGGCGCCACGCAGGCCTTCTTCGCCATAGAGTCCCTGATGGACCATATGGCCGAGGCCATAGGCATGGACCCGCTGAAGTTCCGCCAGCTGAACCATATACGCCCCGGCGAGGGCTCGCCTATCTTCCAGGCGCTCGGCGAAGGCCGCGAGGGCGTGCCCATGACCGTGGGCTCCAACGCGCTCGGCGAGTGCATAGTGCAGGGCGCGGAGGCCGCCGGCTGGGAAAAAAGAACCGACTGGCGCGGCAAGACCGGCCGCTACCGCCGCGGCATAGGCATGTGCTGCCTGATGCAGGGCTCGTCTATCCCGGACATAGACATGGGTGCCGCCACCATCAAGATAAACGAGGATGGCTCATTTAACCTCAATGTGGGCGCCACCGACCTGGGCACCGGCTCGGACACCGTGCTGGCCCAGATAGCGGCCGAAGAGCTGGAGACCGCTACCGACAAGATGATAGTGTACTCGTCGGACACGGATATGACGCCTTTCGACGTGGGCGCCTATGCCTCTTCCACCACCTACCTCTCAGGCGAGGCGGTGCGCAAAGCCGCGGCCGACGCCAAGCGGCAGATCCTCGCCACCGGCGCCGAGATGCTGGGCCTCAAGGTGGAAGAAGTCCACTGCGAGGACGCGCATGTGCTCAATGCCGACGGCTCCAAGAAGGTCTCCTACAGCGATATAGCCAACTATTCGCTGTACCAGAAGAACCAGTACCAGATCATCGGCACCGCTTCCCACATCACCAAGAAATCCCCGCCGCCTTTCGCGGCGCATTTCGCCGAGGTGGAAGTGGACACGCTGACGGGCTTTGTGAAGGTGCTCAACTATGTCTCTACCATAGACTGCGGCACCGCGGTGAACCCCGCGCTCTGCGAGGGCCAGACCGAAGGCGGCACCCTGAACGGCATCAGCTACGCGCTGACCGAGGAGTACCTCTTCGACGAGAAGGGCAAGATGCAGAACGCGTCTTTCGCGGACTACCACATCTACTCCATGCGCGACCGCCCGAACATAAAGGCGATACTCGTGCCCTCCTACGAGGACACCGGCCCCTTCGGCGCCAAGAGCGTTTCCGAGATCTGCATCAACGGCCCGGCGCCCGCCATCGGCAACGCCATCTACAACGCCACCGGCGCCCGCCTGAACGAATTCCCGTTCACCCCGGAAAAAGTCCTGGCCGCCATCAAAGCCGTAAAGAAGTAACTGTCACGGCGTCAAAAAACCGCCGCGGTCCCCTTAAGGGGCCGCGGCGGTTTGATTGTCTGCTGCAAGGTTAAACTAGCTTACAGCCCGGTGACACCGTCCTGATTGACCTTAAACCTGCAGTCTTTGGTCGTGCAGGAGTATTTTAAAGTTTCCCAGCTGGAACCTTTGCGCGGCGCCATGCTGATAGACTCCATACTTACTTCATTTGCGGTGACGGTGAAAGCAATTACAAAACCAGTGGCCGGCATCTTGGAGTTTAAACCGTAATTATTCAAATCGAACTTACAGGGCAGGTCCTTGCAGGTGTAGGCTGCTTCTTTCCACTCTGTCCCCAGAACGGACTTAAAGGAAATGGAGTTGCCGGTTCTCCGGGCCGTGAATTCATATGTCAGGGCGGGGAGGTTTTCGTAATCCGGCTCTCCTTGCTCTACCGGCACCTCATCCAGGGTTGCCTCCTGGGCAGCGGGTTGCTCTTTCTGACTGCAACCTGCTCCCGCGATAAATAGAAATAGGGTTATTCCGATAAGATACTTCATAGTGTGTTCTCCTGAAAATGCGTTAAATCTGCCGCCCTCTCATTATATGAATTGTTAGTCCTGGGGGATGAAGACTTGGCGGAATAGGGGGCAGGTCTTAATTTAAAGAAGTCTCATGGGTTAAGTTTATAAAAGATTACTGGCAGCTATCGAGCCCGGCCACGCCGCCAAAACCTATAGCCCGAGGTCTGTGGAGATCTCATCCAGATTAAAATCTTCGAAAGTGATCCTGTCGAGTTCGGAAGGGTCCAGATGGATCTTCTTAAACTCGGCATTGTAGTCAACCGGCTGCGCCGCGCCTGTTGAGACGGAAACCGCGGCAGAAGAAGTCGCAAGCGTATCCAGCGGCGGAGCCGTCACTCCGGGGCGCGCCTGCGAAGCGGGCTTAAAGCGTACCTGGGCCAGCGTAGCCCTCTCATGCGCGGAAAGCCCGGCGTACCGCCGCATGCCGTCCAGAAAAGCCTTCTCCCCCGCACTGCTGCCCGCATAGCCGCGCCTGACAAAAGCCACGCGGGCCTCCAGGTCCGCCACGTACACGTACAGCCTGCCCCCCGGCTCTTTTCGCCCGGCAATAACTATGCCAGCGCCAAGCCCGCGGGCCACGGCATTAACCTGTTTCGCCGTAAGCCGTCCCTGCTCCTCGGAAAAACCAAGCTTTTTAACCTCCGCAGCCAGCACCGCGCGCGGTACCACCCGGCCGCCCCACAGCTCCCCGGCCGCCAGGTCGTAGAACCGTTCCGACAATTCCACGTCGCCCGCAAAAGGGAAAATGACCACGGTCCCCTTCGCCTCCGTCCGAAGACCAGCGGGAACCAGCGCCAAGTCCCCGCGCCCGCACCCAACCGTTCCCCAGATCATCCCAACGATAATAATATTCCTAAGAAAGCGCATACATTTTTGGGGGACTAGGGGAGGACGGCGCCGTAGACTGGTTCGCGGTCCAGGGTTACCTGGCGCGCCTGTTGGAAACCTGCGCGCCGCAGTATCGCTTTCCTGAAGAACGCGCTTTCCCGGGGATACTTGGTGAATGAACTGCCGGAGAAGACCACGGTGCCTTCGCTCCCGGCGAATTTTTTGAGGGCGGCGAGGGCGCGGCCTATCCTTTCTACATATTCGCCCAGTATCATGACGGCCAGCGGGTCGCCCTTGGCGTAATACTTGTAGAACAGCGGCACGAACTTGAATTTAAGTTCCTGCGGCAGGGGTTTGGCGTATTTCCTGAAATCGCAAGCCCACAGCCGCGCGAGCAAATCGGATGGGGTCTTGCAGCGCGCGAGCCGCATTATCTCGAAGAGCAGGCGCGAGGGTTTGTCCCCGGGCAGCAGGCCGTGGGCCGCGCTCGAGAGGCCGAGGGTCATGGTGATCAGCAAATTCCGTACTTGGTAATCGCAGACCAGGCGCTCGCGGCCCTTGGCGTCGATGGCGGCTATGGTAAATCCCGTGCCGAGTGAAATTATGAAGCCCGGCCGCGCCTTCGTGCCGGCGCGCAGCGCCGCGAATGCGTCGTTCTCGAAAGTCATGGGCCCGGTATAGCCGAAATCTCGCTTAAGGCGCTCCCTGAAGTAGGGCTCCACCATTTCCGCGTCGCGGGGGAAATCTATGCCGCAAAGGCAGAAGCGGGCTCCGGACAGCTCGATCTTCCTGCCGCGGGCGAGTTTATCCACTCCTTGCTTGATTAGGGCGTAAACGGCATGCACGCCCTTTGCCTCCAGGTTCGCGCCCGGCACCCGGGCCACGCGCACCGCCCCGGCAACCGTGCGCAGGGCTACGGCTATCTTGGTGCCGCCGCTGTCCACGCCCAGGAAATATTTCACCGGGCCCCCTTGTAGGGTGGCAGGAAGGCTTTGTTCTGGGCCAGCACGGCTTTGAGCAGGCGGAAAGTAACGTCCGCGTCGGGGGTGAGCGGGTTCAACAGCAGCGCCTGGTAGGCCAGGTCGAAGTCGCACTTCCACGCGGCCTCGGCGGTAAGCGCCTCATAGGCCTTTATCCGCTGCGACAGTCCCTTGGCGAAGACCGGCAGCTGCGCGGTCTTTACCGGCTTATAGCCGCCCTTATCTATCATGCAGGGCATCTCGAGCACATGATCTTTCTCGAAGCCGTCGTAGGTGCCGTTATTGGGGACGGCCACGGTGACGCGCTTCTTCTGCAGGCCCAACAGGCAGGCGATGACGTCGTAGGCGACCACGTTGTAGAAGGCGCCGCCGCGCTCCTTTACGGCCTCGGGTATCTCCGAGACCACAGGCGAGCGGTAGGCCGCGAAGATGCGCCGCTCTATCTCGGCCACCTTAACCGCGCGCGACGGGGTGGTTTTGTCCTCTTTTACCACCGCGCCGGCGTGAAAGAAATACTTGTGGTAGCCGGTGGGGATTATTTTGGCGCGCGCCATTATTTCCGGCGTCATTTTCACCTTGGTGATATTGAGCGCCGTCGGCAGGCCCTCTTTCTCTATCATCTTCTTTATGACCGCGGGGAGAACGGAGCGGCCGTTGCGGCGCACATCCAGCACCCAGGCGAAATGGTTGGGGCCGACGTAATCTATCTCGGTGTCCTCCATGCGCGCGCCGATCAGGTCGCTCACGCCCTTGTGCATGGTAAGTGAACCGTTGCAGATGCCCACGGCCCTGATCTCGTGGAAGCGCACCAGAGCCTCGGTGACTATGCCCACCGGGTTGGTGAAATTGACCAGCCAGGGGTCCTTGGCGCCGTAGCGCAGCAGGGCGTCGGCGATCTTGCGGATCTGCGGTATGGTGCGCAGGGCTTTGGAGAAACCGCCCACGCCCGTGGTCTCCTGGCCGATGATGCCGTACCTGCGGCCGAGCTCCTCGTCCTTCCGGCGCGCGGCCATCATGCCAACGCGGATCTGCGGCACCACTATCTTGGCGCCCTTCACGGCCTCGTTAAGATTCAGAGTGGCCTTAATTGTAAGTTTCGACTTGGACTTTTCCGCCAGCCGTTGAGTGAAGCCGTGCACGGCCTTCAGGCGCCCGGCGTCTATATCCATCAGGCAGACCTCGGACACTGCCTGGTCCAGCCCTGAATTAAGTATGTGGTCGATAAGGAGGGGGGTGTAGCTCGACCCAGCCCCTACGATAGCCAGCTTTGTCATGGTAAACCTCAGACTAACTTTATCAGTTCCTCAGCCGCCGGAGAAAGGGGAGAGCAGGGTGACCAGGTCGCCTTCTTTGATGGGCTCGTCCCATTCCACGTATCGGCCGTTGATGACGGCCTTGGAGATGTTGGTGGTAAGCGGAATCACTTTGCTGGCCTCTATCTCGCGCAGTAATTCCCGGGCCGTTCCAGCCTCGGTCTCGTAGTCGTCGGTCTGCACCCCGCGCCGCTCGCCGACGAGGGCGAAATACTTAACTTTTATCTTCTTCACTTGCCGTCTCCGGCTTGCGGCCCGTGCAGGTGCATGAAGGCCTTTTCCGGGGTGAGCGGCAGCATGGGCGGCTCGCGGTCCGGGCGGGCGGCGCGCAGGGCGTCGGCCACGGCCAGGTAGGCGCCTATGCCGTGCACGAAGGGCGGCTCGCCCACGGCCTTGGAATTGCAGACGGCATAAGGATTCGACGAGTCTTTAAGCAGGGTAATCTCGAAGTGCGCAGGCAGGAACTTGATGTCCGGCACTTTATAGGCGCTCACGCCGGTCAGCACGCGGCCGTCGGGGGCGTAGCGGAGCTGCTCCATGGTCGCCCAGCCCATGCCCTGCACCACCGCGCCTTCGGTCTGGCCGCGGTCTATCTCGGGGCTCAGGGATTCGCCCACGTCCTGCACCACATCCACCGCTTCCAGCGTATAGGTGCCGCGCAGGCAGTCCAGCAGCACTTCGGTCAGCGACGTGCCGTAGGCGTAATAGGCGAAAGGCCTGCCCTGTTCCTTCTCCAGGTCATAATGCAGGTCCGGGGTGGCGTAGAAAGCGTGCTCGCCCAGGTCCACCCGGGCCCATTGGGCGTCCTTGGCCAGTTTGTTCCAGCCGAGGCCGGCGGGTTTGCCGGAGACCAGAACTTCGCCGTCCTTGATCTCCACGGCGGAGGGATCGGCCTTCAGGACGCCGGCCGCGAAAGCTATAAGCCGCCCGCGCAGGCGCTCGCAGGCGTACTTGGTGGCCATGCCGTTTAGGTCGGCGCCGGTGCTGGCGGAGGTGGGGGAAGCGTTGGGAATGCGCGAGGTATTGGTGGTGTCTACGCGCACGCGCTCCAGCGGCACGCCCAGCGTGCGGGCCGCCACTATGCGGATCTTGGCGTTCACGCCCTGGCCCATCTCCACGGCGCCGGTGCTGACCGCCACGCTGCCATCCACGTAGATGTGCACCAGCGAGCTCGCCTGGTTGAGCGCGGTCTGGGCGAAAGAGATGCCGAAGCAGACCGGCACAGCGGCCAGGCCTTTCTTGGTGTCCTTGTGGGCCTTGTTATAGGCGGCCACGGCGGCGCGGCGCTCGGCTATATGCGCCTTGGCGTCGAGTGTCGCCCAGCAGCGCTCCGAGTTCACGCCGGAGAGCGTTACGCCGTAGGGCAGGGTGTCGCCGTCCTTCAGCAGGTTCCGGCGCTTGAGCGCTTCCGGATCCAGGCCCAGTTTATGGGCGGCGGCGGATAAGGCGGCCTCTATGGCGAAGGTGCCCTGCGGCACGCCGAAACCGCGGAAGGCGTTATTGGGCGGGATATTGGTGCGGCAGCTCAGCCCTGTGACGCGGATATTGGGAATGCGGTAGGAACCGCAGACATGCAGAAAGGAGCGCCCCAGCACGGCGGTGGAGATATCAGCGCAGGCGCCGGCATGCTGGTAGAGGGTTATGTCGTAGGCGAGTATATTGCCTTCGGCGTCCAGGCCCAAGCGGTAGTCGTACTCGTAGGCGTGGCGCTTGCCGGTAGTGGCAATGTCGTCGTTGCGCTCGAGGGCCAGCTTTACGGGGCGCTTGAGCAGGAAGGCCGCCATGGCCGGTGCTACTATCCACACGGCGGTGGATTCCTTGCCGCCAAAACCGCCGCCCAGGCGGCGGATGTCCAGCTCCACCTTATGCATGGGAATGCCCAGCACCTCGGCGAGATGATGGTGGAAGGCCCCGGGCGACTGGGCGCTGGCGTAAACCTTTATGGTGTCATGCTCGCCGGGTACGGCCAGGGCGCGCTGGGTTTCGAAATAGAAATGTTCCTGCGGGCCGCTGGCGAGGCGGCCTTCTAAAACATGCTTGCAGCCAGCGAAGGCGGCGTCGGGGTCGCCGTGGGTCTGTACGCGCTTCTTGCCGTGCAGCTGCCCTGCCGCCGCGGCCGCGCGCGGGTCCAGCATGGGCTCGAGCTTCTCTATGTCCGCCGCTATGAGCTTAAGGGCTTTCTTTGCGTTGCGGCGGCAATCCGCCACTACCAGCGCTATAGGCTGGCCTATGTATTCTACAGCGTCCACGGCCAGCAGGGGCTGGTCCTTGAAAACATGGCCCACCTGGTTGAGGCCGGGCACGTCCTTATGGGTGTAGACCGCGGCCACGCCGGGCGCCGCGGCCGCTTTGGAAACATCCAGCGAGCGGATGAGGCCTTTGGCTACGGGCGAGGTGAAGAGCACGGCGTGCAGGCAACCGGGCACGGGGATGTCGTCCACGAACTGCGACGTGCCGCGCACGTGCATCAGGGTATCGTCGTTCTTCATGCGGCCTCCACGGGGGCGAGGGCCCGGGCATGGGCCAGCATCAGCTGCCCGAGCAGCAATCTCTTGTATTCGGCCGAGCCGCGTATGTCGTCTATCGGGGCGGCGGCAGCCAGCGCGGCTTTGGAGAGGTCTTGGAAGAACGAGGCATCGGGCTTGCGGCCGTGGAACTTCTCAATCCCCGGCAACAGCATTGGCACGGGCCCCACGCCGCCGGCCGAGACGCGCAGGCCGGTTACGGCGCCGTCGGAGCCGGTGGCCAGCAGCAGCGCGGAATTGACCGCCGCTATATCCAGCGTGGTCCGGTTGGAGACCTTCTCGAAATTGTAGCGGACGCCCTCTGAAGGCAGCGGGATGGCGATCTCGCTCACCAGCTCGCCGCAGGCGAGGTCTGTCTTCTTATAACCAAGGTAGAACTTGTCCAGCGGCACTTCCCGCTTCCTGCCGCCTTCGCCGGTGATGGTCAGGCTCGCGTTCAGCGCTAGCAGTATTATGGTGGCGTCGCCGATGGGCGAGGCGTTGACTATATTGCCCGCCAGCGTGGCTTTATTGCGCAGTATGGCCGAGGAGTGCAGCAGCAGGTCTCCGGCCAGCGCCGGGAAATGCCGCTGTACTACGGCGGAATTGCGAAAATCCTCTATGGCCACGGCCCCGCCCACGAGCAGCAAACCCTTGTCCTCGCGTATGTAGTCCAGGTCGCGGCGTTTGGACAGAAAGCAAAGGTCGCTTCCCATGAGCTGCTCCGGTTTCTGCACGAACAGGTCCGTGCCGCCGGCTACCGCTATTGTGTTCTTGCCGCAGGCGGCTACGGGGGCGGCCTTCAGCTCGGCCAGGCGGCCGGGGATGCCGCGGAAATAAGCCGGGACTACGCCGGTGGCAAGCAGAACTTCCTGGCGCTGGCCGGGGTGTTTGGCGGCTCCGGCGAGCGCCTCGCACAGGGCGCGGGCGGCATTGCGGATGGAAGCGTAACCGGTGCAGCGGCAGATATTGCCGTCCAGCGCGTCAACGGCGGCGTCGTAGGAAAGGTCGGGGCTGGCCAGCGCGAAACCGGTGAGCGACAGCACTATGCCCGGCGTGCAGAAGCCGCATTGCGAGGCGCTGTGCTCGACTAGCAGGCGCTGTACGAGGGTAAGAGGTTCGCTCCCGAGGCCTTCTACTGTCACCACATGGCAGCCGTCTATGTCGCCGAGCGGCAGCAGGCAGGAGGCGCAGGCCTTGTAAGCCACGGTCCCGTCGGCCGCGCGGGAGCCCACCAGCACCGTGCAGGCGCCGCATTCGCCCTCGCGGCAGGCGTCCTTGGTGCCGGACAGGCAGGCGACGCCGCGTATGAATTCCAGCAGCGTCATGCCTGCGCTTTCTTCGGTGCTGACAAGCCGGTCGTTGAGGAGGAAATTGGTCATAGGGCTCCTGATCTTCTATCGTCCGCCGCAGCAGGGGCAGGCCGGGTCGCGCAGGACTTCGGCGGTAGTGACCGTGCCGTTCCAGATGTCGAGGGTGTGCATGCGGCCCCAGTCCGCCCCGCCACAGGCCAGCGCCTTTAGCGCCTGCGTGGTCTGCAGCGCCGCCACCCAGACGGCGGCCGTGGCCAGCACGCCGAACACGTCGGGCGGGGGCAGGCGGCCTTCGGGGGGAGGCAGGGCGAAGAGGCAGCGCAGGCAGGGGCCGCGCCCGGGGCGGATGGCCATGGCCATGCCGTCGGTGCCCAGCACCCCGCCGTAGATCCACGGCTTGCCGGCCTTCACGGCCGCCTCGTTGATGAGGAAGCGGGTCTCGAAATTGTCGGTGGCGTCCAGCACCAGGTCCGCCGCGGCCACCAGCGGCTCTATGTTGGCCGCCGTTATGTCGGCGACTACGGGCTCGATGGCGATGCCGGAATTGATGGTGCGCAGGCGGCGCGCCGCGGCAGCCGCCTTGGGCGCCCCGTCGCGGAGGTCGGTCTCGTCGTAGAGCAGCTGGGTGGCCATGTTGGGGGCCTGCACCGTGTCGCGGTCGGCCAGCGTGAGCCTGCCCACCCCGGCGCGGGCCAGGAAAGCGGCCTGCGCGCAGCCCAGGGAGCCGCAGCCTATTATCAGCACGGAGCCCTTCTCTATCTTCCTCTGGCCGTCCTGGCCTATGAGGGAGAGCCTGGCGTGCCGCGAGTAGCGCGCGGCCGCGGGGGCGTTTTCTGGTGTGGGAGTGGAGGCTGGCATAGGGTAGGAAAAATCTTTACTTCACTACGGGCAGGCCGGCGGCCGTCCAGGCTGTTATGCCTCCCGCGATGTGGTGGATGTCGGTGAAGCCAAGGTCTTTCATGGTCTGCAGGGCGTCGCCGGAACGGCGGCCGCTGCGGCAGTAGAGCAGGTAGCCGGAGTTCCTGTCCAGCCCGGCGAGCCGGTCCTTGAAATCGGGGGCGTAGTAGTCCATGACCAGGCTGGTGGCTCCCAGGTGGCCGGCGGCGTGTTCCTCGGCAGTGCGGATGTCTATCACCACGGGGGCCTTGGTCTCGATGTAGTAGCGGGCGTCCTCGGGTTTTATGTTCATAGGAAAATTTACGGCGCCGGGCTTGGGGGCCTCCGGGGCGGCCCCGGCCAGGTCTTTAAGGGCGGCGGGCTTGCCGCAGCCGCTGAAGATGCCTCCGAGATCAAAAGCGTAGGCGCCAGCCGCGGCGAAAACGATTATAGCGGTGAGTAAGATTGTCTTCATATGGGGGAGCTCCGTTCTAATGAGTTTATTTTACCAAAATAGGCGCCGGGTAGGCGTCTGCGCTTTTTTGTATGATAAGGCTATGGAAAACAAGCTTAAGGCGCCTTTCCTGCTAGCCGCGGTCTGCCTGGCCTTCCACCTGTTCGCCGGGTTTTCCTTCATCCGCTCGGCCGCGCCCACCTACGACGAGACCGTGCACCTGGCCAGCGGCTATTCCTACCTGGCTACCGGCCGCTATGCCATGAACATCATGGACCACCCGCCGTTCTCGGAGATGCTCTCGGCCCTGCCGCTGCTCGCTCTGAAGCCGCAGGCCTTCTCCGGTCACCCGTATTTCGCGAATCTGATGCCTTACCGTTACGGCGACCTGTTCCTCTACCACAACACCGTTCCGCACGGGCGGCTGCTGAACACGGCCCGGGGTTTCACCTTCCTGGTCTGGACCGCGCTGCTGGCCGGCCTGCTAGGCCTGCTGCTGTCGCGGCTGGAGTCGCCCGCCGCGGCGGCTTTCGCGCTCTGCGCCTTCGCCGGCATGCCGGTGTTCATCTCCAACGACGCGCTCATCAGCACGGACGCGGGAGCGGCCATATTTTATTTCGCGGCCTTCGCGCTGGGCTGGCTCTTTACCGCGGAGAAGTCCGCCGGGGGGAAGAAGGGCGAGGGCGGCGGCCGGCACTGGCTCTGGGCGGCCCTGGCCGGCGCGGCCTCCGGCCTGGCGCTGGTCTCCAAGTTCAGCATGTTCATCGTCCCGCCAATGGTGGCCGTCTTCTGGCTGGCCGATAACTACTTCTGGCCGCGGCTGAAGCTTTCCAAACTGCTCGGCTACATCGCCCTTTACGCCGGAGCCTGCCTGCTGGTGGTAGCGCTGGTCTACAGGTTCGACCTGGGCCTCTACTGGGCCGGCCTGACCGCCACGCTCAATCGTCTGGACACAGGGCGCTCCTCTTTCGCCCTGGGCCGGCACACGCTGACGGGCGTGTGGTGGTATTTCCCCGCCGCGGTGGCGCTCAAGACCCCGGTGCTCGTGCTGCTGGCGGGAGCGGTCGGGGCCTGGGCGGCCGTAAAAAAATTCAGGAAGGACTACCTGTGGCTGCTGCTGCCGCCGGCGGTCTTCTTTGCCGTGGCGCTGACGGCCAAGGTGCAGATCGGCTACCGCCACGTCATGCCGGTGATGCCTTTTCTCGCGGCTCTCGCCGGGCTGGGGCTGGCCCGCCTGGCCGCTATCGGCGGGAGGCGCGCCTGGCTGGCCGCCGCGCTGGCCGCCCTCATCCCGGTCTCCGCGCTGACCGCGCACCCGCATTACCTGGCTTATTTCAACCAGCTGGGCGGCGGCCCCGCCAACGGCTACAAGTATTTCGTGGATTCCAACCTGGACTGGGGCCAGGGCGTGAAAACCCTGGCCGCCTACCTTAAGGGGAGGGGGAACCCGCCGGTGGTGTTCTCCTATTTCGGCGTCGCCCGCCCCGAAAGCTACGGCCTGGCCTACACGCCGCTCGGCGTGATCTCCAATGTGGACCTGCCCGGCACCGGGGCGCAGGTCTGCGCCATGAAAGAAACCCTGCTGGCCGTTTCCGCCACCAACCTGCAGTCCACCTACTATTCCGACAAGGAAACCTTCGCCTGGCTTAAGGCCAGGACGCCGGTCTTTAGCGCCGGGTACGCCATCTTCCTCTATGACCTGACCGGGGATAAGGAAGGCCTGGAGCGGCTGGCCGCGCTGTTCGACAGGGAAGGCCGCAACGCCGACGCCGATTGCCTCTACGCCCGCGCCGGAAAGTAGTCCGGCCCGGACGGCAGTCGCGGAGGCGCCCGGCATTTAAATTGCTCTTCCGTTTGTGGAGGCCGGCCGCCGGTTTACGGAAATTGGCCTTATATTGTAGACTACCTTCAGCTTTGACGGCCGCTCCCGGGAAAACAACGATGAAAAAATTGCTGGTTGTAGCGCTGCTCTCCGTCCTGACCTCCGCTCCCGCGGCGGCAGGGGACTTCAATCTGAAAAGTTATATCAAGGCCGTGCTGGCGGCTTCCCCGTCCCTGCGGCAGGCGGAGCAGGCCTTCACGCAGGCCGAAACCTCCTACCGCGCCGCCCTGCTGGACGCGGCGCTGCCCTCTTTCAACTTCTCGATGGCCGATTCCTTTTACGACCAGGACCGGCATTACGTCCATTTCGACCGGGGTGACGCCACCTCCAGGCTGTCGGCCGACCTGAATCTTTACGATTCCGCCTCCAGCCCCTTGTCCAGGATAAAGACCGCCAGGTTTGACTACGAGCGCGCGCGGCTTACGTTCCTGATAGCCAGGCAGGGAGAGGCGCTGAAGGCGCTAGCCAGGTTCTACGAGCTCTACTCCACCCAGCGCAAGGTGGAGATCTCCCGCAACAACCTGGCCTCGCGCGAGCGCCAGTACAAGGACACCAACGAGCAGTTCCAGTCCGGCACGCGCAGCAAGATCGAGGTGACCCAGAGCGAGGGCGACAAGCTGCAGAGCGAGCTCTCGCTGGCGCAGGCCGAGGCCGCCGGGGCAAAAGCCCTGATGGCCTTCAACGAGCTCATAAACGCGGAGCCGGATTCGGCCCAGGCGGTACAGGTGAGCACCGGCGCGGTGGAGGTGAAGCTGCCCCTGCCCCGGGAGGACGTGGCGCGCGCCCTGGAGAACAATTTCGGCCTGCGGCTGAAGCAGACCGCGCTGGAAAAGAGCCGGCTGTCCGCGCGCAACGCCATCATGGCCGATCTGCCCCGCCTCAGGGTGGACGCCGCCTGGGCCAAGACCAATCTGGGCCTGTTCGGCACCCGGGGCGGGGCCTGGGACGACGGGCAGACCTACGGCGTGGGCGCCACGCTTAATTTTCCTTTCGGTTTTTTAGGCGCCCAGAACTACCTGGACGTAGCGGGGCGGAAGGCCCTCCTGAAGTCTTCCGAGCTGGACCTGGAAAATTCCATCCGGGCGCTCAAGACCGAGGTTCTGACCGCGCAGAAGGATATAGAGCTGCAGGTGAAGTCCCGGCAGTTGCTGGAGTTCCAGGTGAAGGCGCAGCAGGACGCCACGGCCAACCTGCTGGAGGAATATTCCCTCGGCGGCGCGTCCTTCCTGCAGCTGGACAGTTCGCAGACCAAGCTGCTCGACGCCAGCAACAGGCAGATAACTGCGCTCAACGACCTGGACCTGGCTCTGGCCAATTACCGCGCGCTGCTGGGCGAAGAGATCTGGGAATAGGAGACACCGATGAAGAAGACGCTTAAAACGGTTTCATGGACGGCGCTGCTGGTCCTGCTGGCGGCCGCGGCCTTCGCCGGGTACCTGCGCTATAAAAAGATGTCCGTGCGCCAGGATATCTCCTACTTCCTGCGCGCCGTGGACAAGGGCGACCTGAAGCTGGACCTGCAGGAGTCCGGCGAGCTGGTCTCGCGCGACACGGTGGACGTGTTCCCGCCCGGCAAGGGCTTTATCGTAGAGCTGAATAAGAAAGAGGGCGAATACGTGCGGAAAGGGGAAAAGATCCTGATGTTCAAGGGCGGCGAGCGCATAGACTCCACGCAGTACGTGCCGGTGCCCATAGTGGCCTCGCGCGACGGGCTGCTGACGCGCTGCATCAGCCGCTACGGGGCTAGCGACGACGAGGTGCGCGAGGGCAAGCGCGTGGACAGCGCGTCCACCTGCGTCACCCGCATCGTGGACATGAAGACCCTGGCCGTGAACCTCAAGATCAGCGAGATCGATATTTTTAAGCTCAGCCGCGGCATGCCGGTGACCATTACCTTCACCTCCATCCCCGGCGAGAAGTATTCCGGCAAGATCGACGTGATCGCCCCCATGGCCGAGACCAAGAGCAGCAACTGGGGCGGCACGGGCACCAAGGTCTTCCGCGTGGTCATCAATATAGACAAACCCAGCCAGCAGATGCGCGTCGGCATGAGCGCCGTGGTCACCGCCAATATGCAGGCCAAGAAGAACGTCATCAAGGCCCCGATCGAGGTGCTGTTCCAGGAGGGCCTCAACAGCTACGTCTACCGGCAGAAGGACGGCTACGAGGCCGACAAGCTGCAGGTTTACCCCGGCCTCAGGTCGGAGACCGAGGTGGAGATAGCCGGCCCCGTAAAACCCGGCGACAAGCTTTTCACCGTGGAGCCGGAGAGCCTGAAATGAGCATAGCTTGCGCGGACCTGACCAAGGTCTACGAGGGCGGCCAGAGCGGCTGGCCGGCGCTGCGCGGCGTTTCCTTTACCATCGAGATGGGGGAGTTCGCGGTGGTCACCGGGCCGTCCGGCTGCGGCAAGTCCACGCTGCTCAACATCATCGGCCTGCTCGACGAGCCCACCTCGGGCAAGTACAGCCTGAACGGCCGGAATGTGTTCTCCATGTCCGACAGCGAGCGTTCCGACGCCCGCCGCGACGAGATCGGTTTCGTCTTCCAGTCCTTCCACCTGCTCAACCGCATGACCGCCCTGGATAACGTCTGCCTGCCCATGATGTACGCCGGCGTGGACAGCCGCGAGATGCGGGACCGGGCCGCGGACCTGCTGCACAAGGTCGGGTTGAAGGGCAAGGAGAGGAAAACCCCGCTGGAGCTCTCCGGCGGCGAGCGCCAGCGCGTCTCCATCGCCAGGGCCTTGGCCAATTCCCCCAAGCTTATACTGGCCGACGAGCCGACCGGCAACCTGGACTCGGTGTCCAGCGGCGAGATAGTGGACACGCTGTTCAAGCTCAACGGCGAGGGCATAACCGTGGTGATGGTGACGCACGACAGGGAGCTCTCGAAGCGCGTGGCGCGCAATATCCGCATGCGCGACGGGAGGCTGGAACAGTGAGGGCTATCCTGAACGCGGTAAAGACCGGCCTGACCGAGATCTGGGCCCACAAGACGCGCTCCGTGCTGAGCTTCCTGGCCATCGCGGCCGGCTCGGTGGTGTTCATCGACGCTTTTTCGGCCATCGTCGACACCTACGCCAGGCTGGAGAGACAGAAGGAGGTCTCGGGGATAGCCCGCATGCGGATCTCCCAGAACTACAGCCAGACCTACTCCTCCCCGGACGATTACGTGCCGCCGCCGGCTATCTCCTACGAGGACGTGGAGAAGCTTAAGGAAAAGGTCCCCGGCCTCTACATGGTCTCCCCGGAAGGGCGGGACTGGCGCAATGTGCTGGAGTACGGCGGGGAACGGCTGACCACCAGCCTGACGGGCGTGACCCCGGACTGGACCAAGAGGGATTTCATCTATACCCTTAAAGGCCGCTTCTTAGACTGGCACGACCTCGAAAATAAACTGCGGGTCTGCGTCCTCATCAAAGAAGCCCCGCCGCCGCCCGGCTTCGACAAGACCATGAAGAAGAAATACAATTTCACCGGCGGCTACGACACGCTGGTCACGCACAACGACATGGTCGGCAAGACCGTCAAGATCGACGGCTACACCTTCACCGTGATAGGCGTGCTGGAGGAGATCCCTTATTCCAAACGTACCCGGTCTTTCGTGAATTCCTACCAGGACTACAAGATCCTGGCGCCGGTCACTACGCTGATCCATTACAGCTTCATCGGGTCCTACCAGTCGCTCGACGTCAATATTGACGCCGGCGCAGAGAAGGATTTTGAGGATTACATGAAGAAGGTCTCCAACTTCCTCAAGATCCGTTTCGGCGACGAGGAATTCTTCGTGGTCGAGAATCAGCTGGAGGATATCCGGGAGAAGATAGCCTCCAGCGTGCGTTCCGGCCTGGTCACGATCTCGCTGGGCATGCTCGCGTTCCTCGCCGGCGGCATCGGCATCATGAACGTCACGCTGGCCACCGTCTTCGCGCGCACCAAGGAGATAGGCGTGCGCCGGGCCGTGGGGGCCAGCCGCAGCGACATCATGCTGCAGTTCATCGTGGAAGCGGTGATGCTGGGCCTGATAGGCGGCGTGCTGGGCTCGGCCCTCGGTTATCTCTGGGGCGTGCCGATAAAGGTGATGGTAGGCATGGACGCCAGCCCGATCAAGGCGTGGATGCCCATGGTGTCGGTACTCATCGCGGCCTCTACCGCTTTTGTTTTCGCCATCTATCCCGCCTGGGTAGCCGCCGGGCTTAAGCCGGCCGACGCGCTGCGCGCGGAGTAACCGGGGGCGGTATGCTTAAAAAACTGAGGGGTTCCAAACTTTTCCTGGCCGGGGCCGCGCTGCTTGTCGTCGGGAGCGCCCCGCTGCTGCTCTATCTCCTCTACGAGTTCGTCACCGGCCGCACCGGCGGCAACCCCATAGGCCTGGGGCTGCTTCTCTTCGTTTCCTTCTGGCCCGCGGTGATCCTGATGGGGATAGGCGCGTTCTCCGCCCTGCTCCGCCGGAACGGCGGCGGGAATCCCTGAGATGACAGCTGAAAGGGCTTTCCCTTCGGCGGCCCGCAAACTGGCCCCTTACGCCGCCGTCTTCCTGGTAGCGGCCCTGGCCTACCTGCAGTCCCTCCATTTCGGTTTTACCTGGTTCGACGACGACCTGCTGCTGGAGCGGGCGGCGCATTTTGCCGGCCCCGGCGGCCTGCTGTCCGTCTTTACCGAGGGGGTCTTCCCCGAGAAGACCGGCCCCGCCTTCTACCGGCCGCTGCTGATGCTGACCATGGCGCTGGAATACAAAGCGGCCGGCGCGGCCCCGCTGCTCTATCACCTTACCAATATCCTGCTGCACGCCTCTTTCTCCGCGCTGCTATTGTTCTTCCTGCGCCGTTCCGGCGGGGTGCCCGGCCTTTCCCTTTTCTGGGCCCTGTTCTTCGCGCTGCACCCTGCGCTGGCCCAGGCCGTGGCCTGGCTGCCCGGCCGCAACGACCTGCTGCTGGGCCTGCTGGTGCTGGGGGGGGTACTTTCCTATTCGTCTTACGAGGAGCGCGGGGGCGCCGGCCGGTTGGCGCTGCACGGCGCCCTGTTCCTGGCCGCGCTGCTGGTCAAGGAGAGCGCGGTGCTTATCCCTTTCGCGGCGTTCTTCTACGCCCGCCTGTACCGCGGCGGCTGGCGGCCCGGGCGGCTTTCCGCGGCGGGGACGGTTTGGGCTGCGGCGCTGGGCGTGGTGTGGCTGGCCAGGGGCCGGGCGCTTGCCGGCCTCTCCGGCGGAGAAGCGGCTTTCGCGGCCTCGGCGCTCTCCAACGCGGCGGCCCTGCTGCCCTCGCTGGGCAAGTTCCTGTGGCCGGCGGACAACGGCGTGCTGCCGCTGATAAGCGACCTGAATTTCGTTTCGGGAGGGATCTCTGCGGCAATGCTGGCGCTGGCGGCCTGGCGCCTGCGGCCGGCCGCGCCGTTAAAACTGGTCTACGGAGCGGCCTGGTTCGCGGCCTTCCTGCTGCCGGCCTTCATGCAGAACAATTTCAGCCCGCACCGCCTGTACCTGCCTTTCGCCGGGCTCTGCCTGGCCCTGTCCGCTCCTGAACGGCCGCTGCCCGGGCCGGCCAAACTTTGGGTGTTCGCGGCTGGCGCGGTGCTCGCCACCTGGCTCTTCAACCTGCAGGCCATCCTGCCGCGCTTTTCCGGCCGGCTGAGTTTCTGGAGGAACGCCGCTTTTAACTCTCCGGGCCGGGCTACCAATTGGAGCGACCTTGGCGCCATGTACCTGCTCGACGGCCTCCGAGAGAACGCCGGCGGGGCCTTCCTGAAAGCCTTGGAGCTGGACCCGCGCTGCGACAGCGCGACCTTCAACCTCGGCGTGCTGGCGCTGTCCTCCGGGGACCCGGCCTCGGCGGAAAAATGGTGGCTGCGCACGGTGGAGATAAACCCGGATTACCTGAAGGCCAGGCATAACCTGGTGCTGCTCGCCCTGGGCAGGGGGGACAGGCGGCAGGCGCTGGAGCGGGCCGCCGGGCTGCGTCTGGCCGCCGGCGGCCTGCCGACCGAACTGGAAGCCGCGCTCGCGGCCCCCGCAAAAAAATAAGAAGGCCGGGATCGCTCCCGGCCTTCCTTAACGTTGTTAAGCGCTTTAAGCCTCTGCTTCGAACTCTTCCTTGCCGGCGCCGCAGACGGGGCAGACCCAGGTTTCGGGCAGCTTGTCGAAGCCGGTGCCGGGGGGGATATTGTTGTCGGGATCGCCCACGGCGGGATCGTAGATGTAACCGCAAAGTTTGCAGACGTACTTTTTCATGTTTGTCTCCTGGAGTTGTCCTGATCTTTAAGTTTTTTCAGCAGACCGGAGAGTATCGCGAGGTGCCGCAGCTCCTCTTTGATTATCCCGCCCACCTTGTCCGACTCTTCCCTGTCCACCATGGCCTCCTGCAGGCCCAGGTAGAAGATAACCGAATCTTTTTCCACCGTTATCGCGAACTGCACCGCCTCCCGCGTGGACCTTCCGGTCTCGAAGAAGGCCGCCGCCCCGCCGGCCAGTCCGAAAACGCCGGTATCGGCCAGCTCCCTGACCGCGGCCGCGAACTCCCCTTTCGGGTCGTTGATGAACAGGCTTTCGCGCTGTTCCAGCTCAAGCGAGAGCGCGCTGAAGTAGCCGCGGTGCTCCTCTTCCATCTCCGCCAGCTTGGCTAAAACCCCGGCGGCGGCCGGGTCGGAGGCCGCGGCGGCCGCTTTCCGGTAGAAAAGCGCCCCGTTCTCCTCCACCCGTACCGCGGCCCTGAGGGCTTCGGCGTAAGCCAGCGACGCGCTCATCAGGCCTTCCAGAGCCCGTGCAGGTTGCAGTATTCGCGGGCTTCCAGCGTCTTGGGCGCAAAGCAGAGGCAGAAGGTCGCCACGGCCGGCTGGCCGGGGGTCAGGTACTGCCTGAAGATCTTGCCGTCGGCTACAAGCTCGATCCACTCGATGAAATGCTTCTCTTCCATGGGGTGCGGCACGGAGCCCACCTTCACGGTCACGCCCTTCTCGGTCTTCTCGATGACGGGAACGTGCTTTTCCTTGGCCGCGTCCGTCGTGTTCTCGAACATCGCCTTCATGTCGGAGCCGCAGCAGACCAGCACGCCCGGGCCGCCGTGGAGCACTTCCACGATATTGCCGCAGGCCTCGCATTTGTAAACTTCCCTTCTTTCAGCCATGTTATTTCCTCCTTACCCCTTAAACTAAAGCTTTCAGCGCCGTCAGCACTTCGTCGTAATTGGGTTCCTTGCTGACTTCGGGCACGACCTGCACGTACTTCACGATGCCGTCCTTGTCCACAATGAAGACGGCCCTGGCCAGCAGGCGCAGGTCTTTTATCAGCACGCCCCAGGCTTTGCCGAAGTCGGCCTTCTGGTAGTCCGAGAAGACGCGCACGGCTTTGACGCCGGCCGCGCCGCACCAGCGCTTCTGGGCGAACGGCAGGTCCATGCTGACCACCAGCACGCCCACGTCGGGCCCGAGGGCCTCGGCTTCCTTGTTGAAGCGGCGGGCCTCCAGGTCGCAGACGGAAGTGTCGAGCGAGGGGACAGCCACTACCACGGCCACTTTGCCGCCGTAGGAACGGGAGAACTTCATGGGCAGCATGTCGTTGTCGGTCACCTTGAAGTCGGGGGCGGGCATGCCCACCTTTATCTCGTCGCCGGCCAGCGCCATCGGGCGGCCCTGCATGGTCACCGTGCGCTTTACCGCTTCTTTCTTGGCTTCTTCGTTTAGATTTTCGTCCATGGTTTCCTTTACCAGTTCTGGGCCAGCACTTCGAAATAAGCCTTCGGGTGCGCGCAGGCCAGGCAGTTCTCGGGGGCCTCTTCGCCCTCGTGGGTGTAGCCGCAGTTGATGCAGCGCCAGGTCGTTTTCTTTGCCTTCTTGAAGACATGGCCTTCCTCGAGGTTCTTGAGGAAGCCGCGGTAGCGGGCTTCGTGCTGCTTCTCGGCCACGCCGATGGCGTCAAAGGCCTTGGCGACTGGCTCGAAGCCCTCCTCGCGGGCGGTCTTGGCGAAATCCGGGTACATGCTGCCCCACTCGTGCTTCTCGCCGTCGGCGGAAGCCTTCAGGTTGGCCTTGGTGTCGCCGATGCAGCCGGCGGGGAAGGTGGCGGTTATCTGCAGGTCGCCGCCCTCGAGGAACTTGAAGAAGCGCTTGGCGTGCTCCTTCTCCTGCGCGGCGGTCTCTTCGAACGCCATGGCTATCTGCACGTAGCCCTCTTTTTTCGCGGCGCCCGCGAAATAGGTATAGCGGTTGCGGGCCTGCGATTCTCCCGCAAAAGCCGCAAGCAGATTCTGCTCGGTCCTTGAACCTTTAATTTTCATTTTTCCTCCTGTCAGATAAAACTACCGGTACCCAGCCGGCAGCGAAAGAGAGAGACTATATTCTACTAAACTTGCGTTGGTGCCGTAACAGGAACGGTGTTCTTCGGACGGCCTGAAAATCAGGTATTGTTGCCCCGGATGCCGGCCCGGGTCAGGGCGAAGTCGTATTTTACCGGGTCCGCGGGGTTTACCCCGGAGAAAAAGGCCGTTATCTCCACGGCGGTCTTCATGGAAGTATCTTTCCTTTTTGTTATCCCCATGCCCATGGAAACCTGCCGCATATGCGTGTCCAGCGGGATGATAAGTTTGGAGGGGGAAACGCCTGCCCAGACCCCGGGGTCCACGGCATCCTTCCTCGCCATCCAGCGCAGGAACAGGTTAACGCGCTTGAAAGAGCTTTTGTGTTCCGGGCAGGGCGTCAGCGTGGGCGCGCAGGCCTGGGTGTTAAAAGCGTTGATGAACCTGTACAGGGCTTCCTCTACCGTAGGCTCTTTCGCGTCATAGCCTTTGAGAAAAAGCTTTTCCAGCGAACCGTATTCGGCCAGCGCCCGCTTTATATTGAGCAGGAACACGGCCATCTCGGCCCCCGTGGTGAAGCGGTGCTTGTACCCCGCGAGGCCTTTCCTGATCTCCGCCGGAGAGGCGGCCTTAAGCCAGGCCGCCGGGGACTTCCCCATCGGCGCCAGCACCTTCTCCACGCTCTTCAGTATCTGGTTCACGTTCCCGTAGGCCAGGCAGGCCGCTATCAGCCCCACGACCTCGCGGTCCGCCGCGCTTTTGTAGCGCCACACAAACTCCAGCGGATCCGGGTGTATGTACTCCGCCCGGTTCATCTCCCTGTAGGTCGCTTCAAGAAAATCTTTAGTCGGCTTCATGCGATTATTATAGTAAAGAGCGGGGCCAAGGTCTCTCCTCCTTAGCCCCGCCCCGGTTACTATCGTTTATGCTCGCGCTTTAGCGCCGAGTATGGCTTCCAGGTCCTTTTCAGCCGTAGTCGTCGGCATGATGTTGAACTTCTCCACCAGCACCTTCAGCACCGCGGGCGTAACGAAAGCCGGCAGCGTCGGGCCCAGGCGGATGTTCTTGATGCCAAGGAACAGCAGCGTCAGCAGGATGCAGACCGCCTTCTGCTCGTACCAGGAGAGCACCATCGAGAGCGGCAGCTCGTTGACGCCGACATTGAAGGCCTTGGATAAGGCCACCGCCACCTGTATGGCCGAGTAGGCGTCGTTGCACTGCCCCATGTCGAGCAGGCGCGGAATGCCGCCGATGTCGCCGAACTCAGCCTTGTTGAAGCGGAACTTGCCGCAGGCCAGCGTCAGGATGACGGTGTCCTTCGGAGCCTGCTCCGCGAATTCGGTGTAGTAGTTGCGGCCGGGCTTGGCGCCGTCGCAGCCGCCGACGAGGAAGAAGTGCTTTATCTGCCCCGCTTTAACGGCGTCTATCACCTTGCCGGCCACGCCCATCACGGTGTTGTGCCCGAAGCCCACCAGGATGGTCTTGGGATCGCCGTCCTCGGAGAACCCCGGGGCTTTGAGCGCGGCTTCCACGGCCGGGCCGAAGTCGCCGTTCTTGAGGTGCGTCACGCCGGGCCATTCCACCAGGCCGGTGGTGAAGATGCGGGCCTTGTAGCCGTCCAGCGGCTTCTGTATGCAGTTGGTGGTCATCACCACCGAACCGGGGAAGGCGTTGAATTCCTTCTGCTGGTCCTGCCAGGCGCCGCCGTAGTTGCCGGCCAGGTGCTTGTACTTCTTGAGGCCGGGGTAGCCGTGGGCGGGCAGCATCTCGCCGTGGGTGTACACGTTGACGCCCTTGCCCTCGGTCAGTTTGAGGATGTTCTCCAGGTCCTTCAGGTCGTGGCCGCTGACCAGCAGGGCCTTGCCCTTGAGGGGGTTGATGCGCACGGGGGTGGGGACGGGGTGGCCGTAGGCCGTGGTGTTGGCCTTGTCGAGCAGCTCCATCACGCGCAGGTTCACCTCGCCGCACTTCATGTTGTAGCCGACAAGCTCGTCCACGGTGGGGTTGGGCTTGGTCAGGAAGTCCAGCGCCTCGTGTATAAAAGCGTACACCTTCTCGTCTTCCTGGCCCAGGACCAGCGCGTGGTCCGCGTAGGCGGCCATACCCTTGAGTCCGTAGGTCAGCAGCTCCTGCAGGCCGGCGGCGTCGTCGCCAAGGGCCTTCTTGCGGGCCTCGATGCCCCTTTCAGGGGCTTCGCCCAGCAGTGCGGCGTAGTCCGCCGGAGCGGTCCAGTCGGCGGGGCCGCCGAGCTTTTCGGAGGTCCCGGCCAGCGCGCGGGCCTTGGCCTTCATTTCCTGGCCTTTCTGTATCTGCTGCGCCAGGTTTTTGGGATCGAAGTTGACGTTGGTGACCGTGGTGAACAGGGCCTCTACTACGTAGACGTCTATGGCGCGGTCGCGCTTGCCCGCTTTGGCCGCGCGGTGGGCGTACATGCTGATGCCCTTGGCCTGCCAGAGCAGGAGGTCCTGCATCCGGGCCGTCTCCGGGTCCTTGCCGCAGACTCCCTGCACGGTGCAGCCTGTGCCTTTCGCCGCCTGCTCGCACTGGTAACAGAACATATTGTCGCTCATTATATATCTCCTTAATTTATTTTAGCCCGACCTAAATCATTTCCGCTTCGAAAACTCCGAAATTTTACCGTTCAGCACCGCCTCGAACCTCTTGTTGGTCTCGGTCAGGAAGCCGCCGAACATGCAGTCCCGGTGGCGGCAGACCTTGGCCCCCATCAGGCAGGCGTGCAGTTCCGGGACGCCGTCCATGGCGCTTAGGACGTCGCGGACCGAGGCTTTTTTGCCGGCGGGGGAAAGCGAGAAGCCGCCTTTGGGGCCGCGGGCCGGCAACACCAGACCGGCGTGCGTCAGCCGCTGCAGCACTTTGGAAAGATGATTGTAGGAAACCTTGAGGTCCTTGGCCATGCCGGCCGAGGGGCAGAGCCCGGCGCGCTGCGCCATGTAGTCCGCCGCGTGCAGGGCTATGGCCGCGGCTTCCGAGATGTTGAGTATGGTGGTCTTCATGTCCTGAATAGTCCTCTCTGGTAATGTGGTACTAGTATACCAGTATAACCAAAGCTTGTCAATACCCGTCTTTTTGGGGGCCGGGCCCCGGCGGCCTGTTTACGACGGAGGATTTGCCTTGATTTGTGCCCGGGTGTTTAAAATCATAGAATATCAGTGTCGTACAACTCTCGGTCTTCCGGTTAAGAGGTGAGTATGCTCAAAGCAGCCATCGTAATGGGAAGCGATTCTGACCTGGGAGTCCTGTCGGCCGCCGCTAAGATCCTCGAGCAGTTCAAAGTCCCCTTCGAAATAAAGATCCTTTCCGCCCACCGCACCACGGAGGCGGCGCTCGCTTTTGTCGCCGCCGCTGAGGAAAAAGGTTTCGGCGTCGTCATCGCCGGGGCGGGGGGGGCGGCCCACCTGCCCGGCGTCCTCGCGGCCGCCACGCTGCTGCCGGTTATCGGCGTGCCGGTCAACGCCACCCCGCTGGGCGGCCTGGACGCCCTGCTGTCCATAGTACAGATGCCCGCGGGTATCCCGGTGGCTACGGTCGCGGTGAACGGCGCCAAGAACGCCGGCCTGCTGGCGGTGCAGATCCTGGCGGTCAAAGAACCCAAACTCCGGGCCGCCTTCAAGGTTTACCGGGCCGGTATGAAGCGGGAAGTGCTGGCCAAGAACGCCCGGCTGGGCAGGATAGGCTATAAGAAGTACCTCGACGGCATAAAATAGGGTCAGCTGTTGCGCGGGCGGGCAGTCTACCGAAAGGAGATGAGCATGCTTGAGCTGAAGTTGATGCATAAAGGTAAAGTTCGGGATCTGTACGCGGCGGGGGAGAAGTATCTCCTGATAGTTTCATCAGACAGGATCTCCGCCTTCGATTTTATACTGCCCACGCCCGTCCCGGGCAAAGGCGCCCTCCTTAATAAGATAAGTTCTTTCTGGTTCGACCGAACCGGGCACCTGGTAAAGAATCACATCGTATCCACGGATATCGAAGAGATCCGCCGCCAGGTTGCTGCTCCGGCCGGCTTCGACTGGGACTATATGCGCGGCCGGGCCATGCTGGTGCACCGCGCCAAGCGGGTGGATTTTGAATGCGTGGTGCGCGGCTACATAACCGGCTCCGGCTGGAAGGAATACCTTAAGCAGGGCAGCGTGTGCGGCATCCGGCTGCCTGCCGGGCTGAAAGAGGCGGCCCGGCTGCCGGCACCGATCTTCACCCCTACCACCAAGGCCGACCAGGGCCACGACGAGAACGTCTCTTTCGAGACCATGGCCGCCGCGCTGCCGGCCGGCCTGGCCGAAAAAATACGCGCTACCAGCCTGGCGCTCTATAAATTCGCCGCGGAACACCTTGAAAAGCGCGGTATACTGCTGGCTGACACCAAGTTCGAGTTCGGCCTGCTGGACGGCGAGCTGATGCTGATAGACGAGGCGCTGACCCCGGATTCCTCCCGCTTCTGGGACGCTGCTAAATACAGGGTGGGTACCAGCCCGGAGAGCTACGACAAGCAGTACGTCCGCAACTGGCTGGAGGGGGTCGGCTGGGACAAGGTGTCCGCGCCGCCGGAACTGCCCGCCGAAGTAGTGCGGGGTACCCTCAAAAAATACGAGGAAGCCCTGCAGAAAATAACACAAGCCGGGTGAAGTATCGCCCGGCTTCTTAATTTACAGCGGAGACAATTATGATCATAGAGATCTGGACCAAAGAGAAATACGCCGGCAACGAGGAGCAGGGGTTCCTCACGCGCATGGCGCATGCCGGGCTGAAGGCCGGCGCGGCGCGGCTGTCGCGCCTCTACCGCGTGGAAGGGGTTTTCAGCGCCAAGGAGTTCGACAAGTTGGGCTCGGAGCTGCTGACCGACCCGATAACCGAGCATTACTCGCTTAAGCCCGGCAAGATCAAGCTTAAGGGCGGTTACAGGGTGGAAATCTGGCTGAAGGACTCCGTTACCGACGTGGTGGGGGAAAGCGTAAAAGGGGCCGTCGCCGATGTGCTCGGCAAGGATCCCGCGACCGTCCGTTTCGGCCACGCTTATTACCTGACCTGCGAGTCCGGGGCTAAACTCAAGCACGCTGTCTCAAAGACCCTCGTGAACGAGACGGTCAATAAGTGCAGGATAGAAAAACTATGAACCCGATGGAAAAATTCAATTCGCTGAACGCAAAAGAGCTGGCCGCGCTGGACAAGGCCTGCGGCTGGTCGCTTAACGCCGAGGAATTGGCCGAAGCCCAGCGGCAGTTCCGGCGGATGGGCCGGCAGCCCGCCCGCGGCGAGCTGGAGACCATAGCGCAGACCTGGTCCGAGCACTGCAAGCACAAGACCTTCTCCGGACCGGTGGCTTTCAGGGACGGGGCGAAGACTAAAAAGTACCGGAACCTTTTCAAGGAGACTATCGTAAAGGCCACCCGGACCCTGAACAGGAAATGGTGCCTTTCCGTCTTCACGGATAATGCCGGCATCGTAGAGTTCGGCAAGGGCGGCAAGTGGGGCCTGGCCTTCAAGGCGGAAACCCACAACCACCCCTGCGCGGTGGAGCCCTACGGCGGCGCCGAGACCGGCGTAGGCGGCGTGATCCGCGACATCCTGGGCGTCGGCCTGGGCGCCAAGCCGGTGCTGAACACGGACACCTTCTGCTTTGGCCGGCTGGACGGCAAAAAACGCCTGCCCAAGAACGCCCTGTCGCCCGAGCGCGTGATGCGCGGCGTGGTGGAAGGCGTGAGGGACTACGGCAACCGCATCGGCATCCCCACGGCCGCCGGCGGCATTTATTTCGACGACGGCTACCTGCTCAACCCGCTGGTCTACGTGGGCTGCGCCGGCCTGATTCCCGTGGATAAAATAGATAAAAAAGTTATCCCCGGCGACCTCATCGTCTCCATCGGCGGCCGCACCGGCCGCGACGGCATCCATGGCGCCACGTTCTCCTCGGCCAATATAGACGAAGAAACCTCCGCCTCCGCCGTGCAGATCGGCCACGCGGTCAACGAGAAGAAGGCCCTGGACGTGCTGATGCGCGCCCGGGACCTGGGGCTATACAACGCGGTGACCGACTGCGGCGCCGGCGGCTTCTCGTCGGCCATAGGCGAGCTGGGGTCCGAGACCGGCGCGCGGGTGCGGCTGGAGAAAGCGCTGCTCAAGGATACCCGCATAGAGCCGTGGGAGATCTGGGTGTCGGAGTCGCAGGAGCGGATGATCCTTTCCGTGCCCAAGGGCAAACTTAAGAAGCTCGCGGCCATTCTGGACGCCGAGAACTGCGAATACTGCGTGCTGGGGGAGTTCCCCGGCGACGGCCGCCTGCTGGTCACGCATGGCGAGGAAAGGGTAGTGGACCTGCCGATGGCCTTCCTGCACGGCGGGGTGCCCAACTTTGAAAAGGCGGCCAGCCGCCGCAGGGTAAAGATCTCCGCCCCGGCCCCGGCCCGGCCCACGGCGGGCTACGGCCGCGCGCTGAAAAGCCTGCTGGCCCACCCGAACGTCTGCTCCAGGCATTCGGTGATAACGCAGTACGACCACGAGGTGCAGGGCGGCACCGTGGGCAAGCCGCTGCAGGGGCGCTACGGCGACGGCCCCGGCGACGCCGCGGTGATCTGGCCCCAGGCCGCCACGCTGGACCTGCATGACTTCTCCGGCTTCGCGGTCAGCCACGGATTCAACCCGGCTATCGGCCGGATAGATCCGTACCAGATGGCGCTGCAGTCCATAGACGAGGCGGTGCGCAACCTCCTTGCCGCCGGCGCCGACGTGAGCCGCACGGCCATCCTGGATAATTTCTGCGCGGCCAGCCCGCGCGACCCCGAGGTAATGGGCGACCTGGTGCTGGCGGCCGAAGGCTGCCACGACGCGGCCATGGCCTACGGCGCGCCGTTCATCTCCGGCAAGGACAGCTTCTACAACCAGTCGAAGGACGCCGACGGCCGGGAATATCCGATACCGCTCTCGCTGCTGATCTCGGCCACCGCCCCGGTGGAGGACGTGCGCAGGGCGCTGACCATCAACTTCAAGGAGGCGGGCAACCCCGTCTACCTGGCCGGCGCGACCGCCCCGGGCATGGGCGGCTCGGTCTATAACGAGCTGCGCGACACCGGCAACAACGCCGTGGCGCCCCTCGACATGAAGGCGGCCGTAAAGCTCTACGCCGGCCTGGCGAGGGCCATAAAGGCGGGCTGCGTGGCCGCGGCCCACGACGTATCCCAGGGCGGGCTGGCCGTGACGCTCTCCGAGATGGCTTTCTCCGGCGGGTTCGGCGCGGACATCGACCTGGCCCCGGCGCGACGCGGCCTTACCGGGACGGAACTGCTGTTCGGGGAAAGCCCCGCCCGGCTGGTCCTCGAGGTGGCCAAAGGCAGGGAGGCCGAGTTCCTGCGGCTGGTCAAAGGCCTGCCGGTGGCCGAGATCGGTTATGTGAAAGAGGAGCCTTTGCTATCCGTCTCCGACGGGTCGGAACGCTTCTTTACCGAGGACATCTTCGCGCTGAAGGATTGCTGGAAGAGGGAGCTTATATGAAGCCGAAAGTCATTATCCTGCGCGGCACCGCGACCAACTGCGATATAGAGACCTTCAACTCGTTCCGTTACGTAGGCGCCGAGCCGGAGCTGGTGCATATCAACCAACTGCTCGCGGGCGGAAAAAAAGCGCTGGACTACGACATCATGGCCTTTCCCGGCGGCTTCTCGTACGGCGACGACATTTCGGCCGGCAAGATCTACGCGGTCAAGATGGCCAAACTTTCAAAGGACTTCGAGAAGTTCATAAAGGGGGGCCGCCCGGTAATAGGCATCTGCAACGGCTTCCAGATCCTGGTCAAGACCGGCTTCCTGCCGGAGAACCGGGCCAATAAACAGGTCTCCACGCTCTACACCAACGACTGCGGCCACTTCATTGCGAAGTGGGCCAGGCTCAGGGTGAACAAGGCCAGCCCCTGCATCTTCACCAAAGGCCTGCCTGACGAAATTGACCTGCCGATAGCGCACGGCGAGGGGAAATTCATAGTAGAGGACAAGGGTGAACTGGCGGCCATAACCGGGCGCAACCTGCACGCGCTGACCTACGCCGAAAACCCTAACGGCTCCATGCTCGGCATCGCCGGCATCACCAACCCCGCCGGCACCTGCTTCGGCCTGATGCCCCACCCGGAGCGCAACTTCTTCGCCTGGCAGAACCCGGACAGGCCGGCCGCGGCCCGCGAGGCAGAGGCGGCGGGCTATCAATTCTTTAAGAACGCCGTGGACTACGTCGGTTAAAAGGAAAAACTATGTGCGGAATCTTCGGCATAACGGACAGCAAGGAAGCCCCGGGCCTGGCCTACGTGGGGCTGTTCACGCTGCAGCACCGGGGGCAGGAATCCGCCGGCATGGTCACCGACGACGGCACGCAGCTGCGCCAGCACAACGGCATGGGCCTGGTGAACGAAGTCTTCACCGGCAAGGTGCTGGAGTCCCTGAAAGGCCGCAGCGCCATAGGCCATATCCGCTATTCCACCACCGGCTCGAGCCATCTTAAGAACGCGCAGCCGCTGGTGCTCAATTCCTGCCTGGGGACGGTGGCGGTGGCGCATAACGGCAACATCACCAACGCCGACCGGCTCAAGGCCAGCCTGCAGAAGAGCGGGGCTATCTTCCAGAGCACCAGCGACACCGAGGTGATCCTGCACCTGGCCGCCCGCTACCGGGGCCGCAACCTGGAGGACACGCTGGCCAGGAACCTGCCCAAGCTGGCCGGCTCCTACGCCTTCCTGTTCATGGCGCCCGGCAAGGTGATCGGCGCGCGCGACCCGCACGGCTACAGGCCGCTGGTGCTGGGCCGGCTCGGCAAGTCCTATATCCTGGCCTCCGAGACCTGCGCTATCGACGTGGCCGGCGGCAAGACGGTGCGCGAGATAGAGCCCGGGGAGATGGTGATCATCTCAGGCGGCAAGGTCTCCTTCAGACGCTTCGCGCCCGCCCGGAAATTCACCCGCTGCATCTTCGAGCAGGTCTACTTCGCCCGCCCGGACGCGGTGGTGGCCGGCCGCAGCGTGCAGAAGGCCCGCTACGAGATAGGCGCGCTGCTGGCCCGCGAGCTGGCCGGCGTGAAAGCGGACCTGGTCTCCGGCGTGCCGGATTCCGGCACCGTCTACGCGCTGGGTTTCTCGGAGGAAGCCTGGATCCCGTACCAGACCGCGTTCATGCGCAACCACTATACCGGGCGCTCCTTCATCCAGCCCGACCAGCGCCTGCGCGAAGTCACCGCCCATCTCAAGCTGGCGCCCATAAAGGACGTCATCAAGGGCAAGACCATCATCCTGATAGACGACTCGCTGGTGCGCGGCACCACGTCGCGCGAGATCGTTAAAAGCCTCAGGGCGGCCGGCGCTAAAAAGATCATCATGGCCATAGCCTCCCCGCCGATAATCTCGCCCTGCTACTTCGGCATAGACACGCCCAACCGCGAGGAGCTGATAGCCAATAAAATGAGCGTAGAGCGCATCCGCCGCTTTATCGGAGCCGACGCGCTGCATTACCTGAGCCTGGAAAGCCTGGTGACGGCCTGCGGCGGCGGCAAGGACGCCAATTTCTGCGTCTCCTGCTTTACCGGCAGGTACAACAGGTGAACCTATGAACGTACTCCTGATCGGTTCCGGCGGGCGCGAGCACGCGCTGGCCTGGAAGCTCAAGCAGAGCCCGCTGCTGGGCCGGCTGCACTGCATCCCCGGGTCGGCGGCCATAGCCGGGCTGGCGGCCTGCCCGCCGGTGCGGCAGGAGGACCACGACGGGATCTACGGCTACTGCCTGGCCGAGAACGTCGCGCTGGTGGTGATAGGCCCCGAGGCCCCGCTGGCCAAAGGCCTGACCGATTTCCTGACCGGCAAAGGCATAAAAGTGTTCGGCCCGTCGCAGCGAGGGGCCATGCTGGAGGCCTCCAAACAGTTCGCCAAGGAGTTCATGGAGCGCAACGAGATTCCCACGGCGGGCTTCTCCGTGCTCTACTCCGCTCCCTTCGCCAGGGAAAAGATAGCGGAGAATAAAAAATACCCGGTAGTCCTTAAGGCCGACGGGCTGGCGGCCGGCAAAGGCGTGCGCATCTGCCAGTCGGAGGCCGAGGCGCTGGCCGCCGTGGAAGATTTTATGGAGCGGCGCATCTTCGGCGCGGCCGGCTCCAAGGTGGTGATGGAGGAATTCATCACCGGCCGGGAGGCCTCGGTGATGGCGCTGGTAGACGGGGAAAGCGCCCTGCTGCTGCCGGTCTCGCGCGACCATAAGCGCCTGCTCGAAGGCGACAAGGGTCCCAATACCGGCGGCATGGGCGCCGTCTGCCCCGTAGAGCTGCCCGAAGAGGACATGGAAATCATCAGGACGGAAGTCATACAGCGCTTTCTCGACGGCGTAAAGAAAGAGCGCCTGGGTTTCCGGGGCGTGATCTACGCCGGGCTCATGTTCACCCCCGAGGGGCCCAAGGTCCTGGAATTTAACGTGCGCTTCGGGGACCCCGAAACGCAGGCTATCATGCCGGTCCTCCAGAGCGACCTGCTGCCCCTGCTCAGCGCCTGCGCCGACGGGCGGCTGGCCGGCAAGGCGCTGGAACTTACAGGCGAGACCTGTGTAACCGTAGTGGCCGCATCCGCCGGCTACCCGGAAGCGCCGGAAACAGGCCGGGCCATAACCGGCCTCTACGACCAGGCCGCCGGGGTGCAGGTCTTCCACGCCGGCACCGTTAAGAAGGATGACGCCTACCTCACCGCCGGGGGCCGCGTATTCGCCGTGACGGCCTGCGGGGAGAACGTAGAGGCCGCGAGGGGGAAGGCCTACGCCGCCCTCGCCGGGATAAAATTCGAAGGCATGCAGTACCGCAAGGATATAGGGCTTTAAGGAGAACCGATGACTACCTACAAGAAAAGCGGAGTTGATATCCACCTGGCCGACAAGTTCACCGAGTTCCTGGAGAAAAAGTCGAAGGCCATAGGCGGCTTCGCCGGCCTGCTGTCCGTGCCTGAAACGAAGAATAAATACAGCATAGTCGCCTCCACCGACGGCGTGGGCACCAAGCTCAAGCTCGCCTTCCTCCTGGACCGCCACGACACCATAGGCATAGACCTCGTCGCCATGTGCGTCAACGACCTGCTCTGCTGCGGCGCCCGCCCGATGATCTTTCTCGACTACTACGCCACCGGCCGCCTGGACCTCGCCACGTCCAAGAAGATCATAGCCGGCATCCTGGAAGGCTGCCGCCAGGGCGAATCCGCCCTGCTGGGCGGCGAGACCGCCGAAATGCCCGGCTTCTACCAGCCCGGCGAATACGACCTCGCCGGTTTCTCCGTCGGCATAGTAGAGAACTCCAAAGTCCTGGACGGCAGGAAGGTCCGCGCCGGCGACGTCCTGGTGGGCCTCCCTTCCACCGGTTTCCATTCCAACGGCTTCTCCCTGATACGCAAAGTCCTGGACGATAAAAAGCTCCTCAAAAAATACGCTCCCCGCCTGCTCACCCCGACCAAGATCTACGTCAAGGATGTAAACAAACTGCGCGCCGCCCTGAAGAAACGCGGGCAGGACGTAAACGCCCTGGCCCACATCACCGGCGCCGGCATCCCCGGCAACCTGCCCCGCGTCCTCCCTAAGCACCTGGGCGCCGTAGTCCACAAGGACTCCTGGAAGGTGCCTGCCATCATGCGCGAGCTCCAGCGCCTCGGCAATATCCCCGAAGCCGACATGTGGGACTCCTTCAACATGGGCCTCGGCATGATCGCCGTCCTGCGCCCCGCCGCCGCCCAAACCGCTCTCCGTACCCTGAAAGGTTCCGTCGTCGTCGGCGAAGTAGTAAAAGGCAAAAACGAAGTAGTTTTACTGTAGCGACGAGGGGTGGCCGGGGCATTACCCCCGAGCACCCGTTGGGGAGGGGAGGCTCCAGCCGCTTCGGCTGGAGGGGGACCGCGCAACGGTCCCCTGCAGTCCGGGTGAGCGGGGGTAATGCCCCGGTCAACCCAAATAGAACTGGAGGCCTATGAAAAATATCGTCGTATTCGCTTCGGGCGGCGGCACCAACCTGCAGTCACTCATAGACGCGGCCCGCGACGGCCGCATAGACGGCAAAATAGTCCTCGTCCTCTCCAGCAAAAAAGACGCCGGCGCCCTCGACCGGGCCAAAAAAGCCGGCATCCCCGCCGAAGCCGCCTCCCCCAAAGACTTCGCCCCCGGCAACTACGACGACTACCTCGCCTCCGTCTGCCGCGCCCATAGGGCAGACCTCATCTGCCTCGCCGGCTTCATGCTGAAGCTCGGCCCCAAAATGCTCTTCGAGTTCAGGAACAAGATCCTCAACGTCCATCCCGCCCTGCTCCCCGCCTTCGGCGGCAAAGGCTTCTACGGCATGAAAGTCCATGAGGCCGTCCTCGAAGCCGGCGCCAAAGTCACCGGCGCCACCGTGCATTTTATCGACGAGGCCTATGACCGCGGCCCCATAATCGCCCAGCAGCCCGTCCCCGTGCTGCCCGGCGACACCCCCGACACCCTGGCCGCCAGGGTGCTCTCCGCCGAGCACGCCATCTACCCCGCCGCCGTCGCCCTGTTCTGCGCCGGCCGGCTGCTGCTCGAAGGGGGGAAGGTGCGGACCACCGGCCCGCTGCATGAGACCGGCAAGGTGCGCCGCGCGCTCCTGTCCGTCTCTGACAAAACCGGCCTGCTCGAATTCGCCAAAGGCCTCGCTCACGAAGGCGTGGAGCTGGTCTCCACCTCCGGCACCTACAAGGCCCTCAGGGACGCCGGCCTCCCGGTGCGCGCGCTGGAAACCCTCACCGCCTTCCCGGAAATGCTGGACGGCCGCGTAAAGACCCTGCACCCCGCCGTGCACGGCGGCATACTCTACCGGCGCGACAACCCCGCCCACGCGGCGACCGTGTTTAATTTCGGCATAGAGCCTATCGATATGGTGGTGGTCAACCTCTATCCTTTCGCCGCCACGGCCCAAAAAGCCGCTCCCTGGTCGGAGGAGCTCATAGAGAACATAGACATCGGCGGCGTGGCCCTGATAAGGGGCGCGGCCAAGAACTACCAGGCAGTGGCCGTGCTCACCTCCCCGGCCGATTACGCCCCGGTGCTGGAGGCCCTGCGCGCGGGCAGGGGCGTCCTGCCGCTGGAGCTGAAGAAGGAACTTTCCGTAAAAGGCTTCGCCCACACCGCGGCCTACGACGGGGAGATAGCCCGCGCCCTGGGAGGTGCCGGCGCGTCTTCCCCGGACAGCCTGGAACTGAAGCTGAAAAAAGTGCACAGCCTGCGCTACGGCGAGAACCCGCACCAGGCCTGCGCCCTCTACACCAGGAAGGATAGGCCGCCCTTCACCCAGCTGCAGGGCAAGGAGCTCTCGTACAACAATATCCTCGACGCCTACGGCACCTGGCAGGCCGTGGGAGAATTCGACAAGCCCGCCGCCGTTATCTTCAAGCATGTCACGCCCTGCGGCCTCGGGACCGGGACGGATATCGCAGAAGCTTTCGAGCGCGCCTGGAGCACGGATCCGCTTTCCGCCTTCGGCGGGATCATAGCGGTCAACCGGCCTCTCGACGGGCGCATAGCCGAATTCCTCGCCAGGAAATTCGTGGAGGTCATCTGCGCCCCGGACTTTGATCCGAAGGCCCTGGAGATCTTCGCGAAAAAGACAAATCTCCGCCTGCTCAAATGGGACAGTTTCCCGAAGGACCACCTGGTGCTGCGCTCCGTCGGGGAAGAGGTGCTGGTGGGCGGCGACGATAACAAGCTGTTGGGCGACAAATGGGAGATCCCCACTAAACGCAAACCGACTTCCGGCGAGGAAGAGGCCCTGCGCTTCGCCTGGGCCGCGGCCAAGTACGTGCGCTCCAACGCCATAGTCTTCGCCGACACCTGCCGGACGGTAGGCATAGGCGCCGGCCAGATGTCCCGCGTGGACTCTGTTTTCATGGCCGGCCACAAATACGAGGCTTTCTTAAAGGTTAATCCCAAACCGGAGACCCTGGTGATGGCGTCCGACGCCTTCTTCCCTTTCCCGGACGCGCTGGAGGAGGGGGCCCGCATAGGGGCCACCGCCGTCATACAGCCCGGCGGTTCGGTAAAAGATAAGGAAGTTATAGAGGCCGCGGACAGGCTGGGCCTGGCCATGGTGCTGACCGGCCTGCGGCATTTCCGCCACTAGGCGGCGGGGAAGTAGATGGTGAAAGCGGCGCCGCCGCCCGGCTTGTTGGCGGCCAGCACATAGCCGCCGTTCTGCGCGACAATGCCGTAGACCGAGGAAAGGCCCAGGCCCGTGCCTTTACCCTTTGGCTTGGTGGTGAAGAAAGGCTCGAAGATCTTCTGCAGGATCTCTTTGGGAATGCCGGGGCCGGTGTCGGAGAGTTCGAACACGGCGTAAGCCCGCGCCGGGACGCCGGCAGGCAGGCCTTCGGGGCCGGCGTTATAGGTCTTTAACAATACGCTGCCGGAGCCGTTCATGGCGTCCTTGGCGTTGATGGCCAGGTTCATGACCGACTGCTTGAACTGCTCAGGTTCTATCCTGACCTTTGACAGGTTTTCGTCGAACGAATAGGCGGCTTTTACATTGTGCCCCAGCAGTTTGTCGAGCAGCACCTTAAGCTCCTTCAGCGGTTCGTTCAGGGAGACCAGCGCGGGGGTGGCGTCCTGCCGGCGGGCGAAGACCATCAGCTGCTTTATAAGGTTGGCGGATTCCTTGGAGGAGCGGAGTATCTCGGAGGCCAGTTTGTGCCCCACGGTGCCGGGCTTCAGGTCCTCGCTGACCAGCTCCATGGACCCGATGATGATGGTGAGCAGGTTGTTGAAGTCGTGGGAGATCTGGCCGGCCAGCAGGCCCAGGGATTCCATCTTCTGGCTCTGGTTGAGCTGGTCTTCCAGCTCCCGTTCGCGGGTGATGTCGTGGCGCAGCGCCAGGTAATACTTTATGGCCCCCGAGGCGTCTTTTATAGGGCAGATGCGCTGTTCGTCGATGTAGGTGGTGCCGTCCTTGCGGCGGTTCACCAGGCGCCCGGCCCAGCGCTTGCCGGCCTTCAGCGTGGCCCACATCTCGCCGTAGAATTCGGCGCTCTGCTCGCCGCTCTTGAGCAGGCTGGCGTTCTTGCCGAGGGCCTCCTGCTTGGAATAGCCGCTGAGTTTTTCGAAGGCCGGGTTGACGTAAACAATGGTTCCCCTGGCGTCGGTGATGAAAAAAGTTTCACAGGTCTGCTCCAGTGACTCCAGTACTACCGAGCATTCCTCCGGGGTTGTTTCCATAGCGATATTGTAGCAAAACAGGGTTTTACCGGGACGGCGGATTTGTGTTAAAATTAGTTGCAAGACCCCATGTCTTGCCGACGCAGACAGGGGTTATTTTTTTGGAGGACATATGGCGGGAAAGCGCGACATGAACGCGGTAAGTCCCTTGGACGGCAGGTACGCCGCCAAGCTGGGGGGCCTTAGCGGCCTGGCCGGCGAGGGGGCGCTGGCCCGCTACAGGGTGCTGGTAGAGTGCCGCTACCTGGCCAAGCTCTGCGCTACCCCCGGGGTGAAAGCGCGGCGGCTTAAGCCTGCCGAAAAAGATTTTCTTGAAAGGCTGCCGCGCCTCACTGCCGCCGACGTGGACCGCATAGCCGCTATAGAGGACACCGGAGTGCCGGGCGTCCCGGCGACCCGCCACGACGTAAAGGCGGTGGAATACTTCATAAAGGAGCGGCTGCGCCGCAGCTCCCTCAAAGACCTCTCCGAGCTGGTGCATTTCGCCCTCACCTCGGAGGACGTCAACAATATCTCCTACGCCCTCACGCTGCGGGACTGCCTTAACGCCGAGCTCCTGCCCGCGCTGGAAGAACTGCTCGCGGTCCTGGACGCCCTGGCCCTCCGGTACGCCGCCACGCCGCTCCTGGCCCGCACGCACGGCCAGCCGGCGGTGCCCACCACCTTCGGCAAGGAATTCCGGGTCTTCCACGCCCGCCTGCACCGCCAGGTGTCACAGCTCAGGCGCGCCCGCATAGCCGCCAAGCTCAACGGCGCCTCCGGCAATTACAACGCCCACGCCGCCGCCTACCCGGGAGTAGACTGGCCCAGGTTCTCCAGGGAATTTATAGAGGGCTTCAACGGCAAGGCCGGCCCGCAGCTGGAGTTCAATCCTTTCACCACGCAGATAGAGCCCCATGACAGCTACGCGGAACTCTTCGACACGCTGCGGCGGGCCAATACCATACTGCTGGGCTTCTGCCAGGACATGTGGCGCTACATCTCCGCCGGGCTGGTGGCCCAGAAGGCCGTGGCGGGGGAGATCGGCTCCTCCACCATGCCGCAGAAGGTGAACCCCATCCACTTTGAGAACGCCGAGGGGAACCTCGGCCTCGCCAACGCCCTGCTCGGCTTCTTCTCGGCGAAGCTGCCGGTCTCGCGGCTGCAGCGGGACCTGTCCGACTCCACCGTGGAGCGCAATTTCGGCGCGGCCTTCGGGCATTGCCTGGCGGCGTACCGGTCCCTGCTGACCGGGCTCGCCCGCGTTTCGGTGGACGCCGCGGCCTGCGAGGGCGAACTCCTGGGCCATCCCGAGGTGCTGGCGGAAGGCGTGCAGACCATCCTGCGCCGGGAACGCCTGGCCGGCGCCTACGAACTGCTCAGCAAGTTCACCCGGGGCCGGACCGTAACCGCCGAGAGCCTGGCCGAATTTATAAAAGGTCTCGACGTGCCGCCGGCGGTAAAGGCGGAACTCGGGAAGCTTACGCCCCTGTCGTACACGGGGCTGGCCGGCAGGCTGGCCGTACAGCGGTCAAAGGAGAACTAACATGGCTGTCGATATTGTGGTGGGCGGGCAGGCCGGGGACGAGGGCAAAGGCAAGATCTGCGCCTGGCTGGCGGTAAAGAAGGATTACGACTACTGCATCCGCGTCGGCGGGCCTAACGCCGGGCACACCATCTTTTTTAAGGACAAGATCTACACGCTCAAGACCATGCCGGGCGGCTTTGTAAACCCGCGCGCCAAACTGGTGCTGGGCGCCGGCACCTACGTGATCCCGGACTGGCTGGAGAAGGAGATAGAACTGACCGGGGCCGGGCACCGCCTGATAATCGACCCGCATGTCGTAGTGATAGAGCCGCGCCATACCGCCGCGGAGCGCGCCGACGCCCGGATGATGGGCAAGATCGGCAGCGTCGGCACCGGCCTGGGCGCGGCCGTGCGCGACCGCGTGGACAGGAAGAAACTGATGTTCGCCAAGGACCATCCCCGCCTGAAGCGATACGTGAAGGACGTGCCGGAGCTTCTTAATAAAGCGCTGGCCAAAGGTTCGCGCATGCTGCTGGAGGGCACGCAGGGCATGAAGCTGTCCAACCTGCACGGCGAGTATCCCTTCGTCACCTCGCGCGACACCACCGCCTCCACCTTCATGGGCGAGGCCGGGCTGGGCCCGAAATACGCCGGAGATATCTACGCGATCTTCAAGCCCTACGTGACCCGCGTCGGCCCGGGCCTGGTGGCCAGGGAGACCAAGGACAAGGCCCGGCTGGAAAAATATCATACCGCCGGGCGCGAGGTCGGCAGCGTCAGCGGCCGCCTGCGCCGGGTGGGGGAGTTCGAGATGGACGTGGCGCTGCAGACCGTGAGGATAAATTCGGCCACCAAACTGGCCATCACCCACATAGACATGCTGGAGGGGGCGGACATCTCCCGCGGCGTAAAGAGTTTCACCGGCGAGGCGAAGCGGTTCATGGCCACGCTGCAGAAGGTCTGCGCCGCCTACCCGCACCCGAAGGTGGAGCTGGTCTCCTACGGCCCCGGCCTGCACGACGTGCTGGAACTGAAATAGCCTGGTAGTTAACAGGTTTTTCAAAAAATGCTATTATTGAAAGGCAGTACTTACCACAATTTTGCCGCGGTAGCTCAGTGGTAGAGCACTGGTCTGAAAAACCAGGTGTCGTTGGTTCGATCCCAACCCGCGGCAAATTTTATTTTTGAGGACCCGTCTTATGCCTCTCCACAACAAGATCCTGATAGCCGACGACGACGCAGAAATGCTCGAGACGCTGGCTAATATGCTGGAGAACGAAGGCTACACGGTGATAAAGGCCGAGAACGGCCAGGAAGCCGTGGAGCTGGCCCGCAAGGAACTCCCCGCCCTCGTCATGCTCGACATCCACATGCCCGTCATGGACGGCCTGAAGGCCTGCCAGGCGATAAAACTCGACAAGGTCACCAAGGGCTCGCAGGTGGTGATGCTCACCGTAGAGGGCAGCATCAACGAGATTCAGCAGGCGATCTCCTACGGCGCCAAAACCTACATCACCAAGCCGTCCAGCAAATCCGAGATCCTCAAAGTCGTCAAAAGCATAATTTGAAACGTTCTTCCCAAATAAAAAGGGCCCCTTCGGGCCCTTTTTGTTTTACGGCGGAAGGCTTACACCACGCGCAGGAGCGCGAAGTGCAGGTACTCTGTTTCCGGCATGCTGATGAGGATCGGGTGGTCCTTGGCCTGGCCGCGCAGCTCCACCAGCATGGCCCGGCGGCCGGCTTTGGCGGCCGCGTTGGAGAGGGTTTCCACGAAGATACCCCTGGGGATGTGGTGCGAGCAGGTGGAGACGGCCAGGTAGCCGCCCTTCGGCAGGGCTTTCAGGGCCGCGCCGGCCATGCGCGACAGCATCTTCAGCGCCTGCGGCAGGTATTTCTTGTTGCGCACTATGTTCGGCGGGTCGAGCAGGATGAAGTCCGGCTTCTCGGGGAGCTGGTCGGCCTCCAGCGCCTCCAGCAGGCGCTCGGCTTTCTCTTTCCTGAAGATAACTTTGCCCTTCACGCCGTTGAGCGCGGCGTTCTCCTCGGCGGCCTCTATGGCCTTTTCCGACGAGTCCACGCCCCAGACGGCCGCGGCCCCGGACCTGGCCGCGGTGATGGCGAAGGCGCCCAGGTAGGTGTGCAGGTCCAGCACGCGCCGGCCCGCGAAGAAAGGTACCAGGGCGGCGCGGTTCTCGCGCTGGTCGAAGTACCAGCCGGTCTTCTGCCCGCCGGACATGGGAATGCGGTACTTAAGCCCGTTCTCCTCTATCTCCGCCGTCTCCGGCATGGTGCCGAACGCGGTCTCCTCGTAAGACTTAAGGCCCTCGAGCTCGCGGAACTGGTGCGTATTCTTGTAGAAGATGCCGCGCGGCCTGAGCAGGTCTATCAGCGCGGCCGTGATCTCGGCCTTCAGCAGCTCCATGCCGGCGGAAAGCAGTTCCACCACCACGGAGTCGCCGTAGCGGTCCACCACCAGGCCCGGCAGGCCGTCCGACTCGCCGAAGCAGATGCGGCAGGCCCGGTCCACGCCCAGGGTTTCCCGGTAGGCGAGGGCCGCGGCCAGGCGCTCTTTTATGAAATCCGCCGGCAGCTCCAGCGTGTTCTGCGCCAGCAGGCGTACCGCGATGAGGCTTTTCGGGTTGAAGAAGCCTATCCCGGCGGGTTTGCCGTCGGGGTATAGCAGGCCGCAGATGGTGCCGGGCGCTATAGAGGTGTCCACCATCTCCAGTTCGTTGGAGAAGATCCAGGCGTGGCCTAGGGCGCGGCGCCGCAGGGCTTCGCGCTTGAGTTTCATTGTTTTTATATTATTCATCAATTGAGACGATGGCTTCCACGGGGGAGCCGATCTTTACGTCGAAGGCGCGGGCGAAGCTGCCGTTGCGCACGCAGAATTCAAGGAAGCCGAAGGAGCCGATCAGGGCCAGCGCCTCGCCTTCCGGGACCGAGGCATAGGTGAGCTTGAGGTCCTTGAGCATCCGGTCGGAAATGTTGAAGACGGCCTTGGCGCTGAGGTAGTCGCGCTTTATGTTGGTGATCACGTTGCCGAAATGGTCTATGGCGATGACCTGCCCGCTGATCCGGTTGCCGGCCTTAACTGGCTGGGGGAACGGGAAGCGGCGGTACTCGTTGAAGACGGGCCCGATCTTTTTCTCGGGGAGGCCCTTGGCTATGGCCGCCGCCACCGGGGCCATGATGTCGCGGCCGTGGAAGGTGGAGCTGATATTGTCCATGAACAGGGAGGAGTTGCTGACGAAGCGGGCCTCCTTGATCTTTTCCTTCTGCTCCACCCAGCTGATCAGGCCGTTGTCGGGCGAGAGGAACTGGTAATTCTCCGTCCTGGCCCAGACGATGCCGCGGCCGGTGCCGACGGTAGGGTCCACCACGGTCATGAACAGGGTGTGCCTGGGCATGTACGGCATGGCGGCCATCAGGTAGAACGCCGCGGTCTGGATGTCCTGCGGCGGGACCTGGTGGGTGATGTCGATGATGGACAGGCCGGGCGCCTTGGAGAGCAGCACGCCTTTCATCGTCCCCACGAAAGGGTCGTTGGTGCCGAAATCCGAAAGGAGGGCTATGCAGTTGGTCTTCATATTACGGGACCCCGGAATACGCCGGGACGGCCCTTAGCCGCCCCGGCAGCGCCGGGCCTGAATTCTGGTTCCTTATTCCTGGCCGTGCACGTGGTGTACGGTGGAGCCGGGTATCGTGAGCGGCAGCTTCTGCCTGCAGAGCGGGCAGTTGTCGGGCGGGAAAAGCTGGAGCGGGTAGGAGATCAGGCCGCGCACGGGCACGTTGAGCGTCAGGTCGCCGGTGGAGCGGTCCACTATGGCGGCCACGCCTATGACCTTGGCGCCGTAGCCGCGGGCCAGGTTGATGGCCTCGCCGCACATGCGGCCGGAGTTGAGCACGTCGTCCACCACCAGCACCCTTTCGCCCTCGGAGATCTTGAAATCGCGCTTGAGCACCATCACGCCGTTGATGCGCTCGGTGAAGATGGAGCGGGCCTTCTTGACCCTGGCCACTTCCTGGCCGATGGACATGGAGCCGACGGAGGGGGAGATCACCACGTTGATCTCCATGGGGAACTTGGCCGCCATCTCCTTGGCCACTTTCTGGGCCAGGTGCGGGTACTGCAGGACGAGGGAGGGCTGGATGTAGGTCTGGGTGTGGAAGCCGGACGGTATCTGGAAATGGCCGTTGAGAATGGCCCCGTGCTCCTGGAGAAGACCCACTACGTCAAATTTACCTAGCTTGGACATTATTTCTTTCCTCCTGCGAAACGGTCTATCCTTGCGAAATCTATCTCGGCGCCTTTCTGGGCCGCTTCCTTGATGATCCGGCCGGAATCCTTGGGGCTTATGATCTTGAAGTCCGGCTTGGACATCTTGCCCGAGAGTATGAAGGCCAGGGCCGGTTTGCCGCTGGCGTCGGTCATGGCCTCCGGCAGGCTGCCCATCGAATAGTACTTACCTGATATTGTATAAATTTTCAGGTTCATAGTTTCGTTGGAAAAATCCAGCTGCCCCGAGGCGTAGGCCGAGAATTCCTTGCCGTCCATGTAAAAGTTGCGGATCTCGGAGCGGCCCCCGCCGAGCAGGGAGTAGTCCCCGCCGATGGAGTTGAACGAAACGTCGTTGACCTTGTAGCCGAATTTAAGCGCGCCGGTGCGGTTCATCTTGTGGATGAAGGTCAGCGGCAGGGAGAAGAGGTAGAAGACCCGGTCCTGCTCGGAGGTCCGTTGCACGTCGTAGAAGGTGCCGGCGCCGGACTTGAGGGAGATATTGCCGCGCATCTTGGAGATGTCCCCCGTTATGTTCTTGAGCGAGGCCGAGGCGTAGAACTGGTCGGCGGCGAAATATTCGTGCTTGAATTTGTCCGCCTTGTAGAGGAGGTTGAAGGCGGCGTAGCCGGCCGGGATGGAATTCTTCAGCGTCTTCAGCCAGGCCAGGTCGGATTCGTAGCCGCGGCCCTTCTTGTGGCCGTTGGCGACCAGCTGCCGCGAATTCAGGATTAGGTTCCAGGTGTCGGCGTAGACCAGGTCGGCCGAGTGGCCGGTGACCTTTACTGTTTTCGACGGGGAAAAGGGATTGCCTATGGCTACGATGCCCTTGATCGGCTTGCCGTTGAGCTTGCCCGAGTAGTCCACAGACAGCTCGTCCTTGGAGATCCTGGTCTTCAGCTTCAGGCCGGTCAGGCGGTCCTTGCCCATGGCCAGCCGGCCGCCCGCCGCGGTGATATGGCTGTTGGAGAAATTCTCCGCCAGCAGCGCGGAGGCTTCCAGTTCCGAGACCGCCAGGCCGCGGTATTTGAACCCGGCCCAGTTGGTGGCGGCCGCGATGCTCGACAGCACCGGCTTGCCCTGGCGCGAGGCGACCTTGAGGCGCACCTGGACCTTGCCGGAGGGATTCTCCACTGGCAGCCTGACGCCGTAGGAGGACAGCTGCCCCAGGTTGAGCGGCGGGGCCGAGACCGCCAGCGTGTATTCCGGGGTAGAAAGGGAGAGGTCGAAGACGCCCTCGGCCTTGATGTTGAGGGGGCGGGCCAGCAGCGTGGTCTCGATGGTGCGCGAGTCGGTGAAGACGGCGTCCATCTCCCAGAAGGAGCGCGGGGCCGTGAAAGCGAAGGGGGATTTGAACAGGTAGGCCAGCTCGGAGCTCTTTATGGCCGGCGTCTCCGCCTTCAGGGTGATCCGCGGCCTGCGGAAATCCCTTAAGCCGCCGGAGAACTTGGCGGTTTTTTCCAGCAGGGTGAGGTCGGCGTGCAGGTCCTTTATCTCGGCCCAGGACCAGTTGAAATCCGCCAGGTTGACGCTGCCCTCGGCGTAGAGGCGGCCCGTTACGGGTTTCTTGAAAGCGTCGCTCTTAAAGAAGATGGAGACGTCGAATGGAAAATCTCCGTCGGGTTTGAAGTCCCTGACCGCGACGTTGATGTTGTCGAAGACGTAGCCCGACCGGGATTTGCGGAAAGAGACCCGGAGCTCCCCGTCCTTGATCTCGGCGCGGTCTATCTTCACTTTGCGGCTGCCGCCGGGGGCGCTGCGGTAGGCCGAAAAAATATCCGCCACGTTCCAGGTGCCGTCCTCGCGCTTGATCAGCTCTATCTGCGGGGAGACGAGGACCACGCTGTCTATCTCTATCTTCTTCTTGAGCAGCGGCAGCAGGCGGTAGGTGGCGTAGATGTACTCGGCCCTGAGGAAGTTAACGGCTTCGGGGCCCGGCTCGGTGGCGGTCAGGCCCTTTATCTTGATCTCGCCGGTGGCGGAAAGCTTGGCCCATTCTATGCGCACCGGGCGCTTGAGGAGCTCCTGGAACTGGTTGGTCACCACGGCGGCCAGGTCGGCCGGCTTGAACATGACCCGCACCGTTATGACGGCCGTAACGGCTATGCCCGCCGCCAGTATCAGCGGCAGGAAGATCACCCTGGCCATTATCTGCCTGAAAAGTTTCATGACTGTATATATATTTTAGCAGTATTGACGGCATATAGCGCCGCCTCGTAAATATGCCGGTACGCCGCCGCCTGGGTTTCGAACACCTTTGCGCCGTAGGCCCGCAGGCTGACCAGGCCCGGGAAGAGCAGCCGCAGGGCCGCGGCCAGGCCTAGGCAGTTGAGCAGCACCAGCAGCGGCAGGGAGAAGACCGGCCCGCCCGCCTTGCGCAGGTCGCTCTGCACGGGGCCGCCCAGGATCTCGGCGGTATGCAGCAGGTGGAAGGCCAGGGTGAAGCCGGCCGCGGCGAGGAACCAGGGCCGGTAGGGGGCGAGGTGCCAGAAATGGCCCGCGGCCCAGTAGGCGGCCGAAACGGCCAGCGTGTAGAAGGGGATGAAGTACGGGGCCAGCGAGATGAAGGCGTTGGTGGAGTCCAGCAGCACATAGCCGCTGCTGCGGCGCACCGAGATCTTTCTGACCCGGACGCCGGTGAAGACGGCGGCCAGGGCGTGGGTGAGCTCGTGCGACGCTACGTAAAGGCGCCGGCCCAGGCCGGCGGCGTGCAGCAGCGCGCAGGCCAGAGCCCCCGCCAGCAGGGGGAAAGTGACGTTGAACTTCCCCAGCGCCGGCGCCAGCGCGGCGGCTGTGGCCCAGGCCGCGGCCAGGGCCGCGGGGGCCAGCAGTATGCCGATCAGTGTTTTAGCGGTGGCGCTCATTTTGAGGGGGCCGCGGGCTTGTTCCTGCGCGCGCGGGGCGCGGCTACTGCAGCATCCAGGGTTCGGCCTTTATGCCTTTAGCGGCCAATTCGGCCCGCCAGGCGTTCAGCGCGCCGGGCAGCCGGGCCCGGGCCCTGGCCGCCCAGGGGTTGCCTGGGAAATTGAAATCTTCGGCCGCCGTGCGGTACCAGATATAGGCCATTTTTGCGGAACTTTCCGAGAGTCTGAAATCTTTTTCAGCGGCCCGCAGGTCGGCCGCGCGCGCCGCGGTTTCCGGGTTGGCCTGGGCGCCGGCCGCTTTCTCTTTCTGGGCGGCCCTCCCGGAGTATTCGGCTTCGAAGTGCGCCGCTTTGGCGGCGGGGTTGGCCCGCCAGTACTCCTCCTGCTCCGCCTTAAGCAGGGCGCTCCGCGACCGCAGGGCCAGGTCCCCGGCGGCCAGCAATAAAAAGGCCCCGGCGGCCAGGGCCGCCAAGGCCGTTCTCCGTAGAACTTTTGGGACCGCCATCAGGCGCCCGGTTTCCTCATGGCCGGCTGCGTGCGCAGCAGCTTGTGGAGCAGGGAGGTGAGGATCTGGGGCTTCACGGGCTTTTCTATGAATTCCCTGACGTTAGGCTCCTGCTTTATCATGTCGGAGGTGGAGCGGTCGGTGTAGCGGCCGGTGATGATGACTATCGGGATGCCGGAGGTCTCGTCGGTCTGCAGTTCGCGCAGGATCTCGAAGCCGCCGTACTTGGGCAGCATCAGGTCCAGCAGGATGATGTCGGGGTTCACGGCGCGGGCCTTGGTGAGGGCCTCTTCGCCGTCGGAGGCCTTCTCTATCCGGAAGCCTTCCTTCTTGACTATGAATTCAAGGAGCTCGCGTACAGACTCGTCGTCGTCCACTATCAGCACCAGCTTGTCGGCCGGCCTGCCAAATACAGTGTTTTCCATCTTGAACCTCTTTCCGCCCCGTCTGAAAATTACAGGTTGGTCGTGACCAGGGTCTCGGTGGTCTGCACGCCGTGTATGCCGCGCACTTCGCGCACTATGAGGCCGCTGAGCTTGTCTATGGTGTCGGATTCCGCCACCAGGATGGCGTCCCAGCCGCCGAAGGTCATGTAGACGTCCTTAACCCCGCGGACGTTCTTTATCTGCTGCACGGCCTTCTGTTCGAGGCCGGCTACCAGTTTGCAGAGCACGAAAGCTACCATGAGTTCCTCCTAGATCCGCTCGTTCCACGACGCCGCGCGGTACTTGGCCGCGGCTATCTCTGCGGCCTTCTGCTGCGCCGGTTCCGGCATGGCCGCGGCCTCCCATTCGAGGCCGTACTCACCGCCTAAAGCTTTTATCACCGCGTTCCTGTGCATCTTGGCGTTGGTCCTGGCGTCCGGGGCCTGGAAGGACGCCTGGTAGAGCATATGGTCCCCGAACTTCCGGAGCGCTCCGCCGAGCACTTTTTTTCCATTATACAATATATCCATGTTCACCGGTTTGGCAAAGCAGTTCATGACCGGGTCGTTGACCGCGTAGTCCTTGGTCTTCTCGTTGAGGAGGTCGAAGGAGACGCCGAGGCGGGCGTATTCGGCGTTTATGGCCCGGTGCAGGCGGTCGTAGGTCTTGCCGGGCTCGAAGTAGGCGCCGGGGGAGGGGAAGATGAAGGAGAAGGTGAGGTCGGTCTCGTGGAAGACTATGCCGCCGCCGGTGGGGCGGCGGGTGACGGCGGTGATGGGGCAGCCGGCGGCGTCTATGGCCTGCTGGACGGCTTTGCGGCGCTGGGAGTAGCCGAAGGTTATCCCCGGCTCGGCCCAGTTGTAGAAGCGCAGGAGGTAGGGGGCGGGCATGGTCTCGCACAGCGCCTCGTCGGCGGCCATCTGCTCGTACACATCCAGGGGCGGAGTCTCTATTATCAGTCCTTTTTCCATATAGTCTTAGCCAAACTAAGGGTGACGCGGGGGAAGGGTTAGCAAAACCCTCCCGGAGGCCCGAGCTTACGCAAGCGCGAGGGCCGAGGGAGGAGGGGCGAGCACGGTGTGCGAGACCCCGTGTTTTGCGTTCCTTCCCCCGCGGCGCCCGCTACCAGCGCAGGTTCGGCTGTCTTGCGGCCTGTACTTCGTCGAGACGCTTTACGGGCATGGTGTGCGGGGCGTCCTTGAGGGCCTGCGGGTCAGCGATGCCTTTGTCGTGGATGTCCCTCATGGCGGCCACGAACTCGTCCAGGGTTTCCTTGGATTCGGTCTCGGTCGGCTCTATCATGATGGCTTCATGCACGATGTTGGGGAAGTAGATGGTCGGGGCGTGGAAGCCGCGGTCCAGCAGGCCTTTGGCTATGTCCAGGGTTTTGAGGCCCTTGGCCGTCATGTCCGCGCCCGGGGTGAGCACGCATTCGTGCATGCAGTACTCCTTGGAATACGCCGGGTACAGGTCCTTGAGCAGCGCCGCGACGTAGTTGGCGTTGAGGATGGCGGCTACGGCTATCTCGCCGAACTCCTTGGCCGAGTGGGCCAGCATGTAGGCGTAGGCGCGCACCAGCACGCCGGTGTTGCCGAAGAAGGCCTTCACCTTGCCGATGGAGCGGCCATCGCCGAAGTCGGAGACGTACCGGCCGTTTTCTTTCTTCACCGTCGGTACGGGCAGGAACGGGGCCAGGGCCTTGCTGCACACAATGGCGCCGGCGCCGGGGCCGCCGCCGCCGTGCGGGGTGGAGAAGGTCTTGTGGAAGTTCAGGTGCATCATGTCCACGCCGAAGTCGCCGGGCTTGACCATGCCGATGAGGGCGTTGAGGTTGGCGCCGTCCATGTAGAACAGGGCGCCGGCCTCGTGCACGGCCTTGGCGATGGCCTCGATGTTGCTCTCGAAGATGCCCAGGGTGTTGGGCATGGTGAGCATCAGCACGGCGGTCTTGGGGCCGATATGCTTCTTTAGCTCCTCCACATCCAGGCGGCCGTCCGGCTTGGAAGCCAGGTTGACGGTGGTAAAGCCCATCATCGACGCGGTGGCGGGGTTGGTGCCGTGCGCGGAGTCGGGGCAGACGATCTCGGTGCGGTTCTCGCCCCTGGCCTCGAAGTAGGCCTTGGCCAAGAGCAGGCCGGTGAACTCGCTGTGCGCGCCGGCGGCGGGCTGCAGGGTGATGGCGTCCAAGCCGCACAGTTCCGTCAGGCGGGCGGACAGGTCGTGGAGCAGTTCCAGCGTGCCCTGCGCGCAGGTGTCGTGCGCGAGCGGGTGCAGCGCGGCGAAACCCTCCAGCGCGGCGGCCTCCTCGTTAAAGCGCGGGTTGTACTTCATGGTGCACGAGCCCAGCGGGTAGAAGTGGGTGTCCACCGAGAAGTTCAGGCGGGACAGGCGCGTGTAATGGCGCACCACGTCGAACTCGGCCAGTTCCGGCAGGCGCGGGGGGGACTTGCGCAGCAGGGCGGCGGGCAGCTTGGCCTTGGCGCGCAGCGGGTTTTTGCACCACAGGCCGCGGCGGCCGGGATCGGACTTTTCGATGCTCAGCTTGTTGTCGGTAACGGAGCAGATCATAGGGCCTCCTTTATGGCGTCGGCGAGTTTTAAGATGTCGGCTTCCGTCTTGGTCTCGGTGGCGCAGACCAGCAGGGTCTCTCCGAGCTCGGGGTAGAGCGGGGCGAGCGGCAGGCCTATGTCCACGCCGCGCATCGCCAGCGCTTTCTCGCGCAGGGCGGCGGCTTTGCCGGGCACGGAGAGGACGAACTCGTTGAAGAAGGGACCTTTGAATTTGAGCGAGCAGCCCGTTATGGCGCCCAGGCGCTCGGCGGCGAACGCGGCGGCGCCGGCGTTGGCCTCGGCCAGTTCTTTGAGCCCTTCCGGGCCGTAGAGCGCGGAATAGACCGTGGCGGCCAAGGCGCACAGCGCCTCGTTGGAGCAGATGTTGGAGGCGGCCTTGTCGCGGCGGATATGCTGCTCGCGGGCCTGCAGCGTCAGCACGAAGCCGCGCCGGCCGTCCTTATCCTTGGTGAGGCCGGCTATGCGGCCCGGCATCTGGCGCACATGCTCTTTTTTGCAGGAGAACAGGCCCAGGTAGGGGCCGCCGTAGGCGAGCGGCAGGCCGAGGCTCTGGCCTTCTCCGACGGCAAAATCGGCGCCGTAGTCGCCGGGGGCGGCCAGCAGGCCGAGGCTCACGGGGTCGGCCGCGGCTACCAGCAGGGCGCCGGCTTTCTTTACCAGGTCGGCCACGCCGGCCATGTCTTCTATCAGGCCCAGGAAATTAGGGGTCTGCACGGCCAGACAAGCCGCTCCCTCCAGCAGGGCCGGCAGGGCGGCATGGTCCATAGCGCCGTCCTTAAGCGGCACTTTGACGTAGGAATACTCGGGCGAGTGGGCGAAATAAGTTTTCAGCGTGTCCATGTACTGCGGGTTCACGCCGGCCGCGTAGACTATCTTCTTCCTGCCGGTCACGCGCACCGCGGCGCGGACGGCTTCGGCGAAGGAGCTGGCGCCGTCGTACATGGAGGCGTTGGCGCAGTCCATGCCGTAGAGGGCTGAGACCGTGCTCTGGAACTCGTAGATGGCCTGCAGCGTGCCCTGGCTGGCCTCGGGCTGGTAGGGCGTGTAGGCCGTCAGGAACTCGGTGCGGGAGGTGATGGCCTTGACGGCCGCCGGGGTGTAGCGATCGTAGGCGCCGGCGCCGACGAAGTTGAGCGGGCGGCAGTTCTTACCCGCCAGCCCGGCCATGCGCGCGGCGGCCTGGGACTCGTCCAGGCTGTCGGCCGGCAGGTCGAACTTGGGCCAGAGGAATTTGGAGGGGACCTGTTTTACCAGGTCTTCGAAGGAGGGAGCGCCTATGGTCTTAAGCATCTCCTCTTTGTCTTTCTTGGTGTGCGGGATATACATGGGAGCTCCTGTGTGGAACTGAGGGTTTTGCTCACCCGTCACACCGGCGAAAGCCGGTGCCCAGTTCCCGGCGAGGACTGGATTCCGGCTTGCGCCGGAATGACGGAGCAGATAGGTGCGCCGGGCTTCTTTTGCAGCTTAGTGAGCCGCTTGCTTTACGAAGTCCTGGTAGGCGGTCCAGTCCATCAGGGTCTCGGCTTCGGCCGGGTTGGAGGGCTTGATCTTGAACATCCAGCCGTTCTCAAGAGGGGACTGGTTGAGCAGGGCCGGTTCGCCGGTGACGGCGGCGTTGACGGCGGTGACTTCGCCGGAGACCGGGGCGTAAATGTCGAAAGCTGATTTTACGGATTCCACCACCGCGCAGGGCTTCTCTTTCTCCAGTTTCTGGCCCACTTTCGGCAGTTCTACGAACACCACGTCGCCCATCTCGTGCTGGGCGTGGTCGGAAATGCCGACTATGGCCTCGGCGCCGGGATGCAGGTACTCGTGGGTCTTGGTATACTTGAGTTCTTCGGGTTTGGACATATTATTCTCCTTGAAGTCGCTAAATTCCTGAAAGCTTACGGCTTGCCGGTGTAAAGTATCTTGCTGAAGGCCGTGCCCTTGTGGAACGGCATCTGCGAGACTTCGGCCTTCACGCGGCGGCCGCGTATCTCCACCTCCAGCGGGGTGCCGGGCTTGAGACCCGGAGGGGTCACGTAGCCCACGCCGATGCCCTTCTTGAGGGTGGGTGAATAGGTGGCGCTGTTGAGCTCGCCCACCTCTTTGCCGTCCATGAAGATCTTGCAGCCGGGGCGCGGCACGCCGCCGGTGAGGGTGAGGCCGGTGAGGCGGCGCTGCACGCCGTTGGCCTTCTGATCCGCCAGGATGGAGCGGCCGATGAAATCGCCCTTATCGAGCGAGACCACCCAGCCGTAGCCGGACTCGTAGGTGGTATGCACGTCGTCCACGTCCTGGCCGTAGAGCAGGTAGCCGCTCTCGAGGCGCAGCGTGTCGCGCGCGCCGAGGCCGCAGGGCACTATGCCGTAGGGGCGGCCCAGTTCCAGCATCTCGTCCCAGAGCTTGTTGATTATAGAGTGGGGGGCGGTGATCTCGAAGCCGTCCTCGCCGGTGTAGCCGGTGCGGCTGATGTAGCAATGCTCGCCGTGCAGGTCCTTCTCCACTATGCCGAAGCGGGGGAGTTTAAGGGCTTCCGGGGCGAAGGTGTCGAACATTTTGGGCACGTTGGGGCCCTGGATGGCGATCATGGAATAATCGTCGCTCTTGTTCTCCACCTTCACGTGCATGCGGGCGCCCTGGGACTTGAACCACTCGTAGTCCTTGGTGGAGGTGGTGGCGTTGACTATGACCAGGTAGCGGTCCGCGGCCAGGCAGAAGGCGATGATGTCGTCCACCAGGCCGGCTTTCTCGTTGGTGACGTGGGAGTACACGCCCTTGCCGGGGGTGGCTTTGCGCAGGTCGTTGGCGTTGGTGATCTGCAGCAGCTTGAAGGCGTCGGCGCCGGTCACGAAGACCTGGCCCATGTGGGAGACGTCGAAGATGCCGGCGGATTTGCGCACGGCCTCGTGCTCCTTGAGGATGCCGGCGAACTCTATGGGCAGTTCCCAGCCGTGGAAGTCCACCATCTTGCCGCCGGCTTTCCTCATGGTCTCGTTCAAAGCGGTACGGCGTACGGTAGTTGCGGTGGACATATTGCCTCCTGGAATTTTTGGGAACCGGTTAAGGTATATAAATTTATAACAAATATGGATATTGGTGGGCAAATTCTATTTAAGGCCCGGGCGGCTTTATGGGGCCGGTAAATTTTGTACCATGTTATGGGTTACTAAAATTATTGGGAGGACAATAGATAATGAAGAAAATACTCGTTCTTGCGGCTGTAGTGGCGGTCGGTTTCGCGGTTAACGCTTCCGCTTTCACTTTTGACCAGTCCAAGCTGACCTACGGCGCCATGCCTTTCTACTCGATGCCTACCGGCGACGCCGGCGACGTGCTGGACAGCTCCCTGGGCCTCGGCGTGTCCGCGGACTACCTGCTGCAGGACAACATAAAGGTCGGTCTCGAGCTGGGCTACGCTTTCGGTTATGAATTCGACGCCAACAGCGACTACAGCTTCTCCGTGCTCAACATCGGCCCCGTGGCCAAGTACTTCGTCACCCGGGACATGCTGACCTTCTACGGCGTGGCCGGCATAGAGCTTTACCACTCGTCCCTGAACAAGACCGTGGCCGGTTACGATTCCTCGTCGGACCTGGGGCTCAACCTGGGCGGCGGTATCGGCTACGAGGTCAACAAGAACATGACCGCCGGCGCCGAGCTGCGCTACCACACCGTGGGCGGCGACCTTGACGCCGATTTCATCAACCTCGGCTTCAAACTCGACTACAAGTTCTAAGACTTGCGGTCATAACAGCAACGCCCGTCCCCCAAGGGGCGGGCGTTTTGTTTAAAAGGCCTTATGAGCAGAGCATTCGTAAAAGAAGACAGCGACGTTCCCGAGGAACCGCGCAAGCGGCAGCCCAGCGGCAGGCCCAACTACGTAACGCCCGCCGGCCTGGAGGCGCTCAAGCTGCGCGTAGCGGAACTGGCCGTGCTGCGCACTGTGCTTCTGGCCAAAAAACGCCCTGAAGAGCAGCGCGCCCTGGACCTGCAGCAGGCGGAGCTGGACCTGGCCTATTACGAGGGCCAGGTAAAAAGCGCCAGGGTGGTGGATAACGCCGGTTCCGGCGCCGTGGACGTGCGCTTCGGGGCGCTGATCCGGGTAAAAGAAGCGTCCGGGGAAGAGCGCGAATACCGTATCGTAGGGGAAGACGAGGCCGACGCCGGGGCGGGGCTGCTGAACTGGGCTTCGCCGCTGGCCGGCGCGCTGCTGGGTAAAAAAGCCGGTGACCTGGCGGAGCTGGAGCGCTCCGGCGGCAACCTGAAGCTGGAGATAATTTCGGTGCGCTACGGCTGAAGCTCTATGCCGACGGGGCAATGGTCGGAGCCCTGCACCTGCGGCAGTATGAAAGCGTCCTTAACCAGGGACGCTTTTTCTTTGTTGATGAAGAAATAGTCTATGCGCCAGCCGACGTTGCGCTCGCGGGCGCGGGTTTTGTAATCCCACCAGGAGTACTGCCCCGGTTCCGGGTGCTTCGCCCGGAAGGTGTCCACCCAGCCGCGGGCCGTTATCCTGTCCAGCCAGGCCCGCTCCACGGGCATGAAGCCGGAGTTCCCGACGTTCTCTTTGGGGCGGGCCAGGTCTATCTCGTTGTGGGCGGTGTTGACGTCGCCGCAGAAAATGACGGCCTTGCCGGTCTTGCGGAGCTTTTCGATATGGTTCAGGAACGCCTCGTAGAAGTCCAGTTTGTAGGCCAGGCGCTCGGGCCCCTGGCCGCCGTTGGGGAAATAGACGTTGAGCAGGTAGAAGGCCGGGTACTCCAGCGTTATCACGCGGCCCTCCCGGTCGAAGCGCTCCTCGCCCAAGCCGTTGGTCACGGCGAGCGGCTTGGCGCTGTAGAACGCCGCCACCCCGCTGTAGCCCTTCCTCTCGGCGCAGTTCCAGGACGAGGCATAGCCCTTGAAGTCCGTGTCTCCGGGCGCCAGCTGCTCGGTGCAGGCCTTAACCTCCTGCAGGCCCAGTATGGCGGGCTTCTCGGCGAGCAGGAACTCGCCGAAGCCTTTCTTCAGTACCGCCCGGTAGCCGTTGACGTTCCAGGACAGGATCTTCATGTTTTATTTCTGCAGCGCCTCGTGGATGGCTTCGGCCATGGTCGGGTGCGCGTAAATAATTTCCTTCAGGTCCCGGCGCTTGAGTTTCAGCTTTACCGCCAGCGCGATCACGTGGATCAGCTCCGTCGCGGGGCCGCCCACGATCTGGGCGCCCAGCACCGTCTCGTCGCCGGCGTCGAACACCAGCTGGGCGAACCCCTCGGTCTCGTCGGTGGCGACGGCTTTGCCGATGCCCAGGTAGAAGGCGCGCGCGGTCTTTACCGCCAGGCCTTTGGCCTCGGCCTGCGCCTTGTTGAGGCCCACCGACCCCACCTCGGGCCAGGCGTACACGCACTTGGGGACAATGGAATCGTCGAAGGCGTGGTCGGCCCCCATGATATTCTCGGCGGCTATCTCGCCCTGGCGGCTGGCCGAATGGGCCAGCAGGGAGATGCCGTTGACGTCGCCCACGGCGTAGACGCCGGGCACGGCGGTCAGCATGCGGTCGCTTACCTTTACGCCGCGCCTGTCCCAGGCCAGGCCCAGGGCTTCCAGCCCCATGCCGGTCAGGTCCGCCGCGCGGCCGGCGCCCACCAGGATCTCCTCGGCCTCTATGCGCGTGCCGTCCTCCAGCACCGCGGCCTTCAGGCCGGCTCCGAGCTCAAGCGAGGCGGTCTTCTTGCCGAAATGGAACTTTACCCCGCGCTTCTCGAAGGAGGAGCGCACCGCGCGCGTTACCTGCGGGTCCTCGCCGGCGAGGATGTCCGGCAGCAGCTCCAGCACTTCCACTTTTACGCCTACCGCGTTGAAGAAGCACGCGAATTCAAGGCCGATAACGCCGCCGCCCACTATCAGCAGCGACTTCGGGAGCCGGGGCAGGTCGAAGATCCTGTCGGAATCCGTGAGCTGCTCGTGAAAGTCGCGGAAAGGCGGGGGAAAAGAAGGCCTGGTGCCGGCGGCCAGGATGGCGGCGTCGAAGGTCTTTTTTATTTCGCCCTGCGGCCCCGTGATCGTGATCTCGTTGGAGCCGGAGAAGGCGGCGCGGCCGCGGATGACCTCTATCTTCTTGGCCTGAAAAAGTTTTTCCAGCGAGGTGCGCAGCTTGGTTATAACGTCGGCGCGGCGCGCCTTTACCTTGTCCCAGTCCAGCATGTCGGGGGAGAAGTTGACCCCGGAGCCGTCTTTAAGAAGTTTACGCAGGCCCTCGAAGGCGTGCACCCGGTGGCCGGTGTCCAGGAAGGCCTTGGAGGGGATACAGCCCCGGTTAAGGCAGGTGCCGCCGAAATCCCAGGCCTCCACTATGCAGACGTCGGCGCCGAGTTCTTTCAGGCGCAGCGCCGCCGGGTAGCCGCCGGGGCCGGAACCGATCACGATTACTTTTTTAGACATATTATTCTCCTGTAACGGGAAAGACCTTCAGCAGGCCGGCCTCGATGCCGGCCAGCGCTTCTTTGAACTTGGCCGAGAGCGTCGCGGAAAGCAGCGGCTTTATCTCCGGGGCCTTCAGCGGCCCGGAGGCCGACATTGCGAGCTTATTTGCGCCTATCTCCGCGCTGAGCCCGGCCTGCGCAGTTTTAGACGGGCCGTCTATGGCCAGGGACGCGTCCAGGGCCAGAAAATTGGTGCGCAGCTTTATATCCTTTATCGACACCGCCGAGTCGTCCAGGCGGAAGGCCGCGCCGAACTCGCTCATTTCTATATCCTCAATTTTGGGCGCGGGCTTGCCCATGGCCGCCGAGAAAAGCGCCAGGCCGCGGCTCACGCCGTCGCGCGCGGAATTCTCCTGCCCTGGGATGACCAGGCCGGCGGCGCTGAAAGTGCCGGTGTAGTTCTTCTCGGTCAGCGGCTTGCGCAGGTTGAAAAGGGTCCAATCCGCGGCGAACCGCTCCAGCGTTATGGCCCCGTAGGACAGCTTTTCCGCCGTCAGGCTGCCCTTGGAAGAGGAGAGGCCGCCGTATTCGAAGTTGGCGTCGGCGTCCAGCTTGACGCGCGCCGAGACCAGTTTGCCCTTATGGACCGTCCTTACCAGGCCTTCGGCCTCCAGCCCGTAGTTGCCGCCGAACGACGAGAAATGGGAAAGCGAGATGTCCGCGTCCCCGAGCGCCAGCGAAAGCCCCGAGGTCTCCAGGTCCGCCTCCAGCGCCGCGCCCCGCATGACGAGTTCGCTGGCGTTCCAGGTGAGGTACAGGCCCTTGTCCGTTTCAGGCAGCAGGGCCAGCAGGTCCTCGAAGTCCCAGCGCCCGCCCCGCTCGCGTACTTTTAGCACGGGCTTGTCCAGGGACACGCGGGAGAAGTAGACCTTGTTCCTGAGCAGCGCCCCGAGTTCGGGCCGTATGACAGCCTTCTCGGCGCAGAAAAAGCTGCCTTTCGAGAAATCCGGCCGGCGGGAGACGCAGGCTTCCTTTATGACCACGCCTTTGAGGGGGGAGAAAGAAATGCTTTTGAACTTCACCTCGCGGCCCAGTTTTTTTGCGGCCTGCCCGCCGATCTGGTCCGCCAGGTAGCGCGAGAAGCTGCGGTACTTGAAGTAGGCGAAGCCGCCGCCCGCCGCGGCGGCAAGCAGCAGCACTGCCAGTATGAGGCGGGTGCGGGTGAAAGTCATCCGCTAAATTATAGTTTTATTACGGGGTGGCCTCAAACGGACGGGGGGAGAGTCCCTGCGATGGCGGCCCTTAACAGCTCGGCCTGGGCCGGGTCCAGGAAGACCAGGGAGTAATTGTAATAGCCGTCCTCGTCGCGCAGGACTTTCTTTATCCTGGCTCGGATCTCCTCGAAGGCCGAGCGGCCGAGCTGGAAGGACAGCGCTATTACCTTGCCCCGCGGCAGCTCGAAGTGGCTGACCAGTTCCGCCTCGCCGGGCGAAAGCGAGCCCAGCCGGCCCCAGAGGGGCGGCAGGTCCAGCGAAGTCTTTATCTCCGCCGGGATATAAGAGTCGGCGCTATTTAGGTTCATCCCGGTAGAACGCGAGGCCGCGGCCCCCGTCCTCTCCCGCGAACCACAGCCGCCCGTCGCGAGCCGCCATGGCGGTTATCTTAAGGGTCCTGGAGGCGTAGGCGTCCAGGTCGCTCCGGACCAGGATCCTCTCCGGGTCGTCGAGGGACATCTTCACCACGGCTTTCAGGTCCGGGTCGGCGGCCCACAGGAAGCGCGTATCGCAGGTGAAGGCCGTGAGCTTTTTGCCGGGGTATTTGAACTTCTTCATCTCGGTCAGCGCGTCGCCGGGCATGCGCTTGGTGATGACGCCCGAGGCCGAATGGACTGTCCAGAAGTACAGGCCGTCGAAGCAGGCCCCGTCGGGGACGGGGGAAAGCGCTGGGGTGCGCGAGACCTGGGTGTAGCGGGCGTCCAGCAGGCGCCGCTCTATTACGCCGTTGACCCCGGCCAGCCACAGCGCGTCCTGGGAGGCGGTCATGGCCGCCGGGGTGACCTGCGGCAGGCTGGTCACCTTGGTAATGTTGAAATTCTTGAAGGAATGCTCGTATAGCCCCTGGCTGAACCAGTCGCTGATGAGCACCGCGTCCTTCTTTATCACTATGCCGGTGGGGTGCGCGTAGGGCAGGGAGAAGGTGTGCGGGTGGGAGGCCTTGGGGGAATACTTCTTGTACCCGTAGTAGAGCCCGCCCGAGAAGCCGGCGAAGGCGAAGAACGCCGCCAGGGCCAGCGCGGCCGAGCGGCGCCGGCGGCGGAGGGCCGAGGAGTCCAGTTCCAGCGGGGTGCCGGTCAGGCGCACGGCTTTGCGGTACAGCGGGCGCAGCTCCTCCTCGGTCCAGGGGCTCTGCGCGCAGTCCATCGCCCCGGCTTTCATCAGTTCCACGGCGCGGGTGGCGTCGCGGCGCTTGAGGAGGGGAATGACCGGGATAAAGGGGGCGACGCGCCGGATCTCGCGCAGCTGGATCTCCACCGGGGGCTCGCCGCCGTCGGCGGTAAACACCGCGGCCGGGCGGGCCTTTTCGAACACGGCCAGCGCGTCGTTGAGGTCGGAGGCGAACACGGCGTCGGCGCCGAGGTTCTTAAAGATCCCGCGCAGGATCAGCTTGTCCTTTTCGGAAGCGCAGATCACCTGGATGGTATTGAACATAAGCTATTTTATCCTCGACGGGGGCGGGGGGATGGTGAGCACCGCGCCCTCCACCGGCGCCCCTTTGGAAATATTCTTCTGGTTGGCGTCGTAGATGAGCTCCCAGAGGCTGGGGTTGCCGTAAAATTTGCCAGCGATGGAGCGCAGCGTGTCGCCGGGGGCCGCCTTGTACAGCTTGGGCCAGCGTTCCGGCGCCGGGGGGACGTACTTTTTCTGCGGCGGGGGATTCTCTTTTCTGTACAGGGCTTCCACCGCCTGCACCTGGATCTCCTTGAGGTTGGTCTCGGCCTCGCGCATGCGGCTCTGCAGCAGGGTCAGGTCGGTCTCCAGCATGCTCTTGTTCACCCGGCCCGTGGCGATGGTGGAGTCCAGGTTGGACTTCTGCAAGCGCAGGTCGTCTATCTGGTTCTTGAGGCTCTCGGCCTGCCGCGCGGCGTCGCCCACCAGCCGCTCGCTGAAGGTCTCGGCGCCGAAGCGGTAGCCGAAGCTGAAGCCGTAGTAGCCGGAGTTCTCCTGGTAGCCGCGCCAGGGGATGGACCAGGCCAGGTCCAGGGTCCAGGGGAGGGTGTTGACGCCGAGGCCGAGGGCCAGGTACTGCCCGCCGCCCAGCGAGACGCCCTTGCCGGCGCGGGCCTGCAGCAGGCCGTTGAACAGCTGGTGTTCGGCGCCGAGGAAAACTTCGGAGTAGGAACCGCGCGCGCGCAGGTCCGCCACGAGCAGGGTGTCCTTGACCCGGTAGGAATTGCCGAGCGTGACGCCGGCCAGGGATTTGCCGGCGCCCAGCACCAGGTCCGACAGCACCAGGGCGGTGCGCAGGCCGCCGCTGCCCTGCAGCAGGACGCCGGCGTCCAGGCCCAGGCCGAGGTGGCTTTTTTCGCCGTCGCGCAGGCTGACCAGCTTTACTCCGCTGCCGTAGTAGAGGGGCTGCTGGAGGTATTTTATGACCGTGCGGTTGCCGACGCTGAAAGAGACGGAGGTGAGGCCCAGGCCGCCCCGCTGGCGGACGCTGTAGAAACCCATGCCGGCCACTTTGTCCTCGGTATCGGGGACCGGGCGAATGTAGACCGCGGCCACCTCGCCGGCGGGGGCGTCCCCGGCCAGGCGGCGGCCGGTCTCGAAGCGCACTTCCAGGTTCTCCAGCGTGGTCAGGTTGGCGGGGTTATAGAAGACCGCGCAGGCGTCGCCTTCCACGGTGGAGAAGGCCGAGCCCATGGCGTTGGCCCTGGGGCAGGGGCGCATGAAAGTGTAATCCGACGCGGCGGCCGCGGCCGGCAGCAGCAGGGTGGAAAGGATAGCCGTGAGTATCGGTTTGTTCATAGTGAAAGCTCTAATATATTATAATTGTAACTGAACGGTATTAAATTTATATTTCGTTTTCTTTAACTCAAAAGGTTCTATGCGTCTTCCTTCCGCCCTGCTCTCCTTCTCGCTGCTCCCGCTCCTGGCGGTACCGCTGCGCGCCGGGGAAATAAATTTCGTCTACCCCGCCGACGGCGCCGCGCTGCCCGCCGTGCAGAAAACCTTCGTCTTCGGCAATGTCTCGCCCGCCACCGTCCCTTTCACCGTAAACGGGGAAAGGGTGGAGGTGCATTCCAACGGCGGCTTTATCGCCTACCTGCCCGTCTCGCCCGGAGATTTCTTTTTTAAAGGCGAGCTGGCTGACGGCACCACCGCGCAGCGCCGCCTCAGCGTGCGCGTTCCGGCGGAACAGCGCTCCTCCACCGCCGCGGTCAGCCTGGAGTTCACCGCCGGCGCCGCCGATTCCGAGGTGCTGCCCGGGGACTATGTGCGGGTCTCGCTTTACGGCACGCCCGGCAGGGAAGGCGTTTTCTCCCTTGGGAAGCTCCTGGAGGACGCGCCGCTGGCCGAGGCGCCGCAAGGCTCCGGCCGGTACTACGGCGTCTACAGGATAGCGCCTGCCGACCAGGGCAAAGAATTCTACCCGTCCGCCCGGTTTAAGGGCGGCCTGTTCGCCCATGGCGCCTCCGCCAAGGCTAAGGGCCGCGTGCGGGTGCTCTCCGCCCCCGCCATGGTGGAGACTTCCACCGACACGGTGGTGCTGCGCAACGCGCCCGAGGGCGGCTACATGATGTTCCTGCCCAAAGGTGTAAAGCTGGCCTCGGCCGGCCGCTCCAACGGCATGCGGCGCGTGCTGCTCTCCCCTGACGCCGACTGCTGGGTAGAGGACTCCAAAGTGCAGCCCTCGGCCGGCGCTCCCTACTCCGGCGGCCCCCTGACCGAGACCGGGGCCATTAAACTTAAAAAGACAGATTTCGGTTCTTCGGCGGCCCTGACCCTTTACGAGAAAATACCTTTCATCGCCGAGGAGCTGGAGAACGGGCTGCGCGTGACCCTCTATTACGCCAGCCTCCGCACCAACTGGGTGGTCTACGATTCTTCCGATACCCTGGTCAGGAACGTTTCGTTCCGGCAGTCGGGCATTAACACCGTCCAGATTGACTTTGAGACCGGCCCTGGCGAACTCTGGGGCTATAACATTTCCTATCCCAACGGCGGCCGGACCCTGCAGGTGGACCTGCGCGCCCGGCCCAGGCCTTCGCTGGCCTGGCCCAAGCCGCTCTCCGGCGTTAAAGTGGTGCTGGACCCCGGGCATTCCCCCTGGCTGAAGTGCGGCGACACTAAAACGCCGCTCCGGGACGCAAAGTTCAGCTCCATTCCGGCCTCCAGCGCCTGCCGGCTCGACGGCGCGGTCGGGCCCAAGGAGACCTTCGAGGTTAACGTGAACCTGGCTATAGCGCATCGGCTCCGCGACGAGCTGGCCGCCCTCGGCGCGGCCGTGCTGCTGACGCGCCCCGGGGACGAGTTCGTAGACCTCGCCGACCGGCCCAAGCTAGCCCGCGACCTGGGCGGCGACCTTTTTATCAGCATCCACAACAACGCCATCGGCGACGGCGAGGATCCCTACGCCCAGCCGCGCGGCTTTTCCATCTATCATTACCAGCGCCACAGCCGCGCCCTGGCCGCGGCCCTGCACCGTGCCTACCTGAAGCACATCCCGCTGCCCGACGAGGGCCTGCGCTTCGGGGATTACCTGGTGGCCCGCATGACCTGGATGCCGGCGGCCCTGGTGGAGAACGCCTACATGATCCTGCCCCGCCAGGAAGAAATGCTGAACTCCCCGTCCTTCCAGAAGAAGCTGGCCGAGACCATGGCGGAGGGCGTGCTGCAGTATTTCGGCGCGCCGCGCCGGCCCGAACAGAAGAAGGTGAAAAAATGAACGACCCCCTTGAACTTATCTCCAAATTCGCCGCCGACCTGCCCGCCGAGGCGGCCAAGGGCGAAGAGGCCCTTTGGGACTACCTGGCGCGCCGCGGCGCCGGTATCGTCAACTGCCACGCGGCCAGCTTCTTCGAGGCCGACGACGCCAAGAAGCGCCTTACCTTCAAGAAGAGCATAGGCCCGGTGGGGGGAGACCTGGTGGGCGTCGCCTTCGGCTACCAGGGCGTGGTCGGTTTCTGCGCGGAAGGCCGCAAGTCAGTGCTGGTCAACGACGCGGAGAACAGCCCGCTGTTCACCAAGAAAGTGGACAAAGGCTCCGGCTTTCAGACCAAGTCGGCCCTCGCGGTGCCGGCCATAGCCAACGGCGAGCTGCTGGGCGTAATGGAGTTCATCAATTCCATCCCCGGGGCCTTCACCGAGGATGACCTGAAATGCGCCGAAATGATGACCGCCCTGGCCGCGCGGGACGTGTATATTGTCAGGCTGGGCACCACTATAAAGCAGCTCAACCTCAAAGGCGAGAGCACCATCAACAACCTCTCCGGCGGCTTTATCGGCGCGGACCTGGAAGGGAAAGTTATATTTTTCAACCCCAAGGCCTCGGAGATCTTCGAGGTGGGGCAAGAGTACCTCAACAAGCCGGTAGTGGAACTCTTCCAGCTCTGTCCCGACATAGTCGGCGCCATCGGCGACGTGCTTAAGCAGGGCAAGACCGTGCGGCGCCAGGAGTTCAAGTGCAAGGTAAACGGCAAGGAAAAAGTTATCGGTTACAGCTCCATTAACATGAAGGGCGTGGACGGCAAGGTGATAGGCGGCGGGATAATCTTCCAGGACATCACCAACCTGTAGGACTCCCGGCGTAAAAAGAAATAAGCCGCGCTAGCGCGGCTTATTTTTTTGCCCGGGCGGCGCCCTACTTTACGCCTTTCCTGGGGCAGAGCTTCTCGACCGGGCACTTTTCGCAGAGCGGCTTGCGGGCGTCGCAGACGGCGCGGCCGTGCAGCACCAGCGCGTGGGCGAACCAGATCCACTCTTCTTTGGGCAGGGCCTTCATCAGGTCCTGCTCTATCTTGCCCGGGTCGGTATGTTTTGAAAGGCCCAGGCGGAAGGCCAGGCGCTTGACGTGCGTGTCCACCACCACGCCGGCGGCTATGCCGTAGGCCGAGCCCAGCACCACGTTGGCGGTCTTCCTGGCCACGCCGCGCAGGGTCAGCAATTCGTCCATGGTGCGCGGCACCTGGCCGTTGAATTTTTCCGTTATCTCCCTGGAGGCCTCCTTGAGCGAGAGGGCCTTGTTCTTATAGAAGCCGGTGGAGTGTACCAGCCGTTCCAACTCGGGGAGGGGGGCGGCGGCCATGGCGGCTGGGCCGGGATATTTCTTGAACAGCGCCGGCGTCACCATGTTCACCCGCTCGTCGGTGCATTGCGCCGAGAGGATGGTGGCCATCAGCAGCTCGTAAGGGCTGCGGTGGTCCAGCGAGCAATAGGCGTCCGGGTAGGCTTTCTTCAGCGCGCTGACTAGCCGGCCGGTCTGGTTCTTTGTTTCGGTAGCCATAAGGTCCGTTCCCGGGGCCGGGACTCAGTTCAGCACGCGGCGGAAGAAGATCTTCTTGCCCTGCGAGACCATGCCGTTCCTGGCCTTCTTGAAGTCGGCGCCGAATTTTTCCGCGAAAGTCACCTCGCGCACGGAGTTGCTGTCGCCGGTGGCCTCCACCAGGCGGCCCCCGCCGGCGTAGAGCATAACGTGGGTAATGGCGCCCGGGCGGTTGGCGTCCGAGGAGAAGATCAGGTCCGCCGGCTGCAGGTTTTCCCTGGCCACGCTCCTGGACGCGGCGAACTGGTCGCCGGCGTTGCGGGGGAGGTCCAGGCCCCAGGCCCGGTAGGCCAGGTTCACCAGGCCGGAGCAGTCTATGCCCCAGGCCGAGCGGCCGCCCCAGTAATATTTGTCGCCGAGGAAAGCCCGGGCGGAGGTCATTATCTTGCCGCGCAGCCCGGCCGCGGGGGTTTTCTGCGGCAGCTGGTTCAGGTCTTTGGCCGCCAGCCGGCCCGCCGGCAGGGCCAGGCCTCCGGCCACGCGCAGCTTTACGCCCATGGAGATCTCGGTGCCGCCGGCCATGGCGGTCTTGGTCTTCACCACCGCTGTGGCTACCTGCGGCAGGCTGAAGGCCAGCGAGTCCAGCTCCAGCCAGCCTTCGTAGGGGGAGAGGGTCTTCCCGTCGGTCTTCAGGCTGCGCTGCTCTACGGCGCGGGCGCGGGCCCAGGGGCCGGCGGTCTCCAGCAGTTCGGCCCGCTCGTTGAAGAGCAGCTGGCTTTCTATCAGCTTGCCGCGCTCGGCCTTGTCCTTGGGGGGCATGGCGTACAGCTCCGTCATATTGGCTTTAACGGCGAGGAAGCGGTTGAGGTCTTTGGTCACGATGTAGGCCGTGCCGTACTTGTTCTTCAGCCAGGCCGCGGCGAACTCGGCGCGTTTATAGACGCGTTCTACGGTCTTTTGCTCCGGGGCGGCGGGGTCGTGGGTTATTACGTCGCCCTTGGCGTCGAAGCCGGTGATCACCAGCAGGTGCCCCCGGGTCTTCTTGAGGGGGGAGTTCTTAAGTTCGTCCGGGCCAAAGGTGACGCTGGCTATTACCGGCGAGCCGGCCTGGATGAAAGCGCGCGCCTCCTCCAGGGTGTTGAGGCGGGCCAGGAAGGCGTAGAAGCCGCGCGAGCCGGCATAGGCGGTATTGAGGAACCAGTTGCCGTAGATGTTCTCGGCCGAGTCGAGCACCGCCGCGGCGGTAGGCAGCGGTTCGGCCTTTCCGCCCAGGCTCGACAGGGTCATGGCGAGGGAGACCGGACTGCAGATGTCGCCGGCGTAGTTTACCTGCTGTATCATCTGCGAGAAGGCCGGAGCCTTTACCCGCGCCGGGCTGAACGGCGCCGGTTTGGCCGCGGCGTCTGCCTGGCTGTACGGCGCGGAGGAGTCCGTGTAGGAGGCCGCCGCCAGGCGCAGCGCGGCCCGCGAGCCGGCGCCCGGGGTAAGCGTCAGGCGGTAGCGGAAGGCCGTGGCTTTCTGCTTGAGCTTGAGCACGTCCACGTCCATCCTGCCGAAATCGTTCTGCTGGTCCTTTACGCTGGTCCCGCCGGCGGGGGGATTGAAGCGGCCGTAGCTGAACCAGGGGCTCCAGGTGCCGCCGGCCTTTACCTGGGCCTCGGCCTCCAGCTCGCCGCTGCCGGAGAAAACGGCGTCGGCGGAGAGCAGCAGCTCATCGAAGGGGAAGAGGGTCTCTATTTCGGACGAGGTCAGCTGCGCCGGTTTGGAACTGTTCTCCACGGTGAAGGCGGCCTCCGGGAAGGGCGCCGGGGCGAGGTTCTGGGTCTTGGCGCCCTTGAAATCCCCGGGCAGAAAGTGGGCCAGCGTCCAGGAACGCGGCGCGGAAACCTGTGCAGTTGACGGTTTAATTGCGGTCATAATGATTAGCAGGGGTAGAAGGACTTTCAGGATGTTCACGGTACCGATCCATAGCGTTTGTCTGCCCTAATCCTATCAAAATTGAAAAGCCTTGTCAGAATATATATTATTCATAAAAGCGGCGTTAACGCTCCGCTCTTTTTAACGGATTTGAAAATCAAGGAGACCTATGAAAATATTAGCCCTGCTGACTTTACTGGCCCTCCCCTGCGGCCTTTACGCCGCCCCTGAGACCAAAAATCTCAAGGGGGTAACCATGCCCGTCTCTATGGATCTCGACGGCAAAAAGCTGCAGCTCAACGGCCTGGGCCTGCGCACCAAGGTGGTGTTCAAGGTCTACGTCGCCGGGCTGTACCTGGAGAAGCCGTCCAAAGACGGCCTGGAGATAGCGGCCTCGGAGCAGGTAAAGCGCATAGAGCTGGTTTTCCTGCGCGCGGTGGACGGCGCCGACGTGGCCAAGGCCATCGCCGACGGCTTCACCAATAACGCCGGCGAGGTCCTGCCGGCCTTGAAGGAGCGCATAGAGAAATTCGGCAAGCTTATCCCCGACGTCAAGAAAGGCGACCGGCTGCTGTTCCTCTACCGGCCCGGCAAAGCGCTGGAGCTGGAAGCCAACGGCAAGAGCCTCGGCTCGATAGAAGGCAAGGATTTCGCCGACGCCCTGTTCCGGGTGTGGCTCGGGCCGAAGCCTTCCGACAAGGCGCTTAAAGACGGCCTGCTGGGGCTTCTGTAATGCTGCGCGCCGCGCTGCTTGTCCTTCTCTGCGCCGCTCCGGCCTCGGCGCTGGGGCCCGTTATCGTCTTCCAGCCGTCCCACCAGAGCGACACGGGCGAGAACTATAACGAGGCGCTCACCGCCGACGCCATAGCGGGCTACGCCATGCGCGCTTATCCCCGCTACGACGAGCATAAGGTCTGGAGCTACTTCCAGCCTGACCTGCACCACGCCACCAGCGGCACCAATACCAAGATAGCGCACACCTCGGCCCTGGAGGACGGCAGACTGTCAGGCTACGCCTGGGAGCTGCGGCGCTCCAACGAGTTGAACCCCCTGGTCTTTATCGGCATCCATAATAACGGCGGCACCAATCGCCACGCGGTCTGGGGCTATATCCACGACGGCGACGCCGGCATGGAGGACAACCGCCGGCTCTCCAATATCATTATCGAGGAGATCGCCCGCGCCACCGACCTGGAGAACCGCGGCACGCACCTCGACAGCACCACGGGGCGCAACGACTACCGCTGCGCCGTCACCGGCCGCCTGGCCTTCTACAGCGTGGACGAGAACGTAAACAAGGCCCGCTACCGGGTGCTGCTGGAGATCGGCGACATAGATAAAAGCCGCGCCTTCCTGCTGGACGAGGACAACCGGCGCGCTATCGGCTGGGCGATAAAGGCCGGGCTGGAGCGGTTCCTGGACGAAAAGGACGCGGCGGCCGCCAGGGCCGGCGTTTGAACCCCGTCTCCGTAAATTATAAACTATGCCTTGTCTTGACTTCGGGGCATTGTGAAATGGTATCACGCGTGCTTTGGGTGCATGAGTCCCGGGTTCGATTCCCGGTGCCCCGATATACTTTCAGACAGCCGCGGAAATTTATATAATAGACCTGTAGCTTTATTCCGGGATGGTGTAACGGTAGCACAAGGGACTCTGAATCCCTTTGTCTAGGTTCAAATCCTAGTCCCGGAGCCAAATTTAAAGGCCGCGCAAAGCGGCCTTTATTTTTTGGCTCCGGGACAGCGAGACATAATCATCTCTCGGAGTTCTGGGGACACAATACTTAACTGCGGTTCTTTTATGAATTAAGTGTTGTGTCCCCTGAATTCCACGCACGGCTTCATAGAACTGGTCCGCAGAAAGCCGTAGCGGAGGGTGAGACGGGAATCTGATGCGGAGCCAGTCCAAAAATTCTATGATAACTCTGAAAAATATAGACAAAGACAATTACCGCGAATGCGTAAACCTCTCGGTGGCGGAAGAGCAGGTGAAGTTCGTAGTGGCGAATGCTAAATCCCTGGCCAAGGCGTACGTTTACTATGAAACCGCCCATCCGTTAGCGGTTTACGCTGACGGTGCTATGGTGGGGTTTGTCCTGTACCGTGACCTGCAGGCGGAAAAGAATTACGTCATCGACCAGATGATGACGGACAAGCGCTACCAGGGAAAGGGGTACGGCCGGGAGGCGGTGAGGGAATTGTTCAGGCAGATGCGTGAAAGAGGCCAGTTCGGCCGGGTCTGCGTCTGCTGCTGCGTTGCCAATAAGGCCGCGATCAAGTTCTTTCGCGGCTTTGGGTTCGAGCAGGAGGGTGAGGAAGAGGCCGGGGAGATAGTATTCGGCTTGGACCTTGTCTCTTATAAATGCGATCCATCGAAATGAGTTTCGCGGACTGAGGGGCGATAGGGGACGCTGATGACTATCTCCCTAATCGCCGACAATTCAATCTCGAAAATTTCAGGCCCCTGTAGAAAGGGGCCTGTTTTTTGTAAGGACGGGGGTAGTGAAGCTATTTGGAAAATAAGAAGGCGCCGCCGATTAGAAGGCCCAGGGCGGCCGCTATCACAAGGAGTACGGCCTTGCGGAGAGAGGCGGCGTCGCGGCGCGCCTGTTCCGGGGAAGACGGTTCCTCCCTGCTTTTTACTCCCATGTCCTTTGCCGCCTGCGCGGTGGCGTCAAAACACGGGACGCTGTCATCATGTGTGGTATAGCACTTTACGCAGTATGTTTTCATAGGGAGAATGAGTAGCCTGCTATGCTTTGCTTTGTGCACCGTTCAGACTTAATTATATCCAAAAGTGGTCAAAGCTGTAACCTTTTGGCTCCCGGCGCATCTAATTTACGAAGGTAAAACTGGCGGAGGTGCGAAAATGCAGGTCATGGCGATCGCGGTGGGGGTTTCGGCCGGGGGAATGCTGGGGTATCTCTGGCACAGGCTGGTGGGCTGCTCCACCGGGGCCTGCCCCATAGTGAGGAGCCCGTATCTGAGCGTCATCTGGGGCGCCCTACTGGGGCTTTCTTTCGCGCTGAACCGGTAAACGGAGGAACAACAATGCAGAACCTGACTACTGAAGCGTTCAAGACCAAAGTGTTCGATTTTGAGAAGAACAATGAATGGAAATTCGCCGGCGATAAGCCGTGCATAGTGGATTTCTACGCCGACTGGTGCGGCCCCTGCAAGATGCTAGCCCCGGTGCTGGACGAGCTGTCGCAGAAATACGCCGGCAAGCTGGACGTCTACAAGATAAACACCGAAGAGGAACAGGCGCTGGCCGCGGCCTTCGGCATTCAGAGCATCCCCAGCATGCTGTTCGTGCCTATGGACGGCAAGCCGCAGATGGCGCAGGGCGCTCTGCCCAAGGACGCGCTGGAAAAAGTCATCTCCGACGTGCTCAAGGTGCAGTAACCGGCCCTTAGCCTGAAACTTCAGTTGTCCGTCACCCCTGCGAAAGCAGGAGTCCAGACGGGAACTGGATTCCGGCTTTCGCCGGAATGACGGGGCAAAAAAATCCCCGGCTGAGAGGCCGGGGATTTTCTTTGGGGTGCCTGAGTTACTTTAGCAGGTCCATCACCGCGGCTAGGGCCGGCAGCAGGATAGCGCCCACCATGGCTTCGCCGGCCACCAGGCCGGAGGCCAGCGGCGTGCCGTACAGGCCGAAGGAGCCTTCCTCGCCGGGCGAGAAGCGGCCCCAGATGGCCGAGATCATAGAGCCGCAGGCTATGCCTATGTTCAGCGAGGCCGGCAGGATCAGCGCGAAGCCCAGCGCCGCCGGGATCGGGATGAACCAGAACCGGCTCACCTCGTGGCCCAGCTCGTTGGTCCGCTTGACCGAGAGCATCAGTTCGAAGAAAACGCCGATGAAGATGGCGATGACGGAGGCCTGCAGCGCGCCGTAGGGGAGGTAGGAGATGCCCTTCTCCATCACTATGGCGAGCGTCGCTATCTTGAGACCCGTCGGGGCCGCGAGTTGGCCGGGGTTGAGGCCTATGCCGTAGGTCTTCTCGAGCATGTTGAACATGATGGGAGTAAGCAGGGCGCCTATCGGTATCACCGCCAGCATGGCGATTATCAGTGTCTTGAACCTGCCGCCCAGGCGCTGCGCCACCCAGAACGACGGCACCACGCATTCCGACGTGGCCTGCGGGTTGGCGCTTACGTAGGCGGCCGCCAGGTTGGAGCGGATCTGGGCGGGCCAGATAAGGCCAAAGAGGAACTGCGTGGCGTTAGCCATCAGCGAGACCGGGCCGGAGCCCGTGATACCGAGCACGCGCAGGCCGGCGATGATCAGCACGGGCTGTATGGCCACGGCCAGCGTAACTTCCTGCCAGGGCATGTTGAACCAGGAGCTGGTCATCCAGATCAGCAGCGTGACGGAGACGGAGATGCCGGTGACGGTCCACCAGAGCGGGATCTCCTCATCGGCCAGGGACTTGAATTCGTGCTTCTCGTACTTAACCTCGCGCTTCTGCCAGAAATGCTTTACGACGGGGACGAGCACGCTGGTCAGCGCGGCGGCTATCATCATGGCCGTGGCGGGCCACATCATCCACTGCACTACGTACTTGAAGTGCGATCCGGCGCCGAGGAACTCCGTCGCCTTGCCGCAGGTGGCGTTGAGGAAGTCCATAGCCTGCGCCTTAGGCGCGCCTTCCAGGCCGCCCACCGAGTTTAGGGTGCTCAGGCAGCTGGCAAAGTTTTCCGGAGTCACGCCGGAGAGTGCCGAGTACTGCGCCACCTGCTCGCCGAAGGCGCTGACTATCCAGGTGCCGAGCAGGCCGGAGAGTCCGACGGAGAGCGGCACCAGCATGCCTATGCCGAAGGCCGCGAATTCCAGGCCTATGGAGATGTTGAGCGCCGCGTTGCCCACTATGGGGGGCAGCACGCCCATGCCGTCGCGCAGGAAGGTCAGGAAGCCGGCCCCGCCGGTGCTGACCATCAGCACGTCGCGGCGCCGCTTGGTGGTTTCGCCGGCATTGGGGTCGGTCAGCGTCTGGGCCACGGCCAGCGTGGCTTTGCTGCCCGGCCAGGGTATGGAGTGGTCTTTCAGCAGGGAGGCGCGGGGGAAGATACCCATGAATACGCCGAGGCTGGCCGAGACCATCAGCCAGAGGAACATCTGCCAGACGCTCAGGTTAAAGCCGATGTCGCGGCCGAAGACGTTCTGGATATAGAAGAAGGCCGACAGGATAACGACCATGAAGGCGATGCTCGACACCAGGCCGATCATGGCCTGAATGATGTTGAGCTCTATGGCGAGCTCCTGCCCTTTCATCCGCTTGCCCAGCACAAAGGCGGCCAGGAACATGCCGCCCATGGTCAGGTCCACGCTCTGCCCGAGTTTCAGCGTCACGTACGGCGTCGCGGCCGCGGCTACGGCGCACAGCGAGCCTCCGAGCAATAGCAGCCGCCAGTTCAGTTCTTTCATGTAGTCTCCTCGAAGAGTCTTTGACACACTAAATTTTCGTGCTCAATATATTTATAATACAAAGAAACCCGGTTTTGCTGAAAGTCCGCCTTGCTGCGGCAGCCTCCCGTGGTTTTGCCGGGGTCTTTGTTTTGTATAGTTAGTTTGCTTTAATTTTCAGACAAGAGCGCTCAAGGGGGAAACATGAACAGAGCAGACTGGCAGAGTGTGTTGAAGAAGCGGTTCATCATGGACCCGGACAGCAAGTATTCAAAACCGGGCGAGCTGACGTACAGGCTTGAAGACATGCAGTTCGTGGTCATTATCAGGGCGGCCACGCCGGGCGGCGCGCTGCGGGCCGAGTCGGTGACCGACACCGAGGAATGCCTGGTCGTCAACCGCGGGCAGGGCAGCCATGCCTTTGTGGACTGGGCCAAGATAGAGGCCATCTCTACTGTAGATAAATAAGCTGTTTTTTATTATCATAGCTATTTCATGGCCCTGATCATACAGAAATACGGCGGTACTTCCGTCGGCAATATAGACCGCATCCGCGCCGTGGCTAAACGCGTCATCCAGAGCGCTGGCCGGGGGGATAAAGTGGTGGTGGTGGTCTCGGCCATGGCCGGCGAGACCAACCGGCTGATAGAGCTGGGCAAAACCGTCTCGCGGCGCAGCGAAGGCCGCGAGTTCGACGTGCTGCTGGCCACCGGCGAGCAGGTTACCACCGCGCTGCTGGCCCTGGCCATAGAGGAAGAGGGCCGCCGGGCTGTCTCCTTCCTGGGCCACCAGGTGCAGATAACCACCTCCGGCGCCTTCTCCAAGGCCCGCATAGAATCCGTTAACACCGTGCGCACGCTGGAAGCCCTGAACGACGGCTACATTGTGGTGGTAGCCGGCTTCCAGGGCGCCACGCGCGAGGGCTCCATCACCACGCTGGGCCGCGGCGGCTCCGACATCACGGCCGTGGCGCTGGGTGTGGCGCTGAAGGCCGACCGGGTGGAGTTCTACAAGGACGTGGACGGCATCTACACGGCGGATCCGGCGGTCTGCCCCGACGCCCGCATGCTGCCCAAGGTCACCTACGAGGAAATGCTGGAGATGTCCTACCTGGGCGCCAAGGTGCTGCACCCGCGCTGCGTAGAGATGGCGCGCCGCAACCGGCTCCCGCTCATCGTGCGCTCTTCGCTCAATTTTAACCCGGGCACCTCGGTGGTGACCGAGGAGGAAATAATGGAATACGCCGCCGTAGCCGGTATAGTCTGCGACAAGAACCAGGTGAAGGTCTCGCTCTTGAACATCCCCGACAAGCCCGGCATCCTGGCCGGCGTCTTCACCGCCATCGCCGAGGACGAGATCAATATCGACATGATAGTAGAGGACACCACCGGCGCGGACAGGGCGACTTCCGTCTCCTTCACCTGCGGCTCGGCGGACCTGGGCGCCGCGGAGAAGGCGGCTAAAAAGATCACGGCTAAATACCCAGGCAGCAGCTACGCGGTGCGCTCCGGGCTCAACAAGCTCTCCATCGTGGGCGCCGGCATGCGCCTGCACAGCGGCGTGGCCTCCAAGATGTTCACGGCCCTGGCCCGCGAAGGCATCAGCGTCTACATGGTCAACACTTCCGATATAAAGGTCTCCTGCCTTATCGAGGCCAAGTATTCAGAGCTCGGGGTGCGCACGCTGCACGACGTGTTCGAGCTGGGCAAACCCCAGCCCAGGAAGGCGGCCAGGACGGCTAAGGCCGCCAGGAAATAATCCGGGCTTAATACATGCCAATCCTCTCATCAAACGTTACCTCCGGCGAACCAAAAGGCGCGGCCTGGTCCGACGCCTGGGGCGGCATGGCCGCCATGCTGGTGGCCCTGCCCTCCGCTATCGCTTTCGGCGTGGCCATGTACGCGCCGCTCGGCCCCGGTTTCGCCGGGGCGGGCGCGCTGGCCGGCATCCTGGGCACCGTCGCCATAGGGCTTGTCGCCCCGGCGCTGGGCGGGGCGCCCCACCTTATTTCCGCGCCCTGCGCGCCGGCGGCCGCCGTTATGGCGGCGCTCTGCGCGCGCCTGGTTACCGGCGGGGCCGCGCCGGAGAGCGTAATGGCCTCGCTGGTGCTGGTCGGCGTGTTCTCCGGCGTGCTGCAGCTGGTCTACGGCGCGCTCGGCGGCGGGCGGCTGATAAAATATATCCCTTATCCCGTGGTCACCGGCTACATGAGCGGCGTCGGCCTGCTCATCCTCCTCAAGCAGGCCGGGCCCTTCCTGGGCCTGGCCAAAGAACTTTCCACGCTGGAGGGCGTGCTGGCCCCGGGCGCCTGGCAATGGCCGGCTTTCTCGGTGGCGCTGGTCACGGCGGGAGTGATGGTGGCCGCGCCGCGCTTTACCAGGCGCGTGCCCGCCGCCATCCTGGGCCTGGCCGCCGGCATAGCCGCGCACTTCCTGGCCGGCCTCGTCCGGCCGCAGCTGCTGGCGCTCGACGCCAACCCGTTCATCATCGGCGCCATCTCCACCAGCCCCGCGGCGGTCTGGCACGGCATAGCCGGCAACCTGAAAGCCCTCGGGCATATAGGTTCCAGCGAGCTCTACGCCATGCTGGGCCCGGCGCTCACGCTGTCGGTGCTGCTTTCCATAGACACTCTCAAGACCTGCGTGGTGACGGATTCCATAACCCGCTCCCGGCACGATTCCAACCGGGAACTGCGCGGGCAGGGGGCCGGCAACATTTCCTCGGCGCTGTTCGGCGGCATGCCGGGCGCCGGCACCCTCGGCGCCACCATGGTGAGCCTGGCCAGCGGCGGCAAAACCCGCCTGGCCGGCGTGCTGGAGGGAGCTTTCGCCCTGGCCGCAGCCCTGGCGCTGGGCGCCGCCATAGGCCGCATCCCCGTGGCCGCCCTGGCGGGCATCCTGGCCGTGGTCGGCGCGCGCATGGTGGACCGCTCCAGCGTGCGGCTGGCGCTCAAGGAGTCCACCATCCTGGATTTCGCCGTCATCGTTTCTGTGGCCGGCACCGCCCTGGCTTCCGACCTTATCACCGCCGCCGGCGTGGGCATAGTTTTCTCCATCCTGCTGTTCATGCGCGAGCAGATGGGCACCAACGTGGTGCGCCGCAAGGCCACCGGCGAGGAGATCTCCTCCAAGCAGCGGCGCCTGCCGGCCGAAAAGGCCGTGCTGGCCGAGCGCGGCCGGGAGACGCTGGTGGTGGAACTGCAGGGCAGCCTGTTCTTCGGCACCACCGACCAGCTGTTCAGCGAGATAGAGGCGGAACTGCGCACCTGCCGCCGGCTTATTCTGGACATGCGCCGCGTGACGTCGGTGGATTTTACGGCGGTGCACATGCTGGAGCAGGTGGCCGAGCGCCTGGCCGAGAGGGGCGGGTCGCTGGTGTTCTCGCATCTGCCGCAAAGCCTGCCCACCGGGCAGGACCTGGTGGCCTATTTCAAGCAGCTGGGGCTCACCCACCGCCGCGGCGGCGGCCGCGTCTTCGAGACGCTGCACGACGCGCTGGAATGGGCCGAGGATATGGCGCTCGACGAGGCCGGCGTGCCCCGGCCCGACCCCGGCGAGCTGCTGGACCTGTCGCAGATAGATTTCCTGAAGGGCCTGGATAAGACCCTGCTGGACCGGATGCACCTGGCTTTCTCCGAACGCCGCGTCAAGGCCGGCGAGGCGGTCTTCCTGCGCAAGGGCGGCGGCCACGAACTTTTTCTGATCAGGCGCGGCCACGTGCGCATAGTGCTGCCGCTCAAGGACACCCACCGCCAGCACCACCTGGCCGTCTTCGGGCCGGGCGACTTCTTCGGCGAGGTGGCTTTCCTGGTGCGCACGCCCAGGACCGCCGACGCGGTGGCCCTGGTAGACACGGACCTTTACTGCATCAGCCGCGAGGCTTTCGACGCCGTTACGGCCAGCGACCCGGCGTACGGCGCGGCCTTCTACCAGCGCCTGGCCAACGTGGAGGCGCTGCGCCTGCGCGACGCCGACCGCGAGCTGCGCCGCCTGCAGGACAGCTGAACTTCAAGGAGCCCCTATGAGCGTATCCTCCCACCTTAACCCGGAACCCGAGCGCCGTCTCTGGATCATACACGAGAGCGTGCTGCGGACTTCCGACTGGACCGAGATAAAACTGGCGATACTGATGTTCTTCTCCGCTCTGGAAATGCCCATCATACTCGGGGTCTTCCGCGAAGGCCCGTTGTCCTTCCTTGCGGTCGCGCTGCTGTGCGCGGTGCTGCCGCTGGGCCTGGCCGCGCTGTCGCCGCTGGCCGAGACGCCGCGGCAGATCCCGCTGCTGGACCAGCGGGTGGGGAAGATCGACGCCGAAGATTCCTTCCTGGTGCCGCGCGACCTGGCCAGGTACACGCACCTGGAACTGGTCAACCGCCTGGACAGGTACCTCGGCGGCGGCATTACCGCCACCCGTTACTACGAAGACATAGTGGCCCGCATAATCGCCGTCGCCCGCTGCGCTACCCGCCGGCGCCGCCTTTTCATGCTGGCCTGCGTGCCCGCGCTGGCGGCGCAGCTGGTGCTGGCCGCGCGGCTTTTCCTGCGCTGAACAGCCCCCGTATTTTTCTACAATATAGCCATGCAAAATATCTCCGCCCTGTTCGGCCCCTGGATAATAGGTTTTTATTCCCTTCTTTTCCTGGCCATCGCCCTGCTGTACCGGGCGGCACCCGGTTCACATAAAAAACTCGGCGGCACAGCCCTGATGGCTTTTTTCTCCATTGCGGGCTTGCTGGGCGTTAAGTTCCTCGGCGGGGAGACTCCCGGAGGGCTGGTCAAGCTGGGGGAGCTGGTCTCGCGCCTGCTGGCGGTGATAGCGGCTATAAACGTGGCCGGGGTGCTGGGGTTCGCGCTGGTCATGCCCAAGCTGCGTACCCGCGTTTCCAAGTTCGTGGAGGATATCATCCTGGCCGGCGCCTACGTGCTGGCGGCCCTGGCCGTCATCTCCGCGTCGGGCGCGGACCTGAGCGGCGTGCTGGCCACCTCCGCCGTGGTCACCGGCGTGGTGGCCTTTTCCCTGCAGGACACCCTGGGCAACATCATCGGCGGCATGGTGCTGCACCTCGAGGACTCCTTCATGCCGGGGGATTGGATAAAGATAGACCAACACGAGGGCATAGTGCGCGAGATCCGCTGGCGCCAGACCACCATCGAGACCCTCGACGGGGATATAGTGGTGATCCCCAATATCATCCTGATGAAGAGCCCGGTGCTGGTGCAGGGCAGAGCGCAGAATAATACGCGCTGGCGTGCGGTGCCGTTCAACGTGTATTACGACCACTCCCCGGGCGAGGTCTCGGCCGTGGTGGACAGGGCTTTCGCCGAGGACCTGCCGGCGGGCATAGCCAGGACGCCGGTCCCGTACTGCGGCATAAAGGATTTTCTGCCGAATTGCGTAGTTTACGAGGTGCGCTATTACCTCAGCGATCTCTCCTCGCCGGCCGGCACGGATTCCAAGGTGCGCTCCAAGATCTTTTACTCCCTCTCCCGGGCCGGCATAAAGCTCTCGGTGCACAACCGCTCGCTGGTGATCAGCGAGGCCGCCCGCGACGCGGCTGACCGGGGGCTGCAGACGGAGCAGGAGCGGCGCCAGGAAGCCCTCAAAGGGGTGGAAGTCTTCGAGCCTCTCAACGAGGACGAGCTGCGCACGCTGGCCGCCAAGCTGAAGTCCGCGCCCTTCTCCCAGGGGGAGCGGATAACGGCGCAGGGCGCCGTTTCAGACTGCCTCTACATTATTTATTCCGGCGGAGCCGAGGTGCAGGTGCGCGCCGCCGGCTCGGAGAGCTACAACATGGTCAAGAAGCTCGGGGCCGGGGACGTACTGGGCGAGATGGGCCTGCTGACCGGCGAGCCGAGGACGGCTACTGTGGTGGCCTCCGGCGAAGTGAGGTGCTACCGCCTGGACCGCGACAACTTCCGCGGCGTGCTCGCCAGCCGCCCGGAGATCGCGGCCTCCATCGCCGCCATCATCGCCAAGAGGCACGTAGAGCTGTCCGCCGCGAGGGAGAAACTGGCCGGGGACGCCGCGGCTGCCGGCCTCAGGAACGAGGAGCAGGACCTGCTCTCGCGCATCAAGGCTTTCTTCAACCTCTAGGCCGCAGGGAGCGGCCCGGGCGCGTCAGTACGAATGTACGGGCGCGCCTTTTTTATTGGCGTGGGTGCAGTTCAGCACTACCGCGCCTTTGGTGTCGGGATATTTGTCCGAGTTGTAGTAGGCGTAGCCGCCTTCGTCGGTCAGGTTCTTCGGGCTGAGCGTCGGGCCCGAGATGTATTTCACGGCGTTGGATGCCCGGTGCCCGGGCAGGTCCACTTTGGGCAGTTCCAGGAGGTACTTGCCGTCTTTTGTAAGTTCGTCGAGAGTGTCGGGGAACTTGCCTTCATGGTCTCCGTAGTAGACCTGCAGGGCGGACCGGACGGCGGAGAGGTGTTCCCGGGGGCCGGGCTGTTTGCCGCAGCCCGCCAGCAGGGCGGCGCCCAGCAGGGGTAGGGCCGCGAGTTTTAGAAAGTTCTTCATGGTTGTTTCCTCTTTAATCCCATTATAGCCATTTATGCCTGGGGTAGCGCCGCGCCAGCGCCGGCTTCAGCTTGGGGTAGCTGTCGGCCCAAAAACTTTTCAGATCTTTGGTCACCTGCACCGGGCGCATGGAGGGGGCGAGGATATGCACCACCAGCGGCACCCGCCCTGCCGCAATGCGCGGGGTTTCGGTAAGGGGGAAGAGGTCCTGGATCTTGGCTTCCAGGTAAGGTTCCCGGCCCTTGGGATATTTGATCTTCGCCCGGCGGCCACCCGGCATTTCCAGCCTGGCGGGGGCGTGCCGGTCCAGCAGCCGCACCTTTTCCCAACCGTACCAGTCCTGCAGCGCCGGCAGCACCGGCCTGCCCCGCGCTTCGGCCACGGAGCGGGCGCCGGAGCAGATATCCGTTATGATAAGCTTGCGGTCCTCTTCGGAGAGCGGCTCCAGGCCGAAGTCAGGGCAGGCCCCGGCCAGGAACTCTATCCGGGCCAGCCACTCCTCCACTTCCTCGTCCCAGTGCTGCAGGCGCTCCTCTCCGTTGATAAATTCTTCGGCGATCAGGTCGGAGGAAGCCTTGGCGGGCTTAACCGCCGTCACTTCGCGGCGGATGACGACGCCGCGGTACAGCACCAGGGTTTCCGTAACCGGGGTGCGCATAGTCTCGTCCAGCGCGGCGCGAGAAATTGTTTTAATGTCGCCCGGGAAAGCTTCCCGCAGCCACTCTTCCTTTATCTCCGCAGCGAAGGACAGGGTTATGTCCGCCCCGCCCCTCTGCAGGCTCTCCAGCGCTTCCCCGGCGCAGATAAGGGGCGCCCCGGCGGCGGCGCTCCGGGGGCTCAGCCGCGCGCGGCGTTCGCCGGGCAGCTGGTAACGGCCCCGCTCGGCTGAGAAGAGCGCGGCTACCCGGTCCGGGAAGGCCCGCAGGAAGCAGCGGGCGGCCAGGGCCGTCTCGCGGGCGCCGCCGGGCTCGGCGCCGCCGGCCAGGCGCCGGGCCAGGCGCCACGCGTCGCGCGCGGCGTTCTGCTTCAAGCCCGCCTTCTGGCAGGCGAAGAAATCAAAATCAGCGTCGGCGCAGCGTTCCAGCGCCCTTATGACGGCGGCCAGGTCGGAGCGGCCTTCGGTCTCTTTGCGGTTGTCCTGCCCGTCCTCGGCCAGCCAGAGGCCGCGGCCCTGAGCGGCGGCGGCTATCAGCGCGCATTCCCGCCGGCAGCCCAGGCGGGCGCCTTCGGTCATCATGCGGGAGTAGCGCGGGTGAAGCGGGTATTTAGCCATCTCGCGCCCGTCGTCAGTCAGGGCGCCGCTCGCGTCGGCCGCGCCGAGGTCCTTTAAAAGCTGTTCGGCACGCGCTTCGTCCTGCGGGGCGGGCGGGTCCAGCCAGCGCAGGTCCCCGAAACCTTTAAAACCGCAGGCCTTGAGCGTCAGCAGGGCCTCGCTGACGTCCAGGCGGAGTATTTCCGGCTCCAGGGCGGCGGGGCGGCCGGCGTTGGCGCGCTCGGTCCAGAGCCGCGCGCACACGCCGGGGGCGGTGCGGCCGGCCCGGCCGGCGCGCTGGGCGGCCGAAGAGGCCGGGATATCCTCGGTGAAAAGGGTGTTGATGCCGCGCGCCCCGTCGTAGCGGGCCACGCGGGCCAGGCCGCTGTCCACCACGGCGGTGACGCCCTCTATGGTCAGCGAGGTCTCGGCGATGTTGGTGGCGATGATTATTTTGCGCCGGTCGGAAGGGGCCACCGCGGCGTCCTGCGCGGCCGGCGGCATCTCGCCGTGCAGCGGCATCACCGCGAAGGCGGCGAGGGAGGGGTTTTTGGCCAGCTCGGCGGCGGTGCGGCCGATCTCGTAGGCGCCGGGCATGAAGATCAGCGCGTGGCCTTCCTTCACGGCCGGCAGCAGTTGCGCGCAGGTCCTGGCGGCGGCGTCCCAGGCGGGGAGCTTGGCCAGCTCTGGCCCGCAGTAGACGGTGCGGACCGGGAAGACGGTGCCTTCCGCCTTTACCGTTTCGCACGGCGAAAGGTATTGCGCTAGGGCCGCCTCGTCGAGCGTGGCGGACATCACCACCACCAGCAGGTCCGGCCGGGGGCCCCGCTGCAGGGCCAGGCAGGCGGCCAGGGTGATGTCGGCGTGAATGTGGCGCTCGTGGAATTCGTCCAGGATAATGACGGAGTATTTTTTAAGGTGCGGGTCGGAGACCAGTTCCCGCAGCAGTATGCCTTCGGTCTCGAAGACGATGCGGGTTTTGGGGCCGGTCCGGTCCTCGAACCGCACCCGGTAGCCCACCTCCCCGCCGGCGCTTCCGCCGCGCTCCCTGGCCACGCGGTCGGCCAGCATGCGGGCCGCCAGGCGGCGCGGCTCCAGCACGGCTATGCGGCCGGAAAATTTGCCGCTGTCGAGCAGCAGCTGGGGAACTTTTGTGGATTTGCCCGAGCCCGGGGGGGAAGAAACTATCAGCCGGCGGCTCTTGGCCGCGGCTTTAAGTATCTCCGGCGCGCTGCGCAGTACGGGAAGCACGTGCATGAACTACTATTCTATAAAAAGCGGGGGGTCAGCGGGGGAGCCAGGTGTATTCGGCCTCGGCGAGGAAGGCCGCGTGGTCGGAGATGTCCCGCCACGGGCCTGAGCAGAGCACCTGCGCCTTGAGCACCTTGAAGCCGCGCTGGTAGATGCGGTCCAGCGGCAGCACCGGGCACGCCGCCGGGAAGGTGCGCAGTTTGCGCCCGTGCAGGGCCAGGCCGGCGTCCTTCATCAGCAGGCAGGTCTCCAGCTCGTCGTGCTTGCCTTTGCGCCACTCGTTAAAGTCGCCGGCCACGATGACCGGCTCGTGGTCCGGCACCACGCTTTTTACGTATTCGCAGATCCTGGCGAACTGTTTGCGCCTGGACCGGCGCAACAGGCCCAGGTGCACGCAGACGCAATGCAGCGGCGGTTTATCCTCCGGCAGCTGGATCTTGGCGTACAGCAGCCCGCGCTTCTCTACGCGGTTAGTGGAGATGTCCACCCTTTCGGAGTGGAGTATGGGAAAGCGCGACAGGATGGCGTTGCCGTGGTGGCCGGCGGTATACACCACGTTCTTGCCGTAGGCGTGGTTGAAGCCGGAGATCTCGGTCATGAACTCGTGCTGGGGCTTGACCGGCCAGCCGAAGTAGCGCTCGGCGTGGCGCAGGTTCTGGCCGACCACCTCCTGCATGAAGACGATGTCCGCGCCCGTGTCGCGCACGCAGTCGCGCAGCTCCGGCAGCGCGAAGCGCCGGTTCAGGTGAGAAAATCCCTTGTGAGCGTTAATGGTAAGAAAACTGAGCTTCATGGTCCCCCGCAGTTATGATACAAAAAAAGCCCGGGGTTTTCGCTCCGGGCTCTTTTTGCGGCGGTGAAGGCTCAGCCCCGGTCTGCGGTTCGGCTTTCGGCCGTCCGCTTCCGGCGGAGAGCGCCGCCAGGAGTTACTCGCACTTGAATTCCATCTGTATCTCGTGCAGGGCGTCGTCCGTCATGCTGTCGGCGGCGAGGGCGGCTTTGCCGGGAGCGCCGGCCAGCAGGGCCGCTTCACTGGCTTTTTTGAGGAGTTTATCGTTCTTTTCGGTGGAAAGCCCGTCATATTTGGCGGTAGTGCCGAGTATGACGGCCGTCTTGCCTTTCTTTTCACAGAAATTCTTCGCCCCGAAAGAAGCGTAGTTCGTGGCTTCTTTTTTATCCTCGTCCGAGGCTATGGCGGCGTAGGCTCCGTTAGGGCGCGCCTCTATCCTGGATTTGTCGGCGTCGGAAAGAAATTCCTTCATTGTCCCGCAGGCGGTAAGGCCTAGCAGGCAGGCGGCGGCTAGCATGTAGTTCTTCATTATGTACCTCGTGTTCGCTGAATATCCGGGGGGGCGGCTAATCCTGACCCATTTAGTCCGGTATTGTCATTATAGCGAAAAAAACCCGGGGTTTTTGGCCCCGGGCTTTTTTTGTCAGCGGCGGTTCAATACCGGTAATGGTCCGGCTTGTAGGGGCCGTCAGCCTTGACGCCGATGTAGTCGGCCTGGTCCTTGGTGAGCCGGGTCAGCTTGACGCCGATCTTCTCCAGGTGCAGGCGGGCCACTTCCTCGTCGAGGTGCTTGGGCAGGCGGGTCACGCCTATCGCCAGCTTCTTGGTCCAGAGTTCGATCTGGGCCAGGGTCTGGTTGGTGAAGGAATTGCTCATCACGAAGGACGGGTGGCCCTTGGCGCAGCCCAGGTTCACCAGGCGGCCTTCGGCCAGCAGGTACATCGAGCGGCCGTTGGGCAGGTCGAAGCGGTCCACCTGGGGCTTTATGTTGACCTGCTTCACGCCCTTGGCGCGCTTGAGGGCCTCCACCTGGATCTCGTTGTCGAAATGGCCGATATTGCAGACGATGGCCTGGTCTTTCATCTTGAGCATGTGCTCGAGGCGGATGATGTCCTTGTTGCCGGTGGTGGTGACGTAGACGTCGCCCTCGCCGAGCGTGTCCTCTACGGTCTTCACCTCGAAGCCTTCCATCGCGGCCTGCAGGGCGCAGATGGGGTCTATCTCGGTTACGATGACACGCGCGCCGAAGCCGCGCAGGGAGCGGGCCGAGCCTTTGCCTACGTCGCCGTAGCCGCAGACCACGCACACCTTGCCGGCTATCATCACGTCGGTGGCGCGCTTTATGCCGTCCGCCAGGGACTCGCGGCAGCCGTAGAGGTTGTCGAACTTGGACTTGGTGACGGAATCGTTGACGTTGATGGCGGGGACCATCAGAGTGCCGGCCTCGTGCATCTGGTACAGGCGGTGCACGCCGGTGGTGGTCTCCTCGGAGACGCCCTTCCAGTCTTTCACGGCCAGGTGCCAGCGCTTGGGGGAGGCCTTGAGGATGGCTTTGAGGCACTTGTTGAGTTCCTGCTCGTCCTCGCAGTCGGCCTTGGCGTCGAGTATTTTAGCGTTATCCTCGGCCGCGAAGCCGCGGTGCAGCATCATGGTGGCGTCTCCGCCGTCGTCGACGATCAGATGGGGGCCTTTGCCGCCGCCGAAGTCTAGCGCGCGCTCGGTGCACCACCAGTATTCGGCCAGGGTCTCGCCCTTCCAGGCGAACACCGGGATGCCGGTGGCCGCGATGGCGGCGGCGGCCTGGTCGGAGGTGGAGAAAATATTGCAGGAGCACCAGCGCACTTCGGCGCCGAGGGCCGAGAGGGTCTCTATGAGGACGGCGGTCTGGGTGGTCATGTGCAGCGAGCCCATTACGCGGGCGCCCTTAAGGGGTTTTTTGGCGCCGAATTTCTCGCGGAGGGCCATAAGGCCGGGCATTTCTTTCTCGGCTATCTCTATCTCGCGGCGGCCCCAGGCGGCCAGCGTGATATCTTTAACTTTAAAGTCGTTCTTCATGGTTTTCTTGCTCTCCTTGGTTGCTGTGGTCATATTTGCCCCTCCATAAAATCTAATAACTAATTATATCTTTTTCCCCTATTGGGGGGGAACAGGCGCTTTGTTTGCTAAAATTTAAGCATGAAAATTCTCCGGCACATCCTGATAGCGGCGGTCTTGCTGGCTCCGGCCCTGGCGGGCGCGGAAGAGTGGATAATACCGCGCACCACCTATTATATAACGGCCGACCAGCAGCGGATGCCGGATTTCCCGGCCCCGCCCGCCGCCGGCTCCCGGGCGGACCGCAGGGACCTGGCCGCCATAGAGAGCTGGCAGAACCGGCGCACGGCGGAGCAGTGCGCCAGGGCGAACGCCGGGGCGCACGCCGGTTACGAGGAGTTCTTCGGCGATATAAGCCCTTTCCCCACGCCCCTGCCCGCAGCCGCCGCGGCCGTCCTGCAGAGGGTAAAGACCGAGACAGACGGGGTGGCGGCGGATATTAAGGATATGTTTAAAAGGCAGCGCCCGTTCCTGCGCGACCCGGCGCTGGATCCGTGCCTGGGGCGCATCGGCGGGCTCGCCTATCCCAGCGGCCACGCCACCATCTCCCGGCTGTTCGCGCTGATGCTGGCGGACCTGGTGCCGTCCCGCAAGAAAGAATTCTTCGCCCGCGCCGACGAGGCCGCCCTGGACCGCGTGATAGGCGGGGTGCACCATCCCTCCGACATAGAGGCCGGCAAAAAACTGGCCGAAAAACTTTATAAACGCTACCGCAAAAGCCCGGTGTTCCAGGCGGACATGCGGGCGCTGGAAGGCCTGCTGGCCAGGGAGGGGGCGGCTAATGGGAGATAACGACAGGCTTGTTTATTCCACCGGTCCAGACGGGAAGGTGGAGTGCCCTAACTGCGGCAAGTCCCCCTGCGAATGCGCCGAGGGCCTGGCGGGAGAGGTCCGCAAAAGAAACCAAACCGAGCCCGTCCGCATCTCATTTAGGAGAACAGGCAAAGGCAGCGGCATGACGCTGGTGGAGAAGTTGCCCATGCACCCGGCCGGCAAGGAAGAGCTGCTCAGCAAGTTCAAGAAGCGGCTGGGGGCCGGGGGGGCGGTGAAGAACGGCGTGCTGGAGCTGCAGGGCGACCGCCGGGCGTTCGTGAAGACCGAGCTGGAGGCTGCCGGCTACAAGGTGCGGCTTATAGGTTGAGCTGCTTAAATATGTTAGAGCTTAAATACTGGATACCGGAGGATTATTATGAAAAAGAAAACCGATAAAAAGATCTGCGGCTGCGCCTGCGGCTGCCAGCAGGAGACCCTGCTGACCCCGGCCGACGCCATTATGGCCGTGGCTATCATGGCTGTTTCCGCCGACGGCAAACTGAAGAAAAAGGAGATCGACGATCTGCAGGGCGTGCTGGTATCCAGCCCGCTCTTCGAAGAAGTGGAGGACGCCGGGGAGTATATGGGCTGCATAGCTTCGGCGATAGCCGACAAGGGCCGGGACGCCGTGCTGGAAACGGCCGCCGCCCTGCTGACCCCCGGCCTGCGCGAGACCGCCTACGCCTGGGCCGTATACATGGTGGCCGCCGACCGCAAGCTGGTAACGGCCGAACACCGCTTCCTCGAGGCGCTGCGCAAAAAGCTGGGCCTGCACGGCGTGCTGGCCGGCAAGATAAACGCGGTAGTGCCCATGCTCAACAGGGTAAAATAGCCCCGCCGTCAGGGCGAACGCCCCGCGCTTCCCCCAGGGAGGCGCGGGGTTTTTTTATTTCAGGATTGCCAGTACCATTCTATCTGAGCGGGGCCGGGAGCGCCGTCCTGGCTGCGGTCCTCGCTCTCCTGGTCCATGCGGGGCAGGATGTCCCTCAATTTCCAGCTCTTGTCCTGCCGGCCGAAAACCCAGTACTCGGTGAAAGGCTGCGGGGCCGTGTCCCGGTGCAGGGTCTTGCCGTTGCGCAGCATGGCTCTGACGGCGGTGGCCGTTATCCGGGCGGTAAATTCGTCCATATGCAGGCGGCTCTTGCTGGCCGGGACGGCCAGCACCACCTCCGCGCGGCGCGTGAACAGGCTGGTGAACTGGAAGGTCAGGCCTTCCGCTTTCCTGTCCTCCATCACGCGCTTCAGTTTGGCCAGCGCCTCGGCCGAGACATAATCCGCGCTCAGCCGGGAGCTGTCGTTGTTGGCCCAGGCCTCGTAGACGCTTTCAAAGGCCAGCGTGGCGGCGATCTCCATCTTCTGGCGGTTCATGACCCCCTCAGCCTCGCGGGGGGGAGGAGGCGGCGGCTGCTGCGGCTGCAGCGCGGCTGCCGCGGCGGCGAAGTCAAGGCCGGGCGCGGTGGGGGCGGCGGCGGGAACCGCTCCCGTGAAGGCCCCGGGGCCGGCCGGCAGGAAAGCTGCTGCGCCGGTCTTGGCGAAAGCCCCGGGCTTTTCAGGTTCCGCCGGCAGGTTGGGGGCGTTGAGAAAATCCAGGTCGCCCAGCTGGTCGATGCGGGCCAGCGCCCAGCCCCCGTTGAGCTGGTGGAACGTCCAGAATTCCTGGAAGGAGGACGGGTCCCGGCTGCCGCTGACCAGCCCGCCGTGCCTTTCGTCCAGAGTGTAATCCCGCGCGGAGGCGGTTACCAGCGCGGTGAAGGCGCGGCCCTCCCTCTGCTCCGGGCAGCGCACGTGCACAAAGTCCACGTGGCCCACCTGCACGTCCTCCATCATGTTCTTCTGCCCCCTGGCGCGCAGGGATTCTACCTTGGCGCTGTGGCTGGCGTGCAGGTTGGGCATCATCACGCCGGCCAGCGCGGAGTAGTCCCGCGCCTGCCAGGCCGCCTGTACGCGCAGGAAAGTGTTCCTTACCAGGTTCTCAAGCCCGTTGGGTTCGAAGTCCGGGTCGCGCCGGGCGAGGCTGCGGATGATGTCCAGGGTCCTTTCGGCCCGGGGCGTCACCGCGCCGTTGGCCAGCATGGGCGGAGCTTTTTTTGAGGGGGAGCCCCAGCTCCAGATACCGCCCCCGCCTCCGCGCCCGCCGGAAAAAATGTTCTTAAAAAAAACAACCAGTACGGCTAAACCTATAAAGATCAGGTCGATCAGGCCGTAGCTGCGCCGGCGGTAGCGGCCGCCCGAGTAGCTGCTGCTGTAGCCGCCGCCGTAGCTCCCGCCGAAACCGCCCTTGTTGTGGACTATGAACCCGTCGGCGATGAAAGTGTGAGGGGGAGCGACTTCCAGGTTGTACACGGGGGCGACCCCGCCCGGCTTGATGGATTTTATCTTCGTCCAGACGCGCTTGCCGTCCTCCAGCACCGCCACCTGCATGCCTTTCTTCAGGTCGCGGACTTCGGTAAAGCCGGCGCGCGTGAGCAGCGGGTGCTCGGAGGTGGCGGTGAGCTTTCCTTTAGGCGTGCGGATGACCAGCAGGCGGTCTTTCTTCTCGTAGGTTTGCCTGACCCCGGCCTGCACTATGCCGTCCTCCGAAAAAGCGAGGACCGTGTCGCCGGGCTTGATCTTTTCTATAGGTATTCCGCCCGCCGCGGTGGTGATGAGCGTGCCGGCCGGGAAGCAGCCCCCGCCGCCGCCACCACCGCCGCCGCCCCCGGCCCTGGACCAGGCCGGAGCGGAGGGGACGAGCAGCAGTAAGGCGAGCAGCAGGTAGCGCATCAGTGCAGGGCCGCTATCAGGCCGCCCAGCACGGCGGCCGCGATGATCACGCTGACGCCGAGTATGGCGGCCGAGACGATGCGCCCGAAATATTCAGCCACGGCGCGGTTGCCGCGGATGATCTCCTTGCCCTCGTCCATCTCCGGGGTGATCTTGTTGAAGACGGACGGGATGCGCGAGGAGAACCAGATCAGCAGGAAGGCGCCCGCCGCGCCGCCGGCCAGCGCGAAAATAAGCGCCCAGGCGATATTTATGAAAGTGTCGGACATTTAGCCTCCGTAATGTGAAACCGGGTATTCTCTCCCTCCGGTCATTATATAAAAGGGGGCGCGAAAATGCTAAAATATATGCGCAGACGGTCCGGTAGGCTTGATTTCCTTATTTATCCTGCTAGTTCCCGGAAAATTTTAAAACTGGAGGCCCGCAAGGCGGGCCGCGCACCCATGATAACCCTCAGGAACGTACATAAATCCTTCTCTTCCCAGGTCCTCTTCGAGGACGCCTCGCTGCAGGTAAACGAGGGCGACCGCTTCGCCCTGGTGGGCCCCAACGGCGCCGGCAAATCCACGCTGTTCAAGATGATGCTCCGGGCCGAAGAGGCCGACGACGGCGAGATCCAGTTCAAGAAGGGCGTGGTGGTGGGCTACCTGCCGCAGGAGAACCCGCCGGTCTCCGACCGCACCGTGATAGAAGAGACCCTCGACGGCGTGGAGGACTACGACGGACGCATAGAGGCCGAAGGCAAGGCCATCCTGATGGGCCTCGGCTTCAAGGTCACCGATTTTACCCGCCGGGTCAACACCCTCTCCGGCGGCTGGGCCATGCGCGTGGCCATGGGCAAGCTGCTGCTCAAGAAGCCCGATCTCCTGCTGCTCGACGAGCCCACCAACCACCTGGACCTGGACTCGCTGCTGTGGCTGGAGGAGTACCTGCAGTCCTACCAGGGCGCCATCTTCGTCATCTCGCATGACCGCGACTTCATCAACAAGATCTGCAGCGCCATCGTTTCCCTGCAGGACCATACCCTGCGCGTCTACCACGGCAACTACGAGAATTTCCTGGCCCAGCGCCAGTCCGAGAAAGAGAAGATCTACTCCGCCTGGCGCCTGCAGCAGGAGGAGATAGCGCAGATGGAAGACTTCATCGCCCGCAACCGGGCGCGCGTCTCCACCGCCGCCCGCGTGCAGAGCATGATAAAGCGCCTCGACAAGCTGGAGCGCATAGAGCTGATCCAGGAAGTGAAGACCGTTAAAATGCGCTTCCCTCAGCCCAACCGCACCGGCACCAAGGTGCTGGAACTGAAAAATATCAGCAAGGTCTACAACGTGCCGGACCACGACCCCATAAAGGTCTACGAGGGTTTCGATTTCGAGCTGCTCCGCGGCCAGAAGATGGCCTTCCTCGGCCATAACGGCGCCGGCAAGTCCACCCTGCTCAAGATGCTGGCCGGCGTGATAGAGCCGGACTCCGGCGAGCGCGTGCTCGGTCTTAATGTTAAGACCGGCTACTTCTCCCAGCACCGCGAGGGCATACTGGACCCGCGCAAGACCGTGCTGCAGGAGGCCATGGACAACGACCGGATGAACCCGGAGCTGGCCGTGCGCACCGTGCTGGGCACCTTCCTGTTCCCCGGCGACAACGTCTACAAGAAGACCGAGGTCCTTTCCGGCGGTGAAAAGAGCCGCCTGATGCTGGTAAAGCTGCTCATGGACCCGCCCAACGTTATCCTGATGGACGAGCCCACCACCCACCTCGACATCGCCAGCGTGGACGCGCTGATAGGCGCCCTGAAAGAATTCGAAGGCACCCTCTGCTTCATCAGCCACGATATCTACTTCATCAACGCCCTGGCCGACTCCGTGGTGCACATCGAGCAGGGCAAGACCACCGTCTACCCCGGCAATTACGATTACTTCAACTACCGCCAGGAGCAGCTCCGGCACGAGACCGCCTCCACGCGCAGGAAAGAAGAGCCCAAGGCCGCCCCCAAAGCCGACGGCGCCGACTGGGAAGAGAAAAAGCGCCAGGACGCCGAGGTCCGCAAGAAAAGCCGCCGCGCCGAGACCCTGAAGAAGGAAATAGCCTACTCGCGCAAGACGGTAGAGACGCTGGCCGCCAAAATGTCCGCGCCCGAGATCCATTCCGATTACGCCCAGGTCAAAGAGCTCGGCGACAAGATCGCCGCCCTCGAGGCCAAGATCGCCGCCTACACCGAAGAGCTCAAGGCCATAGAAGCCGGCGAAGGCGCCGTCAGCCAGTAATTTTCACCGGTTTTTTTAAGGAGACCTATAAACACATGCAACATGACACCGCCAAGCGCCGGCACGACCTGCGCAACATCGCCATCATCGCCCACGTCGACCACGGCAAAACCACCCTCGTCGACGCCATGCTCAAGCAGACCGGCGCCTACCACGACAAATCCGGCGAGGAAGCCATCTGCATCATGGACTCCAACGACCTGGAAAAAGAGCGCGGCATCACCATCCTTTCCAAGAACACCTCCGTCCGCTATAAAGACACCACCGTCCACATAGTCGACACCCCCGGCCACGCCGACTTCGGCAGCGAGGTGGAACGCGTGCTCCGCATGGTCGACGGCGTGCTGCTGCTCGTGGACGCCCTCGACGGCCCCATGCCCCAGACCCGCTTCGTCCTCAAGAAGTCCCTCGCCCTCGGCCTGCGCCCCATCGTGGTCATCAACAAAGTGGACCGCCTCAACTGCGACCCCCACGCCGCCCTGGACAAGGTCTTCTCCCTCTTCATGGAGCTCGGCGCCTCCGACGCCCAGCTGGACTTCCCCGTGGTCTACGCCGTCGGCCGCGACGGCTGGGCCTCGGCCGACTACAACCACCCGGCCAAGGACCTCTCGCACCTCTTCGAGGTCATCATAAAGCACGTGCCCGGCCCGCTGGACCTCGACGACCAGCCGCTGCGCCTGCTGGTTACCATGCTCGACTACAGCTCCTACACCGGCCGCATCGGCGTGGGCCGCATTGTGCAGGGCAGGATAAGCGCCGGCCAGCAGGTCTCCATCGCCTCGCCCGGCACCGACCCCAAGACCCGCAAGGTCATGCAGCTTATGGGCTACAAGAACTTCGAGCGCATCGTCATAAAGGACGCCCATTCCGGAGACATCGTGGCCGTGGCCGGCCTCGAGGGCATAGAGGTCGGCGACACCGTCAGCGACCTGGAGAACCCCGGCGTGCTGCCCGGCCTGGAGATAGAGCAGCCCACCCTCGCGATGGAATTTTACCCTAACGACGGGCCTTTCTCCGGCCGCGAGGGCAAGTTCGTCACCGTGACGCAGATCCGCGACCGCCTCTACAAAGAGCAGCAGATCAACGTCGGCCTGAAGATCGAGGAGATCGCCGGCGAGCCGGGCTTCAAGGTTTCCGGCCGCGGCGAGCTGCACCTGTCCATCCTCATCGAGACCATGCGGCGCGAGGGCTATGAGCTCTGCGTGTCCAAGATGGTGGTCATCACCCACGAGGAGAACGGCGTTACCGTAGAACCCGTGGAAATGCTGCTGCTGGACGCGCCCGCAGAATACCAGGGCTCCGTAATGAACGGCCTGGGCAGCCGTGGCGCGCAGCTTAAGAACATGAGCGTGGGCGACGACGGCCGCGTCCGCTTCGAATACGTCATCTCGTCGAAGGCGCTGATCGGCTTCAAGTCCGAGTTCATGTCGTTCACCAAGGGCTCGGGCCTGATGCATCACAGCTTTCACGGCTTCCTGCCGGAGGGCAGCTTCAACCGGCCCAGCCGCAACGGGGTGTTCATAGCCAAAGAGGCGGGCACCTCGGCCGGCTACGCCCTCAACAGCCTGCAGGACCACGGCATCATGTGCGTGGGCACCGGCGAGGACATCTACGCCGGGCAGATCGTAGGCGAGCACTGCCGGGCCAACGACCTGGTGGTCAACCCCTGCAAGGAGAAGAAGCAGACCAACATGCGCTCCTCCACCGCCGACATGGCCATAACGCTTACCCCGCACCGCCAGATGAGCCTGGAGCAGGCTATAGAATACGTCGAGGAAGACGAGTTCGTGGAAGTGACGCCCAAGAACCTGCGCCTGCGCAAGAAGATACTGGACCACAGCAAGCGCAAGCGCGGCGAGAAGACCGAAGACTAAGCCGGCCCCGGCCGGCGTCCGCGCGGACCTGCTATGAAATTATTCACCCGGGGCGAGGGCGGGGCGGGCGAGCTGCTTAAGGTGGCTTACCCGCTCATCCTCTCCACCGCCTCCACCACCGTGATGCAGTTCATCAACCGCGTGTTCCTGGCCCGCTACAGCCCGGACGCGCTGGCCGCCTGCGTGCCCGCCGGCCTGCTGGCTTTCGTGTTCGCCTGTTTCTTCGTCGGGGTGGCCAGCTATACCAACGCTTTCGTCTCCCAGTACCACGGCCGGGGCAAAACGGCCAGCGTGTCCGTGGCCGTGTGGCAGGGCGTCTGGCTGTCGCTGGCCTCCGGCCTGCTGCTGCTCCTCCTCACCCCGCTGGGGTATTTCATCATAGAGCATTCCGGCCACCCGGCCGCCGTGATCCCGCTGGAAAAACAGTATTTCCTCATCCTTAACGCAGGCGGCATAGTGGCCATCACCAACGGCGCCCTGTCGGCGTTCTTTACCGGCCGCGGCCTGACCAAGGTGCCGATGTCGGTGAATATGGGCGCCAGCGTTTTCTGCGTGCTGCTGTCCTGGCTGCTCATCTTCGGGCCCGGCCCTTTCCCCGAGCTGGGCATAACCGGCGCGGGCCTGGCCTGGGTGGCCGCGCAGGCGCTGATGCTGGGGCTTTACCTTAAACTCATTCTCTCGCCCTATAACCGCCGGCGCTTCCGCACCGCCAGGCTGATCGGCGTGCATAAAGGCCTGTTCCTGCGGCTCATCAAGTACGGCGCCCCCAACGGCGTGGGCTTCTTCCTCGACATCGCCGCCTTCGGCGCCTTCATCTTTATCGTCGGGGCCATGGACAAGATCTCCCTGGCCGCCAGCAATATCATCGCCTCCATCAACATGATCGCCTTCATGCCGGTGCTGGGCCTGGGCATGGCGACGCTGACGCTGGTGGGTAAATATATCGGCATGAAGAAGCCCGACGTCTCCATGCGCGTCACCTATAACGCCGCCAAGATGGCCGCCCTTTACGGGCTCGCCCTGGGCGCTCTTTTTGCCCTGCTGCCGGGCCTTTTCGTCAATATCTTCGGCTCCGGCCATTCGGCGGAATACGCCGAGATCCTGGCCATGAGCCGGCCTGTGATGAAGGTGCTGGCCGTCTTTGTGTTCTTCGACGGGGTGGGCATGATCTTCGCCGACGCGCTGCGCGGGGCGGGGGACACGCGCTTTCAGATGCTGGGCGGCAGCGCCGCCGCCTGGATCCTGTTCGTGCCGGGCATCTGGTACATAACCCGCTACGCCGGCGGGGAGCTGATCCACGCCTGGGCCTGGGCCGGATTTTACATCATCCTGCTGTTCGTGTTCTTCTTCCTGCGCTTCCGCTCCGGGCTGTGGCGCCGGATCGATATCTTAAAGGGTTAGGTATAATATCACCATGGCTGAAAAAATATTTTCCAAAGCGGGCGGCCTGCCCAGGGTAAAGCTCTCGCACGCGCCCGCCGGCCCCAACGCCTTCAAGCGCATGATAGACATCGCCGACCGCGCCGAGCCCGGGCAGATGGTGGCCGTCTACGACAAGAACAACAACCCCTACGGCGTGGCCATCTACAACCCCCGCAGCCAGATCACCCTGCGCATCTTCACCCGGGAGAACCCGGAGGAATTCCAGGTGGACCGGTTCTTCGACCAGCGCGTCACCCGCGCCGTGTCCCTGCGCCGCGACGTGCTCAAGCTCCAGGACAAGACCGACGCCTGCCGCCTGGTGCACGACTACGCCGACGGCCTGCCGGGCCTGACGGTGGACATCTACAAGGACCAGATCGCCCTCGAGTTCTACTCGCTCGGCATGTACCGCCTGTGGCCTAACATCGAGGCCGCGTTCAAAAAGCATTTCCCGGACGCTTCCTTCCATCACCGCGCCACCTCCTATACCCAGGAGATGGAGGGCTTCAACATAAAGCCCGAGCCGGGCCCGGGCCGCAAGACCCGCATCACCGAGAACGGGGTGCAGTTCGAGATAGACATGAAGTCCGGCTACAAGACCGGCTTCTTCTGCGACCAGCGCGAGAACCGGCTTTACGCCTCCACCCTCGCCGCCGGCAAGAAGGTCATAGACCTCTGCTCCTATACCGGCGGTTTCGGCGTCTACGCCGCCAAACTGGGCGGGGCCGAGGCCGTGACCTGCGTGGAGCTGGACCCAGAGGCCAGCGAGCTGTCCAAGCGCAACGCCAATATCAACAAGGTCAGGATAGACCCGGTCTGCGCCGACGCTTTTACCTACATGCGCCAGATGCTGGAGCTCAAGCGGAAGTTCGGCATGGTGGTGCTGGACCCGTACAAGCTGGTGTCCAGCCGCGAAGAGCGCGACAAGGGCATCTTCAAGTACCGCGATTTCAACCGCATAGCGCTGTCGCTGGTGGAGGAAGGCGGCATCTTCGTCACCTGCTCCTGCAGCGGCATGGTCTCCATGGACGAGTTCTCGTTCATCCTGCGCGGCGCGGCGTCCAACGCCGGCCGCAAAGTGCAGATCCTTAAAAAATCGGGCGCGGGGCCGGACCACCCGGTGGCCGCAGACTATCCCGAGGGGGAATACCTGAAATGCATATTCTGCCGCGTGTTCTAGCGCTGCTGCTGTGCCTGCCTTCTCTGGGCGCCGCCGCGGCCTCGCCTTTCGACCGCCTGCCGGGCGAGTGGGGCGGGACCGTGGTTTCCGACAACGACTGCGAATGGAAAGTCCGGGCTTCCGTTAAGACCGGCAACGTCGGGTTCTTCGGCAACTTCACCTACGAAGGCGACTGCGCCGAAGAGCCGCAGCGGGGCGACTTCTCCATAAAGCGGACTTCCAGGAACTGCTTTAACGCCACGGTCAAAGTGGAGGGCATGCCGCCCATCCCCATGACGGGCTGCGCCGACAAGGCCGGCAATATAAATTTCAAGACGGTGGGTTTCAGCGGCACGCTCAAGGTCTCAAAGAGCGGCAACTCCCTGACGCTCAACGTAAAGGCGCCGCAGGGCAAGGCCGAGGGCCTGTTCAAGCGCCTGGTGAAAAAGAAGGCCGGGGGGGCTAAACCAGGGACTAAACCCAGGCCCAGGCAGGAGGGAGGCGGGGATGAACAAAACTTTAACAGTGAACCGAAAGCTGCACCTGAAGTTCTTATCGGAGGCTATTAAAGAGGCCCGCAAAGGGCTGCGGGAGGGCGGCATTCCGATAGGCGCCGTGCTGGTGAAGGACGGCCGCATTATCGGCCGCGGCCATAACCGCCGCGTGCAGAAAAAATCCGCCATCCTCCACGCCGAGATGGACTGCCTGGAGAACGCCGGCCGCCTGAAGGCGGCGGACTACAAGGCTTGCGCCATCTACTCCACCCTTTCGCCCTGCGCCATGTGCACCGGGGCCATCCTCCTCTACAAGATCCCTTTGGTCGTAATAGGCGAGAACAAGACCTTCAAAGGTCCTGAGAGTTATTCCAAAAAGTTCGTTAAACTGGTCAATCTGGACCTGCCGGAATGCAAGCGGCTGATGGCGGACTTCATAAAAGCCCGCCCTGAGCTCTGGAACGAGGATATCGGGGAGTAGCGGCTCAGCTCTTCTTCTGGCTCCGCGCTTTTTCCGCGTCCAGTTCGGCTATATGTTTCTGGAAGCAGGTGTCGCAGTAGCCGTGGCTGAACACGGCCTCCGAGTGCTTGCTGATATAACTTTCCATCTGCACCCAGTTGCCCTCGGGCGTCCTTATCTTCCTGCATTCGCAGCAGGTCGGCAGCAGGCCGGTCAGCTGCTTTACCTGGTGCAGCGCCTCCTGCAGTTTTAAGATCAGCTCCTCTTTCTCGTTGAGCAGGTCCTTCCTCTCGATGGCGTAGCGGATCACCCGCTTCAGCGTCCTGTCGTCGAACTGCCCCTTCACCAGATAATCCTGCGCCCCGTACTTCAGTGCCTCCAGCCCGAGGGCCTCGTCGTCGGTGCCGGTCATCACGATCACGGGCAGGCGAGGGAACCGGCCGCAGACGGCCCTCACCGTGTCCAGCCCCTGGCTGTCGGGCAGGCCCATGTCCAGCAGGACTACCTTCTCCCCGTCGCGCAGCAGGCCCGCGAGGCCTTCCCGCAGCGTTACGGCCGCGGTCAGCGCCCCCGCCAGGCCGGCTTCTTTGAGCATCCTGAGAGTTATGCCGGCGGAAACCGGGTCATCCTCTACCAGGAAGATACGGATGTCTTTTGTCATGATCGCCCCTTGGACTTTATAGCAAAAAAAAGCCGGTGGTTAAACTCCTGTCCTGGCGCTGGTCAAAAAGGCGCGGATATATATATAATGGTTCCGTTAGGGGAATAGAGATCCGCCGGCAGTCGGCCGCCCGGTCTCATTGGGGGGGAATTGAACGATCAGGCTGTCCCGGACCTTTCCCGGCTGAAGCGCCGTCTGACGGCGCTGTTCGCAGTTGTCTCGGCCGCCGTAATAAGCGGCGCGATCGCGTACGATATAAATTACAGGGCGGAACTTAAAGCCGACGCTGAAAACCTGCTGTTGTCCGTAGAGAAGGCAACTGTAGAGCATCTGACTCATTGGACCAGGGAGCGGGTCAAGACAGCGGACTCCCTGCTGGATACCCCCTTTTTTTCCGTCTATCTCAATCGCCTTGCGGCCGACCACGGCGATAGGGAGGCCGCCGCCCTGTGCAGACAAAGGCTGGAGGCTTACCTCAGGCATAACCCGTACGATGCGGCCCTGATCGCCGGTCCGGACGGGCAAGTGCTGGTATCGGCCGGGGTCAAACTGAAATCACTCTGTCCCGTAGCCAGAAAACTCATATCAAGGGCGGGGGCTTCCGGGAAGGTGGAAATCGGCGAGTTCTACCGTTCCGCGGAGGATGAGGACCCGCATATAGACTTCGTAGTCCGGGCGGCAAGGGGGCCTGCCGGGAGAAAGCTGTTCCTGCTGCTTCGCTCGCGCCCGAAGGAATACCTGTACCCGCTGCTGGATGCCTGGCCCGTCGCAACCTCCACCGGGGAAACCCTGCTGGCAAGGCGGGATGGGGATAAGGTCACTTTCCTGAGCTGGCTCCGGAAAGGCGGCTCAAAGCCTATGGCAAAGCAGCTGCCTCTGGATACCCCCGAACTTCCCGCGGCCCTGGCGCTCAAAGGCAGGTCGGGTGTGATCCGGGGAGTTGATTACTCGGGAGCCAAAGTTCTGGCCGCGGTGTCTCCTCTGCCCGGCACAACCTGGGCCGTGGTCACGAAAATAAACTGGGACGAGATAATGCGTGACGCCGGCAAGTTTTCCGGCCTGCTGGCGCTGCTCACCCTCGCCCTGCTGGGTGCCGGAGGGACGGGCGCATACCTGCTTTTCCGGCTCCAGGCCGAGGCGTATGAGCGCGCGTACCGGGAAGCCGCGGGCGGGAAGAAACTTGCCGAGGCGGAGCTCAGGCGGACGGAAGCGATCTTCACGCAGTTCATGGAGCACAGCCCGATCTACGTCTTCTTCAAGGACGAGCGGATCCGGCCCATCCTCCTGAGCCGCAACTTCGAGAAAATGCTGGGCAGGCCGCTTAAAGAGCTTATAGGCCGGAGCATGGACGAACTCTTTCCGTCCGATTTCGCCAAAAAAATGGTATCCGATGACCTGCAACTGCTGAAGGAGGGAAAAGATGTGGTGCTGGAAGAGGAACTGAACGGCCGCAGCTACATCACCACAAAATTCCCTATCTCCATCGAGGGCAAGCCGCGCTACCTGGCCGGCTATACCATAGACGTCACGGAGCAAAAGCGGGCGGAGGCGGCGCTGCGCAGAAGCGAGCAGGAATTGAAAGAGGCCCAGCGCCTGGCGCGCATCGGCAACTGGACCCTGGACCTGGGCACTAAAAAACTTTACTGGTCCGAGGAGATCTTCCGCATCTTTGAGCTCGACCCGGATAAGTTCGGGGCGTCCTACGAAGCCTTTCTCGGCGCCATACACCCGGAAGACAGAGAGGCCGTGAACAGGGCCTACACCGAATCCCTGGAGAACAAGACCCGCTACGATATCATGCACCGCCTGCTGATGAAGGACGGGCGCGTAAAATACGTCAACGAATGCTGTGAGACCTTTTACGACGAGGCCGGGCGCCCGCTGAGGTCCGTGGGGACCGTGCAGGACATAAGCGAGCGCAGGGCGGCGGAAGAGGCGCTGCTCAGGAGCGAGAAGAATCTCAAGGAGGCGCAGCGGCTGGCCAGCATAGGCAGCTGGGAATGGGACGCTGAAAAAGACACTATCACCTGGTCGGAGGAGTATTACCGTATCTACGGGCTCGACCCGGCCAGGCGGCCGCCGGGCTACGAAGAACATCTGAAAGTCTACACCCGGGAAAGCGCCGCGTTGCTGGACGCGGCGGTGAAAAAGAACATGGCCACCGGCGAGCCTTATGAACTGGACCTGGAGCTCTCTCTGCCGGGGCCGGCCCGCTGGATAACCGCCCGCAGCGAGACCTTGCGGGACGCCCAGGGCCGGATCACGGGGCTGCGCGGCACGGCGCAGGACATAACCGGGCGCAAGTTGGCGGAGGCGGCGCTGCGCGAGAGCGAGGCCGTGGTCCGCGCCAAGCTCCAGGCCCTGCTGTCCCCCGAAGGGGAGATGCCGGAACTGGAACTGGGAGACATACTGGACGTGCCGGAACTCCAGGTGATAATGGACGAGTTCTACAAACTGACGAAGATAGGCATCGGTATCATCGACATGAAAGGCAAAGTGCTGGTGGGTACGGGCTGGCAGGACATCTGCACTAAATTCCACCGGGTGAATCCCGAGACGTACCGCAACTGCCTGGAAAGCGACATGCTGCTTACCGAAGGCGTAGAACACGGGAAATGCAAGTCTTACCTGTGCAAGAACAACCTGCGCGATATCGCGACGCCGATAGTGGTGGGCGGCAGCCATCTCGGAAACCTGTTCCTCGGCCAGTTCCTCTACGCGGACGAGAGTCAGGACGAGGCGCTGTTCCGGCAGCAGGCGCTGAAATACGGCTTCGACGAGAAAGAATACCTGGCCGCGTACGAACGCCTCCCGCGTTTTGGCAGGGAGCAGGTGGACGTGGTGATGCGGTTCTATATGAAATTCTCCGAGCTGGTCTCCACGTTGAGCTACGGCAAGATCAAACTGGCCCGGGCCCTGGCGCAAAGCCGGCGGGCACAGCTGGAGAGGGAAAAGTTGAACCTGGAACTGGCGGCCAAGAACCAGGAGATGGAGAACTTCCTCTACATCACCACGCACGACCTGCGCAGCCCGCTGGTGAACATCCAGGGCTTCAGCCAGAACCTGGAACATTATATCCGCGAACTCAAGGAAGGGCTGGCGCAGGCCCAGGCCCCGAGGGAGATCAAAGCCGGCCTGGAGAAACTGACAGGGGAAAAGATCCCGGAGGCACTGGAATTCGTTGTCGGCAGTTCCCGGAAAATGGACTCGCTGATAACAGCGCTGCTGAAAGTGTCCCGGGCCGGCCGCGTGGAGATGAAGCCGGAAAAGATAGAGATGGATAATTTGCTAAACAAGATCCTGGACGCCATGCGCTTCCAACTGCAGGAGGCCGGCGCCGAGATAAAGGCCGGGGCTCTGCCGCCGTGCAAGGCGGACCCGGGCGCGGTAAACCAGATGTTCACCAACCTGCTGGATAACGCGGTAAAGTACCGGGACCCGGGCCGGCGGCTGGTGGTGGAAGTGCAGGGGGAGCTCAAGGGTGAAATGGTAGTCTACAGGGTCGCCGACAACGGCCCCGGCATCCCGGAGACGGACCTGCACCGGATCTGGAACGTTTTTTACAGCCACGAGCGGACAAATCAGAATAGGGGCGAAGGCATAGGCCTGCCCATGGTGCGGCGCATCGTTGAGAAGAACGGCGGCAGTATCAGGGCCGAATCCAGGGAAGGGCAGGGCTCCGTCTTTTACGTGGAACTGCCGGCTGCGGGGGAGGGAAAATGAACGGTAACAGCGAGGGCGTAACGATATTGATGGCGGAGGACGACGACGGTCACGCCAGGCTGGTCCAGGAGCGCTTTGAGAGCGTCGGGGTCTACAACCCGATAATAAGGTTCAAGGACGGGCTGGAGACCTGGGCTTTCCTCTCCGGCAGCGGCAGTCCGGGCATCGAGAGCGGCAAAGGCTATCTGCTGCTGCTTGATATCAGGATGCCGGGACTCGACGGCATGGAGGTGCTGCGCAGGGTTAAAAAGGACCCGCGCCTCAAGAATATGCCGGTGATCATGCTTACCACTACTGACGACCCCAAGGAGGTAAGCTCCTGCTACGAGCTCGGCTGCAACAATTACCTGGTAAAGCCGGTAGAATTTGAGAAATTCGCCGAAGTGGTAAAGCGCCTCGGCCTGTTCCTGATGGTGGTCAAGGTGGACAAGTTTAAATAGCGCGAGGATTTATGTCTTTAGATAACGTAAAGCGCGGCACCCTGCTGGTGCTGGAGGACGACAAGGGGACCTGCGAACTGGAGGCGCAGCGCCTGGAAGGCCTGGGCCTCGAGATCCGCAGGGCTTACACCCCCGAGGAAGGCCGGAGCGCGCTGGCCGCGGGCCCTCAGCCGGAGCTGCTGCTGATAGACTATTCCCTTCCGGGCACCAACGCGCTGGAGTTCATAGAAAAACTCAGGGCTTCCGGAGTGGAGATGCCGCCCTTTATGGTGGTGACGGGACGCGGCGACGAGGCTGTGGCCGTGGCGGCCATGAAGGCAGGCGCCTGCGACTACCTGGTGAAGAACTCCGAGTTCCTGGACAACCTCCTGCCGGCGGTAAAAAAGAGCCTGGAAAAAGTAGCGCTGCGCCGGGAGCTGGAGGCCGCGCAGCAGAGTACGGCGCGAAACCTTCACCTGTACAGCTTTCTCGCGCAGGTAAACCTGGCGGCGTCCCAGACCAGGGACCGGGGGGAGTTGTACCGCCGGATCTGCGACATAGCCGTAACGGCGGGCGGGCTGCGCATGGCCTGGGTCGGGCTGTATGACCGCGACCTGAGCCGGATCGTCCCTTACTGTTGGGCCGGCAAAGTGGACGGCTACCTGGACGGCCTAAAGGTGCCGGTCGGCAGCGACGCCCCGGAGTCTAAAGGTCCCACCGGCCTCGCGGCCGCCACCGGGGCGATACAGGCCTGTTCCGACATTATAGAGGCTCCCGAGATGCTGCCCTGGAGGGAAAAGGCGCTCGCGCGCGGCTACCGCTCCTCCGCGGCTATCCCGCTGGAGGAGAACGGCCGCCTCGTCGCCGTGCTGTCCGCCTATTCCGGCCAGCCCGGCTTTTTCTCCGGGGACGAGATAAAACTGCTGGGAGAAATAGCGGCGGATATCTCCCTGGCTTTGAACGGCATCCTGTCCGAGGAGAAAAGGGAGAAGGCGCAGAACTCGCTGGAGCACACGGCCGCGCAGCTGGCCCATATAATGGACGTTACCCCCGTCATACTTTTTACGCTGAAGACCGCCCCCTCCGGGGAAACCTATACCGACTGGATCAGCGGCAACGCTCCCGCGATCACCGGCTACGCCGTGGAGGAGATCCTGACCCCCGGCTGGTGGCTGGAGAATATCCATCCCGAAGACAAGACGGGGGTAATTGAAGGGCAGAAAGACCTGCTGTCTAAAAAAAGCCTGACGCAGGATTTCCGTTTCCGCAGGAAGGACGGCTCCTGGTTCTGGGTGCACGGGCAGCTGAACGTTTCCCCGGAGCGCCGCGGCGAGATAACCGGCTCCTGGACGGACATCACCCGGCTTAAAGAATCAGAAGAGCGCTTCCAGGAACTGTTCGAAAAGACGCCGGTGGGCTACCAGTCCCTCGACGAGCAGGGGCGGCTGCTGGCCGTGAGCGACACCTGGTGCCGGGTCTTCGGCCGGGGCAGGGAGGAGGTGCTGGGACACTCGCTGTCGGAATACATGACGCCGGGTTACAGGGCCGGGTTTTCCGAGTGTTTTGAACACTTCAAGAGTAGCGGCACGGTGGACGGGCTGGAGTTTGAGATAGAGCGGCCGGACGGCTCCCGCCGCTGGCTCAACTTCAGCGGCAAGGTGGCGACCAACAAGGATGGCACGTTCCGGCAGACCTACTGTGTCTTTACCGATATAACCGAGCACCGCGAGCAGAATAAACGGATGCAGCTGCTAAGTGACGCCATAGGCGCCAGTTTTGACGAGGTCTATATTTTTGACCCGGAGGATTTTCACTTCATCTTCGTCAACCAGAGCGCCTTCAGGAACCTCGGTTATTCAGCCGATGAAATTAGAAAGCTTACCCCCTGGGACCTGAAAAAGCGGGACTTCACAGAGGAGTCGTTCAGGAAAGCCGTGGCCCCGCTGCTTACGGGCCAGCAGCACCAACTGCTCTTCGAAGCCTTACATTTCCGCAAGGACGGCAGCTCGTACCCCGTGGAGACGCGGCTGCAGCTGGTGGAGAGCGCCGAGGAGAAATTTCTCCTGGCCGTAGCGAACGACATTTCCGAGAGGAAGAGCACTGAACGCATGATGGCCGAGATGGCCAATATGCAGCGGGTAGAATCGCTCGGGGCGCTGGCCGGAGGCATAGCGCACGATTTTAATAACATGCTCACCGGCATCATGGCCAACCTCTCCCTGCTGTCCGCCAGGACCCTGGGCAAAGAGAACGTCGACATCATCCACGACACCATGGAGGCCGCCAGGAGCGCGCAGGCCCTTACCACGCAGCTGCTGAGCTTCTCCAGCGGCGGCAAGCCCGTAAAGAAGGAGCTATGCCTGGAAAAAGCCCTGCGGGACATCTTTGTGCTGGCCACGCGCGGCGCCGCAGTGGCGCAGGAGCTGGACGTGGAGGAGCGGCTTTGGAGCGTGGAGGGCGACGAGAACCAGCTGAAGCAGGCCGTGAACAATATCCTGCTCAACGGCATACAGGCCATGCCTTCCGGGGGTACCATACGGCTCCGGGCGGAAAACGTCGGGCCCGCGCAGCCTGTGCCCGCCCTGCTCGCCCCCGGCGACTATGTGAAGATAACCATCTCGGATACCGGTATAGGTATCCCCGCGGAATACCTGCCGCGCATCTTTGAACCGTATTTTACCACCAAGAGCAGGGGGCACGGGCTGGGGCTGCCCATGGCCTGGAGCGTGGTGAAAAATCATGGCGGGCATATAGAGGCCGCCTCCGAGCCGGGCAAGGGCACGGAATTCCGTATCTTCCTGCCTTCTACGGGGCGCTGCCTAAAGAGCGCCCCCGAGTCCGTGGGAGAGGTGGTAAAGGGTTCCGGGCGGATACTGCTGCTGGAGGACGAGGAGATAGTAAGCCGCGCGGCCAGGCGGATGCTGACCGAGCTCGGCTACGCCTGCGAAATAACCGCCGACGGCGCGGAGACGCTGGCGCTCTACTCCGCCGAGAAGGCGGCCGGCCGGCCCTTCGCCGCGGTGATCATGGACCTGACCATCCCGGGCGGCATGGGCGGCAAGGAGGCCGGGCAGGAATTAAAGCGCCTCCACCCCGAGGCCGTCATCATAGTCTCGAGCGGTTATTCCGAGGAGCCCGTCATGGCCGAGTATAAGTCCTTCGGGTTCGACGCGGTGCTGCCCAAGCCCTACCGGTACGAGGACCTGGCCGGAGCGCTCGCGCGGCTGCTTAATAAAAAGTAATATCCCCTTATGGCCCAGAAAAAAATACTCCTTGTGGAAGACGACCGCCAGATGCTGGAGGTGATGCGCCGTTTCCTGGAGAACCACGACTTCAGCGTGATCTTCACCGATAACGGTTCGGAGGCGCTTATGATGGCCGGGGATTCCAGGCCGGACCTGGCCGTGGTGGACGCCGTGCTGCCGGGCCTGGACGGTTTTGAACTCTGCCGCGCCCTGAAGACCTCTCCCGGGACCGCGCGCATACCGGTGATCATGATCTCCGGGGGCCGCACGGAGGACGAGGATATTGTGGAGGGCTATGACCGCGGCGCCGACGATTACCTGGCCAAGCCTTTTGCCTTCCAGGTGCTGGTGGTCAAGATAAACGCCGTCCTGCGCCGCTATTCCGCCCTCGCCCCTGAGGACGGCGGCCTGATCCGGGAAAGGGGCATAGAGCTGGACCCCGGGTCCCGGACGGCTAAAGTGGGGGGCAAGCCGGTGCAGCTTACCCGCAAGGAATTCGACCTGCTCACCCTGCTGCTGGAGAAGAAAGGCCGTGTGCTGGGTATGCCGTACCTGCTGGAAACGGTCTGGGGCTACGATATGGCCACTTACGACAACCCCCATACGGTGGAGACGCATATTTCCTCGCTGCGCAGGAAGCTCGGCGCTAAACTGGGCGAGCGCATACAGAGCGTGACAGGGCACGGGTACAAGTTCGAATAGGCCACAGGCGATACACTATGGACCATAACAGAATACTCTGCGCCGGCGCGATCGAAGGGCTGCCGGCGGAATTTAAAGGTGAGCCCGTCAGCGCTGAGGACGCCGCTGGAGCGCTCGTTGACGGCTCCTGCGGCCTGCTGGTCTGCGGTCCCGCCAATGCGCGGGGGTTACTGGCAAAGCGCGGCCTGCTGGCGCCTGAGGTGCCAGTAGTGGTGGCCGCCGGTTCCATGGACCAGGAGGAAGAATTTGTAAAACTGGGCGCTGACGCCTGCCTGTGGGGGGACCGCCTGGCCCTGCTGCCGGCGACCGTCGCCGCCCTGCTGGAAAAACGGGCGGCCCTGGCGCTGCGCAGCCGCGAGCGCACCCTTGAGGCCGAAGGCCGCGTCTGCGCGGCCATGGTGCACGACTTCAACAATATCCTGGGCGCTATAGAGGGTTACGCCACCCTCAACCTCAGGCAGCTGGCGGGGACCGACCCGCTCCGGGAAGACCTGGAGGAGATCCGCAAGGCGGTGGCAAAAGGCGCGGACCTGGCGAGAAAATTGATGACCTTCAGCCGGCGGCAGAACGTTAACAAGGTGGCCGTGGGGATACCGCTGCTCCTGTCCGGCCTGCGTGAAAGGGCGGAGGGGCTTATGGGCGGGGGGCTGCGCCTGGAGACGGACCTGCGGCCCGGGCTGCCGGAGGTAATGGCCGACCCCGCCCCGCTGGAACAACTGCTGCTGAGCCTTTTGGCTAACGCCAGGGACGCCATGCCCGGCGGCGGCGTAGTTACCTTAAAGGCCGAAGCTCTGAAGCCGGAAGGGCCGGCCCTGCGCGTCCCTGCCCCGCCCGGCGCGGAGTTCGTAAAGATCTCCGTGATAGATTCCGGCGCCGGCCTTACGCCTGAGGCCGCCGCGCGGCTTTTTGAGCCTTTCTTCAGCACCAAGGGCAGGGGCAAAGGCTCCGGGCTGTCGCTGGCGGCGGCCTACGGCATAGCGCGCCAGCACGGCGGCTGGCTGGAGGCCAAGACCTTGGAGGGCCGCGGTTCTGAATTTTCTGTTTTCCTTCCCGCCCGCGGTATTTGAACAATATCTGAACATCCCCGGAAGTTTAAATTAACTCCTTCCCCTACACTATAACTAGGGTAGGAGGAGTTATGAATAAAACCATCTACAGATCATGCTTATCCGTCGCGCTGGCCTTCTGCTGCGCCGCGGTGCCGGGCGGAAGCGCTTCCGCCGCCGGCGAATACCAGCGCCTTATAGACGGGCTGACGGCCGCTTCCGCCGATAACGGGATAACCCGCGTCGCGGTAGGGGCCTTCTCCGCCTCCGGGGGTTCCGTTGAGGACGAGGCCAGCTTCGCGGCCGAAAAGACCCTCTCCGGCCTGGCCGCGGACCGCAGACTGCAGGTGCTGGACCAGGCCGCGCTGGAGGCGCAGCCCGGCGGGAAGGAGGGCTGGCTGCGCCGGCTCCCCGCCAAGCTCCGGCCCCAGGCCTTTGTCAGGGGCTCGGTGTTCCGGGACGGGGAAATGGTAAGGGTGATGGCCAGGCTGGTGGATTCCGTCAGCGGGAAGGTGATAGTGTCCATGGAGGCCACCTCCAGGGCCCGCAATATGGAAATCCCCCCGGTGCCGGATATGGACTGGAACACGGCCCCGGCCATGACCCCGGCCCGCGACCTGTTCCGCGACGCCCCCGCGGACGGAGAGTTCGACTGTTCGGCGGCTTTCAGGGGCATGGACAGGGTGAACGACAAGGCTTTCGACCTGAAGGCCCGCTACTGGGCGGCTAAAATGAAAGAGCCCGGCTTCCTGACCGGCAGCCTGACCCGCAACCCCGGCAGCGAGATCCGGGACCCCCAGGTGAAGCAGAAATTCTACGAGCTGCTCTCCCGCTATCATGACGAGGAGAATCCCCCGGTCCTCTCCGAAGCCCAGGTGAAAAAACTGGAAGAGTTCATGGGCAAGGAAAGCGGCGTGATAGACAACTGCGGGATAAAATAGGGCGGAGTTATGAAAAAAAACCTTCTGATAGCGGACGACGATACTGCCTTTCACGACCTGATCAGCAGGGTCTTCGCGGGGGGAGACTGGGAAGTCAGCACCGCGGAGGACGGGATAGCCGCCCTGGAAAAGATCTCGGCCAGGGTGCCGGACGTCATCCTTCTCGACCTGAACATGCCGCGGATGGGGGGGCGCGACCTGCTGACCCTCCTGCGCCGGAACGCCAGGTTCGCCATGATCCCCATCATAATCCTGAGCGGGGACAGCAGCCCGCGGGAGCAGGCCGCGGAGCTGGGCCTGGGCGCGGACGATTTTGTGTCGAAGCCTTTTAATACAGAGGAACTGGAGGCCAGGGTGGAGAGCGCCTGCCGCCGGGCCCGGCGCATGCTGGCCGCAAACCCGCTCACCCTGCTGCCCGGCGGGCCGGCCATAGAGGAGGAGGCCTCCGCCAGGATAAAGTCCGGGGCGCCGCTGGGGTTCTTCTATATCGACATCGATAACTTCAAGGCGTATAATGACAATTACGGCTACCTCAACGGCGACAACGCCATAAAAAGCGCCGCCGGGGTGCTGGCCGCGGTGCAGGCCGATTTCGCCGCCGCGGACGTGTTCGTGGGCCATATCGGCGGGGACGACTTTGTGATGATGTGCGACCCTTCAAAGGCCGCCGCTATCGCCGGGGAGGTGGCGGCCAGGTTCGACGCCATGGCGCCCGGGCTCTACAACAAGGCGGACGCGCTGAGGGGCGGCATAGCCGCCAAAGACAGGGCCGGCAACGCCAGGGAATTCCCGCTGATGTCTCTTACCATAGCCATAGCCACCAACGAGCGCAGGCGGCTGGAGCATTACGCCAAGATAGTGGATATAGCTTCTGAAATTAAAAAGTACCTGAAGGGCCGGTCCGGCGCGGGCAGCGCCTGGCTTAAGGACCGCAGGGTAGAGTAAAACGCCTCTGTTTATATTATAATTCTCACCAGAGGGGCTTATGGCAAAAATACTTATCATAGACGACGACGGTATCGTGCGCGACGCCTTGACCATCTTCCTGTCGCGGGAGGGTCATGAAGTCTTTACGGCCGCCGACGGCGGCAACGGCCTGCTGGCCTTCAAGAACAACCTCCCCGACCTGGTAATACTCGACAGGGACTTGCCGGTGATCTCGGGCTCGGCCGTTTTTCAGAAGATCCGGGAGATCACCAAGGCCGTGCCCGTGATGATCCTGACCGGGTATGACGCCCCCGAGGACGCCGCGGCCTATATGGCCGAAGGCGCGGCCTGCTTCCTTTCCAAAGGCGAAGGCCTTTCCAACGTGCTGACGGAGGTGGCAAGGATACTCGGCTCCCCGGTGCAGCCGAGCGTCAGGACATCCGGCCGGCGGGGTCCGGCCGCGGCGCCGGGGCTCGCCCGCGGGCTTATACTTGTGGCGGACGACGACGTTGCCATTGTTAACGTGATGTCCAGATTTTTACGGGACGCGGGCTATGAAGTGATAACCGCTCCCGACGGGCTGGCCGCGGAGCGGCTGGCGCGGAAAAAGAAGCCGGACCTCATCCTCCTGGACATCTTCATGCCTGGCAAAGACGGCCTGGACGTCCTGAAAGATATAGGCCCGGAAATGCCGGGAGTCGGGATAATAATGATAACCGGCAATGAGGACGAAGCGGTGGCGCGCGAGTGCCTGAGGCTGGGCGCCTTCGACTACGTCCCTAAGCCCGTTAACCTGGACGCGCTCGCGGAAAGGATAAGGGCCCGCCTGCTGCTCCAGAATATGGGGAAATAGCTGTTCCCCGGCCGGGATATTGACCTTTTGGCCCTGAAATGTCATAATAATGGGGTAGTTAAACCGAGAACTCAAGATTTTTCGAAGCCTATCCTACTGGCAGTAGAGTTGGGAAAGAGCAGAGAGAGTTGAGATCAGGTAAAGATAGCTAGGAGGATAGTACAATGAGCAAGAGAATATACGTGGGCGGTCTGCCCTTTAAAACCACCGAAGAGGAAATGAACGGCCTTTTCGCGACCTACGGTGCGGTTTCCAGCGCGAAACTGATCACCGACAAGTACAGCGGCCAGTCCCGCGGCTTCGGCTTCGTTGAGATGCCGAACGACGAGGAAGCTGTCGCTGCCATGGAAAAGCTGAACGGCTCCGATTTCGGCGGCCGCAAGCTGACCGTGAACGAGGCTCGCCCGATGGAAGCCCGCCCCCGCTCCGGCGGTTTCGGCGGCGGTCGTGACGGCGGTGGCCGCGGTGGCGATCGCGGCGGTCGCGGCGGTGGCGGCGGCTACGGCGACAAGTGGTAAACTAAGATCCTTTTAACGGTCTTAAACGCCCCGGGCAACCGGGGCGTTTTTTATTCGGGGGACACAATACTTAATTCATGAATTAAGTATTGTGTCCCCCGAATTGCCTTGACAAGGTTGTTATACGGATGTATAATTATACGGAAGTATAAGAATAAAGCGAGGGCATATGGCTAGACCAGCTTCAGGAACCGACATCAAGCTAAAAGCCGCGGGCAGGGAACTGCTGCGGGAGAAGGGCATAACCGGCCTGGCCGTGCGGGAAGTCTGCCGCAGGGCGGGGGTGAACACGGGCATGTTCCACTACTACTTTGGCTCTAAAGAGGATTTCCTGCACGCTGTGCTAAAGGAAATGTACGCCGAATTTATGCTAAATTTCAAGGCGGGGGTATCCGCGGGCGGCACGCCGCGGGAAAGGCTGAAGAACGCGCTGGTGGAAGTGGGCAGGTTTGCGCTCGGCATGCGCAAGACCGCGCCCATGATGTTCGCCGATATGGCCCACGGCAAGAAGGAAGCTTTTACTTTTGCCAGCGTCAACCTGACCGAGCATGTGCGCCATATTTCCGTCCTGGCGGAAGAATGCCGGCCCGCGTCGGCCGTGAAAGAGCGTTCCCTGCCTTTCCTGATCGCCGCGCTGATCCCGGTGATGATCTTCCCGGTGCTGATCGGCGGCATCATGGAGCGCAACGGAGTGAAGGCGCTGGGCGGCCTGCCGCTGGAAAAGATAAAGGGAGAGATCTTCTCCGAGGACGGCATAGCCGAAAGGGCGGAGATAGCCCTGAGGGGGATAGGGTTATGAGATATATATTAGTACTCCTTATGTTCGTCGGCGCAGCCCGGGCCGAAGAGCTGACGCTTACCCTGAGCGCGGCCGAGAAGGACGCCCTCGCCTCTTCCGGCCAATACCTTAGCGCCAGACTCTCTGCCGAAGCCTCGGCCGCCGGCGCCGCCGCCGCGTCCTCGCTGCTGCGCCCGCGCCTGAGCCTGGAGGGCAGCCTCCGCTACGCCCAGGTAGTGCCGCAGATCTCCCTGCCGCCCGCCATGGGCGGCCCCAAGCCTATGGGGGATAACTGGACTTATTCCATAGGGCCTTCTGCCTACTGGACCCTGGACACCGGCAGCCTGCGCTACGGCCGCGAGGCCGCGCGCCGGTCCGCCGCGGCCCGTTCGGCCGAGGCCGACAATGCGCGCCGCCAGACGGTGCTGAAGGCCAGGGCGGCCTATTTCCGCCTGCAGCTGGCGCTGGAGCGGGTGTTCCTCATCGGCAATACCCTGCAGTTGTCCCTGTCCCAGTACAGGGACGTGGAGCTGGGCGTTAAGGCCGGCTCGCGCAGCCGCCTGGACGGCATAAGGGCGCGCCAGGAGACCACCGCCCGGCGGCGGGACCTGCTGAGGGCCCGCGCCGACCTGGCCGGGGCCCTGCGTGATTTCGCTTTCGATACCGGGCGCAGCCTGCCTCCGGACTCCGGCCTGCCGCTGGACGCCCGCATGGCCGGGAGCGTCTTTGACGGGGCGGCCGGCCTGCTGGTAAGGGCCGAGGCCTACGAGGACATCCTGCCCGCCCTGCTGCCCGCCGCCGCGCGCGCCCTGCCTGATAGTCTCCCGGCGGTGGAGGCGCTCAACCAGACGGCCGCCGCCTACCGCGCCTCCGCCCTGGCCCAGCGGCGGGAAAAACTGCCGCGCCTGGTGCTCGGCGCCAGGAGTTCCCTGGATTATCCCAACGGCCCCAACATCTACTCCTTCCTGCAGAATTCCGCCTCGCTGTCGCTGAACCTGCCGCTGTTCGAGAGCGGGCGGCTGGCCCAACGGGAGCGGGAGAACGACCTTTATTCCAAGGCAACCTCGGCCAGGCGCGACGACGCCGCGCGGTCCGCCGCCAGGGACTACGCCGCGGCCCTGGGCGACTATAGCGCCCTGATGGAGGAGCAGAGCCTCAACATAGAGGCGGTGGACGACGCGGCCGAGGCGGCGCGGCTGGCCTACGACGCCTATAAGTCCGGAGGCGGCACCTGGCTGGAAGTGGAGAGCGCAAATCTTAAGGCCCTGCAGGCCCGGACCACGCTGGCCTCGGCCAACGCGGAGCTGCTTTTAAAGCTGGCCGTACTGGACAGCCTGACGGAGAACTAATATGAAAAAGAAAATAATCCCTGTCGTACTGATCGCCGCGGTGGCGGCGGGCATATTTCTGAAGTTGAGGAGCGGCGGAGAGTTCCGCTATGCCGGCACCATAGAGGCCACCGAGGTAGACCTTTCGGCGCGCAGCCCGGGCGTTATAGACTCCTACGGCGCCCGCGAGGGGGAACCCGTGAAGAAGGGCCAGGTCATAGCGGCCCTGGACTGCGCCGACCTTAAGTTGGCCGCGGGGATAGCCGCCGACGACTTCAAACGAGCAGAAGAACTTTACGCCGGGGGCTCGGTCTCCAAAGAAAATTACGACCGCCTGAAATACAGGCGCGACGATTCGGCGCTTAAAGTAGACTGGTGCTCGGTCAAGTCGCCTGTGGCCGGCCGCCTGCTCTACGCCTACAAGGAGAAAGGGGAGCTGGTGGCGCCGGGCACGAAGCTGGCCACGGTAGCCGACTTCTCCGAGGTGTGGGCCTATATCTACGTGCCGCACGACGCGCTGGCCGCTCTGAAGCCCGGGATGGAACTGAAGGGCTACCTGCCCGAGGCCGCGGACCGCGAGTTCCCCGGGCGAGTCTCCGTCATACAGTCGGAGGCCGAGTTCACGCCCAAGAACGTGCAGACCCGCAAGGAACGCACGCGCCTGGTCTTCGCCGTAAAAGTGTCCTTCCCCAACCCGGACGAGACGCTTAAGCCCGGCATGACCATAGAGGTAAAGCTGCCGGAATAATATGTACGCCATCCGGACGGAAAACCTGGAGAAGCATTTCGGCGCCACAGCGGCGCTGCGGGGCGTCTCTTTGGATTTTTCCGCCGGCCTGATACACGGGCTGATAGGTTCTGACGGGGCCGGCAAGACCACCGCCCTGCGCCTGCTGGCCGGCCTGCTGCGCCCGTCGGCCGGGAGCCTGACCTACATTAAGGACGGGCGGCCTTCCTCCTTTGCCGAATTCAGGCCGGGGCTGGCCTATATGCCGCAGCAGGCCAGCCTCTACCCCGACCTGTCGATAGCCGAGCACCTGGAGTTTTTCCGGGACCTCTACCGGCTCGACGCCGCCACTTTTAAGCAGCGCTCCTCGGAACTGCTGGAGATAACGCGCCTCGGGAAGTTCAGCGCCCGCCGCGCCGGGCAGCTGTCCGGCGGCATGTACAAGAAGCTCGGGCTCATGTGCGCGCTGCTGCAGTCGCCGTCGGCCCTGCTGCTCGACGAGCCCACCAACGGCGTGGACCCTATCAGCCGCCGCGAGTTCTGGGAACTGCTTTACGCTCAGAGCGCCTCCGGCATGCTGATCATCGTCTCCACCGCCTATATGGACGAGGCCGAGCGCTGCGCCCGGGTGCACCTGCTGGACGCCGGGCGGCTGCTGGCCTCCGGCGAGCCGCGTGCGGTGCTGAAGGCCGCCGGGGCCGCGAGCTTTGAAGAAATATTTATAAGGGGGGGCGCTAAATGACTCCCGGCCCCGCACTGGAGGTTAAAGGCCTCTCCATAAAGTTCGGAGATTTCACCGCCGTAGACGACGTTTCCTTCCGCGTCGAGAAGGGGGAGATCTTCGGTTTCCTCGGGGCCAACGGCGCCGGCAAGACCACTACCATCAGGATGCTTTGCGGCCTGTTGATCCCCTCTTCCGGCTCGGCGTCGGTGGGCGGCCTGGATTTCTCCGACGGCGGCAAGGGCATAAAAGGAAAAGTCGGTTACATGTCGCAGAAGTTTACGCTCTACAACGACCTGACGGTGGGGGAGAACCTGGATTTCGCGGCCGGCCTGCGCAAACTGGAGCCGGCTTACGCCCTGCGGCGCAGAGCGGAACTCTTCGAACTGATCGCTTTCGACAGCCCCCTCTCCACCATGGTCTCCTCGCTGCCCGGCGGCGTCAAGCAGGAGCTGTCGCTGGCCGCGGCCATGCTGCACGACCCCGAGATCGTTTTCCTGGACGAGCCCACGGCGGGCGTCTCGCCGGCCTCGCGCGCGCGCTTCTGGGCGCTGATACGCAAGGTCACCGCGCTCGGCAAGACGGTCATCGTCACCACGCATTACATGGACGAGGCCGAGCAGTGCGGCCGCATAGCGCTGATGCGTACCGGCCGGCTGATAGCCCTGGGCTCCCCCGACGAGCTGAAGGCTTCGGCTTTCCCCGGCCCCATGGCCGAACTGGATTTTAACGGCCCCGCTCCCGAGGGCTTTCTCGAGGGCCTTGAGAAAACCCAGGGCCTCCTGGAGCTGTCGCCGCAAGGCATGCGCTGGCACGCCGCCTTCAGGGACAAGGCGGCTATGGACGCCGCTCTTTCCTCCCTGCCGGCCACCGCCGCGCGGGCCCTGATAAAACCTTCGCTGGAAGACGTGTTCATACGCCTGGTAGAGGGGATAGAAAGATGACCGGCTTCGACCTGCACCGAGCCGCGGCCGTGGCCCGCAAGGAGGTCATGCATATAATGCGCGACCCGTTCACGCTGGCGCTGGTGCTGGGCCTGCCCGTGGTGCTGGTGGTCTTCTTCGGCTTCGCTATCGATTTCGACGTAAAGAACCTGGCCCTGGGCGTTTACGACAGGGACAATACGCGCCATTCCCGGCAACTGGTGTCGGTATTTGAGAGCTCGGGCTATTTTCTGCCCGGTGCGGTGGACAGCCCGGCCGCCGCCGCGCGCGGGCTGGACTCCGGGCGCTACTCGGCGGCGCTGCTGGTAGAGCCGGGCTTCGGCCGCGAGCTGGGAGGCGGCGGAGGGCCGCGGGTGCAGTTTATCGTGGACGGCACCGACAATTCCAAGGCGCAGGCCGTGCTGGGCTACCTGCCCGGGCTCACCGGGGCGGCGCTGCGCAAGTTCGGCGCCGCGGTTCCCGCCGACCCGGTGCCGCTGAAGACTCGCTTCATGTACAACCCGGAGCTCAACAGCCGCTGGTTCGTCATCCCCGGCCTGGCGGTCATCATCATCGGCCTGCTGTCGATACTCATGACGGCGCTCACGGTGGCGCGGGAATGGGAGAACGGTTCCATGGAGCTGCTGCTCTCCACCCCGCTGCGGCCCGCCGAGATCATAGCCGGCAAGATCGCCCCTTACGTCGGGCTCATCCTGGCCGGGGTCTTCTTCGTCAACCTGGTGGCGCGCTTCGGCTTCGGGGTGCCTTTCCGCGGCAGCCACCTGCTCTTCCTCTCCGGCACGGTGCTTTTCGCGCTGGCCTCCCTGTCCCAGGGCATAGTGATCTCGGTGGTGACGCGCCAGCAGCAGCTGGCCATGCAGCTTTCCATGATAAGCGGGCTGCTGCCCTCGCTGCTGCTGTCGGGCTTCATCTTCCCGGTGGAGAGCATGCCCGCCTTCTTCCGGTATTTCACCATGGTCCTGTCTCCCCGGTGGTTCATGGAGGTCGCCCGCGGCGTGACCATCCGCGGGGCGGGCGCGGCCGACCTGGCCCTGCCGCTAGCGGCGCTGGCGGGGCTCTGCGCGCTGCTGCTGGCCGCGGCCTTCAAAAAATTCAAAACGGACCTGGAACCATGAAACGCACGCTGCTCGCTTTTATAAGGAAAGAATTCGCGCAGGTCCTGCGGGACCCCCGCATGAAGATGATCCTGTTCGTCATGCCGATGATACAGATGACCATTTTCGGCCTGGCGCTTTCGAGCGAGATCAAGAATATAAAGCTGGCCGCGGTATACGCCCCTTCGGACGCGGCCGCGCGCCGCCTGGCGCAGCGGTTTACCGCCTCGGGCTGGTTCGTGCCGGTGGCCGCGGAAGGGCGCGCCCCCGAGGACCTGGTGGTCTCCGGCGCCGCCGACGCGGCGCTGGTGTTCCCGGCGGGCGGGTTCGCGCGGGAAGCCGCGCGGAGTCGCGGCGGCGTGCAGCTGCTGGTGGACGGCACCAGCGTGACCAGGGCGCGCAGCGTGGAGGCCTACGCTCGCGCCATCTTCTCCGCGCACGCGGCGGCGGAGGCGGGCCTGCCGGCCCCCGCGGCCCCGTTCGGCTTCGACGTGCGGATAATCTATAACCCGGAGATGGAATCGCCGGTCTTCATGGTGCCGGGCGTGATGGGCATGATAGTCTGCCTGGTCACCATCATCCTTACCAGCATGTCCCTGACGCGCGAGCGGGAGCTGGGCACCTTCGAGACCATAGTCTCGGCCCCGTTGGAGAACTACGAGATCCTGCTGGGTAAAACCCTGCCCTACATCGTGCTGGGCCTGGCGAACGCTGCCCTGGTGATAGCGGCGGGCTTCCTGATCTTCGGCGTGCCGGTCAAGGGCGAGCTCTGGCGGCTATTCTCGGCCGCGCTGGCCTTCGTCATCACCACGGTGAGCGTGGGCACCCTGATCTCCACCATCTCGAAAAACCAGCAGCAGGCCATGCTGGGCGGCTTCATCTTCCTGTTCCCCGCGGTGCTGATGAGCGGAATAATGTACCCTGTAGAGAACATGCCCGCCCTGCTCAAGCCCGTGGTCTACGCCAACCCGCTTTACTACTTCACCACGCTGCTGCGCAATATCCTGCTCAAGGGCGGGGACCAGTCGGTCTTTGTTTTTAACGTGTCGGCCCTCGCGGCGATGGCCTTAGTTACCGGCGCGGCCGCCTACAACAGATTCAAACAGACGTTGAACTAGGAGAACTTATGATAAAAAAAGATAACAAGGAAGATCTCAGGGGTAAGGCTCTGAAGGCCAAAGACCTGGTGGGTTACGACGCGGGCGCGGTGGTGAGCCGCACCATCATACAGAAGCCGATGGGCACCGTCACCATCTTCTCGTTCGACAAGGGTCAGGGGCTCTCCGAGCATACGGCGCCTTTTGACGCGATGGTGGAGATCCTCGACGGCGAGGCGGAGATCAGCATCGACCGCAAGAAGGTGTTGGTGAAGGCCGGGGAGTTCATCATCATGCCCGCCAACCGGCCGCACGCCCTGAAAGCCGTCAAGAAGTTCAAGATGGCGCTGATAATGATAAAGGCGTAAGAGAGGCAGCGGCGTGCTGTCCGTGTCCCTGTGCCGGCCTGGAATTTCCGGCGCAGGGTGGAGTGGTTATCCGCTGCCCGTGTAACTATTTTCCCGCCGGCGCATCAAATAAGAAAGAGCGCAAGAAAAAGGACTGCTATGTCATTGGTAAAACTTGAGAAGGCCTGCAAGGATTATATCACCGGCGAAGTCTCCACGCCGGCCCTGAAAGGGATAGACCTTTCCATAGAACCGGGGAGATTCATCTCCTTCGTCGGTCCTTCCGGCAGCGGCAAGACCACGCTGCTTAACCTGATAGGCTGCCTGGACAGGCCTACTTCCGGCCGGGTGTTCGTGGCCGGCGCCGAGGTGAGCGCCATGGACAGGAAAACTTCCGCCAAATTCCGCGGCGAAAATATCGGTTTCATCTTCCAGAATTTCAACCTTATCCCGGTGCTCACCGTCTACGAGAACGTGGAGTACCCGCTCATCATGGTGCAGAACGTGCCTGCGGAGGAGCGCCGCCGCCGCGTGACGGAGATGCTGGAAAAAGTGGGCATGGCCGACCAGGCGCATAAGTACCCGGCCCAGCTCTCCGGCGGGCAGAAGCAGCGCGTGGCCGTGGCGCGCGCGCTGGCGCCCAGGCCCAGGCTGGTGCTGGCCGACGAGCCCACCGCCAACCTGGACCATGCCACGGCCTACAAGGTGATCGGCCTTATGCACGCGATGAAAAAAGAATTCGATACGACTTTTATCTTCGCCACCCATGACCAGAAAATCGTGGGCGAGGCCGAACTGATCTACACTATTGAGGACGGCCTTGTGACCGAAACGCGGGAGAACGCGGCGGCCGGGGGGGTAAAATGAAAAATATTGTAAAG